>Ga0307517_10001630_pt1 | contig 37116 bp, 25 predicted proteins | sample 23_EM_MG_FD_194515 | JGI IMG/M metagenome (GOLD analysis project Ga0307517, IMG submission 194515) | Populus trichocarpa ectomycorrhiza microbial communities from riparian zone in the Pacific Northwest, United States - 23_EM | ecosystem: Host-associated > Plants > Roots > Unclassified | place...
ATCTAGGCGTTTCGTTGATTCTTTTCTTAGTGTTACCTGGGGGCCTGCTGAAGGGTTTGGGTTTTTCTCCTGTACGTTTCTATGAGTTGTTTCCCTACGTGTCTGAGGTGCGAGTCTTAGGTGCTAGTCGGGGGAGGTTTCTTCTATGGTCTCGGGGGGTTTGGCTTTTTCCCATGACGAGGTGAAGCGGGCGGGATGACGTTTGCTTATAGGTTTTTTATCTCCATAGCTAACGATGTATGAGTCTTTTGTACCTTTAAACATAATAACGAATTGATTACAAAAAAAAAAAAGAAAAAAAAAAAACGACCAAGGGGTAGGATCTTCACGCAACCATCTAAGTACTTTTCTATACTCAAGATATTGCAATACGATTACGCTTTACTCTCTTTACATCCACTTCTCCTCTACGAGAACCTACGCTATAAGAACCTGGAGACTATTGTGATAGTCTCGACAGGTTGCCCGAACATAGGACTATTGTGATAGTTCTATCAAGCGCCACAATCCACCCACCTTACTATATGAAGAAATAGTATTTCCTTACGACTTATTACAAAGAAGAAGACTTGCTCACTATAGGAAACCACTATCGTTGCCTGTTGCATAACTACCTAACAATAGGATTGTTACACTCGGACGGATGTTCGATAGGGTTCTAATAATGAAACATGGAAGACGGGGTGTATCTTCCACCGTGGAGAGATTTCAAGTTTGAAAGCACGGTTGCCTCTTTTTTCGAGTAGCTTAAACGGGCCATAAAGCTTCGTGTTTAACTTTTTGGAGGGTCGCTTGGTGCAAATGTTTTTTGCATTTAGCATGACTTGATCTTCAACCTTGAGGTCTGGTTGTTCAACTGCTTTGCGATTGTAATATTTTTTCATGGCTTCCCTCGTCTGATCTAATGCTTTATGTGCTTTCTTGTGAACTGCTTTCATCCAATGGCTATATAAGCCTGCTCCGGGGTTCTGAGCTTCGTGCTTTTTATCGATTTTGTTTGTGGATGGAAACTGTAATTCGCACAGAAGGGGGTAAGTCCATGAGCATTCATTGTAGAATTATTGTATGCAAATTCAGCTAATGGCAACAGTTGATACCAATCGTCTCGGTCGTAGTTTACAAAGTTCCGCAGGTAACCTTCCAGCACTTGGTTGGTTCTTTCGGTTTGTCCGTCCGTTTGAGGGTGGTATGCTGTTGACATTCTTCGTTTAATCCCTAATGCCTTGCAAAGGGATTCCCAAAATTCTCCTGAGAATTTTGCTTCCATATCGGATATGGTTTCCGTAGGTAGGGCGTGAAGCTTCCAAACTTCACGGAGGAAGACAGTTGCGACGTCTTTAGCTGTTGTTTCAGTAGGTAGGCCGATAAAGTGTGCCATTTTGATGAACCGATCCACTACAACCATGACTTGGGTATATCCCTGGGATTCAGGTACTTGAGTGATGAAGTCGGTTGAGATCAATGTCCACGCAGCGTAGGATGTTTCTAAGGATTGGAGCAACCCCTATCGGGTGTGTCTTAGGGACTTGTTGTGTTGACACTCGTCACACGATCGGACCTAGTCATTCATCTATTGTGTCAGCCTGTCCCAATAGAAATCCCTCATTACTATCGCGGTCGTTTTTTCCATTCCAAAATGTCCGCCTACCTGAGAGTCATGGCATGCCTTCGCGATATCTGTTTTGAGTTCGTCGTTGTTGGGTATGTACAGGCGGTTCTTGAAATAAAGCATGCCGTCTTTTAACTGCCTGTTCTTCGCAAGTTCCTGTCCCAGACTTATTTTTTGGTTAAGTTCGACCTTCCTGTTACACCACTCCTGATCCTTACTTCCTTTCCGTACTACTTTTGCTATTAAGCTTGGTTCATAATTTGTAAGTACGATCTTGGAGATTGTCATACTAGAAACCATCACCTGTTCGAGTAGTAGCCTCGGGTGGTTGTTGATGTCCTCTTGACCAAAGAACTCATTATTGACGTAGTTTGCCTGGAGTATGCATAACACCGGTGGGGTGTCTGCCATCTGAACCAACCGTTTGGGTGATAAGTCGGTACTTCAGAATCCCTCTTTCCCTCGTATAGTGTCATCCAGTTTGTCTACCTCCATAGCATCCGACATGTCAATCTTCTCGATTATCATTTGGGCTATTCTTTCGCCTTCCATGATGTGACAGTCGTCGTTACTATGGTTAATCATAATCACCTTCACCTCTCCGGTGTAATCAGCATCAATTACTCCCCCCACCAATGTCTATTCCCATTTTGCTCGCTAGCCCGCTTCTCGGTGCTAGTCGTACGTAGGTCTTCGGCGGTAGTCCGACCGTGATTCCAGTCTCAACCAGCACTGGTCCCCGTGCTGGTATGCGGATTGCCTCGATCGCGTATATGTTGTGCCCTGGGGCCATTCGTGAACGTTTGGTTGGCATTTTTGCTTTGGGGTATAATCGTCTGATTCTCAGTTTTCCAACTTCAAGCCTTTTTTTCTCATACCCCGATTTCTCCTGCTGTTTCGCTGGCTGGATTAAGGTAACCTGAAAATGTTCCGGTTTCAGAATTGACAGTTGGGTATGCTCAGCTCCCTCCTCTGGACGATACTCCGGTCGTCTGCTGAGGGCATCGGGTTTTCCACCACGGGTTCCAGGCCGGTAAACGATTTTAAAATTAAAATTTGCCAGCTCCTGTACCCATCTAACCTGCCTTGGGTTCCATTTCTTAGTCGTCAGGAAAGGTTGTAGGTTCTGGTGGTTGGTGTAGACCGTTATAGGCTTGTCTGCCCCTGCTAAGTAGCACTTCCATTCCGTGAAGGCTTCCAGAATCGCAAGCAATTCCTTGTCATGTATCTCGTAGTTCCGCTCGGCGGGACTTAGTTTTTGAGAGTGAAATGCCACAGGGTGTAGCCTGCGATCTAAGAATTGTTACAGGCACATCCTAACGCAAAGTCGCTAGCGTCCGTTTCAACTACCGTTTCTCTCTCTGGGTAGAAATAAGCCAGGATGGGTGCTGTGGTGAACTTATGTTTGAGTTCCTCAAACGCGTCTTCTTGCTCCTTTCCCCAACTGAAATACAGCGGATTTCCTTTTAATGTTTCCGTTATTGGCTTGCAGATCTTCCAGAAGTCCATAATAAATGATCTGTAAAAATTCGCAAAGCCAATAAAAATCTGTACTTCTTTTACAGACCGTGGTGATCTCCATTTCTTAATGGATTCAACCTTTCTCTCACTCATCGTGACCCCATCCACTGCACCAATGTAACCTAGGAATTCCACCGAAGGTACATGGAATACCAATTTTTTCAGAGATATCGCCAGCTGGTGTTCTTCCGGCCTTGCGAGTACCTTTTTGACTAATTCAACGTGTTCCTCGTAATTCTCCGAATAAATAAGTATGTCGTCCAAGTAGACCCCAACCCCGTGGCCGAAGAACTCTCTTAGAATCTTGTTCATCATTGCCTGAAAGGTTGCAGGTGCATTAACCAATCCGAACGGCATGACCTTGTACTCATAATGTCCATACGGTGTTCTCAACACCGTTTTCCATTTGTCTCCAGCCCGTATGCGGATGAGATGATAACGGTCCTTTAAATTGATTTTCCTCAAAATCTTGGCTCCGGCAACCCTGTTTCTGAGTTCGCTCATAAGAGGTAAGGGATACTTGTTGAGGATCGTTAGTTTGGTCAGCTGGCGGTAATCGAAATATAGTCGAAGTCGACCGTCTGGCTTCGGGACGAACAGGATCGGGGCTCCGGCCGGAGATTGGCTGTGTACAATCTTTCCTTGCTTAAGCATTTCAGCAAGGTATTCGGCCAGAACATTTAACTGGTATTGGGACATTGGGTAAATGGGTCCCCATGGCGCTTCGGCCCCGTCTTTCAACTCGATTGCGTGGTCAAAGGTCCTACGAGGAGGTATTTTTTCTGCCGTTTCTGGTAGAAATAATTTTTTGTACCGTAGGTATTCCCTCGGTAATGAGTCTAGGGTAATTTCCTTTTCCTTTTTTTTTGAACCCAATTCTTCCTAGGTATTGGGCTTGAGTGTCATATGTGACCGTCTCATCGTATTCGTATAGGTCTGCCACGGCCTCGTCCTCGACATGTGTATGGCAGCTATCGTGTTTGAATTCCCATTTCTCCGGGTTTTCTAAGTTGGATAGGATGTTCCTTATACCACCATCCAAACGGGATGACCAGGTCATAATGTCCTGTAGCCGCGATTTCTGCAGATACTGTGGACCTATGTCCATTTCCAATTTCCAATGTGATCGGGTGAGACTACATCTTTCCTCCCGAGGATGCAACTACGCCGTCAAAAACCACGATATGGATCGCTTTCTGGCGTAGTTCGCAAGGTATTTCAAACTGGTTAACCAGTTTTTCGGTTAGTAGGAAGATGTTTGAACCGGAGTCTAATAACACGCGAATCCGAATTCTGTTTCTTCCGTTTCGTGGTAAGCCCAAACTTGTGGGCATTCGTAGTGTTTAGGTATCGGAGGTCTTGGACCTCCTTTATCATGAGGGAATTCTGTCTTGCATTTGGAATTCATTTTTGTCTCGTTGACTGTGGCTGTTTATTACCGCGCCAGCACGGTTTCAACCAGATGAGTCTCCTCAGATAAACTAAATCTCTTCTTTTGGTATACTGGGCAGCCCACTACTAGCGGTTTTTACCTCCTGCTGAGGAGTTCCCAAATACCCAGGCATGGTCCGGTGCGCCTTGGTCAGTGATTGGCGACTAGGTCCTTGCGCAAAACCGTATCATCGACTTATTGTTTCCTGTCTAAGTCGGCTTATATTCGGCTTCCATGAGACTTTCGCCTCCTGCTGTATCTAGCCGAGAAACCTGTTGGGCCGTGCAATGCGTAGAGCCTGGCCGAGTAGGGTGCACGCCAACTCCTAGCCACAGCTCGGGTAGACTACATCGTCCATGATCCGAAGATAGCTTTCTGTACGCCGCCAAGCTCCGGTTTCGGATGTACTTTTCGCCCGGCTATGTAAAGTTAAGTCTGAAATTAGCGAGCTTTTTAACCCCCAGCCCCCAGGTTCCAGTTCCGCAGCTAAACCGTTGCTCCGATACGCTGGACTTTTTCTCGGTTGCCACAATATTTCTGCCGGCGATAACCTAGGTTATGTCTCGGTTCGATATTACCTGCGGCTTCCGGATCCTAGTGTTTTTTTCGATTCTCAAGGAGGTATTCAAACTACCGACATGCAGTTGCCAGCGGTGCCATTGGGACACCCTAGGCCTTGTCCATATCCGTATCCCCCGCCCTGGGCCTCTCAATCCGATTCACGTGATGTGAATTTCTTTTCTGGCTTCAATCAGCCACGGCGGTGACCTGTGGTCTTCGCGGTTGCATCTTGGGACGAAATTTCGCCGAGTTGCGATGTCGACCTTTCGTCGGCTGATAGTCGATACCTGAATGGGTTTGCGACAGTTCTTCCATCTATGACCTGGAATGCCGCAACCGGTGCAACCAGCGTTCTTTCACCGCTTATCGATTTCGTCTTCGTGGATACCCGAATAAGCGTCTTTGAAGTTCGTGTGTTCCACCTTTTGTCCCACAGGTGCCGCCTTTCCCATTTTTTCTCCTGCCTTTTTTGCTTTATAGGCGGCTTTCTCCGATGGAGAGTACTTTTTCCGAGAAGTCTTTTCTCCCGAATTCTTGTCGCGCTTGTGTTTTCACAATGAATCCGCCTTTGTAGACGGTTCATACCGGATACGACGTTGTTCTTTAAAAGCTTCCTCCGCTTGTGTAACAGTTCAAATCGCCACAAGCCATTCCGGGTCGCTACGGTATTCTTGGTTCGAGAGTTGGCGGAGTGCCTCCAATGGCAACCTTTTCTCGACCATATATCGCCAGGAGATACCGGTAACCTCCGCCTCAATGTTAAGGTTTTCCAGTTCTCCGAGATACTTCTCTATTGCCCCCTGGTACTTAACAAGTTCCATTCTTCTCGGTGCCCTTTCTGCTTCATGGGAAACAGTAAACCGCAGAATGACTTGTGCTTTGAATATGTGCCAATTTTCATAGCCTTCTTGTTTTTGGAAACCTAATTCACCAGTCATTTGTTTCCTATACGCCAACGCAAATGGGGCTACTTCCTTCCCTTCCATTCTTCCTATGGTGTATATAATCTTATCCTCCTCTTTCATCCAATATGTAGGATTTTGTGCAAAGTAATCTTCACATCCGAGGAGCCAAACTTTTACATCTTGGTAATGCAGATGCTTATAAATAAATGGGGGCTCTGCTGGTGTGCGTTTAGATCCCCCGAGTGCCATACTCATAACTTTCACCAGTTTGGCCTGTGGTGGGTCGTCATCTTCCGGGGTGGCAGGCCTCCTGTGCCTTTTTCCTTTACAGATCTCGCTGCGGTTCTCGCCATCCGAATCGTGATCGCTTGGACCGGGATCTCCACTGTTTCCTCCTTGTGGTGGGGGCATCCTCCCCCGTTTTCCTCCTCTTGGTGGCATTGAGTCCAATTGTTTCTGAACCCAAACGTCCTCTTCTTCTGCTTCCTCTACCCTAGGTTGAAGGGCTCCTCTCATTCTGTAGGAAGCTCCTTCGCTCTCGTCGGTAAGAAGTACTGTCGGGGTTGCTGATTGTCTTTGCGCTAGTTCTCGAATTTCCTCTCTTGAGCGTTTCACTTCGTCCAGCACTGTTGCCAGCTCATTTCGGTGGGTTTGTTGTTGTTCGCGATATTTTGCGTCTGCTTTTTCCAACAGCCTTTCCAGAGCTAGGACTCGGTCTCTAAGTTCCTCATCCTGTGCTTGTAACCGCGTGCTAACATCAGCTTGGCGGTATTGCCGTGCCGTATGGGCCTGTAATTCATGCCCTACTCGTGCAATCACCTCGGCCTGCATGTTGGTTGATTGTGTTGTGACCTGGTCCAATGCACTTTTTAGGGTATCTCACTCTTCTCCAACGATCAGTTCCCCCTTTTCTAACCTTCGGGCCTGTGCTTCGAGATAGGCCGCCTGGGTTTGGTTAGCCTCCGAAAGCTCAAGGAAAGCCAGATGCTGGGCATCTCGGGTGGCAGCCAATGTTCGATCGAATTGCCCCATGACCGTGCCTATCCGGGCGGCCAGTTTGCTGAGCTCAAGGTTTAAACTGGGCTGTCTGGATGATCCTCCACTTCCTCCGCCTCGTCCTTTCTCAACTCTCTTTAAATCTCGTCGGCTAGGTCCCAGGCCTACAAACGGTCAACCGGGCCGGTTAATCTCGCCTGGGGAATAGACGGCTGTATCCCCTCCTGAGACCAGTGATCCCAAGGTGGATACTGCTCCATCCTTCTCTCTTGTATCCATGGATTCTGCTGTGATGCGTAGTTGAGCCATTGTGTCTGGCCGGTGGAACCTTCTTCGGTGGGTCTTGCCGAGGTGTTCTATAGTCGTCTGCCTAACCAAGCGGCAGGTATTTCTTCCTCTTGTCGTGAAGGGGGATATTCAGAGAACCAAATTTCTGGACAGGCTAGTTCCGATCCCCCGGATTCCCAATCTGTAGTGGGTATCTCAAAATGCGCGTAAATGCGCCGAAATTGTTCTTCGTTTGGAACAAAAAAGTGTCTTGTGAACCAGGACGGTCCGTGTGTTCTGCGTTCAAGCGAGGTAACTGTTGGTAGGTTTGAGGGTATCTGACAACGTCGTTGTTGTTCAGGTAGTGGGTATTTCTTTAAAAGAATAATGCTCTTATAGCGGGTGCGTTTAAGACTTCTTCAAAAGGTGAAGCTATGTCTTGAGGTAGGTAAGGTTCGAAGATACCGCTTGTATCTAGTGTGTGCATTTATTGAGCCTTAGTAACCAGGAGAATATCAATATACTGTTAGGTGGAACCAGATCTCTAAGAACAAGGGAGATGGGTAAGACCAGGGTACTTTATCGTAGACAGAGATGTGTCTAGGAAGGCTCAATATAAACGTGCGTAAAAATAGTGATAAAGATTTTTCTTGTAATAACTTATTATATTGATAAGGTCTCTTCTCCGTAGCGTGATGATTTCAGTAAAGCTCAAGAGGCACTTCGATATTTATATCCCGCGTCGATAGAGTGTGCGGCCTACAAGTAACTACCATACTAACTAAGTACCTGCTAACCATTCCGGACATTTCCTATAGTGCGAACACTGTTTGACCCTGAATACTATCGCCCCACCATTGACTTCCGGACTGGAGAGCTCTTGATTTCTCTGGTGTGGCACCACGCTCCGGTTAGAGTTCACAATCCTTCTTCCGTCAGGAGGAACTGAAACTTGTCTGCATACTAGACAGGGTCCTCATCATCGGACAAACGAAGTGGCCAACTTCGTAATCGGACCTATCGCAGTAGCAGATATCACTCTTGCTTCCTGCCCTTAGGCTTGGGTCAGACTATCAGTCACGATCGTACCAATGGCACAATTGTCTCTTAGTCTTTCCTTACCGAATAATCCTGAATGGTACTCTACCATTGGTGTGGGTGCGGTCATACTCTCATTTCATTCAAGAATAGCCACGACGAAAACGTCCCGTCACTTTAGTGACATAGTTTCCTGTGCCGTGCCGCTATGTCTGTAACCTTATGCGATGTTGACCGATTTCGCCCGGAACACTTGCATAAGCTCGCCAAAGGTCCCCTCTCACATATCCTGCGAGCAGCATCCGGTCGGACTGACGGCTGCGACGTATACGGTGTTATGAGATAGGTTCTAATGATAGTGTCATTTGGGGTTGGTGACGCAACTGCGACGCCGTCAGGTGTTGTCGCGCCGTCCCAACGCCGGGGCCAGAGGGGGGTGTTAGCTTCACAGGGTGAAGGTAGGGTAACCCCAGGGTACACAAAAATCGGTGGAAAAGCTACGCTTTTCTCATATGCCTAACACTTTCTCGTTTGCTCCACCTCTAGCGATTGAAATCTCAACACTATGGGAAATTATCGTGAGAGTGTCCTCCGCCTCTGATCTCCCCCGCCCGTGGCGACTGCTCGGGGGGTTATCACGCCTTCATCCCTTTCCTCTCTCTGGGGCCTATGGCCTCTCGTCCCAGGCGTTATGGATTCCTTTCTGGTTCCGTTCTGTCTTCGATGAGCACGCTCGCGTTAATGTTCCTACCCCTTACACCGCACTTTGCGACGCGCTTCGCTTACTGATTTGCACGGTCGGCAACCCTCCTTCCCCCGTCAATAGACGGTCGCTAGTTTCGGACTATCGGTGAAGTAGTTGCGCTAGTGGCCCTGCTCTCTGGTAGTGCACTCTCTCCTGAGTTGCACGATCGGTACGGTCGGCATGCGAAAACTGTGACCACGTCTCTATCCTCCGTGTTCTTACTTCTCGGTTGTTTGGCAAGCCTTCCTCCTCCCGCTCCCCACGTGTTGGATCCGCTTGAACCGTACAGCTATGCCCTTCTTTAGCTGACACCTTATCTGCCCCATCCGCTGGCACCCTACTACCCCTCACAATAGCTGGAACCTCCACTGCTGAGTGGCTCTCCTCGCTGGGTGACTTCCCTCGTCCTCCTCCCGCTCCCGCAATTTACTCTACGGTCGCAAACCTCGCATTAGATTACGCTGTGTTATTGTATAGTACTACCTCCTTGGCCCATGCCAAAGTACCAAGCGTTGCTGATTTTGTGGGCAGTCCGCCCGTGACAAACGCCTTGCCTCACAGCCCCTCCGATCAGGGATATTCTGTGAGGCATCAGGCAACAGTAGTTTTATCTTCTCTCTCCGGCGGCACTAAGTGCCACAAGAATGCTTTCTTTTCTTTTGGGGGGCCGCCGAAGGGTTTATGTCTTTCCCTGGTTTCATTTCTAAACTTTTTTTTCCTTAGGTGTCTGGAGGAAGGTATTGCTTCATCTTGCTTTCATCTTAGGTGCTATTAGGGGGGAGGATGAGCTCTGGTTTCAAGGGGTTTGATTTTTCCCATGAGGGGGTGAAGCGGGTCGTTGGATTGTTTATAGGTTTTGTTTTCGCCATAGCTAGCGCTCCATGCGATTTCTTGTACTTTCATCAACGAATATATAATATAAAAATAAAAAAATGTTCTATATTCTACAAAAACACTTTGTACTCAATACCTTTAAGAATTCATTGTTTTACCTTCATTTTTGATTCATTTTACCTGAATTTTCCATTTTAGATGTATTTTAGATAAGTATACCTACTATGTAAAACATGTTTAAGCTAGAGGAAGTAGTAGTAGTGAATAAAAACTAGTATCTGATGCTTATTTGCACAAAATTGGTAGGGATTGAATAGAGTTATTATATAGGAAATATAAACAAATAGGGACCATAAAGATGAAGGGAATCTCAAAGACAAATATAGAGAACTCAGAAGTAGAGATATTTGAGTTTGGTGAGTAGAAATTTGATTTTTTATGAAGAAAAGTGTTGAATTCTTGAGAGAGTACTTATAAGAGAATATAAAAGGTATTTGATAGTTTAAAGCAGAATAATACATATCTTAGGATTGCAAACTAATTATAAAGTCAACAGAGGCAAATATTTGTTATATTAGTAAAGCTATTGAGTGATAAACAGTGGAAATAAACATCTAAACTATATTATAAAGTAAGTAGTATAAAAGACAACACTGAGAGAGCAGAAAGAGTTCAATGATCTTCTAATTTATATATATTAAGGGGCTCATATTAAGGTAGTAGTATACAAAGTTTGGTGTCTTAAAAGAAACATGAGAATAAGATAAAGCTTAATTAGTCTAATACTCTTTAAATATTAAGTATCTCAACTTGCCCTATTTTCAAACTTAAAGCTCACATTTTGTAGATGGAAATTTCCATTTATAATACCTACAGTCTATCAACAACCAATTCCTAATACTTACTATATGGAAAGATTAACCAGAAATCTATTCCAAGTACTGATTATCTAACAAATAGTAATTCAATCATCAATTATCACTTGTGTATTCCAAGAGTGCAGTTTATTTTATTTTGCTAATCTTTCTTTATGCTGAATATGAGCAAGTGCAAGACATTGAACTATTGAAATATTAGCTTCTTTAAATACATAGCAAGTTGGATGTTGTAAATTTTGTTGCTTTTCATCATGTGAAAATATTGACCCATTACTAGGGGGTGACCCATAACTAGGTATAATACGTTATGGGGTGGCGGAAATAGTTTCCCTATTTTTTCGTCCTTACTGTACCCGAGTTGAATAATTGAACAGTGTGCTATGAAGTCCAGAATTTCCTTCTCTGGAACGGGGGAAAAAAACACAGAAAAAAAAACAAAAATTTCTTGACCTTACTGAGAGAGGAAAGCCCAACGACATAGCACACTGTTCAATTATCCAAGTTTCTACGGTACTCGAGTACTCGAGTACTACCGGTAGGCGCTACTCTTACTCGGATACCAGGGTTAGTCCGCGAACAGCAGGATTCATTCTGAGCATGAGCTAAAGTGGCAAATATCCAATAGAAACCGTAAATAGATAGTTCAACCAATACGGTAGTAAAGCAGAAAGCGTTCGAGGAATTCTTCTGGTTTTCAACACACCCCTTAGTGCGTGCGCTATTCCCAATATCGTCGTTAGCTTTGTCAGCCCTGTGTTCGCGGACCAGCCCTGGTATCCGAGTACAAGGATTTTTGGAGCTAGCGAATCGACCGAGGAAATACGGTACGTAGATACCGGGAGGCGGCTGTGCTTTTTTGGTTGCCACTCGCAACCACAAAGCAAGGTGCGGAAAAATCTCTTGAACTCCACGACCCCTGTCAGCCTGGAATCGGTTGGGTTTAACAAGCAAATTGAACTGTCAATCCCGGTAATGGGATCCAACACAACCAGTATGTGATCTTATGCCTTATCAAGAGAATGCGGAATCCGGGCATTGCATGTCTTTTAAACGGGTCGACGGCAACAACCAAACGTCAAGAGTTCGGGTAACAAAAAATACGATCGCCCGCGCGCGATTTGGAGTGGGGAAGATCGCTACTTCTCACTCCCTTCCCTAAGTTACCTTTCCCACGCTCTCTAACTAACGGTAAAGACAGGAGTATATATACCGGTAAATCACAACAAAGTCCGCCTATCCTCCCATGGGCCACCGCATATACCCAGCCCCTTTCACTGTGCGTCTCCCTTTCCCCTCATGCGTACTCTCATGCTAACAAAAAGAACCACAAAGACCCCCACTGCCCATGGCCTTCGGGCATCATCCAACATCCGCGCATCCGACTCTTTCACCTCCTTGCAGATTTCCCGAATTCCTTTACGGCAGATACATTGATCCAAAACCCAAGCACATTCTATCAGCCGAGTTACTTTCCCGAAAGCCAAACTACGTTTCCAGAACCTAAGCGCGTTTCCCGGAAACTATGCGAACAAGAAAATAATAAGGCGATATGTTCGGCATGCCGATCAGCATCAAAGACTTCCAGACTTAGCCCTTCCTCAACAGCGTTCCCCAGTACAGTGGGCTAACAAAATTCGTCGTGTGTGGCCACTCTTACACCAAATATTAGGGTTTTCGGAGCTCTGGAATTCTGCCGCCTACCTGGCAAGCAAATTGATTTTTGGTAAAATAGTTGCCCTGGGTATTCCAACTGCTATAATATTGGGGCATGTAGTGCTATATTGGATGAACTGTGGCATTACAAAATTGGTGATTTCAAAAAAATGTATCCTTTTCCATAGACACCCATACAGGATTCTCCTCGCTTAGCTCAAGTCCCTGGATGGGCTACGCGTATGACGAGTGCTGCCCCCCCAGAACGGAGGAATTTGTTATTGCAACGTGAATTCATGACCCCCGAGCCACGTATTGACGTAGCTTTCGTTTTAGTTGGCTAAGAGGAGGAGCACATACCAGAAATCAAGGGACTCCGAAATGGAGGCCGGGCCCTCCTATGAACTATGTAGCTCACCTCGCTGAAACCACATCATGAAGCTCGGGAGGGGAGTATGACAAGCCTGATTGCTATTTCACGACCCAGCCGGGCTGGGATTCCGGAGCACCTGCATCTGGTATAGTATTTCTTGTAAGATCTATAATGTTAGAGTTGGGGCTCAATACATGTCGTTTGGAGAGGAATACATGCTGTCATGGAATATCACTCGGTAAAGTTATCCATTCTCCCGAGAGGTACGAAGGGTCAATTTTCCAAGCGTATGGTATGGTACAATATCATACAACGCAACGGCTGGTGATGCTCTTACCAAGTGCTATTAATTGAGCTAGTTTAAGAGCGCTTTAGGTCTCAACGGGGATGTGGGGGCAGTCCGACTACCACCCCTGGCGGGCGGCTCGAGCACCGTTTTTTTTAATTTTTAATTCCCTAACTTGTTTGGATACAGTATTTTTCTCATTGCGCAATTTCGCGTGTCTGTAGTCGACGACCGCCCACCCCGTCCAGGACGGCGCCAAGACAGTCCGTCCCGTCCGAAGACGAGACAGTCTCGTCCTTCGTCGTCCTCACCCCGTCTTGGACGGACGGGACGACTGGATTCGCTGGTAGGAGGACAAGGGCACGGCCCAAAGAGAGTATCGAAGATGGGTGGAAGAAAGGCCAAACTTTTGTTTTTAAAATTTAATACACAATCAACCCTCGGTATCGCAGGGAGAATATAGTCGATTCAGCTCGGCTCTTACTCGGTTGCGCCCTCCCCAGCCCGTTCTCATACGCTACCAGAACATCCTTTTTACCTCCTTGTCCAATCATCTCCCGATCTTGGTAGGTTAGGGATCTGAAATTCCCTCATTAAAAACTTAATTTAGTAGCACTTTCTGTAACATTGGCCCCTATGGCAAAAGATATCATTATCCGGCGTCCAATTTTATATTGCAAAGGGTTGTTTCCAATAGGGTAATGTGGGGTACGAATTGAATACTGATATCTCAGGTCATGGCAATTATTTTCCCCTTGACTGAGGGTGTTATATGGGTTCGTGACACCTGCCCCTGACAGGCGGTAGAGTGCTCAGAGAAGGAGGAAAAGGTCGTTTTGGGCAAGAAAAGATTTGGGGTATATTCATCCCATGTCGCGTGCAGCTCGATAACGCCTAGTGGTGTGGACTCTTCCATCACTCTTTGAAGGTTGGGCTAGGATACCAGATGAACTCGAAAAAGCTTGCTATGCACCAGGAATGAAGTCAGGGATGTTCGGGATTCTCGCCAAAATGGGTGGGGATAATGGGCCTTGAGCTCGGAGTAGAGAAGCGGTCTGAGTGGGGCATTCGGGAGGCCAGGCTGGATATCGGCGGGGAATAAAGGTAGACCGACCAGGCTGAGCGCCGCTCCCCTAATTCAACTTGGTGATAGAGGATACATAAAGGCTGAAGGGACGCAAAAGCTAGCAAGCGCAATGGACTGGATGGATGCCACCGAGATTTTTGGCAGAACATGCTTATTCGTTGTGGTGTGATCAGCGGAAAGCTCGGGAGAGGGGGGTCATTACCATACCTCTTGTTTGTCAGGGGGACCTCAGAGAATGGGCTTTATACTACTTTCCTTTGTTATTGGGGTAAAGGATACCGTGATGAATGGAGGACAGTCTTAGGATTCATTATGTTTTATTACATCTGGTTGTCTTTTGCAGAATATTTTTAGTAGTTGGAAAAACCGAAGTTACAAGCGACCACGGTCCTTATTATCTCATTCTGATAGTCTCATTTAGTACACATTCCCCCCAGCAAACGCCTCCAAATAGGAACAAATCATACCCCACACAGGTGGTCTGGATCGAAGCCCATGCGGGGAGGGCTGGGTTGTATAATTTGGAAGTCGTGAAATACTGCTCGGCATCCTGAGGTTATTGATTCATTGTTCGGATAGTTTCCGGGAATGCGCTTGCTTCATCCGCCGGAAGGAAAGCGGAAGAGCCGGAAGGGAGAGTGAAAGAGTTGGATGCCGGGAGGCTACGAACGGCTGGGGTTTTTAGCTTTCTTTCATCCCCTGCTCACGCAAAATCGGCCACGCTCGAGCAAGAACCATAGTCTATCACTCGATCAGGGTCCACAATTTCATCGATCATACGATCATTGGGCCCTCTCGATTAGAATATGATCGAGCATGACCCTTGTGATCCGCTCGATCTTGGTCGTGTCCATCACTACTTAAGCGACCGATCACACAATCAACCCCAAGCATTGCTAAAGGGAGTAGAGTATAATACCATTTGTCAGACTTGGACCCCACTCAGCAGTTTCCCCCCGCTGCAGTTCCCTGACGAGAGTCATTGTTGGTGGCTACTTTTACACCAAAAATAAGGGTTTCCAAAGGGCTTGAACTCGATCATCTGCTCAGGAGGTAAGGGCCCGTTTACCTATGGACGGCCGTCTAGCAACCAGAGGCAGTGCCGACTATCAAAGAACATCAGTTAGGTAAACGGGCTTTCAGTTATATACTAACTTAGACAGTATATTAGCTAAACATGCAACAATTCTGTTCTCTTTACATACCTTGAACTGTCTGTCTCTTTCTAAAAATTAAATTTGTAATAGTGGTTGTACTACACGGTGGCATCTCAAGCGTTTTCTGATAAACGGCGCGAAAGTGTTTGACCAATTTTCCACGGTTCTAGATTCTTGTAGCTAGACAGTGAAAAGTTACGTTGCCTACTCTGGGTAAACGCCATCTACTTTGCCGCACTCTCCCCCTCTGTCAAGCCCCCCTTAACGGTCTGCATCGTTGCAGGCTTTTAGAAGGACGTCTGTAGGTAAACGAGCCCTAAGTCAATTCTTGATAAAATAGTGGTTCTTGGGATTGCGATTTTTCGGTATTGGAGCAGATGATGCAATATTCGATGAGCCGTGGCAATATGAAATTAACATTTCCCGAACACGCACCTTCCCCCATGGATGGTTATACAAATTCTCCTTGCTTGACTCTATGTTCAGGATTGACCATCCCAATTGGCGAGTGCTGCCCACAAAACAAATAATTTGCTGTTGAAATGTGAATTTCGGATACGCTATATCTTTAGCTATTCATGAATATAGCTTTTGTTTTAATTGATTAAAATGTGGGGGTACATCTCTGGAATTGCACGGGTTCGAAGAGTGGGCTAGGCGCTCTTATGAAGCAGCCCATTCTACCTCGTTGAAATCAGAGCGTTAAGACAAACGGGATCCAGGATCCAGATATCCCCTTATATGGCCATAATAATAGGGGCTATTAGAAGTAAAGAAAACCTAGAAAATGACAAAAAAAGTCATCTACTTTATCACTAAGCTGCGGAGAGGGCTCTAATAACCTGGATCGTGTTTCCACAGCCCAACCATGCAACAATTCGGGAGTGCCACTATCTTGTATTACTTGTGTGATCCATAATGTTAAAGTAAGGGCTCAATGCTTGGCATCTTGGACTGGAATACAAGCTATCATAGTATATCACTCGGTGTTTCGAGGGCTCGGGGTCGATTTTCATAGAGCATAGCATAGTATGATATAATACAATATGGTGAAGCGGCTGTGGTTTACTTACCAGGTGTCATATCATTAATTGAGTAGTACAAAATCAGATTAGGTCTCAAGGGGGATATAGGAGGGGGAGGGTCCACAAGTGGCGCACTGAGGATTTGGGGAAAACTCCAATTTTGGTTTTTAAATACAGAATCAACACCCGGCATTGCTGAAAGAAAGGTCGCCTATTCAACTGAGTTCTCCCTTTGTGGCGCCCCCCCACACCCGGTATTCCCAACGGGCAAGACAGCAGGTTTGAGCAAAGCCGGGCCCTGCCTGTCAAAAATCTCCCGGGTCTGGTCTGGGCTGAGCCTGCAGGTTTAGTGACTCCTAAGCCTGGGCCGGCCTATATAGCCTAGGCCGGTCCGCTCTTATCGAGCAGCCACGTGTCAACTACCGAAATCCACTATGATATTTCCCGGTTACTAAATAGCATTAAAAATGCGAGAAAAAATAATACTAAAAAAATGCTAGAGATAGACGGTCGATCAATTAAATTCAATCAGTGTTCCCAACCGTCCCGTCCGGACTGCAGGGCCCTGGCGTCCGTCCTCGATATTAACTGCAGGACTATAGGTTGACGGCCGGGCCCTGCAGTCTTTCTGGAAATGGTAAGTTCCGGTAGGGCCTGGCCGTCTTTGGAATTGACGGGAGTCATCTGCAGGGCCCGGCCGTCCTGAGTCAGGACGGGCGTCACCTGTAGGTATTTAATAAAAATACCGTAAAAATACTTTCGATTCGCTATCTCCGTCAGCTTATAATAGGTTTAGTTTGACAGGTTAATAGAATTGCGTGTGTCTGTTAATGAGATTTAATAACGTCCTGATGGCTAATATTATCCCGCATAGGAAAGCACTAACCCTTTTGAAGACTTCTAGGCAGTAGATTCCGAGATAGCAAACGACAGGAGTTTTTACGGTATTCATAATTATTATTATGAGTTCTGGATCGGAGAAGAAAGCGCTTGCAGGATGAAGAAGTACAAAGAAGTCAAGAGAGAAGCGTGAGTATATTGGTCGGAGGCGTGGCTATCTTGCTTACTTGTCTAACTATGGTGGAGTATAGGGTTTATATAGACAATAGAAAGAGATGTTTCTACCATGTTCTCTCCCGGAAATCCATCCGGAGATACCCAGGGCAAATACAGTTCCAGTCCCTTTTCCTTCAGCCATTCTGGCTTGTTCACCGGTTTCCTGTCCGGTTCCTCAACCGCCTTCCTCTCCGGTTTGTGTCTCCGGTTTCTTGTCCGGCCATTACCGGCCATACATCCGCATCATCCTATAGTGTACCATCAAGGTATATCCGCTCCTTCTCTCGATTGATAATGTGTGACAAAGGAAACTAACAACGAACAAGCAATAACATGCGAAAGGGTACAAAGGAAAATACATCAGCATGGAGTGATCGCCGGTGTTCTTCAACAATAATGTGTGATTTACTCTATCCGCTTAGCTGTTGCTTCATACATTTGATAAGAGAAGAAAATATGCTTGGGGATTTGGAGGACAGAGCGGCAATATTATGCGGGGAACTAGGGCAGGTTCCGGGTACCCAGAACTGGTATCGGATATGAGTGCACAGCTTGGTTGATTGATTAGAAAATTTGATACCTGATACCCAAATATGATGATAGCGTTGTAATAAAGATGTTTCGTTTCTTCAAGCACAGACTCCTGGCTCGGAAATTTAAAAATAGCAGTTCAACTGAGACACCTGTAGGGCCCGGCCGCCCGTCCCGGGCATGGGTTAGGACGGACTACAATTTGGCGTCCGTCTCATCCAAGGGCCGCAAATTTGGCGTCCGTCCCGTCCTAGGCAAAAGACGGACGGGCTGGACGCTTGGGAACACTGAATTCAATGTATAGAAAGAGCTGCTGTTGTGGGTGTAGTAAGGTGGCGACCTCATAAGGTATCAATACAGGGAGGTTAACTGTAGAGATATCCAATTATCATACAAAGTAACATTGAATCCACAACTGAAGGAGAAATTGTCTTATTTTTAATGTAATTCCTGCTAAAAAAGCAGAATCGGAGCAAAGAATGGTAAGATAGGGCGGTGGGTTTTAATGGAGGTCTGCCAGTAGTCTTTGCGCAGGGAAAACTGCCGCCGTAAAAGGGCTGCGATCAAGCTATCGTGACGCCAGCGTCGTGGGAAAGACCCGGACAAGAGAACGTGATAGGAAAACTAATGAGTGTGTTCGTTGTTCGATGGAAGTGATGATGTATCATACAGAGAAAAGAGCGCAACTCTAGGACTAAATACAGCCTGTGACAGTCAGCGCATGGTTAATCTGCTATCTCACAATGTCGGAACAACTAGCCCTTTCAGAACCCCCAACCTGGTGATGGTCCGTCTATGCCCTAACTTAATACGCAGCGATGGGGTCAGTGTTCCCAACGGGCCAGGCCGATGGTAGGCCGGCCTATAGGCCGTAGGCCGGGCTAAGGCAGGCCGCTCCGGAAGACAGCCTAGGCCCATATAGGCCGAATTCAATCGGCCTACGAAAGCCTATCAGGCCTAATAGGCGCCTATAGGCCCGGAGATTAGCGTTGAGAACAGATTGCATTAAGGGTATTCAACCCCCCACCCGCCCCTCCCCCCCCTCCCCTCTTCCGAGTTTATCGCCTGTGATTTTTTCCCTCCTTTATCTTCGGCTATTATGATACTTCTTAATTAATCACAAAACAAGTGATACTCAACCAACACAATAAAGCCTTAGAAATTTACCTCCAGGACCACGAGCACAACCCTATCATACCATCATTCCCCCTATTTTATAAACTATTTACAGTCAACCTGTCTTATTGATGCCTTCAAAATAGTCACCGTCCTACTGCAGACAGTTGATCCACCAACAGCAACTCTTTTTCTACAATTAATTCAACTAATTAATTCACTACCTCTAGTATTTTTTGTTTTTTTTGCTAATAAGCGAAACTGTTACTTTATTTTTAATCATATTCCGTAATTGGGAAACATTTACCGTGAATTTTGCTGTTGACACAGAGCAGCCGCTCACTATGAGTTGGTCGGCCGAAGCCGTATAGGCCGGCCTAGGCTATATAGGCCAGGCCGGCCTATAAGGCAGCCAGGAAAGAGCCTGTGTGGCCTGTGGGCGGGCCAGGCCAGGCCAGGCTCAGGCTTAACCAGGCCTGCAGGCTCGGGCCAGGCTAGATCCGAGAGAATTTGGACAGGCCGGGCCCGGCTTTACCGAAGCCTGGCCGGCCTGGCCCGTTGGGAACACTGGATGGGGTTACTCCATCAGTTGTGACTTTGGGGGTAAATTGTCAAGACTTTCTGGAGTTCGCTGCGTATCACTCATTGTGTGACTGGTTAAGAAGCAAGATGCGATCTATTCCTGATGCTAATTACCGGGGCTATAGGTGACTATCATGCTTGGTATCCTTTAGGAGGCTACATAATTCGGCATATATTGGCTTAGTCTACTTTTGGAGTGGTATGCCTTGGGTTGGCCTTGGGAAAAAAACTACTTTACTTTGGAAAGCAAAGACTCCTCATAGCGGTTAGCAGATAGTCTCAGGGATTATTATGTTGGATTATATTCTCTTTCTCGGGTGTGCTTCTGGTCGATGGGAGAAACAAAATTATAAGCAACCACCATTCTTATCATTCTTTCATTAAGTCACCTGATTTAGTTCACATCTGCCCTCTGGGAACGTCTATGAACACGAACGGATAGTACCCCGATTCAGAAGAACTGCATTCAAGGAAACGCGGGAGGGGTCGGGCCGTATACTGGGTATTTCGAGTTTATATGGTCCACTTTCATGATAAGAGTTAATTGCCGTTGTTAAAAGAGTCCCTGTTGTCGTAATCTCTCTTGACGGGAAGGGCTAAAAAGTGCGAACAGCCTCCCGAACTCAACCTCAGGCTCAAGCCCTAAGACCGGTAGCATACAAGCACGACCTCCCTTGGGCCATATCTGTAGTGGAGACAATCGCTCTTAGATCTCATTTAACCACTGGTTTCCACACTGCTTCCGCCGGTTAGAATTACTTGCGTCCTGTTTTTGTGCCTCTATAATATTATTATAATAAAAAGCACTAGGGTAGACATTTTGCGAGGAGGAAAAGGGAAAAAGAAGTTGTGGAGAAAGACAAAAGTGAACAAATATGCAAGGAGGATTTACAGCAAGAGAATACGAATAGAAGGTGAATATGATGGAAACTTCGAGCCACACTGGAGGGCTCTGGGGCCACAGGGGCACTATGACCCCTGCAGCCGGAGAAGTGTTTGGCCGTACTCATCTAGTTTGTCGGGTCGATGTCATCGCTTCGGAGTAGTATTTTTTCACGAGGTGCACGTGCTCACTCATGGTAACATGCAGGAGTTCGGCCGTAGTTATCTATCTTGATGGGATTGACCTCGTCCTGTTTAAGTAGCATTCTCACTACGCCTTCGTGCCCATTTCAAGCAGCACACTAGAGTGGTGTTCGGCCGAGGGTATGTGGCTTGACAGGGTTCACATCGTCCCGTTCGAGGAGCATTTTCACAACTCCAGCGTGCCCACGCCAAGCAGCACACCAGAGTGGTGTTCGGCTATCATGCGGCTTGCTAGGGTTGACCACGTTATGTCCGAGCAGCAGCTTTACTACTGCGGTGTGGCCATGCAAGGCAGCATAACAGAGTGGTGTTCGGCCGTAATTATCTCGCTTGTCGAGGTTGACCTCGTCCCGTTCGAGAAGTACTTGTGCCACTCCCTCATGCTCTTTCCAGGCGGCGCACCAGAGTGGTGTTCGGCCGTCGTTGTCTGGCGTGTCGGGATTGGCCTTACCCCCTTCGAGAAGCTTCCTCACCACTCCCTCGTGCCCACTCCAAGCAGCACCCCAGAGTGGTGTCCGGCCGTCGTTATCTGGCTTGTCGATAGTGGCCTCTTCCCGTTCGAGAAGCATTTTCACCACTCCCGCATGCCCATTCCAAGTGGCGCACCAGAGTGGTGTTCGACCGTCGCTATCTGGCTTATTTGGGTTGACCTGGTCCCGTTCGAGAAGGATTTTAGCCACTTCCTCGTGCCCATTGAAAGCAGCACACTGAAGTGGTGTTCCGCCGCTGTTCTGTGGCCTGTCGGGGCTGACCTCTTCCCGTTCCAGAAGCATTTTCACCACTCCTGCATGCCCATTCCAAGTGGCACACAGGAGTGGCGTTTGGCCGTCGTTATCTGCCCTGTCGGGGTCGACCTCACCCCGGTCGAGTAGCATTTTCACCGCTCCCTCGTTCCCATTCCAAGCTGCACCCAGGAGCGGTGTCTGGCCGTCGTTATGTGGCTTGTCGGGTTAACCTCATCTCGTTCGAGGAGCATCTTCACTACTCCCTCGTGTCCATTCCAAGCTGCACCCAAGAGTGGTGTTCTGCCGTCGTTATCTGGCTTGTCCGGGGTAACATCGTCCCGTTCGAAAAGCCTCTTCACCACTCCCTCGTGCCCATTCCAAGCTGCACCCCGGAGTGGCGTTCGGCCGTCATTATCGGGCTTGTCGGGGCTAACATCGTCCCGTCCGAGAAGCATTTTCACTACTTCCTCGTGCCCATTGCAAGCAGCACACCGGAGTGGTATTCGGCCGTCCTTATCAGGCTTGTCGGGGTTGACCTCGTTTCTTTCGAGAAGCATTTTCACGACTCCCTCGTGCCCGTTATAAGACGCACTCGAAAGTGGGGTTCGGACGTCGTTGTGCGGCTCGTCGGGGTTCACCTCATCTCGTTCGAGAAGCATTCTCACTACTCCCTCGTGCCCATCATAAGCAGCACACCAGAGTGGTGTTCGGCCGTCATTATGTGGCCTGTCGGGACTCACTTCGTTCCGTTCGAGAAGCACTTTCACTACTCCCTCGTGCCCATTATAAGCAGCACACCAGAGCGAGGTTCGGCCGTCCTTATCTGGCTCGTCGGTGTTGAAATTTTGCTGCTCACCACATGCAGATTGTTCGAGGGAAAACTACTACTACGAGGATGACATCTTATCGAATGGTTACTAGAACGAACTAGTTTCCGACTACCATTGTTTGATACCGACTGCACCATTGTTAGCTTCATACAGATAACGTACAACCCTGCATACCTAGTTCATCACGATCAACAACCATGAAACACCTGAAGTGAAAGGTGCGACAACATGGAAACACTAAACACAACATCCCTCGGTCTATCGTGATACCGACAGCCGCGTGCCATCCCCGACCCTTGGTAAACTAGATTTCACCTCGGTTATGAGTCGGAGGAGATTCGGCAAAGATGGGTAGTGGAGGGAATGCGAGGAGAAAATCGGCATACGCAGGTCGTACGTCCGAAAGGGAGCTTGCACTTTGAGGAGGATAAAAGGACTTCTGTTTTCCCTTTGTTCGTTGTTTTGACCGATCCATCAGACATTCGTTTTTCTCTTCGCTCTCAATAAAATATAAGGAGATACTTTCCGACATTTGTCACTTTAAAGCCTTCTCATTGGCTGAGTTTCAGACTTGCTTTTTGAGGGTTAGGTATCAGCCAACTGCTAGTGTTCTCATTGGTTGAAAGGTTGAAAGGTAGTTGAAATGTGATATCACTTTTGGGAGAGGTTAATGATATTGTGATATTATATGATATTATCATACCTTAAAAATACTGTATGTCATTACTATCGGAGTATGATGCTTTGCGTAGTTGTTAATGATCCGATTTCACTTTTGAGAAAAGTTAATAATATCATATATGATATGATATGTGCTTTCCTATCAGGTGTTCAGGATTTTACAGTTGTTTATGCATCTCTTATATACTAGTTTTGATTATGATATTTCTAATAATCACCTCACACTGTCTTAGTTTAATGTAGATTGTTTTGAATTAATGTGGCAGGATTTCAAGATCAAACACATTTGTACTTATGTTTTCTTATATTGTTTCTCTATATTTCTCTCACATATATGAACTGTACTTTTCTATGTGTAAGATGCTACCACCTATCTTGCTTAAAACAATTCAAAACTGAATTTCTGCCATTCTGCTTTCCTACTATTCTACCTCCTCACTTTGCATCACTTGCAATCCCCAATCACACTTCCAAAGTCTTATACATATAGAATAAACTTTGCCTTTGGTGTTTTTATTTTGAACAACAAATATGTCAATACTATTAAAGTACAATCCCTTCATTGAATAATTCTCATACTATGATATACGATATATTAGCTTAGAAGTTGTTCAATCTGTACCTATAACAAGATCGTTTGAAATCTTTGTTACTTTAGAGACTTCTCATTCTCTAAGTTCCAGATTTGCAAGCATCAACTTAAGGGTTTGATATCAGCCAAACGCTACATCTCAGATTAGGTGTGAGTGAATCATAGGTCAAAAGTTGCAAGTAATCATGGATATCATATATGATATCACACTTTACAAATAGTCTAATACAATGATAGTATGATATCATATCATTCAAATTGGTTAATACTATGATAGTATAATTCTTTCATTTATTGTTAACTTGAATAATATCTTATATGACATTATAATATCTTACAAATAAGTACATAATTTTAGATGACTATTTTTCATTATCAGTTACTGAGATCCAGGATAATCATCTATCTTACAAACAATTCAATACTATCATAGTATGATGCTTCATTAATAATAAAAATAGTATGTTGAATACAGTACTGTTACATCAGGATACTCACTATCTGGGTCCTGGGTCCAGTACATCTAGTGTGTCCTCAAACCTGATACTAGATCTGATCGTTCTGAGGTAGGCAATCATATTTAGTTGCATCAGGAGGCATGAGATAGAATGCATCTAGCTTAGTATATCTCTGAACTTGGAGGCACTCCGTGCCTTACTACCCATTTCTACTACAACACTATTGTAGATTAGGATATACCACGACATCATACTGTCATTTGAGTACCACTAATTTACTCAGTTTTCTGTGCTATACCCTCTGAGTATCTTCTCAGCTTTCTCACAGTAGGCATAACAGGAATTTCTTACCAAAGAAAATAAGATAACTGCTAGTGCTTTTGATAAGAAAGCTATCATATGCTCAATCTTAAATTTGCGCTAAAGATTCAACAGGGAGGGAATTGTATTTTGAGAACTTGATCTGTCAGAAAGCAAATATGCCAGCTCAGTGTAGTTTGAAAGTAAGTCATGGCTATAATATTCTCGAGTCTAGCATATCTTATAGTGGTTACTCAGCAGTTAGTCTCAAACATGAACTGAATCTTCCTTCATTCCAATACTGAACATTCACAACTTTAGACACTAGCTACTTTACAATCCTTCACCACAACCACTCAACTGATCACAAATCTGATACATGAAGATTCCTAGGCTCAATACTAGCTGTATACCCATATAGGATCCATCCCCATAGGGGTATTATTCATGAGGTCATATGGGAGGAATCTCTGTACTCAATAATAGATTTCTCTACAAGCAGATGAGTAATTTTGAATCTATAATTTGAATATTATTGGGCTCAATACCTGATACCTACCAGGTTACAGTATGTTTTGGTCACATTAAGCCTTATGAATCCACTGACACTTGTGAAAGTGGTCTTTACAATAGATACTCTAATCATCATTGAACTCAGTAGCTGATTTCTTCCTTAATGCAGGCCCAATTCTGGATCTGTACTTATAGATTATTGCACTCAGTCCCAACTAAGTCATTGTATAAGAAACATCTCTGTCACATTAAGGCTCATGAGATAGCTGATCTTTGTAAAGATGTCTTTACAATAGATACTCTGGTACTCAGTGGACTGGAGGACTGATTCCTCTACAACTACTAGACTGAATTTGAATTGGTAACTGGAATATCATTAGGCCTGACACCTGTTATACGATGGCATATTGTACTTCTGTGGCATATCAGAGCTCATGAATCTGCTGATACTTCTAAGAGTAGTCTTTACAATAGTAGGAACTCGGTCAATTACTGAACTCCATCGCTGATTCCTCCACAACACGTCAACTGATACGAAATTTGATGCTTGGGGATGATTGAACTTGATGCTGGCTACAAGTGTGTATAAAGTACATCCCAAGAAAGTAATTCTCTATAGTGATATAGTGTCTCGGGTGATACACAGTCAGAGGCCTTGTGTGGAGTCTTGGTCTTTCTACATGCATTGACCTGTGTATTAGAACAATAGAAAACTAGAAGAACTAAATTTAATAGTTAGACTGTATGAAATCTATTGTTACAAAGGTAACCAAGGTTGGAAAGTAGTCGAGAAGAGACCTTTAGCTTATTTCAACAAGATGAGTAGTGCTAGTGAGTAATGTGTATTCTGAGAATTAGGCACTCTATTGGATTGTGTTATATCCTGAGTATTACTGGTGGGGTCACATGGTGTTGGTAGAATAAGGGGCGGTATTAGAATGTCTTTGGTCAGTGGTATAATAGGGTACTTGCATCTGAATTGGCAAAGGATAAATAGTTGAATCCTGATTCACAGTTAACATTTTGTGTCCAGTATCTCAGATGCACAGGATTCTGACAAGGTAGGATATTATTTTTGCTGATTTAATAAACACTACTACTAACTGAAGGTTTTTGATTAATATAGCAGAAATGAGTGTCCCATATATACAGTATATTATACATAACTGATAGAATCCTAGATGAAATTAAGGGAGTAAACCTCTTTCTCACTAATCATAGAATAATGATTGAACAGGTCAAAAATGCTATCCTAGCCTGGCAGACAAAGGTGTTCCATAGTATGAGTAGCAAATTCAGTGTGCAAAACAGTTCAGACTAATAGTAAACCAGCTTATAGGGAATAGGCGAGGCCAAGGCAGGCAACTCCAAAAGGTAGCCTAGGCCGATATAGGCCTAATGTAATTGAACTATAAAAGCCTCTCAGGCCTGATAGGCACATATAGTCCATGAGATTCGGGTTGAGGATGGATCACATTAAGGATGATCCAAATACCTACCCTCTTGAGAGCTTATTGCCTTTGATATTTTCTATTATCTTAGGTTATGGCTTCTGAATTTATCATACCCTGCGTGATGCAGGACTAGCTCAATAAATCCTTAAAGATTTTCCACTAATGCTACTTGCACTACTCTATTCCATGATTATTCCTCCATACCTGGTCTCTTCAAGTTCGGCAAGACCAACTTTAAATTTCAAAACCCATAAAGTGCAACTGTTTTATTTTCAATATTATTTTGTAAACTATTTGTGATACTGTCAACCTCCCATCTTGATATCTAAATAGTCACTATCCTACTATGTACAATTAATCTACTAAAACAACAGCTCTATTTCTACAATTAATAAAATAATTTAATTAACAATCACTAGTGTATTTTGAGTTTTTTGCTAATGGTAAAGCATCATTGTTCCTTTATTTTTAATCATGTTGGGTAATTGGGAAACATTTACGGGGAATTTTGCTATTGACACAGAGTGGCCACTCATTCTAAGTGTGTTGGCAGTCACTATATAGGTCAAGCTAGGCTATATAGACTAGCCTGGCCTATCAGGTAGTCAGGAAAAAGCCTATAAAGCATGTTGGCATGCCCAGCCAGGCTAGAACTATGCTTAACCAGGCCTGCATGCTCAGGCCAGGTGAGATCTAAGAGAATTTTAATAGGCTAGGCTGGGCTTTACTGAAGCCTGACCAGTCTTGCCCGTTGAAAACATAAGGTAAATCAAGATAGTATTGACTCTGGTGGAGGTAAAAGGCGGCTAGTTCTTAGTATAAACTCCTCTAGCCGGCTTCCAAATGTACACAACAGGTATATAGAAGTAAAGAGAGACAAGAATATTTGAAAGAAGGAATTTGATAAGAGAGAGGAGGAATCAGGGTAGGATTTCTGATGTAGTGTGAAGATTGGTAAATGAGATTGTCTATAGTTTGATTCGGGTTTATTATGGAGCGGGACAGGATGGGACTGAGTGGAGCTGATTTTTACTTAGTAGGTCCTACTATTTTAATTAGCTGAAGGGTATTATTTTAAATTATCTACACCTCTATCTGGGGTGAGTCCCCACTTATTCCCTCAACAGGGTTTAGTTTCTCACCAACTATTTTTCTGGAAGCCATCAAGGGAATGGACAGAGCTGGGAGCAGGGGTCGGAACCAAAAAAAAATACCCCACTCTAGTTCTTTCAGCAGGGCAGAGTGAGGAACACAGCTAGTTGCACATGTTTTCAGGGCCCATAATCAACACCAAATTTGATATACTTTTCACTTTCAAGTTTGTGTGCTATTTCTGGAAAAAAAATATATTACACCTCTAATGCTAGCACTTCTCTTGGCTACAATAATTATTTTTAAAACTGACATCCGGCCGGAGGCCGGTTGCCACTTGTATCTTCTGTACACAGAGTATCCGTCTCTCGTTTCTTTATTCTTTATTGGATTTGTTTCCTTGCCACCTTACTTGTTCGTATCGATAAAAGTCTTTGGTTCCTCCCACTGTCAGTGATCGAATCCGCTGTGCATCAAACTATTTTGTTCAAAAGTCGGGGTTGACCTCGTGCCGCTCGAGAAGCATTTTCACCACTCCTTCGTGCCCATTATAAGCAGCGCTCGAAAGTGGGGTTCGGCCGTCGTTATGTGGCTTGTCGGGGTTGATCTCATTCCGCTCGAGAAGCATTTTCACTGCTCCCTCATGCCCATTATAGGCAGCACACCAGAGTGGTGTTTGGCCGTCTCTATATGGCTTGTCAGGGCTGACCTCATCCCGGTCGAGAAGCATTGTCATCACTCCCTCGTGCCCGTTGTAAGCAGCACACCAGAACGGTGTTTGGCCGTTCTTATCTGGCTTGTCAGGGCTAACATCGTGCCGTTCGAGAAGCATTTTCATCACTCCCTCGTGCTCATTATAAGCAGCACACCAGAGCGGTATTCGGCCATCGTTATGTGGCTTGTCAGGGTTCACCTCGTCCCGTCCGAGAAGCATTTTCGCCACGCCCTCGCTGCCATACCGAGCGGCTAACCAGAGTGCTGTCTGTCCATCCTCCCCCCGCTCGTCAGGGCTAACATCGTCCCTCTTGAGTAGTATTTCAACAACTCGTTCGTGCCCATTGCGAGCAGCCCACACGAGAGGTGTATTATCCACACAGTCTCTTTGGTTGATATCACAACCTCCCACTTCTATCAAACCAGTTACGATCTCAACAATCCCAAAAAGAGATGCGCAATGCAGGCCACTGAAGAGGTGGGGTTTGTTGAAATCAATAGCATACGAGCTATCTTTCTGTGCTCCCAAGAGGGTTCTAGTGGATACGTGGTTATTGTAGTCGTCAAACAGCTTCAATGCAAGGAGTTTCGCGGAATCGGAAAGGTCTCGTCTGGCGTGAATTCCCCAATACACAGAAGAATATTCGAGAAAAGGTGTATCCTGGAGATCGGGACACGGGATTGTCGAAAGGGCCTTGACCTGCTGCGAATTCAGATAACTTAAGCATGTCTCTGCCATGGTCGAGTGAACTGTACCAAAAAGCTCAGGATGAGCTCGGAGGTGCTCTTGAAGGGTAAAATGGATCAACCGGACCGCGGAAGCCTCCTTGTCTACGGCGAGAAGCCCTTGACAGCATGCTAGCAATGTTCCTATTGAGGGAACGTTGTCTGCGTTGAGATTTGGTGACCGAATTTCGACCGCTAGGGCATGACACAATTCGACAACCTTCAAGGGCCGTTCCGAGTGAGAGACCCACATCAAGGCAGCCATGCCAAGCCTCGCTTTGGCTCCACCCTGTGCCCTTATCCGGTCCAGAGTTTCTTCATACACACTCCTCAGCCCTAAACCATCGGTCATTGCGCTTAGCTTTTGCCGCCTACGATGGATTGTAGTTTCTTGCAGGATCGCATCGATATTCAGCGAGACCAGTAGGAATCTAGATATCTACCCGTCAGTAGATAACTTAAGGTAGCCTCCGAAGTGTTGTTGCTTCTACATACATTTCAGATATATCGCTAGGAATTTTCTCCAGTGTTCTCAACGGGGCAGTCCGTCCGTCCTGAAGGCGGACGGCGGTGGACGGCGTTAAGCGGTCCCGTCCGGTCTTTTTCAAAACTTGCCCTGCGCCCCGGTGCGAAGGACTATAAGCCCCGCCGTCCCCCGCCGTCCACCGCGAAACATGTTTCATGCCAAGGAACACGCCCGAATTAGTAAGAAATCTCGCCTCGGGGCAAGATTGCTTATGTCATCCCAGCTTTCCTCAGTGCCTGGAGGGGGGAATATTCTTATTATTCTTATAGCAGGAATCCGAGTGCTAGTATATGATAGAAAAAAGAAGCAGGGGAACATACAACGAGCACAACGCCACCAGGTTTTTCCATCAGAAGTTGTATACGGTACTCCGAACCATTTTCAGAACAGACGCAACTCTTTCTCATCTTACGCCTTCTTTTATAAATCTTAGATGGTTTCTTGTGATGCAGGCTCCGCGTGTTTATCCCACATGTTTTCCTAGCTTGGATCAGGGCTTAATGATGCAAGAGAAGTAATAAGCGTTGCAATAAGAGGATGGTAGGTAGGTACGATTTCTGGATTAAGCGATATGCCCGATGCCCGACCCTAGCGGTATATTATGGGATATATTCTACACCTATTTATCTCTCCTAGATAGCCTCAGGTTTCTTTTAATATTATTAGACGAATTTCTGTATTTGCTCGAGAAGGGTGTCATGAAATGCTGTTGATAGGATTCATAGTCCCCTGTAGTCACCGGCAGTAACCCACAGTCACTCGCAGTCCCTGGTTGTCCCCCGCAGTCCCCCACAGTCCCCTGCCATCCCCTGCCATCCCCCACGCTAAAATGTCTTACCTTGCAGGGCCCGCCGTCCGCCACAAAGACGGCCGTCCTGAGGTTTCCAGGACGGGTGTGGACCGCATTTTGCCGTCCCGTCCGGTCCAGGGCTCTTGGCAGTCCCCCCGTCGGGCCCTACGGGGGCCCCGGACCATTGAGAACACTGATTTTCTCCAGGATGTCTGCTTCCAGAGTACTGTCCATCGCATCAGGTGTTGTGTCCGCGGCGAGCTTGCTACGAAGATATGTGACAATATCACCCCTCTTGGGGCTTATGGATATGCTCCCCACTCTTCCAGCAAGGCGCTTTCCGATTTCCGGTAGAATGTGTGGTCTTCCGGCCACGTATATTCGAGTGCTCGGAGACAGCTGGAGGAGTTGACCTAGTGAGTCGAGAAGCTTGGCCCGGTGTTCCGTTGCACATTCATCGAGAGCGTCTATGCATATGAACGCGTGCTTTCTGCTGGACGTAATTTGCAGCATTCTCAAAATATCAGAAATTTGTAGCCCCCGCCCACCGATAGCGTTTCTTCGGTCTCTGTATAATTCTAATATCTCCTCCGGGATCTCCTCAAGTCCGAAAACTAGCTGTTTTAGCAGGGAGCCCAGAACTATCGCGGGGGACTGCTCGTTTTGGGAGGCGAAGTCAAAATAAAAACATGCCACTGTGGTATTCCGTCCTCTGGTTCGATTACACAAGTTGTCTATTACCACGGAGCTAGCCCCACCGTTTGTCAGCACTTGCCCTTTCCCTCCACTCCTCGGGGTCCATTCATGTCACCTAATGTAAGTTTTGCCAACACCCGGGCCTCCATAGCAAAACAAGACTGCGTTATCAGATTCACCTCTCTCACTACCGGCGTACCATCTTCTAAACTCCTCAGTTTGTAAAACCCATTCCCCGATATCTTCGACTCTGCGGTCTCGAATATCCTGATGCCGCACCTTAGGGTCCCGTGGGGATAGCCAGGCTAGGATACCAGGTCTGTTGTCGGCAACGGTAAAGTTAATAATATTAGTCGTGTTTAAAGAGCCGATATTATCACTGAATAATCGAGACATTTTCAGTTTTTGCTGGTGAGGGTATTATAGATGCTGATGGGTGACGGAGCCAGTCAGCTCTTGGAATTCCTGGGGCTGAACAATAGGCGAGCTTTTTGTGGAGCCTGATCGATGCATTAGGATCCTCCCATCAATCGCCCACAATTTGTGCCAACAATATCCTGCCCTAGCCTACCACATCGGTCGCAAGAGATTCCTCATTTGGTTAAGCACCATTCTATCCCGCAGTTTAAAACAAGTCTTGCGCTCAGTAAAAGAAGACCCGGAGCGCCAAAGTTTGGTTTTCTGCCGTGGATAGTTTGGCTTGTTGATTTGCGCAGCAACTCCATCGCTGCACTCGGCTAACTGAAACTAGTGCCAGGAATAAGGTTTTCTTTCGTACAGGACAGGGTTTATTTTGCGGGCTATCCTATATTAACTGTTCGGAAACCTCATCCTTATGCCTTGTTTTAGTGCTGGGGGGATGTTTTCGGACAATTAATTCAGGTTAACAGCGAAATAATCCATGTCCTGTACGAAAACCTTTTTTTTATAAACCCCCCCCCCCCCCTCTAACTCCCTCGGGCTTTCTACGCGACTATTCCTCGTATCATATCATACAACTTTCCCCCGTGCCTTCCACTGTAGCAGATATAATGTGCGGTAGAAGCTCGGTAAACCGGGCACCGGCGTCAAGCTCATAGCGCTCGCAATTCGCAACAAAACACCCCAAGAAGGAATACGGGAGTGTTTCCCAGACAGGGTATAGCTTGTGGAGGCAGAGCTTGGTAGATCTCATCAACTAGTATTTCATATTCTGTTAACCTATTCTTCTAACCCTATTATGCTTTAGCACCACATTCCCGCTGAGATCTATGATACCCAATTTACCGAGATTAACTACAGTGGAGTCAACCAGCTTGATATATCAAGCTTTATGGCTGAGCCGACCTATGAACACCCATACCGCCTAACTTCAAGAATGACTGCCCAGCCCGTGATGGCTCCAGGGCTGGAAATATCCTACGGTATCCTTGCCCTGGGGCAGGGACGAAAAACTCGGAAATCATAACCCTTGTCGCCATACAAGTAGATATTTTTATGGGGGTAGGAAATAGTCCCTATTTTTTCGTCGCTACCGGTACCCGAGGCTCTGCGTAGATAGGGGCTGTGCTTTTTGGTATCATACACATCGCGACTACCAAGCAAGGTGTGGAAAAACCTCTTGAAACCCACGACCCCTGACAGCCTGAAATCGGTTTGGTTTGACAGGCAAACAGAATTGCCAATACCTGGTACGAGTACTCGTAGGGGTCAACGAATAGGGGGGCTCAACGAACAGCCAAACAAAATCGCTGCTTACTAAGCCAGTTTGGATGCAGTGTTCGCTGAACCCCCCTCTTCATTGACCCCTCCCCGCTGTTAGTGGGATCCAACACACCCGGTATGTTGCTCTCATGCCCTACAATAAAGAGAATGCGAATCCTTCTCAGGAGCCTTCGACTGGGAATTCTGGCATTGTCTTTTAAACGGATCGACGGCAACAACCAAACGCCAAGAGTCCGGGTAACAAAGAATACGATCGCCAGCGCGCGATTTGGGGTGTGGAAGATCACTACTTCTCATTCCCTCCCATATATTACCTTTCGCACACACACTCTCCCTAACTAACGTTAAAGTCAGGAGTATATATAAATCCCCCCTTCTATCCTTCCATGCTCATCGCACGTATCCATTCTCGTCCGCGTATGCCTCCCTTCCCCTCTTGCATACTCCTGTTCTAACAAAAGAAAGACAAAGACTCCCACCGTTTGTAGCCTCCGGACATCCAACTTTCCGAGCATCAGACTCCGCGTGCGTCCTACTCTTTCACCCCCCCCTTTGGCTCTTCCGCTCCCCTTCAGGCAGATGTACCAACCCAAAGCGCATCCCCGAAAATCACCCGAACAATGCAACGACAGCATTAGCACATCAAGCAGCTGTTGGAAAAGCTGCTCGGCATGTTGATTTCTTTTGTTTCATCAAAGAACGGAGATTAAGAAAGATGTTTTCATTGACGGATGGATAGGACAGGTGGAAAGCATCAAGGCTACGGGAATGAAGGAAGTTTTCTTTTGTCATACATTTCTTTTGTTCAGGGATAACAGAGTGTTTATTTCATTTGTTTCTTTGAAGGATAGACAAGGCGATAAGGAGGCATTTGCGGAACGAAGTGGAAATGTGTGGTGATGGTTGGAAGACAGAGAATGGTGTTTTGCTTTTCATATATACTTCTGTCATTACCGTCAGTTTAGCAAGTGACTCATCGACGAAAATACTTCAAGTTGCTCGCTATCATTATCCTCTCTCCCACTGTTGCTCTTTTGGTGCCGTATTTGCGCTTATTTTGTTTAGCAGCATCTCATGACTTCCAAAAATGGCTAACTGAGAGGGTGGATTTCAAGAGATCTCACTGTTCTAAGACAGGTGGGGCAATGTTGTCTCATGATATTATAGGTTGCCGCGTTTGCCATCTGACGACCGAGGCGGATGCTTCTCAAACCGAATAACCACTAACGGTCAATCCGAGTAGTAGTTCAAAGAATTATATGCGCTGACGAACGGCTTTCCATCAAAACCTACGATACGTCAGAGGAAAAGATTTACCACTAAACTAATTAACCGAGATAGCCTAGTACATCTCAAATAAACTCGGGAAGAAATTACCATATGAACAGCGCTCTACTATAATTCAAATTTATGTCGCTCGTTGCAAGATAAAGAACTTTGCAAAGTCTTTTATTTTAATTTTAATTTTATGTAGCTGTTTCCGTTCCCGCATTTTTAGAACCGATGGACAACCATATACACGGTCTACAAGATGTTATCGCAGTCAGCGCTGCCGATGGGGGTCCCAACCCCCTCATGAGGCACCCACTACATAGGAGTCACACCCCCGGGATAAGCTGGTTTCAATGTCTAGAAACCCCCCCCCGCCACCCCGATTTCACCATATAATACATTGTCACCAGCTATAACAGCCACAGGTACCATTTGGCAGATGGGGTATGGGAATTAAGTGAATTGTAGTTAAATTTGCCACAAGATAGTCTCCTCGAGTACACGATCCCCTCTACTCGAGTATCCGATCTCCCAACTGACCGAGGAGTGCATTTGTCCAGGACAAATAAATTCCGATGTCTAACCTAAATGGTAACACAGCGGGCGGCAAAACCCTGTGATGGATAGCCTTTTGTCAGATCCTATGATAGTTTAGGGTCCAAGATTTGAGCCTTATATTCGCTTCCGTCAACTCTGACATGGAGTTGGCTTCTTGCATGGGGGAATCCTGTGATTCGCTAGGGGGTTTTCAACCCAAATCACGGTAATGAAATAGCGGGGGCCAGTTAATGAAATACAATACCTCTGAAAGGCTCAGGATATACCATATCGGGAATGCCACATGCTTCTCATGAGCTTTTAAAAAATGCCTCAGTCCTCTCCCACCATATGTCCCCTTTAAACAAAAGGTTTCCAAAGGGTGGGCGAGGCCATGACCCAGATAACCCCTTCTAACTTCATAGTAACTGGAGTTGTTCGAACGGTAGGAAGGCTAGTAAATGAATATTAAAAAAAAGCACTTGTTCTATCATTAAGGTGTGAAAAGGGCTATAATATGCCGGACCACATTCCATAACCCCCCGGAATAGGGTTCATGAAATGCCAGGATCTGCTATTACTTGCGCGGCCTATAATATTAGAGTAGGAGCCTAATACTAGATGTTTGAAAATAAATACTTGCTGTCATGGCATATCACTCGGTATGCAATGGTATTTATTGTGGTTTATTATATTTTCTTCTGTCTTTTCCAGATATGGTTTTGGTAAATAGAAGAAACGAAGCTACAGGCATCCAGGATTCCTAGAATTCAATCTCATACAAATTATCTCATTTAGTGCGCGTTTGCCCGCCACGCGGACCGCTGAACATGGGCGAACAGTACCGCAAGCAAGCTATCAACACCCGGGACCGTGCAGCAAGTGTTGGGCTGTATGTGGTGTTTACGGGGTTCATGTGGTGCTCACAGAATGGGAGTTAATTTTCATAGTTTAAAAACATCTTGTTATGAATGTATTAATTTTCTTGATGAGCAAGGCTGAAAAGTGCGAATAGCCTCCTAACCTGACCATCAGTCGCACACCTTGAGTGCAGCAGCATACGGACACTGCCTCATTTGGGCCGTACCAACAGTCCATAGTTGAAAAAATTCCCAATCATATCTTGGGGAACTGTGGCTCGCACGCCGCTTTTCATTTGCTAAAAAAGCTTGCCCCCCCTACCCCCTGCCTCGGAATACCATCCGAAAAACACAGGTCTCTGCCATACGCAGCAAATATATAAGGAGGATCTACCGGTAGAGCCTATAGAAAGCACAAAAGAAGGAAAGAACAAAAGCACAACTGAGATAGGCTATAAGTTAGGTGCAGAAAAATCGGTAAGAACGGTAGACAAGTTAGCTACTCCTACTCTTAGCTAGGGATAGGCCAAAGATATATCTCTCCCTCTAAAAACTCCAGAAACTCCAGAAACTCGATGAACCTTAAAGAAACCCGAAACTAACATATCCTGACACCTTATCTCACACAATCTAAACCATTATGATATCCCATGATCCCTGGTAATCCCAGAGACCAATGCTCGTATGTCTAAGGAGATGGGTAAAATACGGAATAAACATTATGGAACCAAATACCCGATACATAATGCCTAAACGGCAATGGGTATCAATGGAACGAAAAGCTAGTACCCTATGCCTCGCGATATAGGATGTGAAAACAAAAACGTACTAGGTGCCTGGTCGCTGAACGCCACGAAGCCAGATACCCTCAAACCGCACATATCCGAGCCACATATCCACATATCCATGAAACTGCATATCTGCATACCCCTATAACCGCATGCTCTATAGGAAACCCGACACGTAGAACCAGAAAAGAATAGCGAACATGATAGAAATTTAAAATCACACCGGGTGGCCCCCGGGCTGTAGGAGGGCCAATACGTCTGTGTGACCGTGCCGAGTAGCCATCCGGAGTGGTGTTTGGCCAAAATCATCTGGTTTGCTAGGGTCGACCACTCCCTTCCAAGTAGTATTTCCACCACTCCCGGGTACCCATTCCCAGCGGCATACGAGAGAGGGGTTCGACCGTCATTATCTGGCTTGTCGGGACTGACCTCGTCGCGTTCAAGAAGGATTTTCACCACTTCCGTGTGCCCATTGCAAGCGGCGCATAAGAGCGGTGTTCGGCCGTCGATATTTGCCCGATCGGGGTTGACCTCACGTTCGAGAAGCATTCTCGCCACTCCCACGTGCCCCTTCAAAGCGGCATAGGATAGTGGTGTTCCGCCGGTGGGAGCTGGCTTGTCGGGGTGAATGTCGTCCCGTTCGAGAAGGATTTTCACTACATCCACGTGCCCATTCCAAGCGGAACAGGTGAGTGGTGTTTTGCCGTCGTTATCTGGCTTGTCGGGGTCGACCCCGTCGCGTTCTAGAAGCATTTTCAGTGTTCCCAACGGGCCAGGCCGATGGTAGGCCGGCCTATAGGCCGTAGGCCGGGCTAAGGCAGGCCGCTCCGGAAGACAGCCTAGGCCCATATAGGCCGAATTCGATCGGCCTACGAGAGCCTATCAGGCCTGATAGGCGCCTATAGGCCCGGAGATTAGCGTTGAGAACAGATTGCATTCAGGGTATTCAACCCCCCCACCCCCCCTCCCCTCTTCCGAGTTTATCGCCTGTGATTTTTTTCCTCCTTTACCTTCGGCTATTATGATACTTCTTAATTAATCACAAAACGAGTGATTCAACTAATTAATTCACTACCTCTAGTATTTTTTTGTGTTTTTTTTGCTAATAAGCGAAACCGTT
>Ga0307517_10001631_pt1 | contig 37116 bp, 52 predicted proteins | sample 23_EM_MG_FD_194515 | JGI IMG/M metagenome (GOLD analysis project Ga0307517, IMG submission 194515) | Populus trichocarpa ectomycorrhiza microbial communities from riparian zone in the Pacific Northwest, United States - 23_EM | ecosystem: Host-associated > Plants > Roots > Unclassified | place...
ACTTCACACAAACACTATTATTCGATTCAAGATACTTCTGGGCATTGGCAACCCTTGTCATACTTGCGGACACATTCCTCACGGGATTGATAATTAAATATGTTCATTGTCAATCTTATTCTGTGTTTCTCGATTGCTTGGCGGACTTATGCGTTGTGCAGACACCGAAATCGATTGGGAAACGTACATGGTTCACGTAAAAATGTTTCTTGGAGGAGAGCACAACTACAGCCGAATTACTGGACCTACTGGACTGTTGGTGTGAGCCCTCGCGTACTCACAAGGCAGAATATTATTCACGTTGGTCTAGATACCCGGCAGGCCACGTACGACTACACAAACTTCTATACGAGGTGACTGACGGAGGGAACGACGTGCGCTTCGCACAATACATCTATGGTGTGCTTTACCTGACGACGCTGGTGCTTTCATGCGCCATCTACGGTGCGGCAGGAGATGTACCGAATTGGATCGTCCTTTTACTACCGCTCAGCAAACGTTTGCACTCTATATTTGTATTGAGGTTATTCAATGACTGTTGGGCTGTTGTCGCGGTACAATGTGCCATTATTTTGTTTCAGTACGGGTTATACGACGCTGGGACGATGTTTTTCAGGTGCGGATCGTATTTTGTGTTGCTTTTGACCCTGATTCAGACATTTCAATACAGTGCTGCGTTATCCGTGAAAATGTCCATTTTGCTCTACCTCCCTGGTCTACTGGTTATCGTCTTCTTGCGACAAGGAATGAGAGCCACGTTCGATAAACTTGTGATTTTATTGGTCACTCAGACGTTGTTCGCAGTTCCATTTCTGCGGGAAGATCCAGTGGCGTACGTGCGCTCTGCATTTGACCTCGGCCGGGTTTTTCTCTACAAATGGACCGTGAACTGGAGGTTATTCAGCGAGGATATATTTTTGAGCAAACGGTTCGCCATCGCTCTTCTTTTAGGACACCTTTCTGTTCTTGTGGCATTTGGGTTGTTCAGGTGGTGTGAGCGTGACGGGGGAGTATATCGTGTCTTGTTACGAGGACTTCGACGACCGATGCAACCCGCTAGCCTTGGGCCTGTGTCTGCAGACTGTGAGTGTCCCGCCTTGGTGTTACGATTCCACACACAGACATTTTCATGCTTGTAGATGTTGCAACTGTGCTTTTTACGTCCAACCTCATAGGAATTCTTTTTTCCCGGTCTCTTCACTATCAGTTTTACTCCTGGTATGCGCATCAAATCCCCTTCCTGGCATGGAGGACAAAATACCCGGTTCTTGTCAAGTAGGTTGACTTTCTGATCTTTATATTTCCATTGCTTATTGGCCTGACCATTCAGACTTGCTCTGTTGCTTGGCATCGAGTATGCCTGGAACGTGTTCCCTTCTACCCCGGCGTCGTCTGGAATTTTGTTAATCTGTAATACATTGCTCCTACTTGGAATTTGGTCTGGTCATCCGACGGGGATGTCAAGTATTGAACGGCAGCGGTAGCATGTAGTTACGTATTTTGCTATGACAAGTTCGTTCTTGTTATCACTGAGACACACAACATCCCGATCCCAATAGACAAACCAGAAACTTCAGCAGTCTTCTTCCAAGGCCAAACACTGTTTCACCAGTGGTTAGAAAACTCATAATGCAATTCCGGTGGTCTACGTACTCGGAATTCGATAAACGCATCTTTGGACTCTTCGTGAAGATTCTTTGGCTTCGGATTCGGCATAAGGAATTGAATGCTCAACAGGCCATCTTCATCCACCCTCAAAGAGCTTTTTGTCGAGCTTTGCAGGGCTCGCATTGTGCGCGATATGTGTGTGAAGCGATAGCTGAGATTGACAATCAGTAGAGTTCAACAACAAAACACAGTTCAAGAGGAAAGTACCTGAAATTCACGTTTCTCATACATTCAAATGTCTCAAGGACCTCACGGTCATTAGGATAGTCCATCTAGGGAATTTATCAGAATTAAAACTGTGCATTGCAAGAAAAGGTCACATACTTCTGTGCTACCAAATGCGCCAGTAGCCTGAATCCTCAGCATTGGACGAGTCGGGGGAATCTTTCTCTGGCCAGGTCTCGGGTTCGCACCGTTGTGCACTGCGTCAGGAGGATTCCCAATAAATGTGAGTTTTTCGCAAGACGGATCGAGTTCAGAAAGTGCATCTCGCAGCCAAGAGGACTTGAGGATGATTTTGAGCACGCTGTAAATATTACTTAACGAATTGAGGAGAGGGGACTGAAAACGGGAAAACGAACGTCTTCGAACTATCAAAATTGAGCTCGAGGTGAGGCTCAGACTCAAAGGTTGCTATTTCGCATGTTGTTGTCGGCCCAGCCGCGTCCTCAGCTCTGGAAGGGTCATTTTAAGAGGTGGAGAGAACGTAATACTCGAAACTCACATAATTAATGTCAAAGGATACCCAGCACCAAGGTACGACATCCTTAAGCTGGTCCGTTTTTCATGACCTCCGAAAAATGCTTCTAATCTGTCCCGTCTTCTTTCTCCTCTATCTTCATGGTCTGAATCGCCGTTGTCGCGATGCCAGCCGCGTCCATTTCCCCCAGTGCTCGTAATGCTTGTGCTCGGACCTGCGGTACCAAAGATATTCAAGCACTCTATAAGAGTATTGAGAGGAATTTCAAAAGCTGTGTTATCTGGCTCTTCCTCATCTTCGTCGCGCCTAAGTTGGGAGGGGTCCTCTGAGTTCTTCCAATCGGTATCCTTTGCATTGTCTTCCGATTCAGACTCTGTTTCGGATATATCGGGTTCCCTTTGCTTTTGTTTTGCTTTGCCTTTCGCACTTTTTTTCGTAGCGCGTTCAGGTTGTGCGCGAATTTGAGGGGCTGGTGAAGGTTCGGGATGAAAGCTGTATTCGTCGAATATTTCCGCGAAAATAAAGGCCATTCCTTGAGTTTTATAAAAGAAATAGTTTAGAGCAATTTTCGAAGGCGATAAGGTAACAAAACACACCAACTAATGTCCGGGCTTCTTCGACAGTTATTGTCAAGCCATGTTCAGAAACCAGCACCGTCGAATGCTGATGAAGCTAAGCTCAGAGGGCACGTTGGAATAAAAGAGGGCACTCACATTAACGAAATTTACCCCTCTCAGAAGAGCAGCAAAGTATCGGACATCGTGCACAGATGCTATTAACACCTAGTATATCGGGGTTGGATGTGGGCATTGGAGCACAATTTAAACAACAGGCGAAATCGGACTCAGAGAATCCCCTTTGCGGCGTCATGTTACTCGAGCAGGGCACTTGGAAACTTACAGGTGGCAGAGCTTCGTCTTGGGACATCAACGCAGTCCCGGGGTGTTGGTGATCACTGATAACCGTCACGACGGGTCACAGATTCACAAACTATATATGCTGCGGCCACTTTCAATTCTCAAACCAAATTCCAATTAGATACGGACCAACAAAATTTTAGGCGACATATTGGCCGTCCTCGCCGCCGTTTCTCAGAGCTGATCACGATCGTTGATCTTGATGGCACTGGGATCGGAGTTGAGTACTTTGAGTACCGGTGAGCTCTTTGTGTCGTTTTGAACCTGGGTTGAATGTAATTTTTTCAAAAGGTTCAAGAGGCATCTTGTATGCTGGGCTATAAATGTCGCTGCCCCTCAAGGCCCTGAACCGGTTGGAAGGTACAGCCAGCTTTAATCATAACTAACACCTTTAATCACCGGCTCCTCCTTTATCTCTCGGATTCTCTTCAAGGTAGCCCGACAATCTGAATACAATACCCAGATATTATCGCCTGCCTAGACCTCCAAATGTCGTCATCCGTCTATCCTTCGCCCGCGTATTAAGAAGCTCGACCGCCGTGTACAAGGGGAGTTGGATCTCAGCTGAAATAGACCTCGAAGGAAACGGGCGACGTCGAGATAGTATGTCCCCTCCCCAACACGGTAATTGACAATTATATTTTATGTAAACTCAGCTTTGCTAATCAAGGGTTTCCAGTTATTACCTCCTTTCCTCAAACTGCATTTAACTTGATCCTCAACAAGAGTAAAATTTCAGGCCTCTTCCCACAAGACGAGGTATTCTTCTCGAACGAATACCAGAGTGCTGGTCAGGTCTTTGGACAAGCACATAACTTCGCCCTGTCTGATAATAAGTTCTTCTCCTTTCTTCCATGTGTTCATAGGCTTTTGCAATCCGGTCGGTATCCATCCTCGCTTGCAGTAAGTTTTGAATGTTGTCCATTTAAAGTAATTCACAAGTGTGCAGGGACTTTCTCGAGTACTGCGTAGAATCGGCGGGACAAAACTGTATTTGGAGAAAGGACCTGTGGAACTATTCGATATCCTTGGGCCCTGTGCAAGAAAGTTCTTGTTTCCCTCTCAAAGTCGGGAAAAGACCTCAAGGCAGATTTCCTTGACTTCAACGCAATTGAACTCCATCTTGACTCCAACGAGTTTATCAGTATGTTGTCAAGTACCCGCTGCTCACCAAGCAAGGCACTACCTTCCATTATGTATTTTTATGGGCCTACCCGGACCAGTTGAATCCGGTCTTCACACCCCTGCTCTCAAACGACGTTCCAACGCGATTTCCACGTAGTTTTGTCATGGATGAATTTGACACCTTAGGGTCCTTTGAACTACCATCTTTAATTTCAATTGGGTCCACCTTTATGGATGTGATTTCCGACTCCGAAACCGACTTCACTCCAGAAATCGACCGATTATATATATTACATTCCCTTCCCATGCGTATTCATCACCATCAAGGACGGGAATCGCTGGAGGGTGATATTCCTTCAAATCGAGATGGCGCATGACCATGACCCCAAGACGAAGTCGGGTTGTGGCTCAATATTCAATGCTTTAAAGTGGTTTACATAAAGTTGATGGCGTTTCCATAAAGGTGAGGATGGATGGACGTGTCGAATGTGGACAAGTCGACTAATGCGGTTCTGGTGAGTACCAGTCTGCGCTAAGAACAATTTATGACATTCCCTTCACCAGCTGGCATTTTATCAACATGATGTGAAATCTGAGCCACTTACCGTCGGTGTGGAGTCTACAACCAAATTGGTCGATGGGATGAAGACCAGGGAGGAGACGAATAGATCATAATCTTTATTACAGTCTGAGGTCAGGAAAGCAGCCATAAAATAAACACCTATATCTGAACCACAAGAGATGAAAAGTTTAGTTGCAATTCTTGGACGACGTTTAGAACATAAAACATTCATAGAATTCGAACCTGAAGCAATCCTTGCAAGATTTCCTACTAGACAAATCATATTATCCACAACACCATAAAGTTAAACAGCAACCAGCCAATTCTAAGTGCGTGCTATCCGCACTCACACTACATTTAACATAGTTACTCTTCGGAAGGCCGCGCCGTCAAGCTGAAAGATATTGAAAAATCAAAATGGGATCTAAAATAATATCATGAAACGCACCTCTGAGCTTCTTGAAGCCGATCGCTGAAAACTAGAACCCGGCCACCTTGCAGTCAGCGGTGTACCACTTGGCAACGGTGTGGTTGCTACATCTTCCTGAAGCTGCATGCGAAACGGGGAAGGTATTGCCGCCGTTGGAGGGAAACGTGGTGAGATCGGATACAATGAAAAGTCTAGCTCCAATAGTCCTGGTCTCAGCCTGCTAGATAGTTTAGCAGGCTGGGTCTGTAAATCGTTGAACAAGTACCCCGTGCTATGCTTCTCGAGACAAGAACTCGGAGTTCGGGGCGTCATAGTCGGGGTAAGTGGTGAGAAGAGAGGTGAAACGAATGGTCCAAATGGCAAAAGGACATTTGTGGACATCGGGGTAGATGGAGAAGGCGATAACACCGAGATGGATGGTGAATTGAGGTGATTAACTTGCAAGTCGACAGATCCCAGCGTATCCGATTCCTGCAAGTGTTTGTCGCCAGATCAGCAACGTTCGATGGCTAGATTATCGAAAGGAAAGGCATACAAGTTCCAACAGGACTCCGCCGAATGTCAAGGCACCCCCTTCTTTTTGCTTCCTTTGGGTAATTGCCCCTTCTGTCATCGCAGGCGTTCTAATCGAGGCTTGCCTCAACGACCCATGGAGCCCTGCAAACAACAATCAGGTAATGGGGACGAATCGGAAGAATCAACACCAACATCGCCGTCTGAATTGACCATATCCACAACCCGTCTGCGCCGCAGACATCTTTGGGAACGATTGCATCCTTGTGCGAGTTTCGATCAACAACGCAGGCAACGTAGGCGAGTTCCGTTGACCAGCAACGTTGGGTTAACAGGGTTGGGTGATCAAGTTCTTTTATATCATGAGCGCTGGATGCCAAGTCACGGAAGCAGTTTCAAGTTTTTCTGTGACAACCGATTAGGTTTCATGATTCAACCGTTGTTGGGAAACACCGAATGGTCCCCAGAAATTGAATCTAGACTTGGTCAATAACGTTGGTTCAGACGTAAATGCGGTTAGAAAGACCATAATCGCTTGATCTTCGTCCATCGACATAAGCCCACATTCTGTCCTCTGAAACGGGACCCAATGACGGCAGCATAGCTTATGACAGCCTAGGGGTCATGGATACCGAATAAGCCTGAAATCTAAATCTGTCATGTCGAAAGGAAACACATACAGTTCGGATCATTGATAAGAGAGGTTGAAACGGCAGCTTTGTGGTTTGTTATCGGACAAATCCCATTGAACGCCCATGCAAAGAACGACTGCATAAATTGTCACTCCAACATAGGCCTCCAGGTGGACAGTAATGCAAAGTGACAAAAGAATCTAGTAAATCCATTAACGAAAACACAAGAGTAAAGTAAAACTGCGTACATCTATCTGAATTTTAACTGTGAGTTCGTCTACAGTTTCAGGAATATAGAGAGAAGTACACCGGATTGGTAATAACTCGAAGAGATGGAGGGGTTCCAAGTACCACAATAAGGAGACGGTCACGGCAATGGTTTGACCAGCATAGCTTTACGGGCCAGATATTCAACTCATACTAATATCCGATTTGCAGAACGCATAGCATTGAACAGGTGAGCACACGAATAGTGCTAGCTAAATAGATGTGGGATGTATTTTGTCCAGTTTACAGCAACATACGCAGCGGCAGGCTGGTCCCTCAACAAAGCAAGAGCCTGGGCAATGAGGGACAGCCGAGCTGGGACGTAGAGAAAGAGCAGGGCAGTCATGAATATGGCCAACAAGAGTCGCACCTTCTTACCAATGCTGCCCTTCAACTTCATATTTTCTAATATGCAGTCGATGGGGGCTACGACGAGGGGGATGGAGGTGAGTGTCAAGGAAGTGTATCGCCAGATGGCCTTTTCAGGATGGGTAGGGAAGTAAAAGTTCCATGCGAAGCAGTGTATCCCGCCAAAGATGAAACCGAAAATGGCGAAGACGACCATGCGGGAGAAGTTATCGCTTTCGGTGCGTGGAGCGTAGAAAGGTGGTACATGGGTAGCACCGGGACGAACTTTGTTGGTAGTGACGATCGCGAAGGCGGCCGTGAATGTGAAGGAAGCGATAAAGAACATTGCGAAGAGGGGGCTGAGGGTGATTAGGAGGAGTATGAGAAGAAAGAAAGAGGCGGGGACGATGAAGAACCAACGGATAAAGAACGGAAACTCGTGGTAGAAATCGTCGGTAATGCTTCTCAGCGGACCACCCGAGCCACCAAAACTTCGGCGAATGGAATGGGTGAGCCTGTACTGCAACCTGCGCAAGCTAAACACGACTCGGGTGGCAATCGTGTCGTCGTCCTGTGCCTTTTCGACCTCCTCCGTTTTGATGATCCAGAGAAGAAAAACGATGCCCAGGTGGAAGAGCAGAAAGACAGGGAAGGTCAGGACGGCAAAGAGGCAAACTGGAAGCAGGACGAGGTACAGAACAACGACACCAACCAACCCTGTGTAGCTCGAGTATGCGAATGTTCTGTGTCCCTGGCTGAAAGGATGGAGGATGAAGGAAACGAGGTCTTCGAGTTCGCTTTGGGAGAGTTCAATAACATCACGTGCTGGGAGAACAAAGTCGTCGTTGTCGCCTTTATTTCGACCGACTTTGTCTGCCACTCCTGCGCGTCCGGTGACATACACATACACAGGTTCTAGCACACTCAATGGTTTGCTCCACCAGAATGCGAATGTTATTGCGTTCAGGCTCGCCATCGCAAGCGTCACCAGCTCGAGTTCAGTGAGTGCCAATCCCTGCAACCCACGCGCAATGCACTGAAGTATGAACCAGGACGTTTGCAGAATCGCAAGCAGTTTCGACAACCCATCTCCTTTCGACCGATCTTCGATTTGTGCAGGTGTGATAGCAGGGAATACAACTCTAGGGTCACCAACCAGCTCCTTGAATCGCTCCATGGTTAGTGTTCCGAGCTGGCATCGCTCCTTTTGCCTAACGTATTCAGTATAGGGATCCCAATCGGCAGTGGTTGACAGCCACCCAGGTTGTTCTGGTTCTTCCAGCTCGTCTATCCTGTCGCTCACCAGCGTGAACCCACCCATTTCCAGGAAATGGCCATGGACCATCGTCCATACTTTCGATGGTCGGTTTCCTTTCAGAAACGTCAATACCGTCCAACATCTGTGGACCAGCCTCATCACTTACCCCTGTGTCGATTATATATATCTGTAATCTCCCTCGCCGCAAACCACTGCCGCACAGCCCAAGCGAGCACAAGCTCAGGCGCCACTATCGTCCAAAACATCAACTTCACCCTTGCCATCAGTCCACCCAGTCCACGCGGAGGCACATTCGGATGCACGGATGTCCATGCACAGATAAAGACCGTCAAAACACAGCTCCATGTCACCCCGAACAGTGACCTTGGCGGCAGTTGCTGGTTTGTTGTATCGATGACCTCTAGTATCCCACTGTCCCAGGGATGAGAGGTTGCGTTGCTGTATACTGGAAGTCCATGGCCAGTACGGTATGTGAACAGGAGGATAGGCAAGATGTAGGCCAGAATCATTCCGGGCTTGCAAGGGCGACAGGAGGAGGTAATTCCTGCCTGCTGGATTGGTGGACGCCCTTTGAAGGTTTGTTCCCACCTCCGTACATGAATTTCATGCAGATGCCTTACTCCCGATCTATAAGGTGTCATGCCAGAATTTCCCACATACCTGTTCTGCCTCGAGGCATCTGTGAGGCTGACCTCTGTCAACAGACCCTCCCATTATTATGGCATCAGGATCATATTGCATCGATGCGACGTCGTTATATCCAACTTTTATCTACTTTAATTCACTCGCAAGATCTAAAAAGCAGTGGCGCCGAAGAGGAATACGAATGTGCGCCCGACTGTCAAATTGGAATTCCACACCTCTTCCTCGAGGACTCCAACCACGACTTTCGAAAGCACTTTTGACAAAGGTTTCTCGATACTGGTCTTCGCCTCCCTGTATCGCAGACCATGGTATGTCAAAAAGGTTTCCACACTCGATCGAGGATCCTTCCCTGATCGGGCAGGACGGTGGTTCAAGCATTCTCCTTGATCGCAGCACCACCCAGAGGATTTGCCAGAATCCGCCATTCGCAAATCGATATTCCCATTGGCTGCGTTTTGCGTAAGCATTGCACAACCACCATTTCTAATATCCTATAACATCTGGACCTAGCATCGGAATATTCTATGGTGATCTTGATCCATGGTTGCATAGTATTGAAGATATTAGCTGAATCAAAGATCGAGAACTTGAATCCTGGCCATCGATGGCTTCCGTGGTGGTGAGCATGCCAATCATTGAGATTGGGGTAGCCGGTCGTCGCTAAATCCATCTCAGAGGACTTTGAGGCGTCTGTGCTCTGCCTATTGTAGCCGGAGTGCGCAGATGCGATCCATGAACCCTTAAATGTACAACGTTGCATATGATATTTACTGTCGAACGGATACACGAGCGGTCATATGTTACCTCAATCCCGACACTTTGTCCCAGGACGAGTCGAGTGTTATCAAGTACACCTTCGCACGGGTTTGAAGGTCGCTCAATCTTCTCCAATCCGCTGGAAGCGTCATTACCGGACATTGATCATCATTTAGTCGGAGGTACAAGAAGGAGCTGAAATGGCGGCATTTCGTGATAAACTTCGATCGATGTCTCTTTACACTTCAAGATTACATCGATAAGTGTTCGACGAAATTTGATAGGCAACCATTGCTGGTAGGAATCCGACCATGGACTTTTCAAAGGAAATATATCCCGAGTACTTGTTCCAAGAGATAGGAGAGAGGATATTGGTCGATCGCCGAATAACTCCCTTGCGTTCTCTATTACGAATAACGCAGGATTACAACATTGCAGCTTGCGATCCAGGTAAAATTCGTCTCCAACTCGAGCGGTCTTAAAGAAAGTGGGAACTGCAGTCGTTGCTCGCACAGCCAGGCTAGAGGTCATTATAGTCGAAGCTGACTAGACTTCAATCTTCTCGCTTCAATACAACCAGACATGTACATTAAAAGCATCCAATGCAAAGCAAAATAAATAAGTTACTGCCAATGCCATGGTCGTTTCGCGGTAAGATTGAAAGGTGAATGGTGAATATGCCACATAATTTTAAAATGGAGCATGCTCATCCATGGTAACAAATTCCTTCGTCTTCTGGGATGCTGAAAAGCCACGTGTTGTCTTAGCTGACCCTCAGGCTGCACAGAAGATGTTGCGGAGTATACCGAGACTCGAATTTTCTCAACGTACGGCGCGGAATCTTGCCGCAGAAAGAAGTATATTATACCCATCGATCTTTAAAGCGACTACAGAGCTGCATTGTACTGAGCAGAATCGCAAGTGGACGGAGCAACGACTGACTTGATTGTAAGGACAAGGTACAGGTTAAGATAAGAAACAATTTTTTGTCTACTTTCTTGCGAATGTGATCTAGTATCAAGGAAGTTCATTAACATCAAAACAAGAGAAAGTAAAACTGAGGACAAACTTTGATTTTGTTCTCGCCATCCAACTTGTAATTGTGAAGCGCCTCCTTTGCCACAGTTGCACTCCCTTCGTCCATGAATTCCACAAATGCAATATCTTTTTTTGTGGGAATGAGACGGACTTCGTGTAGGTTGGGGTATCTGCAAAGAATCAGAAAAGAACGAAGTGGAAGGAGGCAAAGGGCACAACTGAGAAAATAGTGCGTTGAGTTGTTCTTTTGTAACGGTTTCCGGAAGGTTCTGAAGGAAAAGAATTTTGTTTGGTGGGAGATACTCGTCGGGCATTTGCACATTGGGTCGTTTCGTCGTCGGCAGAGATGTCGCACCGTCCACTGAAATAATGAGGATATTATACAGTTCATGAGAGGAATAGAGTATACCTTCTGCAGCCAGCTTCTTTGCTCGGTATTTCGCCTTTACAGGGTTCGTGTAACGGGTTCGGTCTGATCCAAAGGTCGGCTATTAGGGTTCCAACAACAAATTAATTGCACTTGCTTTTACGTTCTTCACGCCGTTTCTTATGTTCATCGAAATTGTTAGGACTATACCGTTTCACAACTGCGTCTGATCGGGTCTTCGCAAACGATACTTGCTACAGGGATTTAGATAGCTTTCAGTAGGGATCGAGGCACGCACCATCGGCTTTGAATACAGGGGAAATCGTTGGACCTCCCTCAAAGCCCTCTTCGCGGTTTCTGCATCAGGAAAAGAAACAAATGCTTGTCCACGCATGCGTAGATTGTTGTGTGCGACGACATCGAGAACTTCGCCATATGTTTTAAATAACCCCCAGAGAGTCTTTTTCATGACTAATAAAATCAAAGCGTACATGAGTAGAGGATGGTATTAAAATTGAAACCAAACCTTCAGGCTTAATCTTCTCATTCAGATTCTGAATATACAAAGTTTCGCATGGTGCTTCGGTGGGTTTGGGAGGTTGTAATGCTGCACCAGGCTCTGGTTGAGGGGCGGTAGATACGAGCCCTTCCATTGGTACGCCAGGGAGAGCTGCCATAATAGATAGAGGTCAAGAGTCATCGCTCCTTGTCTTTAAACCCCCCTTTTTCCCACGATTCACCATCCACAGGTCGTAGCCTTGGCACTCCGAGCCTATAGCCACCCAGGAGACGAACGAGCGGATACCCTTCCAATTGGAGTCACTCGCACCAAAGTGTACGATACCAAAAGGTGGAAGCACGAGGAAAAAGTCTGCCTTATCCCGTCGCTTTTCAATCGCTAACCGGATCACCCCATCCCTCAAACCAACTCACCACTAAAAGGCAATCGAGAGCATGTCGAACTGGGCACGCTCGCACCGGCGAATTTAGACAACAATTCTCCCTAGAAGGCCAATATGAATGCCCATGTGGAGAACACACAGAGACAAGGGAACACATCCTCCGTGAATGCCCCCGCTACAACCTCTCCAGACATTTCCTTGAGAAAGTTTCTCCCCAGATTTCACTCCCTACAATCTTGGGCATGTTGTTGAATCCCGTTGGTGCCCACCGGCTTTAGTAATAGTTCTACTTACCCAAACGACATAATGAAGCCCCCTCTGAAAATCACACTGGCAAACCTGTCTGCACCGTTCTTGGCTATTGTCGGTTTTGTCTTGGTATGACGAACTCTGGACCGTTCAAATTCAAACCAGTCCTAGACTTGAGCAATTACTTGAAGACTTCTAGACTATCGCACCCCTTTGCTGATACCATCTGCTGGACAGACTGCTCGTGTGTTTACCCGGTCTTTATTCACGGCCAGGTTGAATGGACCTCTATCTTGTACCCTCCAACCCCGGAAACCTACATTTTGTGTCTGCAAACGGCACCACTCACTACCAGATTACCACAATAACCCCCGAATCGACCGACGGGCGTCAGGGACCGAGAGTTACTTTGATTCAGAGGCCACTCGCTTTTTCGGAATCTATAGAAGAGAGTATCGTAGCCGAGATCGACTGGAAGCACGGAGACTATCCTACAGTAATTCGGAGTCCCCTCACCTGGTATTCGTCCCCGCAATGTATTGGGTCGCAAGGGGTCGGTATCAAAGCTAGCAAATTCTTATACCGGCGCAACATTTTAAGTCCTTACCTCGGATCTAGGTCTCAGTACGCATCTTTTCCCTTGCTTTTCCAGATTGGAGAAATAATTTTTTTAGTGTCCGTTACTTTTTAGGAGACGACGGTTCAGAATTTCGTTGGAAGATGTTAAAAGGCGGAGAACAAAACGTATGTAAGTATACATAAGAGGAGTAACATCACTAATTGTACCAGCAGCTTATCCGGACCAAGAACGGTATGGAAGAGGCAACGTTCTTCGAAACTACGAGCACGGAAGGGGTCTTTTCTGGCGAAAAGAAGGAAATTTTGCGTATTCAAGCTTGCAGCATCGACGTCGACCTCGTTGTTCTTACGTTTATGTTGGCGGAAATAAAGAGATGGGACCGGTTGGGATTGTTTACCCCAGAGGTCGAAGATGAAGGGGAACCTGCGGGCGATGGAGGGGCTGACGAGGGGAATGCAGAGAGCGGGTTTGGGGAGATGCCTGGCGAAATGTGAATATATATATATTACGTAATAGGACAAGCTTCTCTGCTTCAGTCACCACTGTGCTTTGCCGCTGTTTCCGCCAACGACGACGACGACGATGGGCTGGTTTTCCGCTTTCTTCAATCTCGACAATGGCAGACGCGCGGGGAAGAGCCAGGTGTTCTCCTCGACACACGATGCGTTCTCACTACCAACATCATCCCCAAGCCTGCCGCATCCAGACGCATTCAACCCACCCACCTCAGAGCCAGTGACCCCGACAGCATTCACATATCCGCCACAGGGAGGTTATCTTACACCTTCGTGAGTATTGTAGCCTTAATTGTTATCTAGTCTTCATTTTCTTTCCTGAAGGTCGCGCCCTGGCTTTACATCTTTACTCCCAACACACATGGACTCCATTCAGACACGGTCACCTTACCCCCCCTTGTCAAAGACCTGGGCACGCATTCAGAATTGGCTAGATAGGGAATATCCAGAACTCGGTGACACTCTGAACTATGGTATTCTTCCACAAGACCTCGCAGATACAGAAGTAGAACTTGGCCTTGCACTTCCTGCCGTTGTTCGCGAATCTTATCTATGTGTCGACGGTCAAGAGGCAGAATCTGCGGCTGGCTGCTCGGAAGGCCTTTTTTTTGGCCTGAAGCTTTTGCCACTCGAAAGTGTACTCGAAGAGTGGAAATTCTGGAGAGAAGTTGATCACGATCCTATGACAGGTGCGAATGCTGCTCTTGTAGACTCCATGCAATCTATTCCCCCGAACTGGGTCACGAAGGCATACTCGCAACGTGGCTGGATCCCTCTCATTGCAGACAAAGTCGGTAACTACATTGGCGTTGATCTTTATCCCGCAGACCATGGCCAGGCCGGTCAGGTCATTGTGTTCGGCCGTGACTTCGACACAAAGGTGGTACTCTGGAGAGGCGATGGACCTACTGGCTGGGCAAAATGGTTAGCAAGTTTTGCGGAGGAGCTCGAGGCTGGAGAAAGTTTCGAAATTGGCAACAGTGAGGATAGCGAGGGCAGTGAAGACGATCTGGGATACGAGGGCTACTTTTATGATGGAAAAGGTCGAGGAGAAGGTGCTGGTGACGTCGGTTCTGGAGGCGGCTTAAGACTCACTGGGGAATACAAAGGATGGAATGTGTTGGAGGCTTGGGCGGATCGAAGTCTGCGGAAGTGGCATCAAGCAGGTGTGATCACGGATGCTGATTTGGTACTCCTAGGAGGATCACCAGTCAAACATGCGGTGCGCGATTCCAACCCAGATCTGTAGACTGTGACTAACACGAACTAGCCAGCGGACCTTGACATCGACTCGAAGGGCTCTGGCACGGAAATTCACATCCCTGTCCTTAATCACACAGAAGAACATATTCCCCCACCCAGCGGACTTCGTAGCCACAATTCACAACGCTCACAATCAACAATAAGACCGACTGGACAATCCGAACCGCGTGATCCTGTCCCAACGATAGCAGTTGTGAAACCTCCGACGCCGCTACCTGTGGGTCTGCCAACTCCTCATGATATTGCACCTTTATCTTCACCACCGGAATCGGATGATGACCTGGAAGCTGGTCGTGGCCATGATGCCGAACTGTCAATGACGCGAGAAGACGAGACAGAAAATGTCGGACTCGTTACATCGTCGAGACGAAGGGGCAGGTCTAAATCTCCGATGCGACGAGAGGGGACAGACAGTACAACCGATTCGGTGCTACCACCGCCCCCTACTCCGCGTTCTTACGATGACTTGGTGACACGAAAGTCAACTTCGTCATCGAATTTGCACATGAAGACATTGCAATCGACTGCACCTACAATTAGCGTACCAGATCTTTTGATGGATACAACACCTTCTACTTTGAACAGCGCACCTCCACTGGAGCCATCATTGTCTGGTCATGCAAACGAAGCGGATGACTTGGAATCAGAGATCCTGACAGCGTCAAATCTTGAAGTCAATCAAGAAGAGAGCCGCGTACCAGACTCTGAGCTGGATACCACTACCATTCGTCTCATTGGTGGAGGAGGAGAGACAGGGATATCTCGAAGTCCTGTGGAGGTTGCTGCAGAGGAGGAGAACCCTGATACATCTCATACTGTTTATGGAACGAACCACGATACCGAAACTACCACGTCGAATTGGACTGCAACTCCTAAGGAGCAGAAAAAGTCGAAAAGCGGCTTAGCAAGTCTGAAGAGGTTCAGCGTTGGAGCGTTTGGAAGGAAGAAAGATTCGGATTTGAGTGTGAAGGATGCCTCGCGATAGGGAAGTAATGCATGTTACTGGCCAAAATCCAAATCTCCAACTCGATTCTGCTTGGGAGTTTCTCTCATCCCCCGTGCCTCATCGACATCTTGCATTCAGTTCATCGCAAACTCAACGATTGACTACAATTCAGATATCATTTCAAAGCATGCTCAAGTTTATCTTGAGTACTTTGTCCGCACCATATATTTCACCTTCACTTATTAATTTGCCTTCGCTCCTTTCTCAGAATCCCATTTTTGCTTTACTTCAATACTTATACCCAAATGCAAAAGAACATTAGATTTTGTCTGTGTGACAATTTTACATTTACCAACTCCAAACAACGCGTCAACAATGTTTCTATCAAGAGTGGCTTTTACATTCCTTCCAAGTCCACCATCCACCCACACTATTTCAACGCTCCGGCTGGAATACCCCTGTCTCTACTCAGCGAAATGTCTGACTGGGCTTTCGATGCAAATGAAGCACTCACGCTCTCATTAGGTATGTTTGTAGAACCAAAATTCGAACATGAATGCTCTATTGTTAATTTGGTTAGTGCGGGCACGGAAAGACAGAGAAGCCCTTGCACGAGAGGAGTCATATGAAGGATTTAATCCGTCATTCACTTACCCAGTAAGCTCGAGGTTCAAATTTTGTAGAGAATGCCAAATGATTAACTAGATAAAATTAACAGATATATGGTGAAGAGGAAAAAATATATGGCTACAAAGATCTTCTCATTGATGTCAGTCTTGGAATGCAGTCATCCGGACATTTGAATTCATTCTGCTTTCTTCTAGCTACGTTTTGCGTCTGGATCTTTACACCAATATCTATCTGTGTCATATTCCGATAAACTATCGTCATCATCGACTATTGATGATGTGGAGGGCATTTTGAAGAAATTTATCCCGCCGGGTGAGTTATATCGTTTCCCTTGGCCAAACCATATTATTTAACTTGATTCAGGCTATAATATCGAGGAACAAGCTTTTCTGGAGCGCGTGGAACAAGACGCAGATTCATTCCGACCACCGGGCCAATTAATATATTCATATACTAGGCCAGCACCTAATTCAGCCTCAAAAGGCAAGCGGAAGAGGGATGGGACGAACCTGGCTCGGGATCCTGCGAACGAAGAAGTTATCGAGTTTGAAGTCTATCACGTAGGTTTTTTGTTTCTTTCTGACATTGTCTCAATTGGCCGAATTCCGCAGGCTACGTGGAATGCTCCTGGTTTCCGGGAGTATCATCGCCGGATGCAAATCTTCATACTCTTGTATATTGAAGCAGGGTCATTCATCAATGAAGAAGAGGATACTTGGGAATTTATCTTGTTGTAAGTCTGTGTCCTCTTCTTTTTGCAGGTTGAAATATGGCATAACAGATTTGAAAAGAGGAAAAGAAAAAGTGACCCTCATACTTTTGCATATCATTTTGTGGGGTATTCGTCGTTGTATCCGTTTTATTACTTCCCTGAAAAGGTTCGCATGAGATTGAGGTCAGTCATTTTATTTTGTTGTTGATTTAGTACTGAGGTCCGTCTTTATCTTCTCAAGCCAATTTGTTATCCTCACTCCATACCAACGGCAAGCTCATGGATGTACGTTTTTGCAATATCCGATTTCAAAACATTCTCATAACTTTGTTCAGCCGAACTCTATAAAGCAATCTATCATTATGTCTGCAGAAGTCCAAACATTGTGGAACTAACTGTCGAGGATCCTGCTGAAGCATTCGAAGATCTTCGAGACAAAAGTGATCTTCAAATGTTGTTGTCGCATGAAAGGTTCTCAGAGGAAGCTTTTGGTTCCTCGTGGCAAGGGGCCGAATCCGAGGCGGGTAGGGCACGGAAAACTGGACGAGCAGATCACGATTCCGAAGTGTCATCGCCAGACAGGGTAGCAACTGTCTCTGAAGTCGTGGGTCAAGGTAGACTAGGACCTCCTGCTAACAAGACGTGGGTAGAGAAATGGAGGAAGGACCTAAAGATTGCTGGGGTTTGTCGTCTATGTCGTCTACTGAGCATCTCTAATCTATTTTTGCAGAGGCAATTTCATCGGCTAATTGAGATGCTGATGTTGTTGAGGTTGGATCCTGCGGATCGGCTCAAAATGCGAGCTTATAGGCTTCAAGTCAAAGAGAGGTTATATCGTTTCAATTTTGTGAGTCACCTTTACCTTGCTGAGCATCCTAGGGTTAATTTCTCGCTGCTTTTCTACTAGGAAATACTTGCACAACTAGAGCAACATGAGAGATACGAAAAACTGGAAGAGACCTTTGAAAGCGTGATTGATGATTATCAACGAATCCTGGCTCTTGTTACCTGATTTTCGAAAGGGGCATGACATATATTGTAATTCGTGTTCTAGTTAGCGTAATCTAGCGATACATGATTCATATTGGAGATGAGATAAGCATCCTGAGATAATATACAGATAAACTGATACAACTTTATGCAAAGCAATTGCGATAATGAGAGTATGGTCGTGGGTGCGAAGGACGTTTCCAAGAACATCAAGAAGTAAATTGGAACACACCGACTGTGTTTCCGAATCCAGCTACAGCATGCAAAGGCCTTATCATAACGGGGGACACTCGTGTAAAAGGTAGTCTGGAAACCGACCCTCTAGGGCCAGTGGAAAAGGAACGAGAAAAGGTACTAGGCGGCGTCCGAGGAGATACGAAAGAAAATGTCTTTTGGTTTGGTGGTGACTCCGAGAGTGGTTGAGGAGAGGGCGTGGGGGTGTTGTGTGAACCTCCTTCTGTTTCGGTAGGTTCAGCAAGTGAAAGCAGCGGAGAGACTCTGAAAGTTGCCACCCCAGGATCAAAACACCACATCTCCCATCTCTCCAGGGTGGCACTTGTGAGTCCATCCTTATTCCCGCTATATTCCATTACCACATTCTGTGACTTTAAGTGCAACTTGGATTTTCTTCTGATGCCAACGTAAACACTTCCTGAAGCGTCCCATCCCCCCCTTTCACAAGAAATCTCCGTCAACGGCGCAACAGTTGCACTGCTCCATATTGACCACCCCGACGACATAGGGGTTGCTGTGGTTTTGGTGACCTCAGCACTGGAATCACCAATATCCCCATTGGCGACGATATTGTTTGAATGGAACGGTGGGACAGCCAAGAGCTCAGACGACCGCCTAGGCGCACTCTCTTTTTCTGATGCCCGTCTAGAATGAACGCCATGACCTGAAACCGGAAATGAAGCAATGGTAGCCACTCCGTCAGCTGCCTCAAAGGTTGTTGGCAGTCGTGCTCGAAGCATTCGAGGAGACCCGCCTTGCGATGGGGTGGTATTGCTGTTACTCCTCGACCTCCGACCGATAATGGTCTCTGTCGACGAGACTCTACGCAATCCTTGGCCTTGCTGTAGATGCGCACTAGCCCTTGAACATGAACACCGCCTTGTGCTCATAGCTGTCGCCATACTCGTCTCGTCCACATAAAGCTTTTCAATCCGCACAACTTGATCCATGGAGAATGCTACACTCAGACTCTCCATCGGCAGCCGACCACAGAAATGACATGTTTTGCACTCCACAGGTGATACCCGGAGCTGGTTGACTTTGCCGTTTGCTGGTTCATCAAGAATGGCGATGCACTCGCATGTAAAGCCATCCCAGAGTGAGACAACACCCGCCTCCGTGGCGGCAACGACCACCAGGCGCGGTATGCCTCCCAACTCTGTCTGGCAAGTATGGACTGTCCAGACAGGGTCAGCCGGATTGCCAACTTGCAGAATACATGGTTTGAATAATGTCCATTGGCTTTGCCCAGCCTCGACGAGTTCCAGTCTCCCGTCATCTAGACAAAATCCGGCGAAGGTTTGTCCATTGGAAAGAGTCGGAAGGAGTACACGAATGACACCTGCTTCGGACGATGAGTTGACGTAGACCGCTGTGGGGCCATCTCTGTTGGTAGGTATTGTCCACTTTGCTGCCATTCCGTTCGCATATGTAGCCAATAACTGAACCGGTTTCTGGTCTTCCTTTAGCTTTCGTTTCCTCCACTTCGAATCGGGTGAGCTAGGCTCTGAACCAAGTCCGTTCAGAGGCGGGCTTTTCGCACTCCCAACGATCTTCTTCTTGGACCCAATAAACCTCAGCTCGCAAACTGCGGAGGTAGGGCTTTCCGACAGTGACAGAGACAAGGGACGCAGAACTCCAACATCGCGATACTTCACGCCCTCCTCCAGGCTCCACGCAGTCAGCATGCCCGTGGTGGTTCCAACAGCACAATACTTTCCATCTTCGTCAATGGCTACACAAGTGACGGTTGGATACGCAAGAGGTGTGCTGGCCATCATGTCAAGCGACACACCGTTGCCCAGTCCTGCACCCAGAGTCCCCATCAGGAGCTCTCCTGCGTCGGTCTTGAGAACATAATCCATCAAGCACATATTCCACACCACAATCTCGTTGTGTAGACCAACGGAAATTATAACCTCCCCTCCTTTGCTACTTGCGATCAGTTCCACATCACTCGCAAAAGCTCTAGGTAGCGTTCTGAACTTCACTTTATCCTCCAATGTCTTCATGGTTCTGCTACCATCTTTGGCATGAAGTGAAATCACTGCGTGATCTTCGTCTTCCGTCCCAAGACGGTTTCTCTGCGCTTCCAAAAGCTCTGTATTCCTCAACAGATAAAGGAGAAGACCGTATAATGCTCCTGTGGTGGCAGCAATAGGGACGATCATGATAGTCAACAGCCAAAGTATGAACTTGAAAGTTCTCATAGTCCGGGCGGTGGATGAAGCACGACTCGATGGAATAACATGACGGTTGAACGTAATTTTGACTGGTTCCTCGATGCGTAAATAAAGGATGGGAGTCCGTGCAGGGTTTAAGGTCTTCCAAATATGGTCAGGGGTTGAAAGGGCAGGTACAGCAGAAGCGGAAGAGGAAATAGTGCGGCTCCAAGTGGGGGACGTCTTCTGGGATCGGGTGATAGCGCCAAGCGTTTGGAAAGAGGAGGACGGAGGAGAAGTCGATGTAGTGTAGGTTGTGTAGTACAGTGTTGCAGCGAAGCCCAGTAGCTAGAAGCGAAAAACGTAAAGGAACTGGTGTTAGACGGCCATTCGTCTTGACCAACACAAATAAACACACCATCAAAAGGCTGATATTGGTGGCGGCTCTACCTTTCAAGAGCTGTTGGACGGCGACGATAAGCTTTTGCCAGCCTGAACGGGATTTAGAGCTCTGAGTGCCATCTTCCTTCTGTGGCATTGATGGTATCATGGGTGCGAGGCTGGCATCGTGCCGAAGAAGTTCCTCAAGCTATGACAATGTGACTTCAGCTGATAGCCAACAAGGAAACACGAAAAAAAAAACTGACCTCCAGACGAGCGACATCGATAGAGAGGACAGCCATGAAAAAAGTATGTGCAAGGAACCAATGGGCCACCAAGACAACAATCGCAAAGCTACAAAACTGACGCACGGCACCTCCAGAGAAGAATGCGATTACTCCGAGGATGGTATTATAAGAAACGACTTTGAGGGTATTGGAAGTCCCACCGCGACTCAGGCCCTCCGCGATGCGTTGTTTTCCTGAAAGAGTCACGGATGTCTTCCCCACTGCATCGACTAGGTTGAACATGTTCTCCGCACCAACAAACACAATTACAATTGGAAGTACCTCCCTGTACCAAAAAATGTGTCATTCACGGATGAAGACACTTAGGATGCAGAAGACTTACCAAGGAACCATGGTTATCTTGAACCCGACGAGTGCGCATACGCTCAATGAGGTAACCGTGGAGACTGCAATCTCAACCAGAGCAGTGAAGGTAATCCCAAGCCTAGAATGGATAGAATCCATCCGCCTGACTGACCAAGCTACATAAGCAAAGAAACCAATATAGGCTAAGTATGCGAATGCCGAAACGACCGATAAGCCCGTGATTGACGCTCTATCGGGGTCGTGCTATAGGACACAAGAGGATTAACACCGTGTAAACAATTAAATTGTGATTGGGTACCTCCAAAGCAATGAGGATAGCTTCGGCCATCTGGGTGTCAACCTCCCCGCGGTCCCCGACGGCATTTCGTATGGTGTTTACCCATCGTGAATGTTCAGATGCGGGACCCCAGCAAGCATTTCTTGGGAAAAAAAAGGTAAGAACGAGATAAGTGGCGTAATCGAATTTGTTGCCACCGCCAACATGCGGTTCATAAGATCCATAGGATCCACGGCCAGCCAATACCATGTGCGGCGTAACTGGAATACCGGAGATGGAGATATTCCTAGAGTAACTGAGCGTGTCAAAGATATTGGCATCTGAGCCTAAAGCATTCTGATCGTAATCCCAAAACGCGAGTGGGGAGATAACAAGACATTGTCCGCCAGTGATCCTCAGGCAGGGGGATTCTCCAACAGATGCGAGCTGCTGAATTCTGCGTTCTAGATTGTACGTTGACAGCAGTATTTTATGGTTGAGGGCGCCATCGTCTTCGACAAGTGGACTCTGAATGAGGAGCCGCTCCACCCGGAGAGCCTGGCCATTGTTACATTTTGCTCTTGTAACAGGGTCTTTGTGGATGTGAAGACCGTCTTGCCCAGACCAGAGGTCTACAAGATCATGTTCTGCGGTTAGAGGCGCCGAAGTAGGTGATAGCCATGCATCTATAATAGACTGTGACGATGTCCTTGACGATGTGTATACATCAAGGGCAGGGTAGAACAAGGAGGTGATGACAACGCAAGAAATTAGGATAACGCGAATCTGATGGGTCGCGCAATGTCTGTATCCGATGACAGGACAATGAGATAGGACATGCACAGCGGAGATACACTCACAAGCCAAACAGCAGAAAAAATCTATGACCAAGAGAGCGAGCGCATCGCAACGGTGAAGTAGCAAAGGTGTACATGAAGTTGGGGATTCTGCTGCGAAGTAGTTATAGCATGGCGAAGGTGAAAAGATAAAAGTTGCGGCCAAGCAGACCTCGGTCCGCTCACAAAATTCAATTCAAGTTCACGTGCATGCTCGGGATTCCTCTCAATGCGAGCTATCAGGGCAGCAACGACTGCTCGACGTCGTCTGTATTCCCGTTTGTGTCACAGAAACAGGTTAACATTTTATATAGTTTTCCATGGCTCCGCGTCGCGGCGTGCAATCACCCAGTTCCAAATGCCAGCCATGTCCCCAACCATGACCGAAGGCGGAATTGCATCTTGGAAGAAGAGAGAAGGAGAAACCTTTTCGCAAGGGGACGTCCTGCTAGAGATTGTTCGCCCAGTTTCTCTTTGAAAATCTTCTATAATGTTTATTTATATACAGGAAACTGATAAAGCTACCATCGATGTTGAGGCACAAGACGACGGAGTTATGGGGAAAATTATTGTGTGTCTGCCCAAGTTCTACTCATCAGTTCTTCGACCCAAATCTCTTGTAGGCACCCGAAGGCACGAAAAACCTGCCGGTTGGTAAAATTATTGCCCTCTTAGCTGAGGAAGGTGACGACATCTCCAACCTCGAAGTACCGAAGGAGGAAGTCACACAACCTCCAATAAATAAGGAACCACTTTCACAAAAACCTTCTTCCTCCTTCGATGCTCAACTAACCATCGCAGGAAGTCACTCCCTGAGTCTACCTGAACATTCGCGGCCTCTATTCCCCTCTGTGCACCGGCTTTTGCTGGAACATAATGTCACCAACGCGGATAAAATTAAAGGAACTGGTGTTCGCGGTATGATCACAAAGGGTGACGTGCTGACTTTCTTGGGTAAAGCTTCTGGCCCACTCGGCACGTTCAAATTTGGTCCCTCTCCCATTGAGGAAGCGTCGAAGGACAGAATTAAAAAAGGCACTACTGCTGCTGCAACCCTAAAGGTAGGTAGACCTCGTTGCCGACAGCCTCGGTTATTTCACAGCAAATCTCGTCCATAGGTACCCCTTGACGGACCAGCTCTACGCCGTTTCATCGTCACCTCGATGCTCCAGGCGTCACAGAAGGCGTCGAATACCACTTCTGCTAGTCAGCAAATTTTGTTCAAACTTCCAGTTGAAATGATTCTTACCCAGAGTTTATAGGCATTAAAAATGCAGACTTCGATTCCATTATTTCGGATTATCTACCCCCTAATCGTAAACCGTCAATACCAATCATTTCGTCACCTCCATCCCCAAAAAAGGTGTCCGACTTCCTCCATGGCCTATACTAAAAAGAAACGTAATTCATTTATGGACCTTGCTAGAATAGTTTGCTATCGTGAGTCCCGATTGGCATGATCTTTTCATAAATTTATAAAGCATCTTACAGAATGAAACGGATTTACATATTCACTTTAACAAGATAAGAAATTTCCCAATTCTAGTGAGAATTTCTCCACGGAAGGAAAAAGTCTGGAATTTCGGATTCCTTTTCCAGTTAACTTACATAAATTTTGGCTAGAGACTTTGATGGAACAGAGTTGAATCATTTTAGACGCAAGAGCAACAACACTATTTCTATGGTATGAACGCTGTGCAAGCCTAATCGATGAAACTACTCCAAGTACCAATCAGAGTTGCGTGCAGACGGTGAAATATCACATTGATCTTCGATCAAAGGGTGTCCATGAACTCTTGTTCAGGCTCTTCGAAAACAATTTCTGTTGCTTTTCCTTTCGCCTTCTCCTTCTTTCCTTGTTCTTTCTGCGGGGGGTTGTGCAATTTAGGAACACTCTTCCCTCCAGAGTACCGCCGAAGCGCGCCACCATCGCCTTCAAACCCGCCATTCCCAATCTTAAAAACGATGGCGAGATTGGATTTGCATCGTGTCTGATAAGAAATGTCTTCCTGTTCGTCGTCCGGAATAACTTCATCCCTTAGTTCTACAGAACCAGTGGTGACTTCCCAGTGGATCTCATCTTGCGGGAAAGGAAGAATGGTTGGAAGAGCACAAACCAATTGGAGGAGAAGTGGAATAGCTGCACCCATCGCGGTGAGATGAAGAGTTTTATATCTGCTAAGATTGTCAGAGGTAACCTGGTTGAGGGGAATGTGTAACATACCCATCTACGATGATCACGCTCTTACATCGACGCATATAGGCACCCAATGATGTTTTACGCGTGATACAAATCATATTCTTGCCCTCTCTATGAGCAGAACGTGGACCTGTTTCAGAAACAGAAGCGGGCACAGTCGGAAATGGTCGTGCAGGTTTCAACTTGTTTATTCGTCTATGAGAGTTTTGACGCGTCGACTGGGACTCCTCTTTATTCTTTCCCTTGCCCTTATCCTTTTGTGTCTTTTGGACACCGCCAGAATCATCCTGAGGTGAATCAACAGCAGACTCGGGTGGTGGCAATGGTGGGACAGGTGGCATTTGTGAAGTCGAAGGCAAGCTTTTACCCAAGACCTTGGTCTTCTTCAGTGGTGGTGCTGAATCCGAGTCATTTTTTCTCTTCTTCCGAGTCGTTGACTGGTTCATTGGTCGCGTCCGGACCGCAGCAAGCCGTATCGTCACATTCGCGATTACTTAAGTAATCGAAAAAATTATTCCTCTTCTCGTTCACCCTCATCGGTTCGAGTATTTGGCCTTCTCTAACCATATTCAACATCGCCCAGCATGAGTCAACCAGACGCTGCAGAGCAAAATATTCAGATGTGGAAGGTGAAAAAGCTCATAAAGAGTCTTGATGCTGCAAGAGGGTGACACATCCCCCCACAAGTCTGAGATCGTAAGGCTGAAACTGCTGATTTTGTAGAGCTGGCACTTCCATGATAAGTCTCATCATTCCACCAAAGGTGCGTCGCAATCGATCTACTACCATGAGTGGACCGAAAACTGATTGAGTAGGATCAAATCTCCCGAGTGTCAGCGATGTTGACGCAGGAATTTGGTACGGCCTCGAACATCAAATCTCGAGTCAATCGTTTGTCTGTGCTTGCTGCAATTACAAGTACTCAGCAGCGGTTGAAATTGTACAATCGTGTTCCCCCCAATGGTCTCGTCCTTTTCGTCGGAACAATTCTGACTGACGAAGGGAAAGAAAAGAAAGTCTCGTTCGACTTCGAGCCCCACAAACCGATCAACACGTAAATTCCTCATTTTATCATGCTTGTTGCTCGTCCTAACAGACCACTAGCTCGCTTTATCTCTGTGACAACAAATTCCATACCGAGGCTCTCTCTGAGCTACTCGAGTCCGATTCTCGCTTCGGATTTATCGTCATGGATGGTAATGGCACCTTATTCGGCACCCTTTCCGGAAATACCCGCGAAGTCATTCACAAATTCACGGTGGATCTGCCCAAGAAACATGGTCGTGGTGGACAGTCTGCGTTGCGTTTCTCACGTCTTCGAGAGGAAAAGCGCCATAACTATGTCCGCAAAGTTGCCGAACTAGCTGTCCAGCATTTCATCACTACTGACAAGGTTAATGTAACTGGTATCGTTTTAGCTGGAAGCGCCGACTTCAAGACCGAACTTGGTCAAAGTGATATGTTCGATCTCAGGTTGGCAGCGAAAGTTGTCAAAGTAGTCGATGTCAGCTATGGTGGCGAGAATGGTTTCAACCAGGTATGACTCCTGGCGATGTTACTTTTGTTGTTTCTTAACATGGTTTACAGGCGATTGAACTTGCCGCAGAGTCCCTTGCCAATGTCAAATTTGTTCAGGAAAAGAGATTGATCCAAAAGTATTTCGACGAGATCAGCCAAGATACGGGCAAATATTGCTTTGGAGTTGATGATACTCTCAAAGCCCTTGAACTTGGCGCTGTAGAAACCCTCATTGTTTGGGAAAACCTGGACATCACTCGACATTTCCTAAGAAATGCTGCAGGAGGTATGTCTACTAGTAATACGACGAAGCATCCACATGACCCACTTTAACACAGAGGAGATCATCATCCACGCCAGGAAAGAGGATAAGGATCGAGAGAAGTTTATCGACAAATCCACCGGGACAGAAATGGAAAGCAGCGGAGATCCCGAATCCCTTCTGGAATGGTTCGCAGATAAATACAAAGAATTTGGTGCCAACCTCGAATTCGTGACGAACCGATCTCAAGAAGGGGCCCAATTCGTCAAAGGATTCGGTGGGATCGGGGGTGTGCTGCGATACAAGGTTGATTTTCAGAATTTAGTCACGATCGATGAAGACGAGGACGAGTTTTATTCGGATGACGAACCTTTCTGACGGTTTTGCTGGCTCCAACATGGAGCCTCGACTATCCAGGGCACGCCAAGTAGTGTGGCGGGTGGCTGCGGGATGGTTGAGGCAAGAAGGGGGGGGACGAGTGAGAATGGGGAGGACGTTGTAGGGGTTCATGTATGTGGTGGCGCCAAAAGTTTATCGACCGGTTCAGAAATTCTTCGGCCTTCGTGGGTATGTAAACCACGAGCTTCTTCTGCGGACCAAGCTATTTTCAAGGCTTTTCACAATCGCGATCAGGTATGACTTCGTTAGAAGGCACAGTGCATCTACTGACCTTCCCTAGTCTATTTTCACAGAAGTTTCTTCACTCAGGCATCTGAATTAAGACTACTTCCAGCTGTTGTGTCTGTCGTCTCGATTAGTGTTTTTTTATGTATTTAAGCATCGTTTTCTGAAATTGTAAACGTTTGCTAGTTTGCTAGCCTCATGTATCTGCTGCGGTGCTATACTTACAGAATCAAAAATACTTTCTGCAATCTAAAAATAACGGGCACCTTTGTTCTATACCTTGTTGTAGGTTGCAGTGAATATCTGCAAGCGAGGCTACTGGAACTTGGAAGATACAAATACCCTTCTACTCGCGAAAACGGTCCTACAAGATCTGCGACGACCCTTTTATTCATGCTACCCATTCAGCTTTTCATTCTCTTTGCTGCCAGTCTTACTCGTCCAGCAAATAGCTTCCGCGTCGTCCCCTCAGTAAATCAACGCTTCGCTCTCTCGTCTGAAAACATACACCGCAGATCAGATACATCGAGTGGGAGGAACTACAATCCAAATGGATCTGCTTTTCTGTGGTTGCCACAAGACACCTATGCAGGGGAAACATTCTTCAAGTGAGTGATATATTATCTCCCTTGCAAAAACATTCTGATAACATCTGATAATTTGCAATTGTATTAGTGGGTTCGACTTCTGGAATGCTTCCGATCCAACTGAGTGAGTGCTAGGCAAGGATGTGTCACGAGCAGAGTTGATTCTCTCTGTTACGCAAGGGGAACCGTCAAGTTCGTGGTTGATTTTCCGCTCTTGCTGTGCGTTTCTTGATAGCGCTCCCAGTTTTGTAAACCAAAGTGTTGCAATTCAAAAAAACCTTACATATGTCACCTATGACGGAAAAGTAATCATGAAAGCAGATGACTATACAACACTCCCTTCGGGTACTTACCGTGACAGGTCCGTTCGTTCTGTCTTCCACTGATTGTATATTTGACTTATATTGAATGAAGCGTACGGATTTCAAGTAAAAAATCATATACCACAGGCCTTTTCATTTTAGATCTTAATAAGGCTCCTTGGGGCTGTGGTAAGTCCCAAACGCATTCGTATGATAGTAGTATGGTTTGGACGCAATGTCTGATTGTTTAGCTGTATGGCCTGCATTTTGGACCGTTGGGCCTAATTGGCCAGATGTAAGTCCTAGGTTTAATCCAGACTCCCAAAGTTTACCCAGTTTTAGGGAGGCGAAATCGATATTCTGGAGGGTGTCCACGATAACGAACACAACCAGGTTGCTTGGCACACAGGCACCGGTTGTTATCTGGACCCAAACGCCACCTTTACGGGAATAATTACCGTAAGTCTGCTTTTTTTCCAATTTTCCGAGTCGTGGTTTGCTGGTTGTTCTGTAGTCGGATAATGGAGTGAACCGAACCAATTGCGATGGAACGGCAAACTCAAACAGTGGTTGCGACGTTCTTGAATGGAGTAGAGCATCGTACGGGACGTATTTTGAAGCTCAGGGAGGGGGCATACTCGCAATGAAATGGGACGAGAATTCCATCTCCGTCTGTGAGTCCCTTTTTTTTCTACAGCTCTGGTGGACGTTACGTTGAAGGAGGATATGCAGGGTCGTTCTATCGCGCTGCTATTCCAAAGGATATTATTGCAGGCACACCAAACCCTTCACTGTGGGGCTTACCATCGGCCACCCTTTTGAATACAAAGTGTAATATTACAAATTATTTCTCGAAACATGCCATTGTATTCGGTGCGATTCCCATGCGTTAATTGCACCTTCTGAATTGCTGACTGATGATTCAGATATCACATTTTGTGGTCAGTCACCGATTGCCTGTGTCTTCTTTTCCCCACATTATTATTATTATAGGTCAATGGGCCGGAAATTCGTATGTGACGTCGGGGTGTCCAGGCACCTGTGCGGAGCGGCTGGTCAACCCAGCCAATTTCGTCGTACGTGTATATTGTCGTCCACTTATGTCTTTCTGATTCATCCGAATGACGCAGAACGCGACATGGAGCATCAACTCGCTCCAGGTGTATAGAAAGCAACCGATCCAGGCGGCGTCTTCTAATGTGCCTAGAGAATATGCTCCGTCGTTAACTGCGATTGGACTGACATTTGTACTCTTGGCGGGTGTAGCTAACAGTTGTTGGAACTATCCCTTATATCTGGAAAATCTTCTGGCAACGAAATGAAGACTCACGAACCGGATAAGACGGACACTTAGGCGGATTGTAGGAATTTATGTTACGGAATTATCGTAATTTAAATATTTATTCCTCAATCAACGACGTTGAACTTGGAGATCTCAATCTGAAGATTCACAGAACCCAACAAATAGTATTGACGCAGATAGTACCTTTTCTGGGTACCATTAATTCAGGAGTCCAACTCGATCTGCCCCCCCCTTGACGAGTATACTCCGAGGAAAAGAATTACACCTGACATTTGCACGCACAAGAAGTAGTAAGTAATGACTACTATATCACTGAGAATGTTGAACACTTGAGGGAATGTACGAGATAAGATTCCTGATCTTTTCGAAGATTGAAATGTGTTGAGTTCCACTGCATCTCTTCCGACAGATCTCTCCTCAAACTCATCATCGATTTCGCGTTCCTCAAGCTCAATTCCCCCGGCCTCTTTAAGTTGTTCCTGATTTACAGAGTCACCGAGAGACTGCTCTAAGAACTCAAGCGCATCATCAACTTCACTGTTGCAAGGGTGTATCGTTGAATGCAAGAGCACGTTTTTACAATCCAGGTTCACGACTAGAGAATCAGGGATGAAGGATCAGTTAGTTTGAAGAGGGCGAATTGATCCGACACCTAGGCTAGTCATAAGCTGCAGCCACAAGAAGGTTGGTGAAGATCTTTTTCTGAACCATGGTAGTAAGTAACTTGGGTGCGAGATGTCGAATAAACTTGGGCAAGACAATTTGTAATGGGCCGATGGATTCGCGAGGTAATGGAGTTCCCTCAGTACTTAGGGCCACACAGCGGTCCTCTCAGGCCAGTGGTTGGTTGACGGGGAGCATTCATTGCTCGTTTCGACTGGAAAGATGTTTAGCGGGGTCGAATGTCGACATAGTAGATGAACATTATTTGATACATTTCGACAAGTTGGTCTAAATCTGTGGGGTCCAGCCCGCAATCGAGTTCGGAGATGCCTGCTAGCCCTTTTGTCCATAGTTGGAGAGTTTATAAGTATCGTAGAAAGTCGCGGACACAAGAAAGAAGACGCAGGGTACATATTAAGCAAGTCCCCAATCCGGCGTGATGTCCTAGGACCGAATTCTCGATCAAAGCTTTACAGATAAACCATAAGTAAAGATTCATTTGAGATGAGGTTCGAGTTGCATTACTTCTGATCAAAATATTGTAAGGGATAGTTTCTATGTTGTTGGCCCACGACGGGATGGCACTTTTCCCAAAGCCGTTGTCCATGTGTACCTTAGACCTTGAAGCCTAAACTTCGCATGCAAGCAATGTGGTTCCCTAATTCTTCCTTGCACTTTCCTTCTGCTTCCGATGGCGTATATTTAAGGAAGCAGTCATCTCGAACAGCCTTGGTTAGTGGGCATGCACAACAACTAGAACAGAAAACTGTCAGCAGGGTTTAAAAGAAAGGTATTGGGTAACACACGGCTTAAGGCCCTTGGGATTCAAAGGGTTCATTTTTGGGTCCGTAGGGTCGAATGGTTTGTCGGTTGCAGGTGAAGAAGACCACCAGGAGGATATCTTTTCGTCAAGTTTCAGAGGGAGTAAAATTAGTGATCAATACAGAGAATACCTTCTCAAACATGGCAGATTTCCAATCTCAAGGTGATAGAACAAGTTCAATAAAAAGTTACAATTCCGTAATGTGCCATTTCGTCACGTGCCTACCGACTTTGAACTTATGACGTCTGTCACGCTGCTCTTCCTCCAAAGTTCCAACCCCACTTGAAGATAGAATGGACAGTAACGTCACCGCTGACGAATTATTATGCAACTTCCTTGCCTTTCACCATGTCTTCCCTCATGAGCACTGTCAAGCACGCTTTCGACAACACTCTCCCGACAGCGAAAGTCGAGGATTTGGCTACAGATACAGTCTCCGTTACACCTTCGTCGGGTCTGACGACAGACCACGGAGTTAAAGTCTCCGATACGGACAATTGGTACGCATTCCCAGGTGCTTTTTTGCATATACGTCCCTAAGTTTGTTCCCAGGTTGAAGGTCGTAGATGGAATCCATGCCGGGCCTTCTTTACTTGAGGACCAGATCGCCCGGGAGAAAATACACCGTTTTGATCACGAACGTATTCCTGAGCGAGTCGTGCATGCTCGCGGTGCTGCTGCCCACGGGTATTTCCGCGTATTGAACGATTCCGCCAAGAGGTGGACCAAGGCTGGTGTATTAACAGATCCATCCCGCACTACACCTGTTTTTGTCAGGTTCAGTACTGTCCAGGGATCAAAGGGTAGCGCGGTCAGTCAACACATTTAATGAATTCGAGTTTAATTTAAAGGTTACTGAATTTGGGCGATAGGACACTGTTCGCGATGTCCGCGGCTTTGCTGTCAAACTTTACACACAGGAAGGGAATTGGGATATCGTTGGAAACGACATTCCCGTGTTCTTCATTCAAGATGCAATGAAGTTCCCAGACTTCGTTCATGCCGTAAAGCCCGAGCCACATAACGAAGTCCCTCAAGGACAATCTGCTCACAACAACTTTTGGGACTTCGTCGGTCTTCAACCAGAATGTATGGTTCTCTTCGAAATGGCGCATATACTAGCTCTTAACCTTTCTATTTTAAAGCTGCTCACATGGTTATGTGGGCCATGTCCGATCGAGGTATGGCCAACTCTGTGTACACCTGATAGATAACTTATTCTCTCATAGGAATCCCTCGTTCTTATCGTATGATGCAGGGGTTCGGGGTTAATACTTATACTCTTATCAACAGCGAAGGAAAACATGTTTTCGTCAAGTTTCATTTCATTCCCGAGTTGGGTGTTCATAGTCTCGTTTGGGATGAGGCACTCAAAATATGCGGACAAGACCCTGGTTTGTTCGTTCCACATAAGGCTGGTGTGGTCTTGACACTGTTTCAGACTTCCATCGAAAGGACCTTGAAGAGGCGATCAACAACGGTGCTTATCCGAAATGGACGTTCGCAATTCAAGTTATTGAACAGGAAGACGAGCATAAATTCGACTTCGACATCCTTGATGCCACTAAAGTGTGGCCTCAGGATCTGGTTCCACTTCACGAAATTGGGGAGCTTGTTTTGAACAGGACGGTCGACGAATTTTTCTCGGAGGTCGAACAAGTTGCCTTCTGTACCAGCCATGTGATTCCAGGTGTCGGTTTTAGCGATGATCCATTGCTGCAGGGTCGCAATTTCTCTTATTTCGACACACAGATTACTCGTCTGGGAGTCAATTGGGAACAGGTATGCACAAGAGAAATGGCTCCTGTCTATGTTTTGACTCTTGCGCGACAGATTCCAATCAATCGTCCAGTTTGCCCCGTTTTAAATCATCATCGGGATGGATCGGGTCAGCATCGAATTCATAAGGGTCAGATCAATTACTGGCCCAACCGAGACGGAGTTGGCCACCCTGTTCCCGTGAAAAATGGAGGATACAATGAGCTAGTTCCCAATTCTTTCCAGCATTATAATGCAATACTAATTCATCCTTGCAGGCCGATGATAGGAGCCTCAGGAATGAAGCAACGACTTCGTGGCGCCAAGTTTCAAGAACATTATAACCACGCTCAGCTTTTCTACAACTCCCTTTCTAATATCGAGAAACTGCATGTCGTTAATGCCATTTCTTTCGAATTGAGCCACTGCGACGATCAGAGAGTTTACAAGACCTACACACAGCTTCTCAATAACGTCGATTTTGAATTGGCCAAGATGGTGGCACAGAATGTTAACGGCATCATCCCTGACAAGCCCGCCCGACAAAATCACGGTAAATCGGATCCTACATTGTCGCAAGAGTACTATATTCCGAAGAAACCTACCATCGCTACCAGACGAATTGCTGTTCTGATTTGCGATGGCTTCAATTTGTTGGAACTTGAAGCGGTTCGCAGTGCGTTAGCTGGTTTGCAGGCGACCACATGGATTATTGGGCCTCGAAGAGGGAGGATTTTTGCAGATGGTGACAGTCGTCAGGCCATCGTGGCAGATCATCATTTCGAGGGACAGAGGTCCACGTTGTTTGATGCGATATACATTCCTTCTGGATCGCATGCGAAGTCTCTTGCCAGTAATGGTCGTGCTGTTCATTGGATTCGGGAGGCATTTGGCCACTGCAAAGCTATTGGCGGTGTAGGGGAAGGTGTGTGAAGTGTTATCTCTTTCAAGGATGGTGTTTGCTGAGCCAGTGTTCCAGCTGTTGCGGCTCTGAGTTTTGCAATTGGATTGAAGGAGGTGAATTTCACCCACGACCTTGATTCGGATGACGTTGTCTCTTCGTTTAGCGTTGTGACAACAGGAAAGTACGATTTCCAATCCGCAGTTGCCGATGTATTAGGCATCGCGTCCGAGCAAAAGGGATTTGTGTCCAATTTTGCTTACGAGATCAGCAAGCATCGATGTTACGACCGCGAACTTGCTGGGCTTGTGTTGAAGGTTGCATTTTAGTCGTTTGTATTGTAGTTTGTAAACGGAAATGGTTTTCCTGTCTGTCTAATGGTCCGGAATTGAAGTGCAGCATCTGATAAATCCCATTTCATCTTGCCCAGGTGTGGCGACAAAACAAAAATCACGGATCAGGGTAATTGATTCCCCGTATTTGTAATGCTTTGATCGCCAAATTCAGTGACAACTGTGGTTGCAGTACGACGCCTGATGACTTTTAATGCAATCCAGCAGCCTCGCAGGCGTCTCTGGGGTTTGATCCCGTTGCCTGCTTGCCCTTCTGGTGACCAACGAACTGCAACAGGGCCAGTGGATACTACTTAGTCAGGGCTTTGTACAGCGTATAGTAAGTCCTATGTCGGCCCCATGGCATGTCTTAATGAGATATGGTAGATTGCCTTGCTTCTTGTTCCACTCCCGGGATTACTTACCATGCTCCAATTGACAATCAGTAATCTTACCGGTCATCCCATTACCGCTTTGATCCCACTTGTATCGATTCAAGAACAAGAACACAATCCGTGCAAGTGGTCGAGGCAAAGAGCATGTCGCGAGACATCCGAAGTCGTCCTCAAGCCCCAGCTGGAGCACTCGGCCACGTTTCCTCGCAGGTTTCGCAAAGAAGTAGCATTGAGATCAAGCAGGGACGGGCAGGGATTGGCGAATTCGGACATTAGGATTTCGATCTCCATGCCTCCGAAAGCTTTTTGGCGATGTGTTTTTGTTCCGGAGGGCTGCCCTTGGAGAATATATATGATAAAAGTGCGTCCCTGGTTTTGCAAATATAAAATTGCTCATGAAGTTAGGTCGGTCGCAAGCATCATCGGTTGAACATATTGGAACGACGAAACTTGACTTCGTTCATGGCCGAGTTACCCGATCGTCTTCCTCTGTCATCTCTCTCGCTTCCTGGTAAGTTTCAACTTCAGCTGATTGCTTGATCTCCTGACCAACCCACCAAATTTATCCAGGAACCCATGATACGTGAGTTCCGTTTTGTGTTCGTGTCTAATTTCGGTCTGAGTTCCGATGCTTTTGATGCAGGATGGCATTCCACGGCTGGCCTCTTTCCCAGTGTCAGACAGAACCATTGTTAAATCAGCTGTTTGGAGGAATCCGTGTCATAGACATTCGACTCGCCGTCGTTCCGCCTCCGTTCTCGCTAAGGGGTCCATCGAAAGTGACCGTCACCCCAGAACTCTTCGCCTATCATGGCTTTTGGCCACAACAAACTCCTTTTTTCACGATATTGAACGACGTTTTCGAATTCCTGACTTCACCTGTGGGCCAGACTGAAACGATTGTCATGTCGATCAAGCAAGAAGACGCCAAGCTCACTCCTCCTGGAGTTTTCTCCCTGATGGTGAGGGACGCGATAATGTTCGGACCAGGAGGTGGGTGGGTGGGTGCCAAGACTGTCGGATCGAATGTGAACAGTGGTATGTGGTTTCTGGAGAATCGGATTCCGACGCTCGGTGAAGTACGGGGGAAGGCCGTCTTGTTCAGTCGATTTGGAGGGGATGGATCTGCTTGGCCAGAAGGGTTAGAAGGCATTGGGATTCATCCGCGCACCTGGCCAGATAGCAGGAAGGAAGGTTTCGAGTGGGACCTGAAGGGAACCCGATTCAGAACACACGATTGGTATTCGATTGGCTCCTTCTTGTCTATACCCGAAAAAGCAAAGCTCGCCACTATGAACTTGATCCCGCCGATAGGCATGGACCAACCTGTGCTACCGATTACGTTCTTTTCAGCCGTGAACGTTCCGCTAGCCCTGCCGCCGATCGTCGCGAAAGGACTTGGCTGGCCCGACTGGGGCATTGGCTTTTACGGCGTCAATGCCCTCCTTGGGAAATGGCTTTTGGAGGAGATCGGGACGACGACGAACTGCGTAAATCGTTGTAGTGAGAAGACCTCGGTGGATCGGGATTTGGAGAAGAATGAAGATAATTTTGCAGAGGAACCCAGGATTAGGGGATGGATGTTTATGGATTATTATTCGGAGCCAGGGGAGGTGGTCCCTCTCCTGGTTGAGTGTAATTTTCTTGGTAGGAAAAATGGTGAAGAGGGTTGGTGATAAATTAGCAATTATGTAAAACAGCCTTTGAAATCTGAATTGGATCGCGCAGTAAGCGCAGCATTGATGGAAAGATATCATCAGCCAAGTTCAAGATTGATGTCTTGCTTTCGAATAGCAACCTCGTCATGCACAGTTTTGCGTCATATTCGGCCTGGGATTCGCGACGGAGAGGAACGATTAAACAGCCTTTGGAATTTGAATCGGATCTCGCAGTCAGTAAGAGGTGATGGGAATGTGTTCTATTCATAAGAATCCTTTCTCGGCACACTTTGGTGTTTGGTGGATTGGCGTAGTGGCAACGCGTCAGTTTCCGGTGTGGATTTTCACCACGCGCACAAGCTGAAGAACGGGGGCTCGAATCCCCCATCCATCGCAACATACAGAGGTATTTTTTGCATTGTTTGGACATCGGCTGTTCTTCTTTCATAATTTTTGTGTAATAACAAAGTCCGATTAAATTTAGGACATTCAAGTTGGAGTCAAGACAACCAGGCACAAAAACAACAGCCTTTCCTTCTGCGAAGCGGTTACTAGTAAAGCCTTTAGCTGCCAATTTTCCATTTCAACGCACAAGACAGTTTCATCTTGATGCGAAGGTAAAGAAAGCCCAATTCATATAACCAGCTTCCGACCTGAAAGGACACTGACATCATATATCGCCGTCTGGCCCAAGATTGGTCTTGAACCCGTCAACCATACGAAAACCCAAATGATTGCATGGATGACAGGGCCCCCACCAGAACTCGAGCGCCTTAAGGTTATCCAACGCGAGGCAGCTAAGATCGTTGATATACTCAACCACCTGGGAACATGCGACAGACTGGATACCAATATGTGCCTGCATCGCTTAGAGCAGAAAACTTGTATGTGAGGCTCATTTGTTTTTCTTGTTTCATGCAGCAGAAGTCATAAACGACTCTGGAGATAAAAGGGACTGTGGCAAAGTCTAGGCCACGACGACCGACACACACTCACACTTACGATGTTGTGTTTGGGTGAGTGAAAACTAGAAATGCAGTGAATTTTAGTAATGAATATCATTACCTTTATGGTAATTTTATGTATGTTAGGATTGCTCCAGTCGGATACGTTTGACTTTCGGTGTAGAGCCTCATTCCGAAGCTATATATCAAGATCAAGTGGATTTCTCACATTTCCCGCCAGTTCTTTCCTCGATCCCTGCAACCAGTGACATCTTTTGTTGTTGCAACACTACCTGGTTTAACGCTTGATTAGATCTTGGACATTTGCA
>Ga0307517_10001632_pt1 | contig 37097 bp, 40 predicted proteins | sample 23_EM_MG_FD_194515 | JGI IMG/M metagenome (GOLD analysis project Ga0307517, IMG submission 194515) | Populus trichocarpa ectomycorrhiza microbial communities from riparian zone in the Pacific Northwest, United States - 23_EM | ecosystem: Host-associated > Plants > Roots > Unclassified | place...
AATTGCAGTGGACAATGTGGTGACAGTGTTTTGGCGGGGGCGTGTTTGTTTGGGATGATAAAGTTCAGTTAATGAGCGTGGACGCTCAAATTGTTTACAGTCAAGCGGAAGACGCCTGACCGGGCGGGGGTCAATCTCCCGGGTTCGCCGGTGGTTGTTCCGGTGGATTAATGACAGGCGGTAATTCTTCCGGTGCGTGCTGTGGATCTTCCTGCGGTACTTCCGGTTCTTTCGGATCGGCAGGCTGGTTTACTTCCGGCACTTCCTTTGGCACCGGCATTTCGGGCTGTTCGCCCGGAAACGTATTATGCTGTTTCCCCATTTTCTTTATATTCAATTACTCCCTTAACCAGTTTTTTCCATTGCGGACCCGATAAGCCGACACGGGCCATCAGCGCGATCGCAGTATTCCGGATCTTGTCGTGCAGGTCGACTGACTCATTATTCGGCGTTTCGTTCCGCCCATGAGCTCCTGCACTCACCGTCATTCCGTCACGCCTGACGATGAAAGTGCTTGTAGAAACTTCCTTATAAAAATGAGCAGTCTCAATTCCGGCCTTCCGCGGATCAGCAACCGGGCGCACGGTCATTAACACGTATTCTTCAGCAGTTTTGTCGTTGCCTTCAGTGGCTATCTTTTCAATCATAACCCATTCCAACCCGTCTCCGGCATCCGGTCCTGGTGCGGGCAGATCGATGCTGAAATAAAAACCTTCTTTGGCAAAACCAAACAGCTCATCCCCAAGGTTGTTGGTCAGGGTGAATTTAGCGGAGCCAGCGCCCGCATATTCGTGCCAGCGGCCTACATCGAGCATCCGTTCGGCTGCAGCTTTAAATGCCGAATGAGCTGCTTTTAACCCATCAAATTTTTTCTCGTGTATAAAATCGGTTTGCCGGCCGGTTTCCTGCGCAGGCAATTGTTCTTCTGCAGTTCTCATACTTATGCAACCTTTGCGGAAGATGCTTGTTTGCAATAAATTAAAAAATTATTGGCTCATTTGTAAGGTCGTCCACCCATAACGCCTTTTATGAAAATGGGCGTTTTTTGTTTGGGTCGTGCGGCGATATCATCGACCAATGGCTGAACCTCAATCAGGGTGTAGCTTTACCTTTCTTTTCCCAATGGCCCTTAACTTTTCCGTCTGATGTGGTTACGATACTTCTCACATACCTTTCACCTCTGATCTTTCCGGGGGCTATCTTTTTGCCAACGAATAGCAACACCGGCCGGCCATCTTTATCAGTTTTGAAGGCGAGGTCCTGCCCTTTGTAACAAATCTCTTCGATAGATGACGCAGGATATGATTTGTCCATTATTCTTTTAATACCTTCTCCCAGCATAGTTTTATCCCCCTTTTAATGTTCTTCCTGACTAAAATACTCCGCGCCTTTTTTTAGCGTTTTTTCCAGATCGACGCCTTTAGCCCCATCTTCTACATAGCTAACCGCCCGGTACCCATCCCATTTAACCTCGTAGAGCCAATCAGGATCGTCAAATGGCTCGTCGACCAATGTGGCGGGCATAGGCTTGATTTGCGCAGGTATGCGTGATTCTTTTGCTTCTGAAAGAAGTTCTTTTAATTTCCGGTTCAAATGCTGTTCTTCAGCAGTCCTCATATTTATGGAACCTTTGCGGGGAGTTTTTGTTTGGGATGTTGCGGACAACATCGGCCATAGGCCAAATTGGCCACCACGGTCTTGTTTGCCTGGATTAACTTAAACCGTAAGGAGACCCTACTGCAGCACTGCCGCATTAAATCCTTTCGTGACGGATAAGCAAGCTTTCGCGGAAGCATCTTTGGTCGTATATTGTAAGCAGTAATTAACGATGAAAGAACGCATCCATGCTATCGACATTATTCGCGGCCTGATCATGGTCATCATGACCCTGGACCATTCGCGCGACTTCCTGCATTACGCGGGGCCTTCGCCGACCAACATGCAGACCACAACAGTGATCCTGTTTTTCACCCGGTGGATCACGCATTACTGTGCGCCGACGTTCGTTTTCCTCAGTGGTGTGTCGGCATTCCTGGCAGGGCAGCGCAGAACAAAAAAGGAACTCAGCCGCTTCCTGCTCAAAAGAGGGGCCTGGCTCATCCTGTCAGACCTGCTGATCATCAGCTTACTGTTTAGCTTTGATCTGCAATACCACATGCTTGTGCTGGAAGTGCTATCGGCCATTGGATTTGGGATGATCATCCTGGCGCTGCTGATCCGTGCGCCGCGGGCGGTGATCGCTGCAATAGCATTACTCATTCTGTTTGGTCACAATGCATTGGATTACGTACGGCCTCCCGAAAATGGAATAGCAGGCGTCTTGAGCACTATTTTTCTGAGCGCCAGGGGAGCCATCATACCGCTGAGCGCCAATCGTGCCATCGCCGAATTGTACGCGGTTATTCCCTGGACGGGTGCACTGCTGATGGGCTACGTTTTTGGCAAACTGTATCAAACCGGGGCCGACCCCAAGAAAAGACAAAAAGTATTGTTGGTTTGCGGTTTTTCGTTCATCGGCCTGTTTATCCTGTTGCGGTTGGTCAACCATTATGGCGACCCGGCTCCCTGGTCGGTACAGCGGAATGCGGCCCATACGTTACTGTCTTTTCTCAACACAACCAAACAAACGCCTTCACTGCTCTTTTTCTTGATGACACTAGGGCCGGTTATGGTGCTGCTGGCACTGGCAGAAAAGTTCAATAACCGGGTAACCGCTTTCTTTGAAGTGTATGGCAATGTACCCTACTTTTATTTTATCGGGCATTTATGCCTGCTTAGGGTGATGAATATTTTGTTGATCGGATTGAAGGGCCTTCCGTTCAAATCGGATGGAAATCCGCTGGTGTGGCAGGCACAGGGCTTTGGTTTCCCTTTATGGGCCGTCTACCTTTTTTGGCTATTTGTGGTGGCTGCATTTTATTTCCCCTGTAAATGGTATGGTAATTATAAACGCACGCACCTGCAGTGGTGGCTGTCTTATTTGTAGCAATAATCAAAGTCCGGTCGTAGGGTCCGAATGCTCGGTGTACATGATAATATCGAAATGACTGGTTAGATTTATTTCTGAAAACTGCGTAGTTTCCTGTGGCTTTGAACCAATTGACCTAAATCCGGCTGGATGGTTCAAAAACGATAGGTCATGATTGTTCCTAATGTCAAGAATAAAAGTTTTTGATCTGCTTTTAGAAAAGAAATATTCATAGGTGCCAGGGTAAGAAGGGTACACCTCGTAATATTTCGCGGCTCCGTAAGCAGAATACGAACCGGTATTATACGTAAATCCAACCGCCAGGTATTTTTTGTGATATATTTCGGACAATACCGAGCCCATCTTACCGCTGGCTTTAGAAATATGAGTATTATCACCGGAGACTATTATTTTCGTTCCGGGATCTGAATGTTTGATTATCCAGTCTATATTCCCGGCCATATAAATATCCCTGCTTTTACTTTGTGGGGGATTTTGAATTAACGCCGCACTTTGTAAGAAAATGCCCGCATAATGACGAATGGTCTCTATTTCTTGTGTGGTAACCTGATCATATCTTCTTAATCCAAGATAAATGGACATGTCCTCAGCCTTATGATGGATAAAGCTTAAGTCGTCCGGTGTTTTATGTTGGGAGGTGTATCGCTGTTCCAGTTCCAGTATTTTATTCAAAAGTAACGGATCATTAACTTGAGCAAATACTTTCATGGCCTTCAAAGCGCTATCACCGTTTTGCATATCAAAACCCCTGAAAGCTACTTTTCTTACATGGCTGGTATTATAAGTCCTGATCCATTCTATTATATCAAGCATCTCGTGAGTTTGCCAGCTTGGATATGTTAGGTTTTTGATGATATCTGATTTGCTGCCTTTTCCATATTGTACGTAGTAATTGATGATGTCAGCCTCTACCGTAGGCATTTCAAGAGCAAAAACGGCATAGTTTTGATGTTCAACGAGATACTTGATCAATTTTAGTTTCAATTTATAAATTGTAGAAGAACCGTGTGAATTTTCGCCCAGGGCAAGAATAGTATTGCCTTTTATCATCCTGGAAAATGGTTCTATATCTGCTGTACCGGAGTGCAGATCAAGGTTTCTGATGGGTACCAGTTGGTTATTAAGGGCTTTTATCTCGTCGGCAGAAGGCTCCCTGAAGTCTGGGGCAGCGTTTCCATATTCTTTACCATCAATTGTAATTTGGACATGGTCGAACCAAAATTCGCCATTACCTTCGGCAGCCAGTGCTAGCAGGAGCCTGTCTGAGGGATAAACATCAGGAAAATGTACTTTATTGCTGAGGAGCTGCCAATCTTTATTTGAGGGATTAGTTTTCGCAGAGGGAGCTGATCTTTTATCTACAGGGTTATAAAAAAGCAGCCGTGCGTTTAGTGAACTATCGGCCGATTTATAAAATACGTTTGCCCCGATTGTTTTGCCGGCTACCAGGTGGCCGGGAATGGCAATAAAAATGAAAATTTGTGCATTTTTAAGAGAAACATGCAGGCTTTTTTTGCCCTTATAACTGATGGTGCTGTCGAGCATCGCCGAATAGTTCTCACCTTCGCCTTCAATAGACCATTTTCGGGGTTGGGATTTGTAAACCCCGTATTCAAAATCTGTATTAGCAAAAGTCTGTGCTTTTGATTCCTTGCAATCCGTTAAAAAGCATACTATTATCACCAGAACGAATTTAATTAATGATGCCTTTTTGTTTTTACTTGTCATCAGATTTAATTTTTCCAAAACTAGTCAGTAATAAAAAAAGAAAATAGAACAGGATTAGCCTGTCGGAAATTAAAGCTTTTGATATTCTTTTGGAAGAAAGCCGGTTTGCTGCTTAAATATTCGCGAAAAATGGCTTTGATCAGCAAAACCGCAAGCATAGGCGATATCGGTAAGCGAAGATTTAGAGGATTTCATTAATGCCATGGCTTTTTCAACCTTCAACTTGCGTGTGTATTCTCCAAGAGTGCATGAAAAATATTGCCTGAAATACTTTGATATGGTTACAGGGTGTGTACGTGTCTCCATGGCTAACTCTGCCAGACTTGGGTATTCATTCCATTTATCATTCAGGATTTCCCTGATTTTGGTGGTCCATCTCCCGGAAGCATTTTTCATTTTAAATGATGTGTGAACCAAATCCAAAATCATCATTTCTATCGACGACTGTGAAACCTGATCATTTATTACTAATTCCTTTAATATCCTGGTGAATAATAATATAGCGTCGGGAGTTTTGTCAATCGCATGTTCAATTTCCGCTTCTGTCAGCTCGTATTGAGAATAGAAGCCGCTTTCGAGTTCAATGCTTACATGTTTTGATGGAAATTGAACGTATATATTTTGGTGCAGTTCGCCGGCATGGTAAAAGTTAATGTCACCCGGCGTTCGGCTGATTTGCGTGCTGGTCCTATTTTCAAGGTTTTTACCTTTTAATACAAAGCTTATTAAAGAACGTTCATGGGAATGCCATATACCGGTCTCTATTGGATCAGGATATTCGGTTATACCCACGAGTATACCGGCAATATCATAGGTAATGTATTGAGGAGCAAGATAATTGCCTTTTTTAAGTAAAATGAACTGTTGATCCAAAACGTGTAAATAATGAAGTAGACAATTTTTAGGGCAAATAGTTACAGCTTAGTCATTTATACCAATTAATTTGACGTTAATGGACGCTACTAAAAATAATTAAAAACGGGACAGATTTAAAACCGGGCGATTCTCTGTAAATCATCAATAAAGCGGTTCGAAATTTGTACCAGCAAGGACCCAAAAGCCTTTCATGAAAATGAGGGGCGTTTTTTGTTTTTGATGGTACGGTGATAACACCTTACCACGAGTTAAATTGTAATATATTCAACAAGGTAAACACACAATCTCTAAATCGCTATATTGACGATCTGGTCAATCCCACCATGATCAAGTACCAGTCGGGTCAACTTAATCGGTGTGAACTTTGTCACCCCTACCAGCAAATCTTAATATTATTATTTTTCTATTAAGTTTAGTGCTTTCGCCAATACGACATCTTTTTTGTCAAGATAGTCCTGTATAGTCGGAATTAAAGTGACATCAGGAATCACACCCCGGTCTTTATAACGAGTCTTTTTTACGGCTAACACGTACTTGTTCATCGGTATATTTACCCTGATATGGGTATTGGGCAATTCCACGGTGGCCCGGTCACCAGACGTATTACCATAATAGCCGCCCCCGGTTTCCTCGCCGATAAAAATACCCCGCTCATTACTTTGGGCGACCGCGCAAAACTCGGCGGTGGTAGAAAAACATTTGCCATTGATCAAGAATTCTACTTTGCCTGTGAAGTTATTTTCTTTCGGTTGTTGTAAACCCAGATTAGGGTGCTCCAGGTTCTTAGTAGTTGATTTTAACGAATCATAGTAGCGGAACGGTTTGTCGGTAAGGTAGGCATACAGCAATGCCCCGTTTTCGTCTTCACCGCCTTTATTATCTCTTAGGTCAATAATAAGTTTATTGATTTTATTCACTTTCAGTTCCTGGAAAGATGCAGTCAAAAAGATTTTCAAGTTTTCCTTTGTATCGTCCAGGTAACCGTTTAAAAAAGACTGAACTGTTAATACTGCAATATTTCCGGGCTGATAGTTTAGTTGCAGATATTTTTCCACTTTAGAATTAGCAGGGCGGCATTGTATGTCATTAACCGCTACCGCAGCTAAGGTCGTCTGTTTTACCATCCCGGACGGTGTTTTATAGTCCACCGTAAATGAGGCGCGTTCGCCCAAAGCAAAAGCGTAATGCCCGAAAAAGAACTTATTCAATTCAACCTGCTTTCCGGTTTCATTGGCTCCATCGGTAGGTATAACGCTGAATAAGGTACGTCTTAAGTCTTTTATCTTCTCATTATTAATAGCCAATATTTCCGTACCGGCCTGGAAATCTTTAGTGTCACAGGCAACGTAAGCCTGTTGCCCGATAAACAATGGCTGGATCGGGAAAAGATTGGGGCTTTTAAATATCTGGTTCTCCAATTCGCTGGGTAGGAAACAAGCAGTATGACCGTCCTCAATATCGCTGACTAAAGATCGCAACATACTGAAATATGATAGTTCATTCAGGCTGTCTTTTAAAAGTGCAAACTTAGTCGCAAACAGCCGGTCCATTTCCGCTTTACTTTTATAACGATACAAGCCTGCATGTATTTTTTGCAATGTATCCCGCAACAAAGTAAAGTCATGCTGCAATTGAGCAGGTGCTATTTTCCGATGAACATCGGGTTTATCCTGAGCTTTTATACCGGAAGCCGAAACAACCAGCAATAATAATGAAAGGCAATAAGTTGCCAGCATTAAAATGGTCTTTTTCATTTTGATTTAAATTAAAGTGATATGTACAATTTTAACGGCACTCTGGTATTGACAATCGCGCAGACCGGCCGGTTCCCTGTTTAGTCGTCCATACTAACCGTTTTTTATTGTCAAATATAGTACTATTTATTACATAGTACTATATCTAATATTTTTAATATTCCAACGGTCAACTCGTGACGTGCTCAAGTATTCATAAATGCTAATCTTAGGGTAAAACCACATTAGGTGGTTTCTTACTACCGTTTATTTATTTTCAATTTTTTTTGAAAAACCGCCTATTTCAATCAATTCATCAACAAAACGGGGTGGGTTTTGCAAAGTCACCCACCCAAGCGCTTTTCATGAAGATAAGGGGGCGTTTTTTTGGGATGGTATTGGGTGCGGTTATAAACGTCAGTTACTTGAGCGTGGACGCTCAAATTGTCTGCAGTCAAGCGGAAGACGCTTGACCGGGTTGGGGGCGTTTTGTGTTTGGGATATATCAGTGGGATGATAACACGACCAGCGGTTGAAATAAAAAAAGACTATTTACTATAATGCCAGAAACGAATATTTATATTTTGGGTAACTTGGTTCACAAACCATTTAACATATGAATCACAAACAAATTTTGAAATTTATCGCCGATAACCAGCATAACGATCTAAAAGATTTTTACGACAAGTCCTATGGTAAATTGCAGGAGTTAAACAAAAGAATTGACAAAACAACCCTTTCCTTACTCATTGTTGTTCTAATTTACTTCCTTTTGGCGAAATCGTCAGTCGAGAGTTTTAGTATAGGCCCGTTCAGTATTAAGGATATTCGTGTAATTGGGCAGTTGCTGCCTGTACTGTTTGCTTATTTGCTTTTTGATCTTGTGATTTCGTTTATCCATAAGACCGAGGTATTAATGATCGTGAAGTTTCTTTTTTTGACGTTATATGAGCAGGGAATTGTACCTGCGGATTTCAACAAAAATAAGAACAATGTTTTTACCAGAATATTGCTTCCGTTCTCCTTTACAACAGATTTGTCGAGGCTATTCGCTGGGAAGACACCAGTTGTGATGGGGTGTCTTGGAATTATATTGACACTTCCAGTTCTAGCGCTTTATGTACTGCCTTTTTATCTAGAATACTATATGCTAAAAGGCATATTTGATAATTCTTATAACGAGACGCTAGGAAGAATATCGTTCTATCTTGCCATCTACATCAATATTATGCTGATCTTCTATTACGTGAAAGTTGCCCTAAGCAATTATCAGGATTTAAAGGCACAGCAAGGAGTAGAAGATATGTAAATTTATTGCATGTCTTCTGTACCATTTCTCAACCAATATTTCTCTTCTGTGCCTTTCTGCATAAGTTAGGAGTAGTAAAAAGAAAGAGATATAACCTTGACAAAAACTCCAAGGCTGTATCCTTTTATAAAGAATGAGAATACCTATCATATAGTTTACCGCCCATAACCCAGCCTTTACCGATTTCCCCGCACGGTTAACCACTTTAACCTTGTGGCGATGCAGCCATCATTTTACTTTTATCCAAAATGTTTTAAAGGGCTATTCGTCTACACTATTATATTGTCATGGAAAATAACTACTTAATACTAACCCCAACCGCTGTTCCGGCCGACAAGGAACAGGAACTGGCGATCTTATTCCTGGATATACGGGACTTTACAGGTTTGATGGAATCGCAGCCTGAGCAAGCGGTTATCCAGGTGGTTCGCCGTTTATTTACCGCTTTCAACCTGATCGTGAAGAAATTCGAGGGCAAGGTGGTGGAAATCGCCGGTGATAGTTTATACGCCGTGTTTGGCTTGCAAACCGGGTTAAGGGAGTCGGTAAATAATGCGTACCAGGCCGCTAAAGGAATGTTCCAGACCGTTAAGCTGTTCAATGAGTCCTATGCTGAGCCCTACTATGGCGGACCGCTGGAGATCGGTGTCGGCTTACATGCAGGGAAAGTTTTCGTCGGTGAATTTGGCCTGGATTACGCGCCGCAACTGTCGGTGATGGGCCTGCCTGTCAACATCGCTTCCAGGCTGCAGGCCAAAACCAAGGAGTTGAATAATGATTTGATCATGTCGGAGGATGCATACCAGCTATTAGCTGATGATAAGGCCCTCGTTCGCTACCAAATGGTGCAACTGCAAGGGATCAGGCATGAACAGCAAGTCCGTTTAGTAGGTAAGCCTTACAGTATGTATGACGATATTGATTATTTTTTGGCTATTGCGGGGTGAAAAGAAACCGCCGAACGAGTGGTGACAGTGTTTTGTCAGTAGTATTTAAAAGATACTAACCTGATAATCAGTTGTTTATGATGTTCAAAACGTGTTCATACACGTGAACATGAACAAGCGACTGATGATGATAAAAAAGAAAGGGATATAACCTTTCGAAAAACGCCAGGCTATATCCCTTTTATGAGGATGAGAATATGAATTATCTTTTGGCTTTCTTTTCGTCAGCAACACCGATGAAATAGAAGCATATACCCACAAATGTAGTCAGGATGCCAATAAATAAAGGCCACTCTGCTGTTTTTATTCCATGGGAGTTAGCAGTCATTGTATCTGAATCAACCGCATTAATAAGCGGGTGGAAATAGGTAAGGCAGTAGATGGTAACCAATACGCCTATGATAACAAGTAATATGCTGATCTTTTTCATCATTTAAAATTTGGTACAAATGTAAAATAAATTTTAATTCTGTAAACCTAATAACGTAATTGGCTGCTTCTTTTTAATTACTCCGCATGCCGATTTTTTATCATTACCTGCCTCTCATTTTATTGCTGACCGTAGCAGTTATTGCCAGCATAGCAACAAAAAAGTTAACTGTGGCCGGAGCAACTACCGGAGCTGTTATTGCGATAATGATCTTTTCGGGGGCAGGATATACAGGATTAGGCATGCTGGCTGCCTTTTTTATATTGGGTACGCTCGCCACAGCCTGGGGTAAAAAAGAAAAGTTGCAGTTCAAAGCAAAGGAAGACCAGTCTGGTAAAAGAAACGCCGGGCAGGTATTAGCCAACGGCGGTGTTGCTGCAATAATAGGCCTGCTGGTTTATTTTGTTCCTGCAAAGGCTGAATTGTTTCGGCTGATGATGGCCGGGAGCCTGGCATCGGCAATGGCTGATACTTTATCATCAGAATTGGGGATGATCTATGGTAAACGGTTTTATAATATCATTAGCTGGAAAAGGGATAATAGGGGATTGGACGGGGTGATCAGTTTGGAGGGTACACTGATTGGAGTAGTAGGTTCGATCATAATTTCAATCATTTATGCCGTAGGCTTCGGATGGGATAATAAAATACTGATTGTAATCATCGCGGGAACAATCGGTAACCTGGCCGACTCTGTTTTGGGCGCATTGTTGGAGAGAAAGCGTTACCTGGGTAATGATGCTGTTAATTTTCTGAATACGTCTATAGCCGCAATTGCCGCTGGATTGCTTTGGGTGATATTATGATTAACAGTTAAACTATATGATTATATAAAATAATTTAAATATCTAATTTTTAGTTTATTATGTAATTTATTTGATAACCATTTGAGCTGTATTCCTGCTGACCTGCTCCAAAAGGATGGTTCTTTTCTCTACCAACCCTTTTAGATCATATAGTTTATAATGCCTTACGGTAATGAGGGTGAGATCGCTGTTATATTTCACTTTAAAGTTTTGATTGAGGCCCGCTAAAAATTTCTCAAATCGTTCCTGGTTCAGATCAAAACAAACAGTAAAACTTAGTGCTGATGTTTGCATTACATTCACTTTGATATGATTTAAAGCAAACAGGTTGAAAATATCACTTAAGTGGTCTTCTGAAATAAATGAATAGTCTTTTGCTGAAATAGAAAGCAAAACCTGGTTCTGTTTCAGGATGATCACCGGCTTTTCAAAATAAGTCTCCGCTGTTTCTTTGATAATAGTACCCTTAGCGTCAGGGTCATTAAATGATTTTACCAGTAACGGTATTTTAGCGTTTTGTAATGGTTTGATTGTTTTCGGGTGGATCACACTCGCGCCATAGTACGTCATTTCAATGGCTTCAGAATAAGTTAACTCATTAAACTTAATGGTATCCGCAAAATGTTTTGGGTCAGCGTTCAAAATACCCGGTACATCTTTCCATGTGGTTACCGATTCTGCACCCAGGCAGGATGCAAAGATGGAGGCCGTGTAATCAGAGCCTTCACGACCGAGGGTGGTTGTGAAATTTTCAGATGTACCGCCTAAAAAGCCTTGGGTTACTACAATGTTTTTCTCAAGCATAGCCGGGATCTCCTGGCTGATGCTGGCCTTTGTTTTTTCCCAATCTACATTGCCTTCGCGGTAATTATTGTCGGTATGGATATATCCGCGCACGTCCAGCCATTTTGTTTTTATGCCTGTTTGATTTAGATAAGCTGCGACGATGCGAGTAGAAACCAGTTCACCTATGGATACGATCTGGTCATAAATAAAATCGTGATCCGCATGCGGTTCGTCCTCGATCATCCAGTCGATCTCGACAAAAGTATTAGCTACTTCATTGAAAACAGGATGGGAGGGCTCAAAAAGCTCTTTTGCAATATTGAAATGATATTCTTTTATTTCTGAATAGATCCCATTGAGATCATCAGAACCATTGATATAGGCTTTTGTCAGCTTCTCCAGCGCATTGGTGGTTTTACCCATCGCAGAAACGACGATCAATAGTTTTTGACCTTCATATTTTTTAACAATGTTCGAGAGATTGACAACCCCCGCGGCATCTTTTACCGATGCACCTCCGAATTTAAAAACAAGCATTATTTATAATATTGAGTTATGACCGTATTGGGTCTTAGTAAAGATGCAATTTGTGAATAGGGGATATCAATTTGTGTAGTGCCCTCAGTGTAAGGTTTTACTTCATATTCATTATACAGGAAAGTTATACCTGTTGGGGTAATCAGGAAATTATTATTGAGTGTAAATATGCCTTTTTCAAAAAGGTAGTTTTTAAGTGAGGCTGTATCGCTAAGTTTTTCATTTTTTCTAAATATTCTTTCAGCAATTTGGATTAGTTTTTCGTGATAACCATCAATGAAAATATCATCAAGTTTGATTGTTTTAGATGATTTAGTGTTCCAGTTAACTAGTAAAAACCGGTCTGCATCGTGCCCGCCGCCAACATATTCTGTGCCTGAAATATAAACTGTGGTAAGGCTTGAATCCTCTCTGAGAACATTTGCATCGATTTTAAGAGTAAAGAAGTGGCCGCCTTTTTTTTCTTCGCTAGTATCAACTTCATAATTCGTTATAAAGCTTTTCGCATAACTTTCAATTGTGGTGCTGGTTGAATTGACCCCGAACAGATCAAGAATCTTTTGTTTAACCGTTTTATTTAATGTCTGTGTGTTATTGAACTCGGGGTATGTTATTTTTGCAATGGTACAGCCAGAGTCTGGTTTTGTTCCACAATCAGATGCGCGTTCCTTGACAATTTTATACTCATACTTAGGTGTATCTGTAGTAATTGCCGGTTTACTATCTCCCGGTGTTCCCCACTGGCAAGCTGTCAGGCTACCTGCGATCATTACAAAAAGGATAACTCCCGGTTTCATATGCTTAATGCATTAATTGTTCTTTCGATAAAGATCCATTTAGCCAGCCTGGACTGATATCAGCCTCGTATTTTTTGTAGAATTTAATTGCCGGCTCGTTCCAGTCCAATACCTGCCAGGTCATGCCGTTAAAACCCATTTCACGAGCTTCGATTATCAGCCTGTCAAATAATAACTTGCCAACACCTTTTCCGCGCCAGCTTTCCGTAACGATCAGATCTTCCAGGTACATACGGCAGCCTTTCCATGTTGAATAACGGATATAGTATAATGCGAAGCCTACAATCACACCGTCAACTTCTGCAACAAATGTCTTCCAAACCGGATTTTCGCCGAAACCGGCTTCTTCAAATTCTTCCAGTGTTACAGTAACTTCTTCTGGCGCTTTTTCAAATAAGGCCAATTCGTGTACAAGGTCAAGCAAACGCAGGCAATCTTCTTTAACGGCTACTCTTAAATTAAACACGATTTTGAGATTTTAATGATTAAATATGAAAATATTTTAAGATTTAAAGGATAAGTAGGATAGGATTTAAGAGACATTTCATATTTAATCATTAAAATCTCTAAATCGTGTCCCAAAAATGGTGCTACCAAGGCGTATCATATTGCTGCCCTGTTCAATCGCTATTTTATAGTCAGATGACATGCCCATAGATAATGTGTCAAAGGAAGCCTCCTTCCGGAAATAGCTTTGTTTTATCCCGTCAAAAAAAGTCTTTAACTCGTAAAATTCTTCTCTTATTTGCTTTTCATTATCTGTATTGGTTGCTATACCCATTAATCCGCGTATTCTTACATTTTTTAGAGCAATATACTCCGCAGAACGGAATAGTTCGATGATCTCATCAAAGCCAAGGCCATACTTGGTCTCCTCGTCAGCAATATAAACCTGCAGCAGGCAGTCGATTATCCTGTTATTTTTTTGCGCATGCTTGTCTATTTCCTGCAAAAGTTTCATGCTATCCACCGATTGGATCATGCTGATAAAAGGAGCGATGTACTTTACCTTGTTGCTTTGCAGATGACCTATCTGGTGCCAATGTATATCCTTAGGCAAATGTTCATACTTGTCAACCAACTCCTGGACCATGTTTTCTCCAAACAAACGTTGCCCGGTATCGTAGGCTTCCTTTATTTCATCTTCGGTTTTAGTTTTGGATACAGCGATCAATTGTACTTTTATGGTTTCGGTTTCGTTTTTTAAGCGCTTGATGTTATCTGCAATGCTCATTTATCCGTAGTTTTGCTTAATAATGCCGCTAAATTACAGAATGCATAAATATAATAAACTGTTTTTCTCAGTATTGATTTTTCTGATCGCCTGCAATGGCAACAAAAGACCCGACGGAATACTTGACCAGGAGCAAATGACCAACCTGCTGACGGATATTCATGTTGTGGACGGCAGTATGTATAATGTATTGCAGATGCCCGATTCATTATATAAATATGGTACTGACAAATATCTGAACGTATTTAAAAAATATCATATTGATTCAATTCAGTTTAAAAAAAGTTTTAAATACTATACAATGAATCCGGAAAAACTGGCAACCATGTATGAGCAGATTGCAAAAAACATCAAGCAAAAAAGCGATTCATTGAATAAAATAAATCTGGATAAAATAGCAAAAGATAATAAAAGGAGGACTGACTCCCTTAGTAAACTCCCCAAAAAAGCACAGGAACAACCAAAAGTAACACCTCCGGTTCAGCAAATAAAACCGGCGCAAAATCAGAAATTTCATCCACATGCAAAGCCAGTTAAAGGACATGCTTTACCCGCTGAATAGTGTTGACAAGCTTGGCTTTACAGAGATAAAGGAACTGATCAAAGCGCATTGCCTGAGTGTTATGGGCCAGCAAATGGTCGATAGGATACAGGTGATGAACAATTTTGACCAGATCCATAAATTTTTAAGCCAGGCAAACGAATTCAAAAACATATTAGAAAATGATGAGGCGTTACCTATACATCATTTTTTCGATATTAAATCATTGGCTAACAAAGTCAAAATTGAAGGTGCGTTTTTGACGGAGGAGGAATTTTTTCAGGTGCAGGCCTCACTCGCCACTGTTTTTGCGGTGATAGGCTATTTTAACGACAGGGAAGGACAATACCCTAACCTGGAAGCATTGTTCGAGCATCTTCCTATCGAAAGATCGATCATAAAAAAGATTGAGCAGGTGATTGATCAGAAAGGTAAAATAAAGCCTAATGCTTCGCGGGAACTTGCTGAACTTACATCGTCCATTGCAAAAGCTGAGCAAGAAGCCAGGAAAAAGATTGACCAGATATTTAAGAACGCAGCAAGCAATGGCTGGACTGCCGATGGGTCATTAACTATAAGGGACGGACGTTTGTGCATTCCCTTGTTGGCTGAAAACAAGCGTAAACTCAAAGGATTCATACATGATGAATCTGCGTCGGGCCAAACAGTTTATATCGAGCCGGAAGAAGTATTTACACTAAATAACCGAATCCGCGACCTTGAATTTGAACGTCGCCGCGAGATAGTAAAAATCCTGACTGCTTTAACCGACGAGTTGAGGCCCTATGTTCCATTATTGCTATCATATCATAGCTTATTAACCAAGCTCGACTTTGTTCGTGCCAAAGCTTTATTTGCAATTGATATCGAGGCCTCGATGCCGGTTGTTGTAAATGAGGCTAAAATAAAACTGTTTAATGCCAGGCACCCTTTGTTATTATTAAGTTTTAAAGTCGAACATAAATCAGTTGTACCGCTGAATGTAAGCATTGATGAGGATACAAGAATTGTAGTTGTATCCGGCCCAAATGCAGGCGGTAAGTCGGTCTGTATGAAAACGGTTGGTTTGCTGCAAATGATGGCTCAGGCGGGGTTGCTGATACCCGCAGCAGATACCAGTACAATCGGGGTGTTTAAGCAGATATTTGTTGACATAGGCGATGATCAGTCTATCGAAAGTGATTTGAGTACATATAGCGCCCATTTATCCAAAATGAAAGAATTTGTGGAGATGGCTAATGGGAAGACATTGGTGCTGATAGACGAGTTTGGTACCGGAACTGATCCGCAGTTTGGCGGACCGATAGCTGAAGCAGTACTTGAAACGCTTAATCATAGAAAGGTGAGGGGAGTGGTGACTACGCACTATTCAAATCTGAAAGTTTTTGCAAGCAATACACCTGGGATTGAAAATGCTTCCATGTTGTTTGACAACGTGGAAATGCGCCCGCTATACATATTGGAAGTGGGCAAGCCCGGCAGCTCATACGCATTTGAAATAGCCCAAAAAATTGGTTTGCCGCAGCAGGTGCTCAACCTGGCTAAAAATAAGATCGGTGTAAATCAAAAGAAAGTAGACACCTTACTGGTCGACCTGGAGCGCGAGAAAAAGGAAATATTCGATACAAAAGTTAAACTTGAGAAGCAGCAGAAGAGAGTAAACGAACTGTTAACCGAAAATGAAAAGCTAAAAGGCTACCTTGAAGAAAATAAAAAGGCGCTTATCCGTGATGCGAAACAGGAAGCAAAGAATATTATCCTGAATGCCAATAAACTGGTGGAAAATACCATTGCCGATATCAAAAGCAATAATGCTGATAAAGAGAAAACACGCCAGTTGCGTGAAAACCTTAATCGGGAATTACAGAAAAATACGGTAAAGACGGAGGTTGCAAAAACTGCTGTATCAGATGAATTAAAACCGGGCGACTGGGTGAAACTGAATGACTCGGAAACAACCGGGCAGGTGATGGAAATTGCAAAAGACAATGTGATTATTGCCATTGGCGACCTGCGTACGGTAGCCAAAAAGAACCGGGTGCAAAGGATCAGCAAAAAAGAAGTTCCAAAAGAAGTCAGGAAGAGCTTTAGTTCGCAAACCAATGATTATGCCAGCTTTAGTCCCGAAATTGATGTGCGGGGCAAACGTGGCGATGAGGCACTTTATGAGATTGAAAAAATGCTCGACAGAGCGCTGATGATGGGCTTTAATAATTTAAAGATCATCCATGGTAAGGGCGACGGAATTTTACGCAAATTAATTCGCGATTACTTAAAAAAATATGATGCTGTTGGCAGGATGGAGGATGAGCATCCGGACAGGGGCGGAGACGGGATAACTTATGTATATTTGAAATAACCTAATATCACTTGGACATGAGAAAGCTGTACTTTTTAGTAATACTGTTTGTAGCAAATACTTCCTGCTACGCCCAAAATATTGTTGTTAAAAGCCATGATGTACATATCCGGTATTCGGGGCGTATCATCATGACGGATGATGCAGCGGAGCTTTCATGGTCGGCATCTTCTATAAAAATGAATTTTAAGGGAACCGGTGTAAAGGTAGTTCTGAAGGATGAACACGGTTACGATTACTGGAATGTGATTATCGACGGTAAAGTTATTTCTGTTATTCAGCCTGACAGTATTCAGAAAGAATATACGTTAGCTTCGGGTCTGCAAGAAGGAAACCATACAGTCGAATTATTTAAACGCACGGAATGGGCCATGGGTAAAACCTGGTTCTATGGGTTTGAACTGGATAGGTACGCAAGTGTATTACTGCCGCCACCACAGCAAAAACGAAAGATCGAATTTTTTGGAAATTCTATTACTTGCGGATACGCAATTGAAGATACAACAGGGCAGGACAGGGGTACAGCGCCTTATGAAAATGCCTATTTAAGCTATGCATCCATTACTGCCCGCCATTTTGATGCGGAACTGCATAGTACGACAAAGAGTGGTATTGGTATTTTGGTGAGCTGGGTTCCGCTGATAATGCCGGAATTGTACTACCGACTGGACCCTACGGATGCAGAAAGCAAATGGGATTTCTCAAAATATAAACCAGACCTGGTAGTGATTAATCTGTTTCAGAATGACAAGTGGATAGTAAATCTGCCAGATAATGAACAGTTCAAAGCCAGGTTTGGCACCAAACCACCAACAGAAGAGCAGATCATAAAAGCGTATAAGGATTTTGTAAAAACTATAAGGAGTAAATATCCTAAAACGCCCATCATTTGTGCCCTGGGAAATATGGATGCTGTAAAAGATGGATCGCCATGGCCGGGCTATATGCAAAAAGCAGTAGCACAGATTGGTGATAAAAATATTTATACGCACGTTTTCCCATACAAGAATACGCCCGGTCATCCAAGTAAAAAGGAGCAACAGGCTTTGGCTGATGATCTGATCGCGTTTATTGACCAGAATATTAAATGGTGACACGATTTTGGGATTTTAATGATTAGCGGGATTGCTTGCAGGGTGCATCTTTTTTTATCTTATAAATCCTGAAATCGTGTCAGAAATCGTGTAATAATTTGCGTTATTTGTAATGCCGCCTGTAGGCGATAACAATTATAAATCCTTTAAATCTTAAAATCGTGTTAAAAGTAGTTAGCGGGGCTGACGAAGCTATCCATGATATCCGGGATGGCATGACCCTTATGCTCGGTGGATTTGGTTTATGCGGACTGCCCGAAAAATGTATTGCAGCACTGGTAAAAAAAGGTGTTAAGGGACTGACTTGCATATCCAACAATGCAGGTGTGGACGATTTTGGCATCGGCCTGATGCTGAAACAACGCCAGGTAAAAAAGATGATCTCATCCTACGTTGGCGAAAATGCCGAATTCGAAAGACAATTATTAAGCGGTGAACTGGAAGTAGAGCTGATTCCGCAAGGAACTTTAGCTACCCGTTGCATGGCCGCCGGTTATGGTATGCCCGCAATATTTACTCCGGCTGGTATCGGTACCGAGGTGGCCGAAGGTAAAGAAGTACGCAATTTCAACGGTAAGGATTACCTGATGGAAATGGCCTTTGATGCCGACTTTGCCATTGTAAAAGCATGGAAAGGAGACACGATGGGTAATTTAGTTTACAGATCGACTGCAAGGAATTTCAATCCGGTAATGGCAATGGCAGGGAAAGTTACTATTGCCGAAGTAGAAGAACTGGTTGAGCCAGGGGAATTGGATCCTGATCACATCCATACTCCGGGAATTTATGTGCATAGGATATTTCAGGGACAGGATTACGAGAAAAGGATTGAACAGCGGACAGTAAGAAAAATATAAATTGTCATTGCGAGCGATAGCGCGGCAATCGCGAACTATGCATAGCCGCTCTGTAAGTCGGGGATTGCTTCGTTCCTCGCAATGACATCAGATATAAAAATTATGCTTGATAAGGAAGGAATAGCAAAACGAATTGCAAAGGAAATAAAAGATGGTTACTATGTTAACCTTGGCATAGGCATACCTACGCTGGTGGCTAATTATATTCCCAAAGGAATGGATGTGGTGTTGCAATCTGAAAATGGGTTGCTGGGTATGGGGCCGTTTCCGTTTGAAGGGGAAGAAGATCCGGATACCATCAATGCAGGTAAACAAACCATTACCACCCTGCCAGGTTCAGCAATATTTGATTCTGCCTTGAGTTTTGGAATGATCCGTGCAAAGAAAGTAAACCTGACTATTTTGGGGGCGATGGAAGTGTCTGAGAATGGGGATATAGCTAACTGGAAAATCCCCGGCAAAATGGTAAAGGGTATGGGTGGAGCGATGGATCTTGTAGCATCTGCTGAAAATATTATTGTAGCCATGCAGCATGTGAACAAGGCCGGAGAATCAAAGCTATTACCACAGTGTGCGTTGCCGTTAACAGGTGTGCATTGTGTTAAGAAAATTGTTACCGAACTGGCGGTTTTGGACGTTTTGCCTGAAGGCGGTTTTAAATTATTAGAGCGTGCACCAGGCGTTAGCATCGAAGAGATAAAAAAGGCGACTGCTGGGAGATTAGTAATTGAAGGTGAGATCCCTGAAATGAAATCTTAACTGATGGAAGTAAATCAGATCAAAGCTATTGGGAATTTTTTGGCGACATACCAAAATGAGTTACATTATGTGAGCAATTTTCAATTGTATAAACAAGGTGATATTGACGTTGAAAAATATACAGATCAATACAATTATTCCTTTTATAATTTTTTAATTGAATTTCGGATTGTTAGAAATTTCGAAAAAGGATCAGTTGCTCAATTACTTAAATTAACAACAGACTGGATTAGGCAATCACCACAAAATAAAGTAGATGATTTTGCTAATTTTTTAAAATCAGATAAACTTAGCCATGGTAAGGTGTTGACTTCTTTAGCTTCAAAAATTTTATTTTTAAATGATCCTTGGATTATTCATCCTATGGATAGATTGGTAAGAAATTCATTAAAACAAAAAACCAATTCCTATTCTGACTACGAATTATTGCTAAAGCAATATAAAAGTAATAAAGTGCAAGAAATAGATGATTGCTTGAAAATTGTTGTGCCGCTTGCAATTATTATAGAAAAGGATTTTAACGTTGTTCTTAAGAATTTACCGACTATCCGTTATAATAGACTTGTAGACAAAATGCTTTGGACGCAGGCCTAGCCTTTAAATAACAGAATTACTTTAGTACTCTTTCCCTTAATTCTTTGGAAATTTCTTCTGTCACTCTGATAATATCATCAGCAATGTGGGTGTTGTTTACGATCACCTGTTCACACACATTTCTGTAAGGTAACAGGAACTGCTTATAAGCCGGTACCACATGATTTTCCCACTTGTACATCGCATCATCGTGCGAGTAGCCACGTTCTTCCAGATCACGTTTTAAACGGCGGACTAAGGCCACATCTTCATCAGCCTCAATGAAGATTTTAAGATCAAGTAATTCGGCAATTTCTGTAAAATGGAAAATAAACAAGCCCTCAACGATCAATATAGGTGCGGGTTTTATCTCTAATACCTTAGGTACAGCATTCGGGTTGTTAAAAGTATATTCCTTTTTGTAGATCGTCTCCTGGTTAACCAGTTTGGTTATATCCGAGTAGAAGTGCTCACGGTCAATAGTTTCAGGAATATCAAAATTATATAGTTTATTTTCCTCTGCAGTCATGTTATGCGCTACAGGGAAATAATAATCATCCTGTGAAACAAGGCTAACTTCGTCATTGGTAAAATGCTCCCGGAAACACTGCAGGAAAAAGGTTTTACCGGAGCCGCTTCCGCCGGCTATCCCAACAATAAATGGCTTATCATTGCGTGATTTGTGATCTCCCATAATCAAGTCCCGGATTAATTATTAGCGTCTGGAGTACCGTAGCTCAAATTCACCTGGAAGCGCTTATCCAAAGCCCCTAATGATTGTGCTACATTTTTGGTCATCACAATAATTACGTCCCTGGTCTGCTCGGTATCAGTAAAACGGCCCACTACTTTTGCATAGGTAGTACGATTGGTCATCACATTGGTGATTTTTATAACCGTACCGATAGGAGCCGTGCGGTGCAATACCAGCATTTTATTTGGATCAAGTCCGTCATCATCCATCCAGGTGGCCACGCCCTTCTCATCTTTTTCGTATATGCCAAAACGGTTGGCGTTCAAATGATGGCTGCTGTCCGGTGAAGTTGAATCCCGGGTAGCAACGGGTGACTCGGATTGCTGAATTTGAGCTGGCTGGTTTTGTGTTACCTGTTGCGTTTGTGCAGGTGCAGACTCAGCAGTTGTGGTATTTGATTTAACCAATAGCACCTGCCCAGGGGTGATACTATTTGATTTTAGTCCATTTAGATTGACAATATCCTCAACTGTCGTGTTAAAACGTTTGGATATAGCATACAATGTTTCGCCGGCGGATACTTTATATTGAGTGGGGACTGGATTTTCAGTATTTGAAGGCTGTGCCTTTGCCTGTTGCTGTACCGGCTGCTGCTGTGGCTTTTCTTCAACAGGCTGCTGCACAGGTTTACTTTGATGTGCCGGATTTGTTTTTGCAACAACAGGTGCCGCTTCATGGAATGGCCTGTCGGTAGGTACTTTGATAATAGCACCGATCGACATTTTAGCATTTGGGTTAAAATTTATGACTGCCTTTGGGCTCACATGGTAGCGGCGTGCTATAGAGTAAAAATTATCTTTTGGATCGAGTTTATGCAGAATGACTTTTTTGCCATCGTGATTTTCAACGCCTACCGAATCGGCAACAGGCCGGGCGAAAACAGATATGGAAAAGGCTGATAGGATAGTGGTTAACAATAATAATTTAAATTTCATTTCAACTTTAAAACGTATATAAGTTTAAAACTTTTAATCTTGATTTGCCAGTAAGGTAGATTAACTGTCCCTTACGCAGTAGAAACGACTCAGGTTGCAATTTTTGTATATCCGTATTCAACAAATCTTGATAAACTATATTATTATCTTTTGCCAGGATATACAAATGTTGCTGCAGTGCCCCTTCTGCAAGCGCGTGCAAAGATACAATTCTGAAACCATTGTGGTCAATATAATGTACTGTATTTCCAAAAGGTTTTAACTGTAACGATAATGAAGGGATAATATTGGATGAAACTATATCTGGCAAAATAACATGGTTATTTATTTCTGAATCAATTGATGGTTCGTAGGCCCTGATCATTTCCCCTGTTCTGATATTAACTATAAATAACTTTGGCGGTTGCAGCCGGGTATCGTAGATGGCAGGGCCGTTTACCGACAAATGGTCAAAGGCATGTGTATAATTGTTCCAGACAGATTTACCGGTTTGGCCATCTATGGCAATTAAGCCTTTGTGTGCGGGGCCGGCTTCAGATTGATAGTTGTGCAATAGTAATATTCCATCGTGACCGGCCTCGATGCCTGTAAGCCATCTTTCTTCTGTTTGCAGATCGTCGAAGAAAACTTTGCCTGTTTCAAGGCTAACAGATGCAAAGCTGACCTTCTTATCTGCAGGTTCCCGGATCTCAGCAAATATGATATTACTGATGGCGTCTATTTCCAGGCGCCATACGGTCGATTTAAATTGGTAGTTGATATGTGGTTGCAACATTTTAAAAAGTGTACAAATATGGGCATTTAATGCCGATTGCTTTGTCTGACGAAATTCAGTTTAGGGTAACGTTTAAATTTATAAATTTGACAGCTATTACAAATACACATTAATACTACTACACTATAATATGAGCAAAGGGATTATTAGTAACAAAGGGATCATTAGTAAAGAGGAAGACTATTCGCAATGGTATAACGACCTTGTAATTAAGGCTGATATGGCCGAATACTCACCGGTAAGGGGTTGTATGATCATTAAGCCCTATGGTTATTCCATTTGGGAAAAAATGCAGACGGTGCTGGACAGAATGTTTAAGGATACCGGTCATAGTAATGCCTATTTCCCCCTGTTCATCCCTAAATCATTCTTTTCAAAAGAAGCAAGCCATGTAGAGGGCTTTGCAAAGGAATGTGCCGTGGTTACTCATTATCGTTTAAAAAATGACGAGAATGGTAATATTGTGGTAGACGAGGATGCTAAGCTGGAAGAAGAGCTAATCGTTCGTCCGACTTCGGAAACAATTATCTGGAACACTTATAAAGGCTGGATACAATCCTATCGTGACCTGCCTATTTTGGTGAACCAATGGGCCAACGTAGTAAGATGGGAGATGAGAACCAGGTTGTTTCTTCGCACCAGCGAGTTTTTATGGCAGGAGGGGCATACTGCTCATGCCACAGCCGAAGAAGCAGTAGCTGAAACCGAGCAGATGCTGGAGGTATATGCAGATTTTGTGGAGAACTGGCTGGCATTACCGGTTATAAAAGGAACCAAAACTCCCAATGAACGCTTTGCAGGAGCTCTGGATACTTATTGTATTGAGGCTTTGATGCAGGATGGTAAGGCATTGCAGGCAGGGACATCGCATTTTTTGGGTCAGAACTTTGCTAAGGCTTTTGATGTAAAATTCACCAATAGGGAAAATAAACTGGATTATGTTTGGGCGACATCATGGGGAGTATCAACCCGTTTGATCGGTGCGCTGATCATGTCGCATTCGGACGATGCAGGATTGGTACTGCCTCCAAAACTGGCGCCAATACAAGTGGTTGTTGTGCCGATTTACAAGCACGACGAGGAATTGGAGAACATATCCGCTTATGTAAAAGAATTAAGCAAGGAACTGAAGGCAAAAAATATCAGTATTAAATTTGACAACCGCGATACCCATCGCCCGGGAGCTAAATTTGCTGAATACGAATTGAAAGGTGTGCCTTTGCGCGTGGCAATCGGCAGCCGTGATATGCAGAATGGCACGGTTGAGCTTGCCCGTCGTGATACAAAAACGAAGGAAACCGTACCTCAAGAGGGATTGCCTGCTCGTATCGAACAACTATTGGAAGATATTCAGCAAAATATTTATCAAAAAGCACTCAACTTCAGGACGGAGAATACTAAAGAGGTAGACACTTACGATGAGTTTAAACGCCTGCTTGATGAAGAACCTGGCTTCCTATCTGCCCACTGGGATGGCACAGCCGAAACAGAGCAACGCATAAAAGAAGAAACCAAAGCTACCATACGCTGCATCCCGTTAAATAATAAACAGGAAGCAGGCAAATGCATCCTGACAGGCAAACCGTCGACGCAGAGGGTGTTATTTGCACGGGCGTACTAATTGTTGCAAGGTTGAAAGGTTTTAAAGTTGGAATGTTACTCTACGCTGGCAAAATCAACCTTTCAACTTTCCAACTTTACAACATTCAAACTGAAGTAAAATGAAATTCGCAACCAAAGCTATACACGCAGGGCAGGAGCCCGACCCAACAACCGGGGCCATCATGACCCCGATATATCAAACATCTACTTACTGGCAAAAATCGCCGGGAGATAACAAGGGCTATGAGTATTCCCGTGGTACTAATCCTACGCGCAAGGCTTTGGAGAATTGCCTGGCAGCTTTAGAAAATGCAAAATACGGCCTGGCTTTTTCCAGCGGTATGGGCGCTACCGATGCGGTGATGAAATTGCTAAAGCCGGGTGATGAAGTAATAACAGGTAATGATCTGTATGGCGGTTCGTACCGGATGTTTACCAAGATATTTGCTAATTACGGTATCAAGTTTCATTTTCTTGATCTTTCCAAACCTGAGATCATCAATGATTATGTGAACGAGAATACGAAGCTGGTTTGGATCGAGACACCGACAAATCCAACCATGCAAATTATTGATATAGAGGTGATAGCTAAGATTACCAAAACAAAAGGTTTAATACTGGCAGTGGATAATACCTTTGCTTCGCCATACCTGCAAAACCCTATGGATATGGGTGCAACCATTGTGATGCATTCGGTAACCAAATATATCGGCGGGCATAGCGATGTGGTAATGGGGGCCCTGATGCTGAATGACGAAGATTTGTACAAGAGGCTTTGGTTCATCTATAATGCTTGCGGTGCTACACCCGGACCGATGGACAGTTTCCTGGTATTGCGTGGTATCAAAACACTTCACCTGCGCATGAAAGCGCATTGTGAGAATGGCCGTAAAGTAGCTGAGTTTTTAAAGACACATCCAAAAGTGGATAAAATATACTGGCCGGGATTTACCGATCATCCTAATCATGATATTGCCAAAAAACAAATGCGCGATTTCGGTGGAATGATATCCATCACCTTAAAGGGTGCTGATCTGCAGGAAACATTTAAGGTGGCATCGTCATTCAAAGTGTTCTCATTGGCTGAGTCGTTAGGTGGAGTGGAGTCGTTGATCAATCATCCGGTAACCATGACCCACGCATCAATACCCAAAGAAGAACGCGAAAAAGCCGGTGTAGTGGATAACCTGTTGCGCCTAAGCGTAGGAGTGGAGGATATTGATGATTTGATGGACGATTTGAAACAAGCACTATCTTAAGTAGCAGTAGCACTGGCAGTAGCAGTCTTAAAGGCTTACTGCTACTGCCAGTGCTACTGCAACTATAAATTCTATGATTGAAAACCTCAAAGCTTTTCTCGATTCCAAAGTAGCACAATACAACAGGCCGGATTTTATTAAAAATGACCCGGTCTCTATTCCGCACCTGTTCACCCAAAAACAGGATATCGAGATCATGGGTTTTTGGGCTGCGACACTGGCCTGGGGTCAGCGTGTCACGATCATCAATAAATGCAAAGAATTGATTAGCCTGATGGATGGCGCGCCTTATGATTTTATCATCAATCATGAAGAGCCTGATCTGAAAAAGCTATTGCATTTTAAGCACCGCACATTTAATGATGTGGATACACTTTACTTTATCTCGTTCTTCAGGCATCATTATTCGAACTATGAATCGCTGGAGGACGCATTTATCCCCACTGATGCTATCAAAGGCGTAGAAGAATCGCTCAACTATTTTCGTAACTACATCTTTTCATTACCTGACTATCCGCACCGTACCAAAAAGCATGTATCGTCACCCTCACAAAAGTCGACCTGCAAACGGTTGAACATGTTTTTGCGCTGGATGGTGCGTAAGGATAATTGCGGGGTTGATTTTGGGATATGGAATAAAATCAAACCATCAGAATTGATAATGCCCTGTGACCTGCACGTAGACCGCGTGGCACGAAAGCTAAAGCTGGTAAACCGCAAACAAACAGACTGGCAAACAGCAATTGAATTAACCGGGCGCCTGCGTGAATTTGATCCGCTTGACCCGGTTAAGTATGATTTTGCCTTGTTCGGACTTGGTATAGAAGAAAAGTTTTAAGCTACCAGATGCCACAGTAAGAAAGGAGTTGAAATTATCATTCGTATGCGATGGATTTCGCGTGCTTTTTCAAGGCTTTTTGGTACCCGTAATCAATATAAGTTAATTCGTTATCACCGATCTTACGTCCCTTAAGTTCTTCGAATAAAGAAATAATATCGGCTTTACTTTTTAAACCGAGGGTTGTTATATCATACGTCCACTTAATAAGAGCCACATCTTCTTTAGCGGCATAAAAATCGTCCTCAATTTTTTCACCCTCCAATTCGTGCCCTTTTATTCGTGTCCAATAATCAAGTTTGCCGTTATTTTTTGACGCACTTATCAACTTACTTCTCATTTCACCTGTTAGTTTGAAGGAGGAGTCGTTTAATTTGCTATTTTGTGCAAACGCATTAACCGATAATGCCAGAAAGGCATATAAAATGAGTAGTCGCATATGTAATAAGGTTTAAATAAAACCCAATTATATAAAATCTTTTAATTAAATCTTTAGTTTATGGATAAAAAAAACACCGATTTTTTTATGAAAAACTCTAATAACCATGACTTCAGTACTTTGGCAGAATTCTTAAATGGAAAATCTGAACACACCTTAATGCTCTTTTACCATTTTGTGAACGAATTTGATAAAGTAGGGCCCGTTACCCTGCACCTGGCTAAAACGATGATCGGAATAGCCAATTCCCATAAACGCATAGTTTACATTACTCAATTAGGCAAAAATTTTATTCATGTCGTATTTCCATTTAGAGAACGTTACGAAGACAATTTTTGTTTTAATAAAATCGCGCAAGTCCCTGGGGATATGCAGTTTAATCACCATTTCAGGATGCTCCAAAAAGAGGATGTGAATGAGGAGGTGATTGGATTTATGAAATTAGCTTATCAGGGAGCGTAATTCAGAATCTTCGACTTTGATTTTCTATTGATTAGTTACTGGTATGCTGAATAATTATGTCTGGCTCACGTTCTGCAATCCGTGTTAATTTGCCACCGACAAAATAAAAGTATTGGTAATGCATATTCCCTTTGTTATCCAGGTAGCTATCGTTTTTGTAAACTGTTCTTCCGGAGGTAGCTTCAGCAATAATGGCAAATCTATTATGTGCTTTAAAATCAGCTTCAGTCATGCCGATCGTATAAACAGGAACTTTGCAGCCGCCTAAAATAATAAGTGCGAAAATGGTGATGAATTTCTTCATGGCAGTATCGGTTTAAGTATAAAAAATATGATGTATAAACTGATTGTAGGACTCGTAATAAACTTATAGGTTTAATTGATCAGGCCTCTTCCCTAAAATAAACCTTATAATAATTCATCGATTTGCCCTCGTCAAAGCCTTTTTCTATCAGTTCTTTATCCCCATGAATATAGATGTGGAAATTTTTGTCCAGCTTTAATACGCTCTTATAAACCCGTTGTTGCTTTTTAACTGCATTGCCTGATATTTCAAAAGTATCGGCAATCGGGCTGTCAAACTCCTGCTCATACTGGCTTTTGAAATTCTTAAACGACTCAATTGCTTGCGGATTGCCTATCACTTCGCCTGCAAACTCGTCCATATCAAAGGTGTCTTTTTCCTTAAAATATTTCATGGATTTATTCAGTAGGTCGATTTTATCTGCTTTGCTTAGTTCAAATTCATCATCCAGCTTTTGGGTGACAAAGTTTTTGTAGATGCCTAAAGTATTGTTGGTCTGGTTGAAGCTGTCGTTCCTGATCTTCAATTGCAAAAATTCATCCTTCCAGTATGCAGCGGCATCCTGTCCGCGGTTAGTGTGGTCGATCACTACTACTTTATAGCCATTTTCCTTTTCTATGTTAAAGATCAACACACCTTTATCCAGCTTATTAATATTGATGGCGTTCTCTTCGTAATCTATTCCAAAACCACCTTGTTCCGGATAAACCTTCAGGTAAGTTTCTTTATTCTCCGATTTAAAAATACCAATCGCATCCAGCAAATTGCCTTCAATTTGTGCATTTTTAAAATAAGCCAAATATAATTCACCAGGTTTGATATTTGGATGATTGGACACCTTATACAAATGTTTGGCTATCTGCTCAGACATCTCGTGGAACTTGTTGTTATCCTCAAAAATCTGAGTAGCATAATGATGAACTTCATTCAGATCCAGATCGCCACCACTGTGCATCAGGTGATAAACCTCGTTTGATTTTTCAAAAGGTCTTAAAAAATATTGCATCAATAACTGGGGGATCACTTCGTCTTTAAATGCAAGAGGTTGTTCAGACAATGCATATAGTTCGTTTTGCGATTGGTTACCAATATGATGTACAGAAACTGGTTCAAGCGAGGCTTCAAAATAACTTACCATAATTGCTGCGAAAGTAAGGAAATATTGTTCAGAGCGGCGCTTTTTCTGTCACCTTTCCAATGCGCGGATCGCCATGAGATATCAATTCACAGACCTTAATTGTTGCTTCTTCCAGGTCCTCTGCATCTGCGGGTATCAGCAGCCAGTTACCGTGACGTTCATCTCCTTCGATAAAGAAAGGGCCAAGTTCGTGTATATTACTTTTCAGGCTTTCGTGATGTTCCTTGCTGGTGGCTACCCAAATCCCATTCATCTCCGGAAGATTATCGCGTTTGCGGAGTATAAGCATAATCTTTTTACCCCAATAGATATAATGCATGCCGAACATTTTCTTCACAATTACACCATTGGGCAGGTAATCAAACACAAATTCATATGGAATAGAGTTTGCCATATCTATTCAAAATTACGGTTTAATATTTTACACTGACTGAATAAAAATCAAGCTTTAAATAGCGACTTTTGCACTCTGAATGATGAATTACAAAGAGGAAACTATAGTTGCCCTTGCAACCCCAAACGGGACTGGTGCTATTGGTATAATCAGGCTATCCGGCCCGGATGCTATTGTTATTGCAAATAGTGTTTTTAAGGGTAAGGACCTGACCAAACAGGAATCGCATACTATTCACTTTGGCCAGATTGTGGACGGTGATTTATTGCTGGATGAAGTGTTAGTTTCATTGTTTGTAGCTCCACGCTCTTATACCCGCGAGAATGTGGTGGAGATATCTTGTCATGGATCAAATTATATTATCGAGTCCATCATCAAACTCCTGATAAAAAAAGGTGCCCGTTCTGCGAAACCAGGTGAGTTTACTTTAAGGGCATTTCTGAATGGTCAATTAGATCTTTCACAAGCCGAAGCTGTAGCCGACCTGATCGCGGCCAATTCAAAGGCCTCGCAACAAGTGGCTATGCAGCAATTACGTGGAGGATTCAGTACTCAGTTGCAAGCATTACGTGAACAGTTGGTCCATTTTGCTTCGTTAGTTGAATTAGAGCTGGATTTTTCGGAAGAAGATGTGGAATTTGCCAATCGCGGACAATTGAAACAACTGATACATGATATTACCAAAATCGTCGGTCAGCTAATACAATCCTTCGAGTTAGGCAATGTGATTAAAAATGGAGTGAATACGGTTATTGCGGGTCGTCCCAATGCAGGTAAATCTACCTTGCTGAATGCTTTGCTGAATGAAGAGCGGGCCATTGTAAGCCATATTCCCGGTACTACACGCGATACAATAGAAGAAGTACTTAATATCAACGGTATCAACTTCAGGCTGATTGATACTGCGGGTATACGCGAAGCCACTGATACCATAGAACAAATAGGGGTACAGCGTACGATGGAAAAGATCAGTCAATCGGCATTGCTGATCTATGTTTTTGATGCGGCTGAAATAACTATTGAAGAACTTAACAGCGATCTGGAAAATCTGCAAAAGCCGGGGATTACTATGCTGGTTGTTGCAAATAAGGCTGATCTTTTGAATTCGGAATGCGAAATGCCAAATGCGAAAGGATGGGGAATAGAAAATTCCGCAATTGACCTTCCGCAATCCGCATTTGTTTCCATTTCTGCAAAACAAAAACGGCATATTGATGAGTTAAAGCACAAGATTTACAGCTCGGCAGTTAAACATCAATTGACCGGCGATGAAACATTGGTTACCAATGTGCGCCACCTGGAAGCACTTCAAAAAACGGAGTCGGCATTGATGCGCCTTTTAGACGGGATAGATACACAAGTCACTTCGGATTTCCTGGCAATGGACATCAAACAGGCTTTGCACTATCTGGGCGAGATCACCGGGACAGTTACAACGGATGATTTACTGGATAATATTTTCTCGAAGTTCTGTATCGGCAAATAGGTGTGCATGTCAATAAGTTGCATTATCGCAAGCAAATTGCTCACTGTTAATAAGCAATGTTAATTTTCTACTGTCCAGAATCTTGGATTTTTGCCCCTATTTTTCCTATAACGGCAAATTCGGAATTGTTGAATTATTGAAGCAGGCCTGGCAGGCGTAGTTCCTGCTGATTTTAATGATATATCTGATGCTGACCGTATTTAACCAGCGGCAAATAACCTGATGCCGCGGGCCGTAGAGCAGCAAAAGAGCTTGTTTGTGAATCAGCAAAGAGAAATTCTCGGGCCAGATGCGCAAGGCGTGAAGCAATGGGGATCCATGATAGCATTTGCAATGTTTCCGGACGTTCTGATCAGTATTTAAGTCCGAACCCTTGCCAAAAGGCAATGGACACAACCCGTGTTTTCACGGTACCATTTTGGGTGTTTTTACGCTCCTTTTTGTGAGTTTAATTATTTAATTTTCAATATGATAACCTTCGTTTAGCCCTATAACCCAGTTGCCATGGATGTTGTTACCGACCTGACCTCTCAATGTGTTTCGTTTATCACTGTAGCGCAGGAAGTTTATAAACAGCAACTGCCTTCCGGTGGTGATGAGTATGCGCCTTTTGCAAAGATCATGGAGGAGATCAGGGAGCATACTTTTAAAACAGATAGTTTTACGGATAACTTCAAAGCACGGGTTTCTGAATTGATATGGGAAAGTAAGCCACACCCTGGAATGAAGGCCCGCATTGAAAGTGAGTTGGGGGATGGGGCACAGCAGGAGGCGGAGATGCGTAAATCTGCCGCACATGATTTAGTAGTTTTTCTGAATACCTGCAAGAAAATATTTGAATGGCTCGATAATTCGCAGGCACATAATGAGATAGCGATCTGTAACTTGTATTCATCGTCTTACGAATGGCGTGCCTATGTGCGCGCCTATCTGTACTGTGTGCAACCACAGCGCGTGGTCCTGGCTGGTTTGTTGGAATATATGCCGATCCAGGTGATTTTGTGCCTGGGTGCCAAGGATATGCCGGCAGGGCAACAGCGGAGATTGCAGCTATGGACGTCGGATAAGGAGAAGAAGTGGATTTTGAACCAAGTGTCTGTTCTGGACGGTGAGGCGATTTGTAAATGGTGGGATGAAGAAATTGAAATACCATTAGTGCCAGCAGAGGGTAAAATGTCCCCGGATGAGGTAAAAAAAACGACTCGTCTGGCCTGGTCGGTCATTCTTTTGACCAACGATAGTCTTTTATTGAGGATACTGCTGCAAACAGGTAACCCGGTTCCCTTTGAAACGCTTTTTTCCGATGAACTGGCAGAGGTCGAAGAAAGCCGCAAAGTGAGGAAGGAAGTGGCTGCGCCGGATGACTGGACGCTGGGTGCTGCCGGTAATCGGGCAGTTAACGATCCGATCCGGCGCGCATCGTCGATGAATTTGTATGGGCTGGCTTTTTCCGGAGGTGGTATCCGTTCAGCGACATTTAACCTGGGGGTGTTGCAAAAGCTGGCAGGGCTTGGCATCCTTTCCCGTTTTGATTATTTGTCCACGGTTTCGGGCGGGGGCTACATTGGCTCCTGGTATGCATCATGGATCAAAAGAAGCGGTTCTATCCACAAGGTGTCAGACCGGCTAAATCCGCGCAAATCCGCTGATCCGCTGGCTGATGAGGTTAGGCCGGTACGATGGCTACGGATGTTCAGCAATTACCTGGCCCCTAATGCAAGCATTATGTCGGATGATTCCTGGACAATGGGGACCACGTGGCTAAGGAATACGATGATCAACCAGGTTTTGCTATTAATGTTATTGTGCAGTACATTATCCCTGCTGGGCGGTTGCTATGGGTTATGGGGTTGGTCGCTGGGTCGGTGGTCTTTGCGGGGCGGCTTTGAAATGTGGGTGTTGTGTACCTTTTTACTTTTGACTGGTGCTTTTTTGGCAGGTGCAGGTATGCACGCCTTTGCCCAGGAGCACCCGCCGACGAACCTTAACCTGGAAAAGAAGCACTATTTTTACGGTATTGTCAAAGTTTGGGGGATAATCAGTTCGTTTATTACCGGAACCTGGCTTTTCAATCATTCGGGTGGGCACGTATTATTTGAGGAAAAGCTCAGTATCATGTTCTGGCCCTCTTGCTCAAGCCTTGCGGCTTTTTTGCTTGTGGCGGCTATTGGTGCTTACCATAAAAGTGCACAGGCCCACTTAAGCAAAGGGCTGGTGTGGTCCCTGATCCTCTTATCATCGGTGGTTGCTGCAGTTGCCGGCGGGGTGTTGATGGCACTTACCTGGCAGTTGCTGGAATTGATATACTGCATTCAATGTCCTTTTCCTTTTTTTAACGAAAAACTTGCCTTTATCGTGGCTATGCCGCTGGTACTGGAGGTGATCAGTGTGACCGTAGTTGTCCGGATGAGTATAATGGGGGTGCTGTTCCCGGACCTGCGCAGGGAGTGGTGGGGAAGAATCGGTGCGTTGACACACAGGTTTATCCTATTATGGATACTGATCAATTTTTGTACGCTGATGCTGCCGGATTATTTTCATTTGCTCCGAATGCCTCGCCGCCTGAACTTTACTGCTGTATTTGGCAGTTGGTCTGCGCTGATCGGCTATGCGGTGAAACTGGCTTATGGGCCCGGTTCTTCAGCCGGTGATGCTCAGAAATCCTCGTTTTCTGTGAAGGAGTGGTTTGTTAGGTTCGCACCTTATCTTTTTGGCATCGGACTGATCCTTTTCGGTTCGATTGTACTGAACCATCTTTATTCGGTTTTTAACCTGGACCTGAATGAGTATGGTGCCTTATGGGCGCATTTGCTGATCGGTTCTTGCCTGGCCTTGCTGACTTTATTTTTAAGCTGGAGGACTGGGGTAAACGAATTCTCCCTTCATCATTTTTATCGCAACCGCCTGACGCGGGCCTATTTGGGAGCCACCCGCCGCAGGGAGGCAAGGGAGCGCACTGCGAATACGTTTACCGGCTTTGACCAGGAGGATGACCTGGATCTTGCAGAGTTGACCACCGAAAAGAAATATTATGGACCTTATCCGTTGATAAATACAACATTAAATGCAACAATACTGACGGACCTGGACCGCCAGGACCGGAAGGGGGAATCATTTTTGTTCTCCCCCAAATATTGCGGCTTTGACGTCAGCCGGACACGGCCATCCGCGAATTCGGAAACCAACATTTATGAATATGCGTTCCGGCCGACGGTTGGTTTTGCTTATCCAAACGGCCCTACACTCGGGACAGCGATGACGATCTCCGGGGCTGCGGTAAATCCCAATATGGGTTATCATTCCTCAGCAGCGACCGCTTTTTTATTAACCGTATTTAATGTACGGCTGGGTTGGTGGATTGGCAATCCAAGGACCAGCAAGTGGAGAAGTGCCGACCCCTGGGCCGGTATTATATACCTTATCAAGGATCTTGCAGGGAGATCCGATATTACCAGTGAGTACGTTTGTTTGTCGGATGGCGGCCATTTTGATAACATGGGCTTGTATGAGCTGGTCCGCCGCCGCTGCCGTTACATTTTGTTGTGTGATGCCGAAGAAGATGAAAAAACAACTTGTGAAGGCCTGGCGAATGCCATGCGGCGCTGCCGCATTGATTTTGGGGTAGAGATCAGTATCGATACGAAAAAGATCACCAAAAAGAATTCCGAGACGGGCTTTTGTAAAGCACATTTGGCCAAGGGGGAAATATGGTACCCGGGAGACCTAAAGCCTTCGGGTACATTGATCTATGTTAAAACCTCACTAACCAGTAAGGAGTCTGTCGATATCCGGGAGTACTTCTTGGCTAACCCTGCATTTCCCCAGCAATCTACCGGCGATCAGTTTTTTGACGAATCGCAATTTGAGAGTTACCGCCAGTTGGGTTACCAATCGATCGGTGGACTTAATGAGTTGTAGTGCCTTTTCGCTGATCGTCTGAGTTGCAAAAGAGTAACTTTTTTGCCTGCTAATAATTTAATATACTTATCATCAGACCTTTATAAATTGTTCACGTGCGTTCACGCGCGATGAACGTGAACACTTGCTGCGAGGGAATAGAAATAGATTTTTTTTACCGGATCAACTAAAGTTTTTTTAATTAAAAAAACGTAATATTGTTTCTATCAGCCTATATTTAGGTTTCTAATATAAACCATTACTTCTTCGCTCTAATTTTACAATATGAACCTTAGACTTGCCTGGCTAATAATGGCCATTGGTTTATTCGCATGTACAACTAACGCGCAAAATGTTGTGGCCAATAATCCGGTAAGTACAAGTGCAGCTGAACATGTTATTAATAACTATCAGGTTGTCTTAACAGATCAATTCCTGCATAGACGGCAGCCTGGATTTAATACTATCAATGCCATTACTGTAATAAGCCGATCTGTACATTGAATGAAATTGCCAGTCTTCATTAAATTCCCAACGGTAATTGCGCGTGGCATTGGCCGCGTCATGTGTATTAACATAAATTTGTACAGCCGAACTCTGGGAAACAAAACCGACACTGTCAATAGGTGGTGAGTTTTTCAGCGGCACATAGTCCGAAAGATATATTTTATTGTCAGTGGTCTTGACCCGCAAACGATATTTATGGCTTGCATCGAGACCCAAAGACGGGGCAGCATAAATACCGGATCTTATTTCTGTAAGTGTATAACTGTTGTTGGCGTCACTTTCTATAGTTACTACCGCACCTGTTTCAGGGTTAATGGTCTTAAGTGTATCAACCTTTTTTGTGCGATCGAGTCTTATAAATGTGGAATCGTTGCCGCTTATCGTTCCCTCAATGACGAGATACCTGCTATTATCTGCATTAGACAACGTGGGAGTGAACGGCTTTTTACAGCTGAGTATTAGTAAAAAAAACCATAACAGATTTATCCGGCTTCTCATTTATTACAATGAATAGAATTCAGGCTTACTTAGTTTATCAATAATAGTGTATTCCGCCGAAAAAACAAACTATTAAAGCAGATAAACTAAGTTTTTATGTGATATTTTTGGCTTTCTTGGCATAAAGTAAGTAATTAAACATCCCACATAAAGTATGATGGATATTGTCTTTACAATCATATCCGTAAATAGCCCTTTAATCACCAGATTTTTATTAATTTAAAAGCTTTATTACATCAATTATGAACAATTCAAACAGAAGGAAATTTATTGCAACCACTGCCTCATTAGCTGTTGGTACTATGGCTGCATCGGCAATGCCATTGAATATTACTGACAATAAATACCCTATCGTCCATCATGTGTTTTTCTGGCTCAAAAATCCTGATTCTAAGGAGGACCGGGATAATTTAGTAGCAGGGGTGAAGACCTTAGCTAAAATAGAAACTGTGCGCGAACTACGGGTTGGTATTGTAGCCGATACGGAAAAACGTGACGTAGTGGATAAAAGCTGGGCAGTGTCTGAACTAATGTTTTTTAGTGACCTGGCAGGACAAGCTGCTTATCAAAATCACCCGGTACACTTGGAGTTTATTAAAAATCACAGCCATCTCTGGGAAAAAGTGATTGTATATGACGCAGTAGACGCCTGAGTGCATCAGACAACTTTCTTTAAATGGTCTGATAGTCTTAAAGTAAGTGCTACTAAGGTTAGTGTTGGGTTGGGGGCACCTGCAGTTGCATAACAGGATGCACCGGCTACATACAAATTACTGATTCCATGAACTTTGCAATTGGCGTCAACCACACCTTGTTTAGGATCATCGCTCATGCGGGTAGTGCCCATATGGTGCCAGCCGCCCCCTGTAAATTCAGGCCAGCTGTTATCGTTCTCATCTCTCAGGTATTCCATTAACCGCACCCGGCCTTTATCGGCTATACCTAATTCCTGACCTATTACTTTATATATTTCGCGGATACTTCGTTTTTCCAGCGGGGTGAGCACCCAATGCAGCATAGCACGTGGTACACCTAATGCATCCTTTTCGGTATCTAAAGTAATACGGCTATCGGGGTTGGGCGCCTGCTCTATTCTTGTAAATAACTGGTATGAACTGTGCCCTCCTTTTTGAGCAAGGCTTTTTCTCTCTTCTGCGTCCAATTTCGACATTCGTTTCTTTGTCTCAGCCGTATCTGCTGTCCATACATCAATAAATGCAGGTTGCTTGCGGGCAACATCCAATGGAGTGAAAGAAGCGGTACCGTTCAATATTTTTAGTTCACGTTGTTTTTCTTCGCTAATGGCTAATTCTGCCCGTGCTTTAGTCTTACCAAATTCCCAGGCATATAATTTCAGTGATTCCGATTTGGTAAGCCACAATTCAGCCGATTTAATCTCCAGGTGCTCCATAAAATAACGGCCAACCAGGTCGTTATCATTCCCTAATCCTTTT
>Ga0307517_10001633_pt1 | contig 37084 bp, 45 predicted proteins | sample 23_EM_MG_FD_194515 | JGI IMG/M metagenome (GOLD analysis project Ga0307517, IMG submission 194515) | Populus trichocarpa ectomycorrhiza microbial communities from riparian zone in the Pacific Northwest, United States - 23_EM | ecosystem: Host-associated > Plants > Roots > Unclassified | place...
TGTTGTCGCAGTTGAGAGCGGCCGCGGTGGTGGGGGTGGTGGGGGTCGCCCTGGGGCGGTTGGAGGGGTTGGGACCGACCGAGCGGGTGTATCTGCGTTTCTAGGCTGGATGGGTGGGACAGGTCTTGAAGGGATAGAAGGTGAAAGTGTTGGTGATTCCCCATCAGATTGTGGAGTCGCTGTCCGGGAAGGAGGCGTCGCAGTCATAGGAGGGGGAGGTGGTCTACCTGGCGGAAGAGGAGGATTCGTGTTAGGTCTAGGGGGTGGAATCACACGGCTTGGAGGGCCCGGCTTGGGTGGACTCGCCACGGGCCTGGGGGGAGACCCCGGAGTAGAACGCCGCGGAGGCGCAGGGGCATTCCTGTTAGGCAGATGAGGTGGTGCCCGCGTGGGTAATGTCGGGGGAGGAGGCGGTTGGGATGGCGGTGGTGGTGGCCGACTCGGTGGTTGAACAGGAGGACGGGGAGGTGGTTGTACCGCTGGTCGATTCGGCGGTTGGACCGGAGGACGAACGGGAGGCCGCAGGGTCTGTTTTGGAGGGGCGGGCGCTGGAGGTTGCCGTGTCGGGGGTGTCGGTGCAGGTGGTGTCGGGGTGGGGACCTTACGGCCCGGTATAGTGGGTGGTTTACCCAACTGCGGAGGTGGTTTTGCTGCGCAGGATTTACGGGTCAGTGATCTCAATCGGGTCTACGAGGAAAGATTCGACTTACAAGGACCAGATCCAGCGGGTTTCAGCTTCGGCATGCCACCAGCGAAGAGGCCACCTAGCTGGGGAGGGCCGCCGCCTCCGATGCTAACCGGAGGACCTCCACCACCACCCCCGCCTACAGTAGGCCCTCCGCCTCCACCTTTTTTGCCCTCGACCAGAGGAGTGCTGCGATCATTAGTCTGTGCTTTCTTGAGGCCCTTGCCAGCCTGGATCTGTTTGAGCAGTTCTGCAGAAGCCATGGTTCTTCTGGGAACAGGTGGGGTGAGTTGTGAGAAGTGGTCTCTCGCCCTTATAGATGAATATGGACAAGGAAGAGATTGCCGCGATCACTACCGCAGCCCTTTCCTAAGGCACGGTTCTGCGAGAAGTGGCGCCGGTGGAGATGAAGATGCGCATCGATGGCCGTCATGGGTCGATATTCAATATTCAATCCCTGGATTTTACACCACGATTTTTGTTGGGTTTTATGGTCAAAGTTCGGAAGGGGGCGGGCAGCGTGCTTGACGCTCGAGTGTATTGTGCGAGGTGACACGAATCAAAGAGAATCAATTACGTGGCGCGAACCAACAGGACATGCAATATCATCGCACAAAACATTCAGCAGAATTAGCAATTACTCAACCTCAAACTCGACCAGTATCTATATACCATCTCTCAACGTTCTGCTTCGAGGCCTCGACGTCGTGACCAAAGGCCGTGGACCCTTAACCCCGCTCGTTCGCTCCATGGGTGGCGTGTTGGCCAATGAAGCAGCCCGAATTATCGGCTGGAACTTAGTCAACCCAGGCGGCGGCGGAACAGGTGGGCTCGTAGTGAATGGGACGAAGGGTACCGTGGGCGTATGTGACAAGGTGAACTGGTGATCGAGGAAATCATTTCGGCTCGGAACAGGGGGGATCTCGAGTCTTGAATCAAATTGCAGACCCTGTTGACGATACACCCCTTCCCAAGTAGGAATCGGAGAGTGTGGCGTGGATGCCATCGACTGCCGGTACGATCTCGATGGTGAGAGGAGATACGAGGGACGCCGACCAGGCGCACCCCCCCGCGAAATTGGACTCAAGTGTGTCAGTCCGCTCGACGCAGAAGACCTCTTGGTCCGATTGCTGTATTTCGTCGGGGGATGCGTCCGAAGGGAATCAGTGGCATAAGCACCTGAGTCGGGAACGACAGAACTCTCCGGCAACTGCGAGACATTGGGAGCCTGTTCATCGGGATTGGTGGTGACAAGTGCCACCTGGGGTCGGTGGCCCCTCCGAAGAGATGGTCGGGTGCTCTGGGTTTCAGAGTGCTCGGAACGCGTGGAGAAAAACCTTCGAACTGAGGAACGCGCGGATCCGGATGGTTGCGCGGTTGCCGGACTTGGGAGCGTTGGAGATTCGGCCTTAGCCTTGGTGTGCCCATCAAGTACAGCCCGCGAGTTTTGTTGTTCCTGAGTGGTGAAATTCCCCAGGGCCACACGCAAGCTGAGAACGGAACGCGTTGGGGCCGGGAGTGGATCATTTTCCGAGAAACCGGGACTCGCCAGTGAGATGGTATGCGTCGTGTGGTTGGACATCCGCCTAATGGACAGAGTGGATGCCATCGAAGGGGCTAGGGTTGGGTACAGCGCAAACCTCCGAGTTTCGTCGCAGAAGGACCACACCGAGGGAGTGGCCTCTTTCTCCTTTTTTGGCGATGCCGAGTCGAATGCGACTGGCAACCGCGCAGTTAGCCGAGGTAAATGCCTGAGGGGCAGTGGGCTTACACAAGACGACCGCTGCACCGACCGCGAAAGGGACGAAATCTACCAGTAGGTTGGTTGGCTTGGCGGCGGAGGTAATGGTCAGCACATCCAGCAACAGGAGGCTGAGGGCTCTATACACCCGGGAGTCACGCATCAAGTCCAGCTTGCTGAACCAGCCGAGACCCTTAGGCGAGATGAAAAAAATGAACCGGATGATTAGATATAACTCTGCCGAGATCTGCGCAAGAGAGGAGGCGAGGCCGGTTGGGGTGAAGCTAAGGGGACCCGATCAGATTCGAGGACGCACCTCACTCGCTAAAATCGGTTTCCACTCACTGTCTGCGATAACACAGAGATATACCCAATTGTAGCACGGGACTTCATTGAAGTGTCAGCTATCGGCGAGGCAGGGTTTGGGGACTACACACCGGAGAGTGCCAGTAGCGATGGCGTTGTTGGCGAAGACGGATCCTGACAAAAGATCAGCTCAGGCGGGGCAAGAGCCTCCGGCAAGCCTACCCAAAAGGACGAAAAGCAACACCCAAAAGATGTAAACTTCCCTGCGCTTGATCGTAAACTTCTTCAACTCAAAACTAAGGATTAAAAGTCCCGCGAGCCTTCCAGCTTGTGCCGCTGTACCGCCCCAGGCCACTAAAAACGCTTCACAGATGATCAGCGGGAGCGAATTGCATCAAGGGGGGCTTGCGCACCACATGCGGTCCTACCGGCGGTAGTGTATCGGAGTAGTGAAGCGAAGTGAGCCGCGCTCGCACATGTGAAGCAGAGTGCAAGGGTGACCAGCAGTGCATTGCCTTCTTGTGCCCTATGTTGAGAGGTGGTGCTAGAGTTATTAAACTCGGTGTTGTCTTTGGGAGCATTCTCCTCACGACGGGATGTGGTCGCCGGCGCAGTGGGGGTAAGTGCTTCAACATCGTTAGGTCCGTGGTGTCTCTTGACGGGCTTCGTGACGAGTAACAGGAAGAAGGAACATGCGCGCATGAAGTTCTCCCGGGGAAGGGGGCAGGAGAGGATTATTTGCACGCTGTAGAAGAAGAGCCAGCCAAGAAAGAAAGCAGCTATCTGGCGACTGTGTAGGATTGGTATATGATCAAAGCGGAGAACGGAGAGACGAGTCGATTGATGCTTACAAGTCAGGGTTGTTCAAGAACTCATCTGAAGATGGGTTTTCTAGGTCACCGATATTCCAGGCCATGTAAGAATCCTTCGTCGACGATTGCTTGAAAAATTAGAACGCGAGTGAGACCGCTGAAGAGGCCAGCTCCAGCGCCGAGATCAGCTCTCTGAAAAGGGAAGGGAGAGGTGATGAGAGGAGAAAGCAAGCCTCCGAGTGTCGTAATTGTTGTTGCCCATCTCTGTGCCCAGGAGAGGATCTCGTAGGCTGTGTGCAGCAACCCGCATCTGAAACACAATAGCATTAAATTCACGCTCATCACCGTGTTTGGTCTGCTATGGGCGACCAATGAGTATACGAATATAATGCGCGCGCTCCGTCGTGGTATGTCGTCGACGGCATAATTTTCCTTGCCCTTCCTCACCTGCCAGGGAGTGTGGGAAGCAGGGAGTGCGATCGGGGTTTGCCGAAGAGGCTCTTACCAGACCTCGAAATCCAGGCGATAGCCTAAGGTCATTTGTCGCGTGCCTTGACGCGTTCTACATCTACTGCGATGGACTCCGCGCCAGTTAGCACCGCCGCTGAGGTGGAACTCAAAGTCGGGAGGATTGCCGACCCTGGGATAGGTACGTACAGCAACCACTCCGTCCAGCCACAGTGGTGTTCACACATCTCGTTCTCTAATCCCAGACCTAAAGACAAAATACGCATTGGCTTGCGAGCTGCGAGAGACGATTGATACCGCCAGGGACTCTGAGACCCCGCGAGTTATTCCCAACATGATCCCAGTAATCATCGAGGTCTTGCGTTCTGGAAAGGCTTCATTCCAACGAGAAACCACAGAATACGAATTCCGCCGTGTCCTTGTAGACATCCTTCACCGTATCCCATCTGGCGACGCTATACGGCCACAGGCCCTTCCTTTGTTCCAAGGGATGCTCTACTTACTCCGACACGACAATGAGGAGAACGGCGTAACGTGCTGCAAAACTATCATCGATATTGTGCGCTCCTTCAAAGCCCTCTCTGAAGAAATTGTCGCAGAATTCTTCTCCATCCTACTCGAGATGTTTCGCAACATGAAGTCGCTGGTCCAGGAAACGCTCTCCGAGGATTCTCCACGCCTAGACCCCAACGTGGTCTTTCCCTCCGTTCGAAGTTTCAAGGTCCTCGCGGAGATGGGCATGGTAGTTATGACCTTCATGCAATCCCACCGTGCCATGGTGACCTCTGCGATGCAACCGACTATCCCATTAACCCTTGAAGTTCTCGCCTTGGAATCTCCTGCTCAGAAGAAGGCGAGGGAGGATTGTGAAGCCATGGGTAACATCTGGGCCGGTGTCGCGCCAACGATCAAGAACAACCAAGCCTACTCGGACTTCATCAATGCACAAATTAAGGTAGAGTGATCCGAACAAAGTCACCGGCAGACTCTTATAAATTCGGCAGCTGGTTTCCTATCTTACCTTTACTCTTCGTGGCATGGGAGAGCAATTTGAAACCTTCGGGGAAGCACTCGTGCTTACCTCACTAAGACTCTGCCAAGATTGTCCTCCGAATGCTATCCTCTCACGTAGGGTAAGTTCCAAAGTCATTCATTTCCACCCACAATTGACTGTTTTCTGTGATAGGATTTGATGATTGTCATGCGACACATCTTCGCGGTCAATTCAAAGCGAAAGGCACTTATTAACCATCTGGATACTCTCCTCGATGAACGTGTCCTCTTGGGTACTAGCATTGCCTCCCAAGAATACTTACGGTTTGTCCTATACAACCCACACACCACTCGCTCACTCTATCCTGTGCAGCTCGCAAGGATACTTTTCGGTCGTAGACCTCATCCATTACCTCCGTACAGAGTTGGAACCCGACCAATTATCTCGCTTTGCAGTCCTTTACCTTGGCCTCACGCACAACCCTTGTCTCACCATCAGCACCCATATTCTCAGCGCTAAAATGGCCTACAACTCTGTCGAAGTGATCGTTACCAAGAGTACATCATCGAAACACACCGCTGCGAAGGTTTTGCTTGCCATGCTCGAGATTTCGACGACAAAACTCGAGAGCATGCTCACCGTCCACCAGGACATCCTCGCTCGAGCAGAAAAAACGAAGAACGGCGAGCCAAATGGATCGGACATGATCACCATAGAGAAGTCCAGGCCATACGCGGTTGCCCTATTCGCCAGTGAAAAGACAGAAAACATCTTACCGGGTAAGACTCGGCGTCTCCGCGATTGCATCGCGGAATTAATGTGAAATTTCAGAATACAAAATGCTTTACCGGACGTTAGTTCATGGGTTCCGAACCTGCCTCAACGGATTACGAAAACTCGATGTTCCTATCCCTGACGGTGGGCTGGTCAGCCGGATGTTCGATGCGGGTTTGCATGGTCTGTCGTTCTTTGACGGCCAGGATCGAGAAGTCAACGAAGCCATGGAGTGGTTGGCGCTCTGTTTCATGGAGATTAACCCTCACATCGTCCAAGAGGTCTGGACGCAGAAGATTGGAGTTTATGTCGATTGCGCAAAGAAGCGGGTCTGGATTCTCGCCATTGTACAACAGCTCCTCTCCCGGGACAATATCTCACCCACCCTCGTTCCCATTGTTCTCGACCACCTCATATCCAGACTGCCCGAACTGGGTGAACTCGATGAGTCTGTAGCGGTGGCAATCATCCGAATGTTCAAGCTCGCGTTTGGCGCTGTAACCCTCTTTCCTGCCGACAACGAGCCCGTCCTTGCTTCTCGCCTAGGAAGGCTGATCATGGACTGCTTCCCACTTGCAGCCAAGTCCCCTCATGGAACACATTACTTCCACCTACTTCGCGGGCTATTCCGAGCAATCGGTGGGGGCGGTGGGAAATTCGAGCTCATATACAAGGAAGTACTCCCTCTCCTCCCGGAGATGCTCGAATGCCTTAACCGACAGCTCAACTCCTCTTCCGGATTCCATCGGGATCTGGTTGTCGAGCTGTGTTTGACTGTTCCATTACGGCTCACACATCTGTTACCTCACCTGACATACTTGATGCAACCCCTGGCGCTCGCGTTGCGTGGGGGTAACGAGCTAGTATCTCAGGGTCTTCGGACGCTCGAGTTATGCATAGACAACCTCACCCCCGATTTTCTGGATCCAACCTTGAATACCGTCCTCAGGGATTTGATGGAGGCTCTCCATGACCTACTCAAGCCCGTCCCTGCGAGCCATCATCATGCGCACACCACGATCCGGATACTTGGGAAGCTAGGAGGAAGAAACAGGAAGTTGTTGGATCAGGAGCCATTGTTAGACTATAGGCAATACTCCGACCCTGCCAAGATCAGGGTCTCATTTTCTGGGAACGTAACCACTTTGAATCTGACGCATGTGTCGAAGTTGGCTCTGAAGACCATCAGGAGGCCACCAGCCACGATCCCGGCTACTTCGAAGGCACAATGTCAGGGCTATGCCTATACATATCTCGAGAATTGTTTATCTGTTCTCGTTCAGGACGTACGTTTCCTTTCGTGTCCACCAGGTAAATACATTCTGATCCCTCCGATAGGGGGTGAAGGGCAGAGATCGGGAGGAAGTTTTCGTGCGGTGTTTGGAAGGAATTTTCGACGCGGTGCACATCCCGGAACTCCAAACTCAAGCAGAGGTCTACATCAAGAATCTTTCCCGCCATATTTTCGCGCAAGAAATCGCCGAACGACCCTCTTCTGACAGTACCGCCCGTAGGTTCCCTGGGCCCATGCTTGCATGTTATTTGGAAGCGTTCCCCGCCTCCCTGGCCCGCGAGAATGCTGCAGAAAAGATCAAATCACAGGAGCTCGCATCTTCCATCGTCACCAACCTTGTTTCGATGACCGTGGACGCGGGCTTCACCCACGTCGATGTCCTGAGGATCCTACACCACATCGCGGGGAGGTTTAGTTCTCTCTGCCTGGAACCTGGCTGGCTTCGTAAGAGCGCCGGATGCGCTGGAATCAATATTATCGCATGCATGCCTGGGCTGGGGCAGAAGTGCGTCACTGACCGTGATGCCAACGTTATCCGCACGCTGTTGCATGTGCTCAAGGATATGCCATACGATCTTACGCGGGATGTCGATGAGGTGATGGATGTGATGACTCGCGTTCTTCGCCTCAGCAGCGCGAACATGCCCCCAAGCCAGCCGAATGACCCTCCACAACTCAACAAGCTCATGCACCTCACCAGCATATTCTTCCAAGACTTGTCGAATTCCAACCCTATCGTCAGGAGCGCCTCACAGAAGTGTCTTCAGCTTCTGTCGGAACTCAACGATAAGAGCCTCGTCGATTTGCTTATGCCGTTGCGCGACAAGATCCTAGCGTCACTGTATACCAAACCCCTCCGTGCCCTCCCATTCTCAATCCAGATCGGCATCATCGAGGCGGTCCGGTACTGCGTTAGTTTGGAAACTCACTTCGTGGAATTGAACGATGAGCTATTACGGTTACTCCACGAAGTGTTAGCATTGGCGGACGCAGAGGACGCAGCTCTGCTTGGGAGGGCAAACCCGCGTCAGTCCTTGATCGAAATCACGAAGTTGAGGGTGGCTTGCATCAAGCTGTTGACCGCCTCCATGCCGATGACGGACTTTTTCGCCAAGCAGATCCAGACGAGGCAGAAGTGGGTGTTCTTATGTCCCCACGGGTCGGCGAAACTTACGTTTCTGGATTTAGGGTTTCTTCTACCTACTTCAAGTCGCTTTACTCGAGCTCTCCTGAGATCAAGGAGGTCGCATACGAAGGGCTGAAGATGGTCATGTCTCACCAGAACAAGCTACCACGAGATTTGTTACAGACTGGCCTCCGGCCGATCTTGATGAACCTCGCGGATCCCAAACGGCTCTCCGTCTCCGGGCTCGAAGGACTCGCGCGTCTGCTCGAACTTTTGACGAATTACTTCAAGGTTGAGATTGGCTCCAAGCTCCTCGACCACTTCAGATTCGTTGCCGACCCACAGATGCTGCAAGCCTCGTCCAAACTACCACTCCATGACAACGAAGGTATCAACAAACTCGTCCGCATTACCAACATCTTCCATCTCCTTCCCTCGACTGCCAACATGTACCTCGAAAGCTTGGTCAACGCAATCGTTCAGATTGAGGCACAGATGCAGTTCTCGGGTCCGAGTCCGTTCACAACACCCCTAGCCAAGTATCTCAACAGGTACCCTGTCGATTCCATGGACTTCTTTATGAACCACATCCTCTTCCCCCGACACATCCGATCCCTGAGGAGCGTCCTCGAGACCAAGCTAGCCCCCCGCTTATTGCGAGAGGTGGTTGCGCGAGCATCCGCCATCGTCGCCGCTTGTTTCCAGACAACGGACCACAAACACATCATCCCCGGTTTACTTCTCATCGACGACATCACGTCGCAGGACGAAACGCTCCTGATGTCGAACCAATTCCTCGTCGATGGCCTCATTCAACTTTGGAGGACGCACATCCCGGCTCGCCTGGAGCACGACTTAGAAGCGGTCCTGGATGCATCTCAACGGGCAAACCTTCTGATCTCCATCTTCGTCAAAGCTCTCAAGCAAGCGCCGCGAATCGACCTCATCTTTGAGATCACCACGATTTTCACCCACAACCTTCCCATTGAGACCCTCAGCCTGGCGAGATTCATCTACCAACATGTTGCATCATCGGACGATCTCTTTTACAAGAGAAGCATCCTCTTGCGATTCTTCTCGTGGTTCGGTGATCCCTCCATCACCTGGGTTCGGAAAACCTACTTCATCCGGTATATCATCTCCCCTATGCTCCTTGTCCATGCCACGGATTCGGATAACAAGGGCGGTCTTGTCGACGAGGAGATCGTGAAGATGCTTCACAGCCGCATCTGGGCTCCAATGAACATCAAGGACTCCTTCCCTGAGCAAGACGACGCGTTGAAGGTCGAACTCCTTCACCTCACATCCATCATGGTTCAGCATTACCCCCAGTTCCTCATAGACGTCCAGAAGGTTATCATCAAGAGTACGTGGAACTACATCACAAGCGAGGATGTCGTGGTCAAATACACCGCTTACTTACTTGCCGCGCGATTCTTCGAGTCATTCCCCACTCCGGAAAAGTTCGTCGTGCGGGCCTGGACTGGACTGTTGCGACCACCACACAACGAAGGAAGAGCCCTTGTGCGCCAAGCGCTAGATGTGCTCGCTGTGACACTCCCTCGTATGCAGTCCAACGATGGTGGTTGTCCCCAGTGGGCGAAAACCACCCGCAGGCTTTTGGCTGAAGAGGGGGCCGGAATATCCCAGATCTTGATCATCTATCAGCTCATCGTCCGTCAACGAGAACTCTTCTACCCCGTTCGTTCGGTCTTCGTCCCTCACATGGTCAATTCGCTCTTCAAGCTAGGATTGGGAGGATCCAACACCCATGACTCGCGCCTGCTCTCCGTGGAGGTGGTCCAGGTCATGTTCGAATGGGAGCAGAAAGCAACTGGTGCGGGTGATGCGATGGCTGTGGATGAACCTGCCGGTTCGCACTGGGAAATGCCTATCAACTTCAAGGAAACCATGGTCAGTTACCTCGTGAAGCTTGCAACCACTCCTCTGGAGGCACATTCCAAGAACCTCGTGATTCCTCGCGCTCTCACCCTTCTCCGTTCGGTCTTGGGTCCATCCGGTTGGAATGACGTGACCGTAAAATTGCACTTCTTTGGTCGAGCTCTTGAGCAGGTACGTATCCCTCCTCCACCTCGTTTCAGAACATTGATTGGTGTTGTAGTTCGATTTCGCCCTGGAGCCTCAGCTGAGTCTTGCAGTCCAGGCAGCGAAGGTCTTGCAGGTTGTTTCCGCAGAGAAGGACGACGCCTGGTACACTTCGAACGCCGTTATCCTCCAGAAACTGATTCGCAAAGGGATGACTTCCGACGATGCCAACTTGCTCGAGGCTCTCCACCCGGTTTTCGATCGTTTGGCTCGACTGTTCCCACTTCCGAAGGAGGGCGAAGAGGACCAAACGGAGATGGCCGAATTCTATGCTTGGATCCAGTCTTCCATCACGGAGAGCCTTCTCAACAATACTTCCCTTCGCGGTGCCCTGCTCATGCTGAAGTCAGTCACTCAGGCTATACCAGAGCGCGTCACCCCCTTCGGCGAATTCCTGAACAAGTTGTTTGGAAAGGTAGCCAAGGAACACGGCCAGCTTTCCACTTCCACTTCATCTACACCGGGTGCTTCCGAGAGCAACGCGAAGATGTTGATGAACATATTGGACATCTACAAGGTTTCCGTCTCTTTCATAGGGCAGGAAAACCGCTTCAAGCTCATCATGTCCCTCGTTCACCTAATCTCGTTATCCAAAAGCATCCCCCTCTGTCGGTATATCCTGGATATGGTACGAGATTGGACCTTGAACCGTCGCGACGCGTACCCCACAATGAAGGAGAAGGCGATGTTGTTGACGAAAATGGTGACGTTCGAATCCCGACCGGACGTATTGGAACCCTTCCATGAACTCATCTATGATATCTACACATCCCCGGCTTTGCGTCGTAGTGAACTCACGACACGCCTGGAGGTCTGCTTCCTCGTCGGTTGCCGTGCAAAGGACGTGACCGTTCGGGAGAAGTTTATTGATTTGTTAGATGTCAGTGTTCCCAGGTCGTTTTCCAATCGGCTCACGTACATCCTTGGTGTACAAAGCTGGGAGGCTCTCAATGACCATAACTGGACCTTCCTTGCTCTTCACCTCCTCTTTGGCACCCTCGATGGCGAGCAGTCTCTCGTCCCAAACTCACAAGCTCCATTCGCCGGAAACATTTCCACATTCCCTCCCCGTGTCACCACTTCCAACCTCATCCGCCCCATCCAACGCATCTTATTCCTAGACCCTCAGACATCTCACGAGATCTGGGCCGCATTCTTCCCCGCCATTTGGTCTTGTTTGTCGAAACGTGAGCAAGGCGAGATGACCCAGCATATGATCACCATCCTCAGTCGCGAATACCACATCAAGCAGGCGGAACTACGTCCCAACATTATTCAGACCCTGCTGACAGGTATCTATGGATGCTCTCCACCCATGCTCCTCCCACCCCACTTGATCAAGTACCTGGCCAAGATGTTCGGTGCTTGGTATGTATGCATCGAGATCCTCGAGAGCTACATGACCATCTCGGACGATTCCCCACCCGACTCTGTCACCGTTTTCGAGTCCCTCGCCGAACTATACGCAGAACTCGCAGAAGATGACGCATTCTATGGTCTGTGGCGCCGCGGCTCCTACTACCAGGACACGAATATGGCTCTAGCACTGGAGCAGAGTGGTATGTGGGAACAAGCCGCCGGCTCATACGAAAATGCTCAGACGAAGGCGCGTTCTGGAGCCATACCTTTCGTCGATCACGAGTACACGTTGTGGGAGGATCATTGGATGTTGTCTGCCGAGAAGTTACAGCATTGGGACATCCTCTACGATCTGGCGCGTGGGGAGAATAACTACGAGCTAATGCTGGAGAGCGCTTGGAGGATCAAGGATTGGTCGGTCGACATGGAATCGCTGGAGGAACAGGTCCATCTCCTCCCTGAGGTTCCCACACCCCGCCGTCGTGTTTACGAAGCGTTCCTTGCCCTTCTCAAATTGCCCGCCGCCCTGGAAAAGAATGTGGAGTTCACCAAGATTCTGGAAGACGCAATGCAGCTTTGCCTCAGGAGATGGGTTACTCTCCCACCACACCTTTCCGCCGCGCATATTCCACTTCTTCAACACTTCCAACAATTCGTCGAGCTGCAGGAAGCTGTCCAGATATTCGGTTCACTCTCAGCCACCACCGCTCAGAACCTCGAGAAGAAGTCTGCCGATCTCAAAATGGTCCTACAGCTCTGGAGAGAACGCCTACCCAATCTCTGCGATGACATCAGCATCTGGAGCGACCTTGTCGCTTGGCGGCAGAACGTCTTCAACGCCATCAACAAGACATACCTTCCTCTCATCCAGACTTCAGGCCAAGGCGGCACCGCCGGAACTAGCACCAACACCTTCGGCTACCGAGGCTTCCACGAAACTGCCTGGATTATCAACCGGTTTGCCCATGTCGCTCGCAAGCACGATCTCCTGGATGTCTGCGCGAACTCCCTCAACAAGATCTACACACTCCCAAACATCGAAATCTCCGAGGCGTTTCTCAAGCTCAGAGAGCAGGCTCGTTGTCACTACCAACGTCCTAACGACCTTCAGGCAGGGTTGGATGTCATCAACAACACCAACCTCATGTACTTCTCTGCTGCGCAGAAGGCAGAATTCTTCACTCTCAAGGCGATGTTCCATGCCAAGGTTGGACGGGCGGATGAAGCGAGCAATGAGTTCAACCATGCGATCCAGTTGGACCTTAATCAAGCGAAGGCTTGGGCGGCTTGGGGCAAGTTCAGCGACAACATGTTCAAGGACAACCCGACGGAGATGGTCCACGCTGGTACCGCGGTCAGTTGTTACCTTCACGCCGCTGGTATCTACAAGAGCAACAAGAGTCGCCCACTTTTAACCCGGGTGCTGTGGCTTCTGAGTGTCGACGATGCCAACTTCACGATCTCGAGATCGTTCGATACGTACAAGGGAGACGCCGCGTTCTGGTATTGGATTACGTTGATACCTCAGCTTTGTCTTTCCATTTCTCAGCGGGAAGTGAAACAGGCGAGGTATATCTTGCTAAATCTCGCCAAGTTGTTCCCCCAGGTAAGTGACCTTATGCGTGAACATGAATCAGAACCGATTATTCCCTTAGGCTCTCTTCTTCCCACTGCGAACAACGAGGGAGGACATGATCTATGTGAAACGGGCAGCAATGCGCGCGATGACTGCGAGCCAAGCCCAGGCCCAAACTCAGGTTGCCCAACCACAGATCGATACCAATCAACAGGTTCAGTCCACAGAAATCAAGGATGTCACAATGTCCGAGACTAATGCAGAGAACGCACAGGGCGAAGGTAAGAAAGTGACGACAGTCACCAGCCCCTTGCTAATCCCCCACAGTAAATGGCACAACTACACAGTCCACCACCCAAACCGCAGCTCAGTCGGAGACTGCTGCTGCTTCGGTTCCTCTCCGTGGCGCTTGGGATCATATTGAAGAAGTGAACCAGATTCTAAAGACAGCATTCCCACTCCTCATCCTCTGCATGGAAACGCTGGTTGACCAAATCAACTCGCACTTCAAAGTTTCTGGGGAGGAAGATATCTACCGCTTGATCTGTATGCTTATGCAGGATGCTATCCAGGTAAGACGGCTCTTCTGCTGTTGTAGGCGCACGCTAAATTGTCCTTTAGAACTACGTTCTAAGGATGAATGTTCCGGACGACGATGGCATGGTTCTCCCGATGACTATGGCGACCCTCAAGAAGATGGCCTCGAACCTCCCGTCCTTCGCAAGGGTGCGTAATCCTCGCGTCACACGTTAATACGCTAATACGGCCCTCGAACAGAAAGAGTATGAGGAAGACTTCCTGAAGACTCCTTTGACGCATTACGAGTATCTGCGTCGACTGCAGAACTGGAGAGACCGCTACGAGCGCCTCCTGGACTCCAAACCCCGTGAACAATCACTCGACCTTCTTAGTCACTACTTGGTCGACTTCCAATACACCAGGTTCGACGATATTGAGGTACCGGGACAATATCTTGAGGTGTGAAATATCGATTATGTGGTCCGGCGATAGAGCTAACCCCCTGCAACAGGACAAGGACAATAATCAGAACTTCGTTAAGATCCAGAAGTTCGGGCACAAGTTCGAGAACTGCAGATCGCATGGCTATTGTTGGCGAAGGTTCAGTATGCATGGAAACGATGGTTCTGTCACGACTTTTGCTGTCCAGTTGCCCTCGGGACGACACACGAAACGAGAGGAAAGGGTCACGCAGTTGTTTAGGACTTTCAATGGGTGAGAATGACCCGAGCACTTTTAGCATCCTTGGTTGTTGACTATTTCGAAGTGCCTTATCTCGGAAGAGGGAGACAAAGAAGAGGAATCTTCGTTTCCACCTTCCTGCGGCCATTTCGTGCAGTCCAAGTCTGCGTTTGATCCAGAACGACTCATCTTACATCACCCTCGGAGACATCTACGATCAACATTGCGAGGACTCTGGCATCACTAGGGAAGAGCCGGTACTCATGATTGGAGAAAAAGTCAAGACCGTGCTTCGCGACTACAAGACTTCTCACGGAAAGATGGTGTGTTTAATTTGTCCTTCCAACAGCTTTTATTCACCCTTGAATAGCCGAGCAAGTCGGAGTACTTCACCCTGAAGACCGAAGTTCTCTCTGAGGTGACCAACAAGCTCATGCCGGACGATATCCTTCTCAAGGCAAGTCCACCTACGCCGTCTTTCCTCATCCAGTTGCCTAATATCCACAACGCAGTACATGATGAAGACAATGAACAGCCCTGCGGAACTTTGGAGGATGCGGAAGCAGTTCACCACGCAGCTTGCAGCGACGTGCTTCATGACCTATATCCTCTGCTTGACGAGCCGACTCCCCTCGCGATTCCACCTGTCGCGGGCGACCGGTCAGATCGCAATGAGCGAGCTACTACCGTCTACGTCCAGCCAAGCTCCGGTTTTCGCCTCAAGCGATGTAGTGCCGTTCAGGTTGACACCAAGTTTGCAACGGTTCATTGGCTCTGTCTTCCAGGAAGGCATCCTTGTCCCGAGTTTGATGGCAATCGGACGAGGTTTGACTGAGCCAGAGGTAGGAGTACCACTCCTTGACGCCTCGCGGTCGTTAACCCTTTTTGTGTTTAGTTTGAGCTTGAGCAACAGCTCTGTTTGTTCAGTAGGGACGAAGTTATGACCTGGCTGCACGGCAGAGGAAAGCCCTGGACGTTCGACTTGTCGTTTAGGACGAGCGTTGCTGAAAGTATCAAGGGTGTTGTGACGAGAGCGGAGACCCTTGCTTGTAAACTCGAGCGTGAACAGGCAAGTATCTGTTTAATCGGGTTTTTCGTTCTTAGGCTGACACGCCGTCGTTTAGGCTGCCCAAAATCCCACTTCACCCAACGCGAGGGTGATCGTCCACACAGTCAAAAGTCTCGTGGACACTTCGACGAGTCCGGTCAACTTGATGAAAATGACGGAGATCTTCGTACCCTGGTTTTAGAGACACTATCGCATCGCCCATATCTGTTTCCACCATCCACCATGCAACCCCAACCAGATATCCTTGAACATATCATACTTGTTTGTACTTTTAGGAGAGCATAATCATAATACCAAGACCCAAGGATTCACTGGTTCCAACCTTCCGTTTGCCTAAACTGGTTGATGAGCTGTTCACTCTCCAGCATCATCTAAAAGAAGGGCAGCGTGAGCATGAATTACTAGAAGGAACGTTCGGGGATACCTCTTCGGCCATTTTGTAAAGATCAGAGTCTGGCCGGTTGTACATCATCGAATTGGCGAACATCAAATAGATATCCCTCTGGTACTCGAGGGAGTTGGTTATCTGACCATCTCGTATTCTCGCCTTGATCGCCTTCAGGTCGATGGGTCGTCTCACGATCTCATAATAATCCGGCGCGTCAGAAACCTTTACTGGGCCATGGAAGATGCTCCCGTTTCGAAGCTGGCATATCTGGTCATGGAGGAGAGATATGACGTTCTGGAATATTCGGGAAGCTGCTTCCGAGGTGGTGCCACGTCGCTTCTTGGTTGGCGCTGGGAAAAAAGAAACAGGTAAGGGGTTAGGAGGGTCGTGGATAGGGCGTAGATTGAGCACAGTGATGGTATAGGGACCAGGGACGTCCTTACCTGGCTCAGGTTCGCTTTCATCGAGGGGTTCAGAAACTTCTCGAGACTTCTTTTTCTCCCTCTTGGGGTCCGCCTCAGCCTCCGCCTTACGTTTGCCTGTAAAGTGCGAACACCGATTTAGTATTCCTAATCAACATGACCACGTACAGATGGCGGACCTCGGCGTGTCTGGACTCCAGTTTCAGGTTCGTCCTTTTCGGAGGCGACTGCCTCTTGGGTCTCCTCTTGCTCCAGTTCGTCATCTGCAGGCGTCTCTTCCGGGGGAGCGGGTGGGGAGGGAGCTTGATCCGGTTCCGTCGCATCTGCTCCATCTATCCCTAGGACGTGTCAGTAGATCCGTAAGCGCGAATAAGGTTCCGAGCAAACCTTCAGGATCCTGTTCCTCTGGATCCTGTTCAGTGAACGGTGACTGTGGCTCTGCTTCCGTCTGGATCGGTTGAGTGGGCTCTTCGTTCGCAACCTGGACCTGGTCCTGTGCGATATCCGCTCCCTCGGCGGGTTTCGGCGAGGACGGGACAGAAATTGGAGTCAGATGTAGGTCGACCTCTTCTTCTTCCAGCGCTTGGCTGACTTGCTGTGCAACCGGTGGGTCATCCGTTGTAGCGTCTGAATCGTCAATAGTGATTGGTTCATCCTGTTGTTGCGGAGGCTCTGCATCGATTGCGGATACGTCTTCGATTTCGTTGGTCGGTTCCACAAGGACCTCCGTCACTTCCTGTGCAATTGGCGCGTCGGGGGCGGGCTCCGGACTGACTATACCAAGAGAGGCCTTAATTCGCTCATCCCATAGTCCGGAATGTATTTCTTCGATCTCCGCAAGCACAGTCCTAGGAATGTTAATAATAGTCCGGGAACGTGGGACACGAAACCCACATACTTGAACCGGGTCTCCTCTTGGAATATGAGGTCACGGAGTTCCGTGACGCGAGCTGCGTAGTGTACTTCAGCCAGTTTCCGATTCACGTTAGCTGGACAGTTGTGAGCCTATGCGGGTTGCGCGCATAGATACCGTTGAATGTCGTACCGCGTGGTTTCGCGTTATCTTTGCCCATACTTGACCGCACTCTCAGAGCGCGGTATAACAGCATATTATTGATGAATGCCCACCTATCTAACCCCGCAGCATGTATCATGCTTGTGTAGATCGAGCTGCATATCTGGACATACGCGTATTATGATGGCGCGGTTGCGATGCGATGGATGTAAGCATACCGAGGGATTGAAGTACGACCTCGGCCGACCAATGAGGGGGTGGGTGGAGATGATCTGAGAAACCTTTGACCAGTCGCTCGCGCCCTCCTGATATACCGCTTGGGCGAGGAGCAGCCGCTCGGTGTTGGTGAGCTGGTCCATAGGAGGTGAGGGTGTGAGAACGAATTTCTTGTTTTGGGTACACGGGTGGCGTCACCGGTCCTTCCTTTTTGAGTCACAAAGTTGACCCTTCCGCAGTCACAGCGTCGGCCCACCTTGCTCTTCCTCGACCGCCATGAAGTACCTCGCATCGCTCCTCGTCCTCCTCCCTCTCGTCACCGCCGAGGTCGCCAAACTCAAGTTGCACAAGATTCCTCAAGTCTCCCAGAATCCTACTCTCGAGACCGCGTACCTCGCTTCCAAGTATGGTGTTGCTCAGCCTCAAGTTCCTCTGATGGGTGCTGGAGGCTCTGGAAGGCGCCTCCGCGTTGACAACCAGGGTGAAGACCTCTTCTGGACTCAGGAGGAGGCTACCAAACTGGGCCACACCGTTCCTTTGACTAGTGCGTACCCCTTTCTCCGCACAAGTACCGGAGGACCCTAACCGCGACCAGACTTCATGAACGCCCAGTACTTTGCTGAAATTTCCCTGGGAACTCCCCCGCAGTCTGTAAGCCGCCCTTGATTTACTTCCGCCGACCCAGTTCTCACAGCCCCCTCCCGACTTTAGTTCAAGGTCATCCTCGACACTGGGTCCGTGATCCTCCACACACGTAACGAATGTCGTCATCTCAACATTTGACGGTTTTAGATCGAGCAACCTCTGGATTCCCAGCTCCAAGTGCACGTCCATCGCGTGTTTCCTCCACGCGAAGTACGATTCCGGTGCCTCTTCCACTTACAAGGCCAACGATACCGGTGTTGAGATCCGCTATGGTTCTGGTTCCATGGAGGGCTTCGTCTCGAATGATGTCTTCAGCATGGGCGATCTCACGGTGAAGGGTATGGACTTCGCCGAGGCCACCAAGGAGCCAGGTCTCGCCTTTGCCTTTGGCAAGTTAGTAACCCCTTTTGGCCCATTAGACCCCCTTTTTGACATACGATATCTAGATTCGACGGTATCCTAGGTCTCGCTTACGACACCATTGCTGTGAGCCACGTCGTCCCGCCATTCTACTACCTTGTGAACAAGGGTCTCCTTGACGAGCCTGTGTTCGCTTTCCGTTTGGGAAATTCCGAGGAGGACGGAGGAGAGGCCACCTTTGGTGGCATCGACAGCTCTGCCTACAAGGGCAAGCTCACGTACGCCCCTGTGCGCCGAAAGGCCTACTGGGAGGTTGAATTGAACAAGATCAACTTTGGCGGTGATGAGCTTGAGCTTGAGAACACTGGGGCTGCCATTGACACTGGTAGGTTGACACCATCACTGCATCCTTGAATGACATTGTGATGCGTTCCTTTCCAGGCACTTCATTGATCGCTCTCCCCACCGACATCGCTGAGATGCTTAACACTCAGATCGGTGCCAAGAAGTCCTGGAACGGCCAGTACACTGTTGACTGCAATACAGTTCCCAGCCTCCCAGACCTCACCCTCTACCTCGACGGCAAACCATATCCTATCAAGGCTACCGACTATATCCTGAACGTGCAAGGTTCATGCTTGTCGTCCTTTACCCCAATGGACATCAACCTGCCGGATGGCAGTCAAATTTGGGTTGTTGGTGAGTGTTTGCGGTCACACGGAACCGCATGTGTAGCGAGCGCTAACGGATATCCTGTGCAGGTGACGTCTTCCTTCGTCGCTATTACACAGTGTATGATCTCGGTCGTAACGCCGTTGGATTTGCTGAAGCCGCCTAAGTTCTTTCGTTCCCCGTTAAACGTTCCGCCGTTCATTGTAATGGCAAGTATTATTGTACATTGGCAATACCATCGCTGTTCTCGGTTTCCCTCTGTCATGAAGGCTCCGACGGAACGTCGATTTGACTCACCGGAGGACAGGCACCGTGAAGAAATGAGTTGATGTCGCCTTGTCAAGATGGCCGCGCGCCGATAGTCACGGGGGGGCTTGGGCGCTGAGCCGACCGCGCGCGTGGAACGGCATGAATATATTTATGGGAACATTCGGCGGATTGACAGGCGTTGCTGTACATCTGTATCCAAGGATGCAGCGGCCATACTGTGCGTGAGAAGGGGGACGGGCGCGCCTGATACCATCGTGGCTACTTCGCCACGTCAACTCCCCTGCTGTGCACTCGTACACTGTGCGTCAGATTGTGCCTCGTTCAAAAAAAGGCATCATCGTCTAATTGGACAGCGATCCTTAGGATCACAATAGATTCAAATAACCACGGATCCAGAGCCAAATGACTCCATAACGGCACGCAGCACCGGTTTTATGATGTCCTGTGCCGTTTACCCGATCCCCCTGCTCATATAAAATCTTATCTTTCCAGACCTCAGCAAATTCCCTCAATCAACTTCCCCATCAACTCACCCATCCCACCCGCAATGGCCAGACACACTAAACCCATCTCCACCCCCGTCGAGCAGACCAAGCCCAAGAAGCATGTCAAGTTCTTGATACCCTCCGAGTCCCCTCTCCCAATCTCCCTCTCCCCCGTCCCCAACACCCCGTCGCCGGCATATTCCCAAACATCTCTACCATCTACCGCTGGGCCATTCACACCCCCTACTCCCAATGTACCACCACCACCATTTGCATTTTCTCCTGTGAAGAACAGCCCAGTTATTCCCCATAAGAACGGTCACCATTTTGTCCCGGCAACCCCAACCTCTCCTGCCCCACCCTCCCTTCACGACCTCCTTGCCAACCCCCAGGGTGCCCGTCTCGACATTGCGTTCCCACCGCACCCGGACCGACTCCGTATCCAATACCCCCACCTTTCTATGGCCGCTACTCACCCGCCGGCCAGGGCCATGAAGGTCGTTGCATCCGGGCTGCCTTGGAGCATCACTGTTGAGCCTACTACCACCACCTCCCCCTTTGTCACCGTCCTGGACGTCTTGCACGCATTGTACACCAGTCTTCACAAGCCCATTAAGCCGGCCGAGTTCGATGCCGTCTCCCATTCCCACCGGGACTTAATCTCCAAGGCTTGGCACCATCGGTTGGATAAGATCCCATTCCCTTCCGACTTGAAGACTGAGAAGGCACGCGGAGTCCGGCGCATGGACTTCTTGTTGGGGAAAACTTGCGTTAAGCGGTTGAGGTATCTCAGCATTTCTAGTCGGGGCGAGGTCACCTGGCTAGTCGACTTTGGTACATAGAGGTCGAGCAGCCCCGCTCCTCTGTTCAACGGTCAAGGAATTATGAGGTCTCGTCTGGATCCATTACTTCTATAAGGTTTCACCACCACCACCACCACCACCACACACACCCTCGGCGGTTTGCCTGCGGTCCAAGCCGCACGCAGCTGCTGGTCACCCCAACACCCCCTCTCCACTTCCGAGTTTGTCGGTTTTGCCCACGTCTGTAATAGTTGCCTTTTGTCAAGCCAAAAGGCGGTGGGGTTATTGGGCCTTCGAGTAAGTTGTTTGTCCATTTACCCTCGACCGCCATTCAGACTTCTAATCTGGCCTTTCCTTTCAGTTTACCATTTTTGCTTATTCCGTGCTCACCCACCCATCTGTTGTGGATTTATTTCCCAATGTCCATTTCTCCTCGAATAACCCTGTTTTCTCGAGTAACTTTTCTGTATTGGGCGCAACGAGCAGCAGATAACCGAAACGAAACAAATACGCCATTGTATTGGTTGTAACAACACCCCTCTCAATAAACCTTGTAACATACATACTCCTTTCGCTCTCTTATGGGATATGTTTTATGAGCCTCTCGAGGCATTCCCCATCAGGTTGTCCGAGGTCTCCATTCTTGTGAATGTGAAGTATCACAAGATCCCGATCGGTACCGAAGGAGGTAAACCCCGAGCCCAGTCACCTGGACTTTTCTCGAGTACGTGGCGTGATGCTCGAACCCAAAGTGCAGGGATGTCGACAGCGTTACGCAGCATGGTCTACGTATTCCGCAGCAGGGAACGGATGCGCACTTTTTTGGCTCGTGTGGGCGACCGGGTACGCCGACGTCCAAAGTGTCAGACGTGTCACCGGAGAATTAGGGGAGTGCTGCGGGAAGCCTCTGACGATCTACTGGGATCCTTGGGTGACTTCAAGACGGCTGACCGGCTGCGGGTTCTGTCCGCCCGACGGAGAACGAGAATTTGTCTCAGCCAGGGATGGTCGATAGCGTCTAGATTGTGATGTGCCGATAGGATAGGATGCGCAGTGGGACGTGAATTCAAGATCGCGAAACCGTGACTTGACACAATCATGGCTGAGACAACCCCCGGCGCGTCCTCGAATTCGGTACCGCAAACGAACGATATCCTCTCCCCCTCTCTCACAAACCTCCTGCGCAAATTCCCATCAGCATCAAGACTGGCATCGTGTCGGAAGGAGCTTTTGTCCAAGTCGCTTGAATGGCCTTTGCATCGTGTAAAGGTTCTGGAAGGACATACCGGGTAGGTTACCACAACTAACCATTGAGATCCCTCCCCCCTCTCGACCCCACATTTCTTGGGTAAGATAGCCTTTGTTGACGAACCGAACTTTTCGATGCAAGATGTGTGAACGCGCTGAGTTGGACGAGTGATGGGGAGACCTTGATCTCAGGAGGGGATGATACTACGTTCGTATTCTCACCCATTGCGTGTGCCCTTTGATCCCCAGTTTGACTGCTACACCCTTTTTCTTTACTCCTTTGCTCATGGCTGTACCCTACAATCAACCAGTGTACGATTCTGGCGAATGTCGGAAGACAAGGGCGATCCGGAGGACGAGTATCCATTTGCCTGCTATCATCAAGTACCTACGGGACATTGGGACAACATTTTCTCTGCAAAGATGTTACCATTCTCAGCCAGGCTGTGAGTATAGCCCTCTCGAGCTGCCTCTTTGTTTTTGTTTTTGTTTTTTTTTCCCTTGGAACCATAAACTGATGAATGGGTACGATCGTACAGGGCTACCGCGGCTAGAGATGGCTTAGTTAAAGTCTTCGACGTCGGTGCAGAGATAACCACATTCGAATCCACCTCTCCATATTTGAGAGGGTCCCCCACACACTCGGACCGGAAACAAAGGACAATCAGGTGTCATTCGAATGCCGTGAAGAGGATCACGACAGAGCAGAGTTCGGATGTATTTCTAACTGTTTCGGAGGTCAGTGATGCCATTCGAGCGTACGCGATCGCCAGGGCTGAAAGTACGGAAAAGGATGGCACTGTAAGGCAGCACGACCTGAGGGCTCCAACACACCGGTGCGGAGCCGAAGGAGCAGCTTGTTCGACACCGCTGGTGAAACTGTCTCATCGCCTGTTCTCCATGTCAATAGCCCCGTCTGCGCCACACCAACTAGTTGTTGCTGGGGACCACCCTTACGTACGTTTCATTCACTTATCGAAAATGTTATTCTGGGCTCATCCCACACAGGGCTACCTCTTTGACCGCAGGCAGATCGGCCGGCTCCTACAAGCGGAATGGGGCGTTCCCGTGGAGGACGGAAGTCTCACCACCTGCGTCAGACGATTCTCAACCAAGGCGAGACCTTCGCCACACGAGTACATTACCGCGGCAAGAGTATCGTCGACCAATGGTCATGAGGTACGCAGATCGCATCGTGTCATCACAACTACGTGTCATAATAGGGTCATCAGGTTATCCTATGTGAGTGTGTATGGTGCGCTCCCATCTATGGGGCTCAAGTTTACCGGATGCACCAGCGTACGGTGGTCACTCGGTTTATCTGTTCTCCACCCTGGATGATCCCACGGAAGAGTCTCTGAGGACCCCGTCCCCGATATTGTCACCTAATTCAAAGCGGCAGAAGACAGGCGACGGCTCTCTCTCAGCGAGACCGGACGATCCCATAACCGGAGACGCGCCGTCCATAGCAGACAGTCATACCCCGTCTGATCACGGGGACGTGGAAATGGATGAAAGCGGCGACCGGGAAGAGATGGAGGAGGAAGATGAGGAAGATGAGGATGCTGAAACAAAATACTCAGACGTTCCTTTGGTCCTCCCGCGACGGTCGTTCAAAGGCGTATCAAACTTGCGGACGATCAAGGATGGTACAGTGTTCGTAGGTCATCGAAAAGCACCTGTTACTGATGGAATCCCTTGCAGTCAACTTTGTCGGACCCAATGATGAATATGTCGTCTCTGGTTCTGACGACGGTTATTTCTTCTTGTGGAGAAGAGAAACCGGCGCTCTGCACGGGATATACGAGGGCGATGGGAGCGTTGTGAACGTCATCGAGGCCCACCCCACTCTTCCGTTGCTTGCGGTGAGTGGTATTGACCACGAACCCAAGGTGAGTCCACCTCTTGAGGTTTTGTTCCCGAACACTTACGCTATGGGTCAGTTGTTTAGCCCCCACAAAGGAGCGGATGAGTGGTCGAGGCTCGACAGAGCAGAGAATATAATCAATAACAACATGGACAGCGTCGTCGTTCCCCCCATACTATCGCTCCTCCAGGATATTGGGGTTATCACCAGTGCAACGAGCGGTGGCTCAGTTGACACTTCTCAATGTACGCACCAGTGAAGGAGAGTAGAAATGAGTTTATGTTGTATCACTACCGTTGTATCTTATCTCCCAATCCAAGTTGTGTCAGGGCACGCTCCCGGCTGACGATACTAGGGATTGCCAATTTCTGACCTGTCACACTGACTTGGACAACCAACGATGGCCTCCATCTGCAAACCACAAGCACTTTTTAGCACCCAGCCCGTTTTTTTTTTCGACGGAGGCCGATATTTCTTGGGTTGTTTGGACGGGGTTCGGAGAGAAGGGATTTTGGGAGGGGACGAGAGAGGAATAGGCCAATTGTCCGCCTGGGGATTGTGACAACCCTCAACGCCTTCTCACCACCCGCGACGGCGGACCCATCGGCACACCGAACGCCATCGTCACTGTACGGACCCAGTCTCGACGCTCGCTCTCGAGGTCGACGACGGAATAGGAACAGGTTTGTCTTCAAGCCCTTCCAGTCATTTGTTTCCACGCATAATCTTTCGCGTAAGTCGTCTTTCACAACCGGTCTCCCTTCTCGGACCCGTCCCGTGCGTGCGGTTCAGAGCGCTGACCTTCCTTTCATCCGTTTTTTTTTCTTCCACACCTCAAATCTCAATCGGAATTCGAAGTGCGCAGGGTTGCTTGAGTTCGCCCTCTCGTAAATTCGCGCTGCAACTTTTCAGCCTATTGCGTGGTTAACCCGTGAAATCGTTCAACCTGTGGGCTTGCGGTTTGCAAAAGGTGACAGACACCCTTGACCTTTCTCTTCCTCCAACCGTTCACTCACAACGTCTACCCAAGCGCGACGATGAACAACGCACATTCAACAGGTGGTGGCACCGGGGGCGGGAACACCGGAGGGGGGAGGAAACGTCGAAATCATCACAAACAGCATCACCATCAACATAACAACTCTCGTGAAGCTGCTCCACCAGCAGTCTTGCTGGACGACGCCAACGATCTCAACTACCCCGTTCACCATTCTCACTCCTACCCCGCCGCTGCTTCGTACGACATGAGGAGGGACCCGAGCCAGTCGCGTAACAGACGTGGTGACATCGACAACTGGCAACAGAGGGGAGAACCTTCACATTCCATGCACAACCGCGGCTACGACGATCTTCCTAGGCGCAACGGCAGTGGAAGGAACTCTTACGACAGGTTGGATAGGGAGGGCGAGGCTTGGCCTGTGGTTGAACCTTATGGGCCACCCGGCGACTGGCAACCCGCTGAAGAGTTTACTCAACCAGGTTACGCCTCCTCCTATGGCGACGCTGGCTACAGCTCTGGGCGACGGGGCATGGGTTATGACTGGGTGGAGGACGACCGAAGATTACCGCCGGAAAACGGACGTCGCCTTGTGAATGACGGGACGCGAGGGTGGAGGGATAACGGTCAACAACGGTTTGTGTCTGACTCTGGTTGGGATAGTCGGTTTGTCGAGACCCGGGAACCTGCCCCGTACTTGGAGGAGCCCCGACTCGAAGAGCCCGCCCGGAACTGGGAGCCTGCCCCTGCCTGGAAACAGAACCAACACAACCGTCCCAATCAGCACAACCGGAACCAACGTAATCAGCACCGACAGGGCGACGGTAACGCCAACCAGTCTGGTAACTTCAACAACAATAACAATAACTACGGTCGCGGTAATCGACAGGGGAAGAACAAGGGGAAGAAGTGGAAAAACAAGGATAAGCAGCGAGGGGATTGGAAGCAACAGCAGCAGCAACAGCAACAACAACAACAACAACAACAACCACAGGATGACCAGAACCCCAACAAGTTTGTGTTCCGTTCGTCCCCTTTAGCTTGAGACTTCTCTCTGAACCCATGTAAATCCCCAGCTGGACACGCCGTGATACGAATCAGGTATCGAGTGTGAATCAAATACCGCTCAAGCGTCGGCAGCAACACTCGAGATCTCGGTCCGCGTCACCTACGAACTCCTTCTACTCTCGGCGGAGCTCCCATGGAGGAAGGTCGCGGTCGAGGTCTCCATCTCCGAAGCGTTTACGACATAGTATCAGTCCTTCCAGGCACGACTCCAGTCCCATCAACAAGCGTCAGAAGTGGAAGAAGAACCGGGGTGGTGACAACCAACAGAATCGCGAAAGAGGACGCGCTCGGCGGAAAAGCCCGTCCCCTACGTATTCGGCCTCATCGAGGAGCGTAAGTTCCACTTCAAGTCGAAGCTCCGGGGCCGGGGATCGACCCCGGACGCTGCACCGTCTTCCGACAGCGACAAATGTCCGTGATATCGACATTACGTTGTCGATGTCTAAAACTACTGCCTCGTGGGACCACTCCCCGAAAAGCGTGCGTCGTGGACGGGAAAAGAGCACCAGTCCAAAAACCGAGGTTAGTTCCAAACCCTAGGCACCATTTCACGCGTTTTCCTGACCCTGCGCCTTACCCAAGCGGGCGAACAAGCGACCAATGCTCGAACCCAATCCGAGACTCAACTTTGGTACCGATATGCCTCCACCCCCCGTTCCACGAACTTTCCACCAGCCTGGTGCTGAGGGTCCTCAGCAATTAGCCTCTCCATCACCTGCGAAGGGGAAGAAGGCCGGATTCAGACCTATAGGATCCGCGAACTCCTCACTGCGCCAATTCTTCCCCGCTGACGATGACGACGAGCCAATGCTTAAGCCACGCGACCAAGCGGTGACACCACCTCGGCCTTCCTTCCAAGAGCCCGATCGTGAACGTGATCGAGATCGCGAACCGGAGGAACGCAGGTCCTCGGACCGGATGTCGATAGAGATGGATATGAGCACCACTCCTCCCCTTGAATCGACGCGTCGGAATGTTTACGAACAGCCGATGCAAGAAACTGGGCCACCGCGCTCGCCATCGCCCACGTGGTCACCTGCATATGCCTATGAAGAGCCTCGAGAGGCGTTCTCGATTATGACGCAGGTCGGGGAGGGTACGTTTGGAAAGGTCTACAAGGCTCGAAATAACACCACGCATGCGATCGTGGCGTTGAAGAGAGTGCGGATGGAGGCAGAGAGGGATGGGTTCCCCGTCACTGCCATGCGGGAAATTAAGCTCTTGCAGTCCCTGAGACACGACAACGTGGTGAGGTTGCATGAGATGATGGTTTCGAACGGTTCGTTCTCGCAATGATTCCCTGGACGCCTTACTGATTCATGGATCCAGGATCCGTCTACATGGTATTCCAATACATGGACCATGACCTCACCGGGGTCTTGTCTCAGACACAGTTCACCTTCAACGATGCTCAGCTAAAGAGCTTGTGCCAGCAAATGTTGGCGGGTCTATCGTACCTCCACCATAAAGGTGTCATCCATCGCGACATCAAGGGGTCCAATATCCTGGTTAATAGCCGCGGAGAGTTGAAACTCGCCGACTTCGGTTTGGCAAGGTTCTATCAGAAACGGCGACAGAGCGATTACACGAACCGAGTAATTACTCTGTGGTATCGCCCGCCAGAACTCCTATTTGGTACGACGGTTTATGGACCAGAAGTTGACATGTGGAGCGCTGGGTACGTCATACACGTGTTCCTTTTTCCTTTTCCTTTGATTTTACCTAAACGATGTGGCTCATAACTCGTGATGATAAGGTGTATCATGCTGGAATTGTTCACGAAGAAGCCGGTGTTCCAGGGAACTGACGAGATTCACCAGCTGGACGTGATTTACAAGGTCCTTGGTACTCCGACTCCAGAACGGTGGCCTGGGGTTACGACGATGCCTTGGTATGAACTCGTGAAACCGAAAGAGGTGATCCCGAATCCGTTCAGGGATCTGTTTAAGAAGTATGGACACTCTAATTTATTGCCCTCGTTGTGGTTTCTGATGGAACATGTAGGTGGCTCTCGCCGTATGGCATGGAGTTGGCGGAGGAGTTGCTGCATTACAACCCGTCGAAGAGGATATCCGCTGTCCAGGCACTCCAACACCCTTATTTCACGCAGGAGCAACCGCCACCACAGCAACCAACTGGGTAAGTTCAGTTCATGCATCGGAGACGCGCCCCTTGTCTTGCTCACTGCGCTTTTCATAGCCTGGTTGCGTTGGAGGGCGAATGGCACGAACTGGAGACGAAGAGGGAGAAGGCCAGGAAACGCAAGAAGGAAGCCGCAGGCTAATCTCGCGTTCCCGATTCGACCTAACATTTTACATTTTCTCTCTCAACATGTACCCTCTACTTCACACACACGCAATTCGTCGCCCAGTGTTCCACCGGGCGCGTGCCTTTATTTTCCAATGCTGTTTTTTCACACCTTTATCACCCCGTTCGGTTCGTCATACAAGTAAAGTACATCGCACGTTTGTGAAGTGAGCACCTTTTTCTCTCTCTCTAATTCACCGTTACCAGCCCTTTCTCTGTAAGACTCTGGACGATCGACTCGACCTGTGAGAAGAACAATATGTCAGCATCGCACGGGACCATGAAGACCTTGCGTACATTTGCAGCGGTGATGCGGATCTGCTGGTCCCATCGTTTGGTGAACAAAGCGCCAGTGTCCTCCGTGGTCTGTTCGACATCCCCGAGACCACCGGCCTTACCCTGAGCGTCGTCCTCTTCCTTGTTCGCTTCGAACCAGATAAGCCTATCGACCTGGTCAATGGAACCCTTCAACCTCCCCTGCTCGATCATCTTCCTCGCCATGTTCTCCGCCGCGTTAGGTGACAGATCTAATAGGGCTCCCAGACCCTTGAAGGTGATGTTATTGTAAATCTTGGAACTGGCCAATAAGTTGTGTTCCATGACCGCACGGTCAAGGACGGTGGAGGGGCCGGTCCGCTTACTGATGGGGGGATCGTTCGGGTCATCATCGGTCTGCATGGCGGACGCGACGCGGTCGTTGGAGGATAATGCTACTTTGGCGAGCTGGTGAGGCTTGAGGGTGCCCTCGAAGTCTTTAACTTCGGCGGAGCGAAGGATACGATCGAGGAACATCTTTTGTAGGATGTTGAAGGAGGGGAGGTCGGCTGTTCGTTCGTCCCTGCATAGGGAGGCGAGAACTCGGGATCGATTCGGACCTGCTGGAGCAAGGACACCACATGTCACTGCAGCTGACCTGAGAGGTGATTAGGATTTAAATATCGGCGAAGGGAGGTGGGGGAGGGCTTACAGCATGTGTTGACGTTCATCTTCGTCGATTTCTGCGACCCAGCTTAGCTCATGGTACCTGCTGGCGGCCTCCAAGAATTTTCTAGAATAGTCCATGATCCTGGCCTGGCACAGTTTGTACGCTAACAAAGTCGCTTTGTCGTTCGTTGAATGGACTAGCAGGGCAGCACGGTTGTAGTATGTCTCGGCCTGTACGTTGTCTTCGTCCTCAAGAAGGAGCCGGACAATACGGATGTATATTTGCAGCTTTTCTTGATCTGGTATGGATCTATATCAGAGGGTATATGAGTCCGATAAATCGTATTCGGGTGGGCAGCGATAAGCGCACCTTTGGCTTGAATCTAGGGAGAGACCCATGAGGATTCGAGCGGCATCGCTCCATTCCTCTTCTGATTCGAACAGTTCAGCAAGTTGTAACCTTATCGAATTGACCTGTCCCACAGATATCCACACTGTTGAGTATGTTGAACAAATAGGGGGGTGATGATCGTGAGACGGCCACTCAACATGTTCCTCGTAGCTGACAATCTTTGGCTGAATGAGGTTGAGCGTATCCTGTAGGATCCGCTTCTTGACATCTGGATCCTGGACGATGCCTTCTGTCACGGCTTTCACGAGCTCAGAAACGACCTGTCTGCCAACCACGAGACCGCCTGCATCTTGATTGGCCACTGTGTCTACGAGGGTGTGGAGGTCTGCCAGGAAAGACGGGCTAGATTGGTTCGCAAAGAGGTCGTTAAGGACGGCAACATATGCTGGGGCCTTGTCCCTCTGGGACAGAGAAGCTAATTGGGCGAGACGCGAGTCCATTGCAGGGCAATGATCCCTCGGTGGTGGCGGGGATGGAGGGGGGTTGCCAGACACGTGATGTTACGGGGTTATTTCATCTCGCACCCCGAGTGTATGGAGGTCTGATTGAAGCCTTTGGAAGAACAATGCGGAAGCTTGGAAGTGGCTAGTGGGATGAAGAGATAACATAAGATGGTTTTCATGTCTAGTGAACTACAGAACGTCAGGTTGTCGCTGTGGGAACATGTTAAAGCTGACAGATCGATGATTGGCCGTGTCTTCTTGGTCTTATACCCTCACCTTCGCCCACACCGGCGCCAGGTCGCTCTCCCTCTCTTCCCCTCTTTCCGCCTTCTGGGTTTCTGTGAGACTCTTTCCCTCTTTCTTTCGCTGCTGCCAGCCAGCCCAGCCAGCCATGTCTCGGTTCACATCCGCCCACCATATTAACAAACCCTCGGCTCGACAACTCGCCGACCGCCAGGCATTTTCCGCCGCAACAAATCTGAACACCGTCAATCCGCTGTACGCTGATGACCTGGGTTTTTCAGCAAACGCGCCCAGTAATTCCCATTCGTTTGGTTATTCCCATGACCTTTCGTTCTCCGGTCTTCCTTCATTTGCAGCCCTCTCCGAAGCCCCGACTCGGATGCCGAGCCGCGCAACCACCTCTGTCCTCGGTTACAATCAGTCTGGTGTGGAGCGTTCGCGGCAACGGACTTCTCGTTGGCTAGTCCTCGTACTCCCTCCGTCCTTCATCGCCCAGTCGCAGGGAGCGTTGGGCCACACGCTGTCATCGGGACCGAGTACCCGACTGTCTCAGGGATTACTGTTACCTCTGTATCCAACGGTGAATCTATCCGTGCCATATCTCTCATAATGCTGTGCTTCTTACCCACTCTTCGCGTTTTGATTGGAACTTTCAGATGTATGCGCAGTTGGGCGCGATCGCGCGCGAATTCAATTTCCCGAGTATCGTGGGGATCTGTCTGTATATGCACGTCGACGAAGCCGGTGCACTATACACGCCACGGATAAGTGAGGAGTCATGGAGTGTCCTCTGGGGACATCTGTTCGAATCGAACGCTCCTGGTCCAACTGCTGGGCTTCCCATCTCTGGACGGATTGAGTTTGACATTGGTAGGTTTCGTAATGGGTCCGGATCGCCCTTGTTAGTTGACGCCCAACCTGTAGACCCTGCGAAAGCTCGGTGGTATGATTCTTGGATTTCAGCTTGGCGGGAAACCGTGTCCTTGCCGTCCCTGTCACCCACTCATGTCGCCTCCGTGCATCAACGTCAAGAGAGTAAGACCACTGCCAATTCTGAAGAAGCACAAGGGCAGAGCCAGACAGTTGCCGGTACCAAGAAAAGGACGAGGTATACGCCCAAACCGCTCTCCCTGGTCGAACGTTTTGACTCGACCAACTCTTCGCCTCCCATGCCTCCGTCGATCCCAATGCCAGTTCCTGTGACCACCTCCGCGCCTATCTCTGAACCCCACTCCGGGTCCCCTCCTCTCGCGAAGACGCCAGTCTTATCGCCTATCATACAGGAGGAGGAGCCTCTTCTATCCCACAGGGAGGAAATTGACAACCGGGTCAAGTCTTGGAGGGAGGGCGCCACTTTCAAGACCAACCTTCTTGCCTCAACGGGACAAGTTAGCCTGGATCCCGCCAACATGCCCAATACACTTCCTTTGGATGGTCCGGTCGCGGGAGGTGATGAGGTTCGGTCAGAGATGAACCCAGACGACTACTCCTGGAGTATTAGCTCAGCAGGTCCTCCATCCGTTCTCGACTCTCCCACCCCCACTTCCCCGTACCGCCTGCCATCTGTGCATGTGGATAGACGTGTAATTGGCTCTGTCCCTCTCACCCCCGAGACTTGTACTTCTTGGGGACCAGAAGACTACGATCCTCTCTCCCCCATCTCATCACAGTTCAGGCTCCCTTCCCCAGACCTTGGTCAGAGGAACCTGGAATACTGTCCGTTGACACCCACCACCGCCACCTCCTGGGGACCTCCCTCAGAATATCCCCCTTCACCTAATCCAGAATCTCAATGGATCTACCACTACCGTGCTCCATCTTTAGACCTCGGGCAAAGGGTTGGGTGGAGCAGACCTGTTACTCCTTCAACAGCTACATCCTGGGGCCCTCCTTCCGAGTATCCGCCTTCCCCACTGCTCGAGTCGCAATGGGCTTATTACAGACCGCCTTCTGTGGATCTTGGGAGAAGGGCTGAAGGTAGTAGGCCGGTAACACCCAGTACTGCGACTTCTTGGGGACCTCCGGAGGAGTGGCCACCCACTCCGACTACCCTGAGTAGGGTTAGCACCCCAGACCCGGCCCAACAGATATTCAGCTTTACGGAGGAAATTGGAGGTCTTGCGCCACGACCTTCAGCGACGATACCTGCATCACCTGCCCATTGGAACTTCGTCTGGCCATCTCTGATGCTCGTAGTTCCATCATCACCTGCCCCTTGGAACTTCGTTTGGCCGTTTCTGACACTCGCGACTCCATCATCACCTGCCCCCTGGGACTTCATCTGGCCGTCTCTGACACTCACGACTCCATCATCACCTGCCCCCTGGGACCTCGTCTGGCCGTCTCTGACACTCACGACTCCATCATCACCTGCCCCCTGGGACCTCGTCTGGCCGTCTCTGACATTCACGGCTCCATCATCACCTGCCCCTTGGAATTTCGTTTGGCCGTTTCTGACCTTTGCGGCTCCGTCGTCGCCTGCCCCTTGGAGCTTCGTTTGGCCGTCTCTGACACTCACAGCTCCATCATCACCTGCCCCCTGGAATCTCGTCTGGCCGTCTCTGACACTAGCGGCTTCATCATCGGGCCCGCTGGAATCTCGGGAACCTCCCGTTGTTGTGGAGCGTGCAGCATACCCGGTTTTCAAGATCTGTGGGTGGTTCCTTCCCCTTTATCGCTGTTGGTTGCTCACGGTTCAAACCTGTGTATAGATCCTGCTGTGTACCCCCACTTCGACATCTACCCTTCGGTCCAGGGCGATCGCGCTGATCGGAGTTACGCCTCCAGCACTGTTCCTGAAACTCCGGTCATTCAGACACAAGGGCGCACTCTCTCCGCGCCTTCGCCGGTATTGAACACAGGATCTTCGCTCCAAACTGATCGGATTGGATACCCAGCTCTGAACATCTGTGCGTATTTCCCTTCGTGATCCGCACGTGTTCTTCCATCACTGTCCCTATATGACCCGGTGTTCTAATCACCACAATTCAGACCCCGCGATATATCCTCATTTTGAAATCTATCCGAGGGTCCAAACTGTCCAATCCCAAGCGAAGGTCAAGTCCGGTGATGGCGGGCGGGAATTCAAATCGTATATGCGTTCTGGTCCGAAGGAGGTTTTGAAGTCACAACCGTGGAGTTTTGGGTGGCCTTTCTCTCGACTCGTTTCTCCCCCGGCTTCAATCTCGTCCTCTGCTTCTACCTCCACCTCGTCTCCAGCCCCGAAGTTCGTGATGGCGTACCCTGTCATTAATATTTGTGAGTTGCCCAGGCTCTGGAAATTGTATCAAACTTGTTGACTGACCGCGGCGGCCATAGACCCAGCGGTCTATCCGTTCTTCGACTTGTACCCTGCCGTGGAACGGTACACCCCTGTTCAGCCTTCCGAACCGGTTCCACAGCCAAAGTTTTCGGTCGTCTCCAAGAAGTCGGTGGGAATGAAACTCGGTTACCCGGTGGTGAAGATATGTAAGCGCTTTTCTGGCCACTTGCAGGCTCCTCGATTGTAATCGGTCCTTCTAGATGAGGCAGTTTACCCCCACTTCGACATTTACCCGAAGGTCGCTCGATATGTTCCCAAGACGACGGTCTCGGTACGCTTGCCAGTGGCTTACCCGGTGTTCGATATCTGTAAGAAATGTCCCTCCAGTGTAGTGATTCACGTTAATGCGGCCCTTTAGATCCTGCTGTCTATCCGGGCCTGAATATTTATCCCACCGTTCCTGGTGTTTTGAAGCCGCTGCATCCGACGTCTGTCACCCCCACGTCAAATAGTATGAAAGCCACGGGTGTCCAGCTCGCATCTGGTTATCCTTCCTTGGTGATATGTGAGTCTGCAAGTCGTAAGCATAGAACCCGAGCGCTCAGATATCAATCCGGTGTAGACCCTTCGGTCTACCCATGGTTCGATATCTATCCTTCCGTTGCTGGTGAAATCACCAGATCGATATCGCCGGTATATTTCCGTCAATACCGAACCCGGCTGGCTACACATACGCGCACAAAGCAGCGGAAGCGGTTCACTGCCGATGAAGATGCACCTCCGGTTCCTAAGTTGCCGGACTACGCGACTCTGCAAGCCCTCTTACAAACACCCTCATCCCCCCCACGGCACGGTCGGAAGTTATCTCTCCAGGAACACCTCGCGTATCCAGTGATGTCAATCTGTGATTAACTTTCTTCTTCCGGCGGGTTTTCTTGAGACTGGGTTTTACTCAACAATTCATCGAATTCTTTTTTGTTTGTGCAATGGTAGACCCCCCACTGTACCCTTACTTCGATATTTACCCAGCGGTGGCCGTAGGACGGTCCCCTCAACTACCGCGAGAAGAGCAGCGATCGACAACATCATCAGCATCAGGGTCGCTGAACCTAGCCCTGGTCCCGGTCAAGTTGGAAACTGCTTATCCCCAGTTTTACATTTGTAAGTTTGGGCTTCCCTTCCTCTTGATAGAATCGAAGACCGACCGTGCAATTCTGCGGTTTTCCTGCCCCTTTTCACCGACTAGATCCCGCTGTGTACCCAAATTTCGATATTTACCCGACCATTAGGGGTATTACGATCAAAAGGAGGGTCGCCGGTCAGTATCATTAACTCCCCATTTCTCCGAGATTGTGCTTATTTTCACCTTAATAAGTCACGTCAACACCATTAGCGCGGGTCGTGAACACCTCCGGCCCTTCATACCCTGTCATTGAGATTTGTCAGCCCGACATTTCTTCCGCTTCACCTCGTGGTATTGACTTGTCCCGTGATCCCTAGACAAACCGGTCTACCCGTACTTCGATATCTACCCATCGTGGTCGCGTACACAGGGGTACCCCCGACATGAGCGTGGCACCAGAGTCTCCCCCCACGAAGTCTCCCCGAGTTCCACTGCAGGTAGCCCAACGGGGACCCAAATTGAACCAATAGTTGTATCAAAGCCGTCGTACCCTGTTATTTATATTTGTGAGTTGCCCTGCCCTCAGAAACCGTCCACTCCACTGGCTAATGTTCCGTTCACGTGGAGATAATCCGGTCTACCCTCACTTCGATATTTATCCATCATGGGTTCGTGCACAGGTGGCGCCTGGGGTTAAGCAGGTCATTAAGACACGCAAGCATCACCACGAGCTCCATCAAGAAGTTTTCTCGACCTCACGGTCGGGGAGTGTGCCTGCGTTGTCGTTCCCACAGTACCCAGCGTACCCTGCACTCGAAATCTGTCGGTCACTACGACTTTCGTCCTCCGGTTTATTTTGCTGATCTGTCGTGTAGACAAGGCAGCGTATCCTCACTTCAACATCTATCCATCGTGGGTTCAAGTAGCAGTTCCCCTCGCTCGGGGTGCACCTCGACCGAAGAAGGCTCGTAAAAGCCACAAGGGACTTCACGACGAAGTCGCTCCACGCTTGTCAACCACCACTCCAGATGTTCTGGGAGATCCCCCGGCTACGGATAGGGTTTCGAGGCGACTTCGCAGGTTGACGATTGTTGCGAAGCAACAAGAACCTGTTGAAAGACTTCCCCTACCCTTGGTTCCTAAGGTGTCGCCATTGCGAAGGCGGGTATCATCGTTGAGCCAACGTAATGGGCAGAGTTCCAGCCCGTCCCGCCCGCGTGCCTCCCCTGTATTTGATGGCTTCCCGTCCATCGAGACAAGATTGTCACAGTCGGAGGACGAAGCAGGCGAACCGTTGGATATGGTTCCAGCGGTCCTGACGAGGTCGAAATCCTTGTCGGCAAAACCGACCACACCGAAGAGGAGACAGAGCGCTTTGATTGCACAGAGAATCAAAGCACTGAGCGCGACCATAGAATCTCCGGAACCCGTTTTTGATCGTCCTGTTCGTAGATCAATAAGGTCACTTCCAATTTCACCCACGAGGAATTGAGGTGGGGGTTCCCCCCCTTCGTTCGATCGTCCTTTCTTGGTTATATGTAACTTATTACCGTTATTTGCATCTCCACGCATATTGTAGCTCATCGTACATAGACTCGGTCCGAAATGTTTTCTCAGAATGTGACCCGCAAATACAGTACATGATGATTAATCTCCCTTTTGGTCCGACCGAGAAATGGCTGTGTGGTACCTCCTGCATCACCCAACCAATGGGAGGTGCCCTGCAATATACACAGTGGGCCACAGCGCACAGAGTAACATTCGATCGATCTGGATGACGGCGCGATGGTACACTAGATCACTCGCTCACATCATCTGTGGGAGCGGGAGGAGTGTCGGCTCCCGAAAGAAGATGACCGCTCCCTGGCATGTACCGCGGGGGAGGTGGCTCCGTCTCTGGTTCTGGACTCGGGGGTTTCGCCGCACGGGCTGCACGGATCTGTTTCTCCCTCTCGTCGAGCTGCATCTTCGATTTCCTGTCATCCAAAAACGCCAACCGTGCCTGCGGAGCTAGTGAATCAGTCCAGGTTCGAGTGCAGACAACCCTAGTTGAAATCTACCTTCTCTTTCTGAGCTTCAATCGCAGCTTTCTCCTCGGCTCTGGCTTTCGCCAGACGTTGTTCCTTCTCGGCTTCACGTCCCCCGAATTCCTTAAGAACCGCGTGACCGATCAGGAGATCATTCCAGTGCGATTTGTGGAAGATGTAGTATGGTTGGAAATCGACGATCTATCTCGAGGATGAGTCCCAACTGAGCAGATGAGGGATTAGGCATGAGTTTACCTCTGGCCTGAATCCTAGCTGGATACGCGAAAGACGAGGCGTGAATCCCAGAATGGGACAAGGATAAGCTGCCCTTACCTCCACAGCGTACTCTAACGACCCCTTGGGATCCACGATCTTCC
>Ga0307517_10001634_pt1 | contig 37081 bp, 37 predicted proteins | sample 23_EM_MG_FD_194515 | JGI IMG/M metagenome (GOLD analysis project Ga0307517, IMG submission 194515) | Populus trichocarpa ectomycorrhiza microbial communities from riparian zone in the Pacific Northwest, United States - 23_EM | ecosystem: Host-associated > Plants > Roots > Unclassified | place...
GGAAAAGTGGTGGTTCGCAAGGGCCGCGAGAACTACCTGTGCCTGCTGAACTTCCAGGAGCAGGCCAACGCCGCCCAGCTGGGCGGGTCGGACCTGATCGGCATGGGCCTGGCCGCCCGCTGGGCGCGCGCCACCCGCGACGGCGACATGACCGGCGGCGACTTCCCCGCCTGGCTGCCGACCCTCTTTTCCATCTCGCCGGCGAACCAGGCCTCCCCCGCCAACCTCGTCGATCGGCGCGGCGAATGCATCCATGCCGGCTGCCAGCACTACCGCGCCTGTTTCGTGGAAAAGGCGATCCGCGGGTCGCGCCGCGCCGATATCGTCATCGCCAACCACGCGCTCGTCCTCACGCAAGCCGCGTTCGACGGGGCACGCGCGGCCCGCGGCGCACACGCCGACGGCGAGACCACCCAGCTGAAGCGCATCGTCTTCGACGAGGGCCACCACCTGTTCGACGCGGCGGACTCGGCCTTCGCCGCCGCCCTTTCCGGCGCCGAGGCCGCGGAGCTGCGCCGCTGGATCCGTGGTCCGGAGGGGCGAGGGCGCCGGGGGAGGGGCCTGGAAGCCCGCCTGATGGAGGTGCTGGGCGACCACGACGAGGCCAGGGATGCGCTGGTGGCCGCCACCCACGCCGCCTCCGCCCTGCCGGGAGAGGGCTGGTCCGGCCGCATCGCCCCGCCCAATGGCGAGGTCAATCCGCTCGGCCCCATCGAGCACTTCCTGGTGGCGGTGATGGAGCAGCTCCGCGCCCGCGCGGCGCCCTCCGAGGTGGGCATGGAATGCGCCGCGCGGCCGGCGCTGGACCTGGTGCGCCAGACCGCGCGGGCGGCGGCCGAGGCCATCGCCAAGGTCGAGGCGCCGCTGGTGGCGCTCGCCCGCCAGCTCGAACAGGTGCTGGACGACGAGGCGGCCCAGCTCGTCACCTCCGACCGCGCCCGTATCGAGGGGGCTTTGAGGGGGCTCGATCGACGCGCCCGCATGACGCTCCCGGCCTGGCGCTCCATGCTGCGGGCCATCGACGAGGACGCCGAGGACGACCCCGATTTCGTCGACTGGTTCGACGCCACCTTCCTCTATGGCCGGGTGGTCGACGCGGCCTGCCGCCGCCATTGGGTCGATCCCACCGAGCCCCTGACCAACGCCGTGATCGCGCCCGCCCACGGGGTGCTGGTGACCTCCGCGACCCTGGCCGACCCGACGCTCGACGACCCCTTCGCTCTGGCCGAAATGCGCACCGGCGCCGCGCGCCTGCCCGAGCGGCCCAAGACCCTGAAGCTCGCCTCGCCCTTCGACTATGGCAGCAATGCGAAAGCCTTCGTGGTCACCGATGTCGGCCGCGACGACCCGCGCCAGGTGGCCGCCGCCATGCGCGAACTGTTCCTGGCCGCCGGCGGGGGCGGGCTCGGCCTCTTCACCGCCATCCGCAGGCTGCGCGCCGTCCACGAGAAGATCGCCGCGCCCCTCGCCGACAAGGGCATCGCGCTTTACGCCCAGCACGCCGACGGCCTGGAGGTCGGCGCGCTGGTCGACATCTTCCGCGCCGAGGAGGACGCCTGCCTGCTGGGCACCGATGCGGTGCGCGACGGCGTCGACGTGCCGGGCCGGTCGCTGCGCCTGCTGGTCTTCGACCGCGTGCCCTGGCCCCGGCCCGACATCCTGCACAAGGCCAGACGCGTCAGGTTCGGCGGCAAGGGCTACGACGACGCCGTCGCCAGAGGCCGTATCGCCCAGGCCTTCGGCCGCCTGATCCGCCGCGCCGACGACAAGGGCTGCTTCGTCATGCTCGACGCCTCATCCCCCACGAGACTCTTCTCCGGCCTCCCCGAAGGCGTCGAACTGCAACGCGTCAGCCTCGTCGAAGCCATCGAAGGCGTGGCGGCGTTTTTGAAGGTCGAAGAGCCGCCGTCCTAGTTGCTCCCCTTTGGGGGAGCTCCGCGCAGCGGGTGAGGGGATCCTCCGAGGTCGGCGCGGACCCCCTCCGTCGGCTTCGCCGCCACCTCTCCCGATGGGGAGGAACTAGGCGGAAACGGCCGCCTCCAAATTCCCCAGGATCATCGTCCAGCCGCCGCGGGTCTGCTCGGCCCACGCCTCCAGCACGCCGTCGTGGGTGAGCGTCGCCTCGCAGCCGCCGCCGGCCGCGGCGAAGTCCAGCGTCACCACGGAGATCTCCTGGCTGTACTTCGGCACGAGGAACTCGAACACCAGCCGGCGCGGCCGGTCGAGCTCCAGGAAGGTCCCCACGTGGTCCACGTCGCCTTCGCCCGGCCGGCGGTCGGTGAACAGGAACCTGCCGCCGGGCCGCGGGTCGATCTCCACCCGCACCATGTCGCCGGTGGGCGTCGCGAACATGAATTTTCCCGCCCGTTTTTCGTCGAGAAACGCGTCGAATATATTTTCCGGCGGGGCTTTGTATAGATGCGTCACGCGCACCTGCACGGTCTTGCTCATGAGGCCTCCATCAGGACCCTGAGAGTATACAGCCGCGCAAATTCTCGGTGTTGTATGATGTCGATATTCAGGCCGCGGCGGAGAGCTTCTCGAAGAGGTCGGCCGGGTAGGGCGAGACGTAGGGACTGACCCCCAGCCCGGCCCTGACCTCGGCCAGCGGCCGGTCCCACACCGAGGGCCAGTTCACCCCCAGCAGCGGCGGCGTCCGGCGCCCATGCGCCCAGGCGCTGAGGATGGTGTCCAGCATCAGCGGCCCGCCCTCCGGCCGCTCGAACGCCACCCGCGCCAGCACCATCCCCAGGAACATCGAGGAATAGTGGTGGCCGAACTGGCCGAGCTGGAACGCCGAGATCGCCACCTCGTGCAGGGCCGTCTGCGAATAGCCGCCGACGATGTGCCACAGGTCATGGCACTGCAGGATGCGCGCGTTGAGGTAGGCCAGCGTCGGCGGCAGCTTGTCGAGGCCCAGCGCGTCGCGGTCCAGCACCTCGAGGTCGAAACCGTTGTCGACGATCAGGTCGTGGAACGCCCGGCCTAGCGACCCGTCCGGGCATTTGGCCAGCACGTCGAGGCTGAACTTCCGCGGGATCCCCTGCGCCGCCGCCGCCGGCACGCCCGGCCAGGCCATGGCCGCCTTCGCCGCCCGGCCCGGGATATTGGCCGAGATCAGCCCCGCCAGCGCCGCGGTCCGGGTGGTGAGGTTCACCGCGCCCAGGTTCCGTTCGTGCTCCTGCAGCAGGTCCCAGAACCCATCCCAGAAACGCTGCGGGATGATCTCGGGCGGTCCGGCGTCGCCGAAGCGGATCGCCGCCCCGCCCACCGGCGCCCCCAGCCAGCCTTCGGCGGCGGCGTCATAGACGCCCACCACACGCTCCGGGGCGGCCGCCGCGGCGTGGAGCCAGAGCGCCGCCAGGGCCTTGAGATCGGCGGGATTGCTCCCGGCCTTCAGCCGCGCCGCCAGCGCCTTGGCCGCCGCGTCGTCCGCGCCGGCTCCGGTCAGGGCCGCAAACCCGGCCCGCTCCTCGCCCCCGCCCATCGTGAGCCTCTAGTTGCCCTGCCGCTGCTGCATGGCCTTCATGGCCGCGGTCAGCTCGTCGGCGGTGATCTTGCCGTCCTTGTTGGCGTCCACAAGGTCGAAACGCTCGGCCGGGCGCCCGGCGGCGACCCATTCGTCCTTCGAGACGGCCCCGTCGCCATTCTTGTCCCAGGCCTTGACGATGTCGGCCGGCGCGGGCGTCTGCGCCGAAGCGGCGCCGGCGGCTGCCAACAGGGCCGCAGCGCTTGCGGCGAGAATCAGGATGCGCATTCGCAGAGTCTCCCAAGTGAGGGGGGCGACTGGATACCCGAACTATTGCGGCTTTGTGTCCGGGGCGCTGCAAGCTAGTGAGCGGCGATGAAGAGCTTGAGCGTCATCGGATTTGGACAGTTCGGCCAGTTGGCGGCCCGCCACCTGAAGGCGCACTTCGACGTGCTGGCGCATGACGCGTCTCCGGGCGCCGAAGTTGCGGCGCGCGAGATCGGCGTCGCCTTCGGCCCGCTGGAGGCGGCGGCGGAGCGCGACGTGGTGGTCGTCGCTGTGCCCGTCCCGGCCATGGAGGGCGTGTTCACGGCGCTGGCGCCGCGGCTGCGCCCGGGCGCCCTGGTGATCGACGTCGGTTCCGTGAAGATGCTTCCAGTGTCGTGGATGAAGGCCCTCCTGCCCGAGCACGTCGACCTCGTCGCCACGCACCCCCTGTTCGGCCCGCAGAGCGCCAGGGGAGGGCTGGAAGGGCTGCGCTTCGTGGTCTGCCCGGTGCGCGGCGACCGGCACGAGAAGGTCGCGGCCTTCGGGCGCTCACTGGGTCTGGCCGTCACGGTGACCACGCCGGAGGAGCATGACCGAGAGATGGCTTACGTGCAGGCCCTGACCCACCTCATCGGCCGCTCGCTGGTGAACCTGCGCATCCCTGACGAGCAGCTGAAGACCGTCTCCTACCAGCACCTGCTGGAGCTCTGCTCGCTGATCGGCGCGGACACCTTCGAACTGTTCACCGCCATCCAGACCCAGAATCCGTTCGCGGCCGAGGTGGTGGAGGCCTTCGTCGGCGAAGCCCGCAGCTTGCTGGACCAGGTCGCCCAGGCGCGCCTCGGGACCTAGCCGCGCATGAAGTCGGACAGCGCCTCGATCAGCGTCCGGTTCTGCGCCTCGAGGCCGATGGTCATGCGCAGGTGGTCAGGCAGGCCGTAGCCGCCGACGCCGCGCACCAGCACCCCGCGCGAGGCCAGGAACGCCTCGGCCTCCGCCGCCGTCTTGCCGGGCGTCGTCGGGAAGCCCGCCAGCACGAAGTTGGCCGCCGAGGGCCCGACGGTCTCCAGGCCCAGGCCGCCCAGCTGTTGCGTCAGCCATGGCCGCCACTGTTCGGTCAGCGCGATCGAGGCCTGCTGGAACTCCTCGTCGCCCAGGGCCGCCACCGCGGCGAGCTGCGCGGGGATCGAGGTGTTGAACGGGGGCCGGATGCGGTCGTAGGCGGCGACGATCTCGGCCGGCGCATAGCCCCAGCCGATCCTGAGCCCCGCCAGCCCATGCAGCTTGGAGAAGGTGTGGGTGACCACGATGTTGGACGCGCGGCGGGCGAGTTCCAGCCCGTCGTCGAAAGCGGGATCCAGGGCGAACTCGCCATAGGCGCCGTCCAGCACCAGCACCACGCTGGGCGGCAGGGCCTCGTGCAGTCGGCGCACTTCCGAGGCCGGAATCCAGGTGCCGGTCGGGTTGCCGGGGTTGGCCAGGAAGACGATCCGCGTGCGCGCGTCCACGCAGGCCAGCATCTCGTCGACGTCGATGCGGTAGCCGGGCTCGGGCGCCATGCGCACCTCGGCCTGGCAGGCCTTGGCGCCGATGGCGAAGGCCGCAAAGCCGTGCACGCCCTGGACGATGTTGTCGCCGGGCTCGAGGTAGGCCTGGTTGAGGACCTGGAACACCTCGTCCGAGCCGCAGCCGAAGATCAGCCGCTCGGGCTCGAGGTTGTAGCGCTCGCTGATCGCCTTGCGCACGATGGCCGCGCCCGGGTCGGGATACATGTGCAGGTGCTGGATCGCGGCGGCGTAGGCCTCGCGCGCCTTGGGGCTGGAGCCCAGCGCGTTCTCGTTGGCCGAGAGCTTCAGCGGCTGGGCGATGCCGTCCACCTTGGACCTGCCCGGCACATAGGCATGGATGTCCATCAGGCCCGGCTTGGGAAGCGGCTTCGGCGCGCCCGCGCGGTCGTCGGCCAGAGTCGAAGGAGGAGCGGTCTCGGGCATTCGGAAAAAAACTTGGAGCCGTGGTGAAGCCTGTCGGCGTGAGGCCCGCCTCTTACACGTCCAGCGGCGCGGGCGCAGCCCCGATGACGCCGGAAAGCCTTCCGGGCGCGCGGGCGAGGCGCGGGTCGCCCGCCTGATAGAAGCCGGCGAGCACGAAGAGTTTCAGGCCGCCGGTCTCGACCAGCAGCGTCGCGGCGACGCCATCGCGGCTCAACGCCTCCTCGATGGCGGGAGATGGCTGGGCGGCGTCGGTGACCCAGAAAGTGCGGTCGTCGCCGGTCGGCTCCACATCCACCTCGCCGACGGCCAGGGCGGAAAGCGGGCCCCAGGCGGCCAGGCAGGGCAGGGCGGCGAACACCTTCAGCTTGGGCTCGGCCAGCAGGCGGCCCCACCAGGCGTTGTCGGGGGTCAGCGCACAGACGCCGACGCCCCAGGAGGTCTTGGCGACCGCGATCGCGTCTTCCGGCTTGGCGGCGGCGCCGAGCGGCGGCGCGGCGCCGAAGCGGTGGCGGGTCAGCTCGGTCACCCGGGCCGGATCGCGGCCGCCCCAGACGGAGAGGTGCAAGGGCCCTTGCACCGACAGGCTCTCGCCGATCAGCTCGCGCCAGATGCGCACGACCAGACCGGGGCTGGCCCCGTTGCGGGGGGCGGCCAGCAGCCTGCGCAGCAGCATGGCCTCGCGGGCGGGGCGCAGGCCGAAGCGCTCGGCGTCGCCGGCCGCGGCTTTGGCCCCCTTGACCACCCCGGCCAGCGCCGCGCGCTCGTCGACCAGCCTGAGCAGGTTGGCGTCGATGGCGTCGATCCGCTGGCGGACCTCCTCCAGCGATGGCGTGGGCTTGGCCTCGGCCATTTTTTCCCCCGAAAACGAAGGATCGCGACCTAAGTCATTGCGACCACGGGCGCAATAGGCCGCCACGCGGCAATAAAGTTGCAGACGAAACAAGATTCTCGTCACGATGATGTCATAAAGTTCGATCATTCCAGAACTATGGAAACGATATCCGCCGTCACGGCGCTCTCCGCCCTCGCTCACGCGGGCCGTCTGGAGATTTTCCGGCTTCTGGTTCGCACGGGGACGGCGGGACTCGCCGCCGGCGAGATCGCCCGGAGCACCGGCGTCCTACCGAACACGCTCTCGTCCAACCTCAACATCCTGAGCGGGGCGGGACTGGTGAGCGCGCGGCGCGAAGGCCGGTCGGTCATCTACACCGCCGCCTATGACCAGATGCGGTTGCTGCTGGCATTCCTCGTGGAGGACTGCTGCGCCGGAAAGCCGGAGATATGCGCGCCGCTCGCGGCCATCGCCAGCCGTGCCTGTGACGCTGAGGGGAGGACCTGTTGATGGCCCTGAACGTGCTTTTCCTTTGCACCGGAAACTCGGCGCGTTCGATCCTGGCCGAGGCGATCATGAATCGGGTCGGCGCGGGGCAGTTTCGGGCATTCTCGGCCGGCTCGATGCCGACCGGCAAGGTCAATCCCCACGCCTTCAGCTTGCTCGAGAAGCTCAACTACGACACCACCGGGTTCCGCTCGAAAGGCTGGGAAGAGTTTTCGGGCGCCAACGAATCGGAGGCGCCCAAGCTCGATTTCGTGTTCACGGTCTGTGACAACGCCGCGGGCGAGGTCTGCCCCATCTGGCCCGGCCAGCCGATGACCGCTCACTGGGGCATCGCCGACCCCGCCGCAGCGGAGGGCAACGCGGTCGAGATCGCGCTGGCCTTCGCCGACGCCTACCGCCAACTCAACAACCGGATCACCATCTTCACCAGCCTGCCGCTGGCCTCACTGGATAGATTGACGCTGCAGAAACAGCTCGACCGGATCGGCCTGACCCGGGACGCGCCGGAGAAGGCATGATTGGCCCGGACCGCCAGCCCCTGGAACCCTTCAGCCTCTCACGCCGCCTGCTGGCCGAGGCTCTCGGCACGGCGCTGCTGCTCGCCATCGTGGTCGGTTCGGGGATCATGGGCGAGCGTCTCGCGGCCGGGAACGACGCCCTTGCGCTGCTGGCCAATGCGCTGGCGACAGGGGCCGGGCTTGTGGTGCTGATCACCATCCTCGGCCCGATCTCCGGCGCCCATTTCAACCCGGTGGTGACCCTGGTCTTCGCGCTGCGGCGGGAGATGGGCGCGGGCGTCGCCGCGGCCTACACGGGGGTGCAGGTCGCCGGCGCCATCCTCGGCGTCTGGGCCGCGCACGCCATGTTCGCCGAGCCGGTCTTCCAGGTCTCGACAAGGCTCAGGGACGGCCCGGCCCAGGCCTGGTCGGAGGCCGTCGCCACCTTCGGGCTGATATTGGCGATCCTGGGGACGCTGCGGTTCCGGCCGGACGCGACGCCCGTGATCGTCGGCCTCTACATCACCGCCGCCTACTGGTTCACCGCCTCGACGTCCTTCGCCAATCCCGCGGTGACCCTGGCGCGCAGCCTCAGCGACACCTTCGCCGGGATCGCGCCGCCCTCGGCGCCGGCGTTTATTGCGGCTCAGCTTCTCGGGGCGTTCGCGGCGGCCATGGCCGGCCGCTGGTTGTTTGGACGCGCGGCGGCCTGATCAGGCCGCGGCGGCCTCGGCGTCTTCGCCCAGCGCGCTCTGCAGGGCGGCCAGCAGGTGCTCGGGCTTCATCGGCTTTTCGACCACGCCGTTCATGCCGGCGGCCAGGTAGCCCTCGGCGTCCTCGGGGTCGGCGTTGGCGGTGAGCGCGATGATCGGCACGGTGGAGACCGGGCCGGAAAGGGCGCGGATGGCGCGCGTGGCGGCCACCCCGTCCATGTTGGGCATCTTGATGTCCATCAGGATCAGGTCGAAGCGCCCGCCGCGGGCCGCCTCCACCGCTTCGATGCCGTCGGTAGCGGATTCGCAGGTGCAGTCGAACATCTCGCACAGCGCCTGGGCGACCATGCGGTTGGTGGCGTTGTCGTCGACGACGAGGATGTGGGCGGAGCGGGCCGGCTCGGCGGGCGCCTCGGCAGGCGCCTCCAGCGTGGCGGCCAGCTGGAATTCGAAGACCACGGTCTCGGCCGCTCCGGCGTTGCCCTCGGCGCGCATCGTGCCGCCCATCGCCTTGACGATGCGCCGCGCCAGCATGACGCCCAGGGCGACGCTGAGGCCGAAGCGCTCGTCGAGCTCGCGGATGCGGGCTTCCATGTCCTGGGCTTCCCAGGCGGGGTCACGGGCGCCGCGCACGCGGCCCTCAATGCGGACACCGCCGTCGGCTTCGACGAAGGCGCGCAGGCTGGCTTCCACCGCGCCGCGGCGGGAGCCGGCGATGGCCTCGCCCACGAAACCGTCAAAAACCTGCAGCAAGCGCGCGCCGTCGGCCATGGCGCAGGCGTCGCGGTCGCCGTCATAGGAGACCAGCAGGGTCACGCCGCTCATCGCCGCGGCCGGTTGCCAGCGCGCCTGGACCTCGTCGACCACCTCGCGCAGCTGCAGGGGAACGGGGTTGCTGGTGAGGCCGGCGGTGGTCACGGCGCGCAGATCGAGCGCCGCATCAAGCATCCGCCGCACCCCCTCGGCCGCCTCGGCCACGCCGCTGACGCAGGCCTGGGCGTCGGGTGTGAGCCGCTGCCGCGCCAGCTGATCGGCGAGCGCCAGCACCCCATCCATCTGTTGACGGATGTCGGCGGTGACGCGGTCGAAGAAGAACTCGGGCAGCGACATGGGCGCTCAGGGTTACTGGACCAGAAACTGCACCATGACGGATAGCGCTTGAGGGAAGGTTAAATGACGCCGAGAGACATACCGGCTCTCCAGATCGCCGTTTGAGGCAAAACCGCCGCCGGGGTTCCGCAACGGTCGGCGATCGCGCATATGGGGTCGATGACCGATGCCGCCGGCGCCCTCGTGCTGTTCTCGGGCGGGCAGGACTCCACCGCCTGCCTGGCGTGGGCGCTCGACCGCTACGACCGGGTGGAGACCGTCGGCTTCGACTACGGCCAGCGCCACGCCGTGGAGCTGGAGGCGCGCGAGGCCGTCCGCGCCGCCATCGCGGCGCGCTTCCCCGCTTGGGCGGCGCGCCTGGGCGAGGACCACATGCTGGAGATTCGCGGGTTCGGCGAGGTCGCCCAGTCGGCGCTTACCGCCGACCGCGCCATCGAGATGACGGCCAAGGGCCTGCCCTCCACCTTTGTGCCGGGCCGCAACCTGGTGTTCTTCGTCTATGCCGCCGCGCTCGCCGACCGGCGCGGGCTGAAGGCGCTGGTGGGCGGCATGTGCGAGACCGATTTCTCCGGCTACCCCGACTGCCGGCGCGACACGCTGGATGCGGTGGAGACTTCGCTTAACCTCGGCATGGCGCAGGATTTCGTCATCGAGACCCCCCTGATGCAGCTCACCAAGGCCGACACCTGGGCCCTGGCCAAGGGCCTGGGCGGCGAGGCGCTGGTCCAGGTCACCGTCGCGGAGAGCCACACCTGCTATCTCGGTGAACGCGACGTTCTGCACCCCTGGGGCTATGGCTGCGGGACCTGCCCGGCCTGCGAACTGCGAGCGCGCGGCTGGGAAGGCTGGGTCGCGCAGGGCCGCCCGGCGCTGCGGCCATGACCTACGCGGTCAAGGAGATTTTCCTCACCCTGCAGGGCGAGGGCGGCCAGGTCGGCCGGCCGGCGGTGTTCTGCCGCTTCGCCGGCTGCAACCTGTGGTCCGGCCGCGAGCAGGACCGGGAGAGCGCGATCTGCAATTTCTGCGACACGGACTTCGTGGGCATGGACGGCGAGGGCGGAGGACGCTTCGCGACCGCCGACAAGCTCGCTGCCGCCGTCGAGGCCGCCTGGCGGGGCGGGCCCAACGATCGCCTCGTGGTCCTGACCGGCGGGGAGCCGCTGCTGCAGGTGGACGCCGCGCTGATCGACGCGCTGCACGCCCGCGGGTTCTCGCTGGCGCTGGAGACCAACGGCACCATAGCCGCGCCCGAGGGTGTCGACTGGATCTGTGTCAGCCCCAAGGCCCAGGCCCCGCTGGCGCAGGTTTCCGGCCACGAGCTGAAGCTGGTCTATCCCCAGCCGGGCGTCGATCCGGCCCGGTTCGAGGGACTTTCCTTCGAGCGCTTCCTGCTCCAACCGATGGACGGCCCGGCGCGCGCGGAGAACACGCAAGCCGCCATCGCCTATTGCCTTGCCCATCCCCGGTGGCGTTTAAGCGTGCAAACCCACAAATACCTCGGCATCGCCTGAGGCCTTATCGCGCCTCGGCCCGCCCAAAGTTCACATGAGCCCGCACATCTTCGAGATCACCAAGGCCGCGACCTTCGACGCGGCGCACCACCTGCCAGCGGGCCCCGCCGGGCCCTACACGCGCCTGCACGGCCACTCCTTCCGCGTCGAGGCCACGGTGCGCGGCGAGGAACAGGGCGCCATTGGCTGGGTCGCCGACCTCGGCGAGCTGGACGCCGCGCTGCGCGCGGTCGCCGGCGAACTCGACCACGGCCTGCTCAACGAGAAGCCCGGCCTGGAGAGCCCGACCCTGGAGCACCTGTGCCTGTGGTTCGCCGAGCGGCTGAAGCCGACGTTCCCCGGCCTGGTGCGTGTCGTCGTCTCGCGGCCGACCGTCAACGAGAGCTGCGCGCTCCTCGTCGGCTAGGGCGGTCAGATCTCGCGGGTCGCCGCCGCCTGCTTCTGCTCGTCCGCCTCGCGCCGCCAGGGCCCTGCCCAGTTGGGATCACAGCGGCGGCGCCGTTCCGGCCCGAAATAGCTCGCGGTCTTCACGAACGGCCGCGGGTGGTCGATCACCAGGGCCACGCGGCCCAGCACGCCACGCGCCGTCAGCGGCTTGGCCAGGAACTCGGTGACGCCGGCGTCGCGGGCCTCGTGGACCCGCTGCAGGGTGGAGTGGCCGGTGATCATGATCACCGGGGTCATCTGGCTGTGCCCCGGCGTGCTGCGCAGCAGGCGCACGAAGTCGATGCCGTCCAGCGGCTGCATGGAAAGGTCGGTTATGATGATGTCGACCGGATTGTGCCGCAGGTTCTGCAGCCCCTCGGCGCCGTCGCTGGCCTCGAAGATCTGCCGCACGCCCAGCGCCCGCAGAATCTCGCTCAGCAGCACCCGCATGTGCTGGTTGTCGTCGACCAGCAGTATTTTCAGGAGGTCGTAGCGCAAATCGCCATCGCTCGGTTTCCAGGCCCCAAGACCCCCGCGCCGACGACGCGAATCACTTGCCCAGGTGGCCTTGAGTACGTCCCCGAAATAACCTCAGTCAATGGCGGTGTTGTCCGGAGACCTGCGCCTTAAAGGATTGTAGTTGTGGGAAAATCCAAAACGAAAACGATGCGTGCTATTTTCGAACATTAAGTATCCAATAGGGTCGTCAAGCCTGGGTGTTCAGCGCGACTTAGCCAGTCTGGCCGCGATGGCGCAGGAACGCATCGGCCAGCACGCAGGCGACCATGGCCTCGACCACCGGAACGGCGCGGATGCCGACGCAGGGGTCGTGGCGGCCCTTGGTGCGCAACTCGATCTCCTCCCCGGCTTCGTTGAGGCTGCGGCGGGGCGTCAGGATCGAAGAGGTCGGCTTGAACGCTACCCGCGCAGTGATCGGCTGGCCGGTGGAGATGCCACCCAGCACGCCGCCAGCCTGGTTCGACAGGAACACCGGCCCGTCGGCGCCCGCGCGCATCTCGTCGGCGTTCTCCTCGCCGGTCAGCGCCGCGGCCGCGAAGCCGGCGCCGATCTCGACGCCCTTGGCGGCGTTGATCGACATCAGGGCGCCGGCCAGTTCGGCATCCAGCTTGCCGTAGATCGGCGCGCCCCAGCCGGCGGGGGCGCCCAGCGCCTCGACCGCCACGATGGCGCCGGTCGACGAGCCCGACTTGCGGATCGCCTCCAGGTGCTCTTTCCAGACCGGGACCATGTCCGGATCCGGGCACCAGAAGGGGTTGGCCTCGGTCTGGCTCCAGTCCATCCGGTCGGGGGCGACCGCGTGCGGGCCGATCTGAACCACCGCGCCGCGGATGGCGACGCCGGGGATGATCTTGCGCGCGATGGCGCCGGCTGCGACCCGGGCTGCGGTCTCCCGCGCCGACTGCCGCCCGCCGCCGCGATAGTCGCGCACGCCGTATTTGGCGAAATAGGCATAGTCGGCGTGGCCGGGGCGGAAGGCGGTGGCGATCTCGGAATAGTCGCGGCTGCGCTGGTCGACGTTCTCGATCATCAGCGAGATCGGCGTGCCAGTGGTCACCTGGCCGCCGAACTTCGCCTGCGTCGCCGCGTCGGAGAATACCCCCGACAGGATCTTCACCGCGTCCGGCTCCTGGCGCTGGGTGACGAATTTGCCCTGGCCGGGACGACGTTTCTCCAGCCATTGCTGGATGTCGGCCTCGGTCAGCGGGATGCCGGGAGGACAGCCGTCGACAACACAGCCCAACGCCGGCCCGTGGCTCTCGCCCCAGGTGGTCACGCGGAAGAGGTGGCCGAACATATTGTGCGACATGGCCGGGCTTGTAGCGGAACCGCTGCGTCGCACCAAACGTCTCTGTTCGTCGTGCGAATGGGGCCTCAGGCCGCCCAGGCGGCGGTGAACCGGCGCAGGAGCGCGCGCGCGGCGCTGTCGGCCTGGCCGCCCCGCCGGGCGGAGAGGCGCACGAAGAGGTGGCCTTGGGGATGCGAGCCCCGCGCCGGCAGGCCCTGGCCCACCACCCGCACCAGGCCGCGTTCGCCGGCCTTTTTCGTCACCCAGACGATCCGCCGCCCGAGCGGGGTCTCCAGCGCGATCCGGCCGCCTTCCGCCAGCGTGCGCGGATCGACGTCGACGCTGACCCAGACATCGTCGCCGCGCACCAGCAGGGCCGGCTCCGAGGTGATCGCCACGGTCAGCGAGGCGCCGCCGGCGCGCACGGTGTCGCCGCTGCGCAGGCCCGCGGGCAGGCGCACCCGGATCGTCCGTCCGTCCGACAGCCGGTGCGAGGCCGAGCCTCCGCCGAGGGCCACCAGCGGGCTGATCGCCAGCACCCCCGGCGGCTCCCGCCGCGGCGCCGGCAGCGGTGCGATTCGCTCGTTCGGGGCATGTTGCAGGCGGTGATAGGCCGTGACGACCTCGCGGAACCGTGCGCCGCCGCCGCCGGGGCGGTCCGGATGGGCGAGCTTGGCCGCCTCGCGGAAGGCGCGTCGCACCTCGCCGCCGCTGGCCAGCGGCGTCACGCCCAGGACCTCGCGGGCCCGCTCCAGGCTGATCATTTGGTCCCGACTCATCGGCGCCGAGTTGGCGGGCGAGGTGGTCAACGCGGCGTTAAGTCTCGCGAAGGCCGGGGACCTCGCGTTATATCCGCCCCGATGACCGACAAGACGCTCATTCCCGCCTCGCCCAGCGAGGACGACTATGTCCGCCAGGTGGCGGCCGCAGAGGCGCCGCCGCTGCTCAGCGAACACGACCCCTTCGCGCTCTTCAACGCGTGGCTGCACGAGGCCCTGGCGAAAGAGCCCAACGACGCCAACGCCATGGCGCTGGCCACTGTCGACGCCACGGGGCTGCCCGACGTGCGGATGGTGCTGCTGAAGGACGCCGACCCCCGCGGCTTCGTCTTCTATTCCAACAGCGAGAGCGCCAAGGGCCGCGAGCTCGCCGCCAATCCCAGGGCGGCCCTGCTGTTCCACTGGAAATCGCTGCGCCGCCAGGTGCGGATCCGCGGCGCCGTCACCGCCGTGACTCCGCAGGAGGCCGACGCCTACTGGGCCACCCGCGCACGGCCCGCCCAGCTCGGGGCCTGGGCTTCGGAGCAGTCACGCCCGCTGCCCGACCGCCTGGCCTTCGAGAAGAAGATCGCCGAGTTCGGGCTGAAGTTCGGCCTGGGCAAGGTCCCGCGTCCGCCGCATTGGTCGGGGTGGCGGGTGGTCCCGCAGGTCATCGAGTTCTGGCGCGACCGGCCGTTCCGCCTGCACGAGCGGCTGGTCTTCGAACGCGCTGGCGACGGCTGGACCACTGAGCGGCTGTTCCCTTGACCGATCCGCTCGAGGCCGAGATCTGCGCCTGGATGGAATCGCGCACCGAGCGGGTGATCGACACGGCCTGCGCCCACGTGTTCCTCGGCGCCGACGCCGCCTGGAAGATGAAGCGCCACGTCGATCTGGGCTACGCCGACTTCTCGACGGTTGAGCGCCGCCATTGGGCGCTGGGCCGCGAGCTGGAGTTCAACAGGACCGCCGCACCCGACATCTACCGCGCCGTGCGCCGCGTCACCCGCGAGGCCGACGGCAGGCTGGCGATGGACGGCCAGGGCCCGACGGTCGAGTTCCTGCTCGAGATGCGCCGCTTCGACGACGGCGCGGTGCTGGCGGCCGATCCCACCCTGGTCGACGGCGTCATGGCCGATGCGCTGGGCCGCACCATCGCGGGCTTCCATGCGCTTGCCCCGCTGCGCCCCGAGGGCGGCTGGACGGCGCTGGAGTTCACTGTGGGCTCCAACGCTGAGCTCCTGCGCGACCTGACCTATCGCTTCGGGTCCGACCGGATCGAATTGATGATCGCGCTCACCCAGGCGGAATTCGATCGCCAGAAGCCGCTGCTGAAGCGGCGCACGACCCAGGGCTTCGCGCGCCGCTGCCACGGCGACCTGCACCTGGCCAACATCCTGGTCGAGGACGGCAAGCCGATCCTCTTCGACTGCATCGAGTTCAACGACCTGCTGTCCGATCTCGACGTGCTCTACGACCTGGCGTTCCTGCTGATGGACCTTGATTTCCGCGGCCGGCGCGACGCGGCGGTCCGCGTGCTTTCGGCCTATCTCGACGAGGCCTCGCGGATGTTCCCCGACGAGATCTGGGAGGGTCTGGCGGCGCTGCCCCTGATGCTGTCGGTGCGCGCCGGCGTCCGCGCCCATGTCGCCGCGCACAGCAAGGACGATGCCTTGGCCAAGGCCTATATCGAGGCCGCCATCGCCCACCTGTCGCCTGCGCCGCCCCGGCTGGCGGCGGTGGGCGGCCTCTCCGGCTCGGGAAAATCCACCTTCGCGCGCCGCATCGCGCCCGCGCTCGGGGCCGCGCCCGGCGCGGTGGTGATCCGCACCGACGAGGTGCGCAAACGGCTGATGAACGTGCCGCCCAGCGAGCGCCTCCCCGACAGCGCCTACGCCGGCGACCTCTATCCGCGCGCCTATGACGCCTTGATCGAGAACGCCCGCACCCTGCTGAAGGCCGGCCACGGGGTGGTGCTGGACGCCACCTTCATCGATCCCGCGCTGCGGGCGCGGGCCGAGCAGCTCGCCCGCGACTGCGGCGTGCCCTTCGACGGGGTCTGGCTGGAGGGGCCGCTGGCGCTGCTGGAGGCCCGCGTGGCCGGCCGCACCAACGACGCCTCGGACGCCACCGTGGCCACACTGCAGGACCAGCTGGCGCGCCACACCAGCCAGGTGCGGTGGCGCCACGTGGACGTCTCCGGCGACGTGGATGCGGCGGCCGAGGCCTGGCTGCACGGCGCCTAGGCTGACGCCGGCAAGCCTCGCGTCCGAAGCGGCGCTGCGTTGCGTATGCCCCGCGACGCCACTAGCGTATTGGAAAGCCTGACAAAGGCTTCGGCGTGGGGAGACGCATGATGCTGGGTCTGATGCAGAATTGGCCGCTGACGGTCGACAAGATCCTGGACCACGCCAAGAGCTGGCACGGCGATACGGAAATCGTCAGCCGCTCGGTCGAAGGTCCGATGGTGCGCACCACCTGGGCCAGCATCCATGAGCGCGCCAAGCGGCTATCCAACGCGCTCGCCAAGCTGGGCGTCAAGCCCGGCGACCGGATCGCGACGCTGGCCTGGAACACCGGCCGGCACATCGAGGCCTGGTACGCGGTCATGGGCATGGGCGCCGTCTGCCACACGCTCAACCCGCGACTGTTCGCCGATCAGCTCTGCTACATCATCAACCACGCCGAAGACCGGATCATCTTCACCGACCTGACCTTCCTGCCGACGCTGATCGAGCGCCGCGCCGACATGCCGAGCGTCAAGCACATCGTCGTCTTGACCGACGAGGCGCATATGGCCGGCGTCGAGCTGCCGGGCGCACTCTGCTACGAGACCCTGGTCGGCGAGAATTCGGCCGATTTCGAGTGGGGCGGCTTCGACGAGAACACCGCTGCAGCGCTCTGTTACACCTCCGGCACGACCGGCAACCCCAAGGGCGTGCTCTATTCGCACCGCTCCAACTTCATCCACACGCTCGTGACCATGGGCAAGGACGTGATGGGGATCTCGGCGGCCGACACCGTGCTGCCGGTGGTGCCGATGTTCCACGCCAACGCCTGGGGCCTGGCCTTCTCCTGCGCCGCGGTGGGCGCGAAGCTGGTGCTGCCGGGCCAGAAGCTCGACGGCGCCTCGGTGCATGAGCTCCTGGAGAGCGAGGAGGTCACCTTCTCCGCCGCCGTGCCCACCGTCTGGCAGATGCTGCTGACCCACCTGCGCGACACCGGCGGCAAGCTGACGACCCTGAAGCGCGTGATCATCGGCGGCTCGGCGGTGCCGGAAGCCATCGTGCGCGCCTTCCGCGACGAATATGGCGTCAGCGTCACCCACGCCTGGGGCATGACCGAGACCTCGCCGCTGGGCACGCTCGCCACCCCCAATGGCGCCATCGCCAAGATGGACCCCGAGGCGCAGCTCAAGTTCACCCTGAAGCAGGGCCGCCCGCCCATCGGCATCGACCTGAAGCTGGAGGACGACGCCGGCAATCGCCTGCCCGCGGACGGCCAGACCTTTGGCCGCCTGATGGTCAAGGGCCCGTTTGTGGTCGGCGAATACTTCCGCGGCGACGGGGGCAAGATCCTCGACAAGGAAGGCTTCTTCGACACCGGCGACGTGGCCACCCTCGACCACCACGGCTTCATGCAGATCACCGACCGGGCCAAGGACGTGATCAAGTCCGGCGGCGAATGGATATCCTCGATCGAGATCGAGAACATCGCCATGGGCCACCCCAAGGCGGCGCTGGCCGCGGTGATCGGGGCCGCGCACCCCAAGTGGGACGAGCGCCCGGTGCTGCTGGTCAAGCTCTGCCCAGGCGAGACGGCGACCAAGGAGGAATTCCTGGCCTTCCTGGAGGGCAAGATCGCCAAGTGGTGGACCCCTGACGACGTGGTCTTCGTCGACGACATCCCCCTGGGCTCCACCGGCAAGATCGACAAGAAGCTGATCCGTGAGCGGATGAAGGACTATGTCCTGCCGACCGCCAAGGCCCAGGAAACCGCCTAGCCCTCTCTGGCGTGTCATCCCGGCCGCTGCTTCATGGTGCTGGAACGGGCGATTTAGGCCAGCCGATAGGTCGTATCCCGTCCTGGCGGGCCGTTGGCCTCGATCTCTCCGTTTCGCTCCATGTGGATGATCGCCGCCAGCATGGACCTCGCCGCCGCGGGATGCAGTCTGGCGTCCACGTCGCGATAGAGCCTCGGCACCAGGTCGCGGATGCGCGCGGGACCTTCTGCAAGCGCCAGCAGGATCTGGTCGATCCGCTCCTGGCGGTGGGCGACGTAGGCGTCGATGAAGGGCGTGACCTCGCGGATCGGCGGGCCGTGGGTCGGCCAGAGCACGTCGAACCTGCGCGCCCGGATCACCTCGAGGCTGGCCAGATAGTCGGTCATGTCGCCGTCGGGCGGGGTGATGACGGTGGTCGACCAGCCCATGATGTGGTCGCCGGAGAAGAGGCAGTTCTCCTCCTTCAGCGCATAGCAGATGTGGTTCGACGTATGGCCGGGGGTCGGGATCGCCTCGATGGTCCAGCCGGGGCCGGAGACCTCGCCGCCGCCGCAGAGGCTGACATCGGGGCGGAAGTCGTGGTCGTGGCCGGCCTCCATCTTCACCTCGCCGGTGTCTTTCTCCTCATGTCCCGCCACCGCGCAGCCGTAGATGACCGCCCCGGTCGTCGCCTTCAGCGGCCCGGCCAGCGGCGAGTGGTCGGAGTGGTGGTGGGTGATCAGGATGTGGGTGATCCGCTCGCCCTCGGTCGCCTTCAGGAGGGCGGCCAGGTGCTCGGGCAGGTCGGGGCCGGGGTCGATCACCGCCACCTCGCCCTTGCCCAGGATGTAAGTGCCGGTGCCCTTGAAGGTGAAGGGGCCGGGGTTGTCGGCCACCACCCGGCGGATCAGCGGCGAGACCTGGTCGCAGGCGCCGTAGTCGAACTGCATGTCGCGGACGTAGGGGATCATCCGCCGAGCACGCCGGAGAGGTCATAGCCGGCCGCGCGGCCGAGGTCGGTCAGCTCGCCCCGGCTCATGGCGCCGGAGGTCGCCTGGCCGATCGCCCAGGTGACGATGGAGCGCGTGCCCGAGCGGCAGAAGGCCAGCACCGGCCCATCGGCGGCGTCGATCACCTGCTTCACCGCCTCGACCTCGGCGGGACCCGGCCCGCCGCGCACCGGGATATGGATATAGTTCAGGCCGGCCGCCTTCGCCGCCGCCGCGATGTCGGCGCTCTGCGGCGCATCGGGGTCCTCGCCGTCGGGGCGGTTGTTGATGATGGTCGTAAAGCCCTGCCGCGCGGCCTCGGCCACGTCGGCCACGCTGATCTGCGGGGCGGTGGAGAAGTCGTCAGTGACGCGGCGGAAATCGGACATCTGGCTCAACTCTCTTGGCTAGGCAAACCCCGCGAGGATTGCCTACAGGTGGAATTCTTGGCAGCATTGTTTTTGCTTCCTAAAAAGCAAAAGCAATCGTGGCGTAAGCCACGCAAGGCTGCTTGGGGCGGCCCCTGGTTTGACATCATCGGGGGGCGGTGGAAGTTTCGCAACGCCCGGCCCCGAAAAGGCCCAAGCCTGCAAGGCTAGTCACCCTTCATGTTCCGCTTCATCGGCCGACGCCTGCTGGTCGCGATCCCGACGCTCTTCCTGGTGGTGACGCTCGCCTTCTTCATGATGCGCGCCGCGCCCGGCGGCCCCTTCGACAGCGACCGCAAGCTCTCGCCCGAGATCGAGCAGAACATGCTGGCCAGGTACGGCATGAACAAGCCGCTGGGTCAGCAGTACCTCGACTACCTGGCCGGCGTGGCCCACGGCGACTTCGGCCCGTCGCTGAAATACAAGGACAAGACCGTCCTCGACATCCTCAGGGAGAACTACAGGCCGAGCCTTCGGATCGGCCTGTCGGCGATCATCCTGGCCTCCGTCGTCGGCGTCAGCCTGGGCGTGCTGGCGGCGCTGCGCCAGAACCGCAGCGTCGACTACGGCGTCATGACCGTGGCGATCCTGGGCGTCTGCATCCCGACTTTCGTCACCGCGCCGATGCTGGTGCTGGTGTTCGCCTCCAAGCTCGGCTGGCTGCCCAGCGCCGGCTGGAACGACGGGGCGATCCAGAACCTGGTGCTGCCGGTGACCGTGCTGGCCCTGCCGCAGATCGCCATCATCTCGCGGCTCACCCGGGCCGGCATGATCGAAGTGCTGCACTCCAACTATGTGCGCACCGCCCGCGCCAAGGGCCTGCCGGAGCATCGGATCGTCACCCGGCATGCGCTGCGCGCCGCGCTCCTGCCGCTGGTGAGCTACCTGGGGCCCGCCTGCGCGGGCCTGCTCACCGGCTCGCTGGTGGTGGAGAAGATCTTCGGCCTGCCGGGCCTGGGGAAGTTCTTCGTGATCAGCGCGCTGCAGCGTGACTACACCGTCGTCATGGGCATGGTGATCTTCTATGCGGCCCTGATCCTGCTGCTGAACCTGGTCGCCGACCTGCTCTATGCCCTGCTCGATCCCCGGGTGCGGCTCGGATGAGCACCTCCATCCTGATACCCCGCTCCGGCAAGGGCGCCGAGGCCATGCAGGCCGCGGCGCTCAAGGGCCGCAGCCTCTGGGACGACGCGCGCCGGCGGCTGCTGCGCAACAAGGGCGCGGTGGCCGGCATGGTCGTGCTGGGCCTGCTGGTCCTGGCCGCCGCTATCGGTCCGCACGTGACGCCCTACGCCTATGACGAGATCAACAAGGAAGACGTCTGGCTGGCCCCTCTCATCCACGGCCACCTGATCGGCGCCGATGCGCTCGGCCGCGACCTGCTGGCCCGCCTTCTGATGGGGCTTCGGGTGTCGCTGGCCATCGGCCTCGTCGCCACCTTCGTGTCGCTGGTGATCGGGGTCGCCTGGGGCGCGGTGGCCGGCTTCGTGGGCGGGCGGCTGGACGAGCTGATGATGCGCTTCGTCGATGTGCTCTATTCGTTGCCCTTCATCTTCTTCGTGATCCTCCTGATGGTCACCTTCGGCTCCAACATCATCCTGATCTTCGTGGCGATCGGGGCGGTCGAGTGGCTGACCATGAGCCGCATCGTGCGTGGCCAGACGCTCACGCTGAAGCACAAGGAGTTCGTCGAGGCCGCCCGCGCCGCCGGCCTTTCCCAGGGCGGCATCATCGCGCGCCATATCGTGCCGAACCTGCTCGGACCGGTCGTGGTCTATGTGACCCTGACCATCCCCGCGGTGATCCTCGCCGAGAGCTTCCTGAGCTTCCTTGGATTGGGCGTTCAGCCGCCGATGGCCTCGCTCGGCACCCTGATCGCCAACGGCGCGCAGGACATGGAGCTCGCGCCGTGGCTGCTGATCTTCCCGTCGCTGGTGATGGTGGTCACCCTGATGAGCTTCAATTTCATCGGCGACGGCCTGCGCGACGCCATCGACCCGAAGGACCGCTGAAGCCGCCTATTGCACGCGCTTGGCGCGGATTGCCCGCTGGCCGTCGAGGTTGATGAAGAAGGTGCCGAGGGCTGCCTTGCGGATCTCCGCCTTGGAGCCCTTCTTGGGATAGCGCGAAAGCCGCTCCTGGTCGGTCTGGGTCCAGACCGCGCCATCTTCCAGCTCCAGCACCCACGCGCCGTCGCCGCGCTGGTAGGCGCGCGCGACCGTCGCCGACAGGCTTTCCAGCGGCGCGGGCTTGTCGGCGCGGTCGAACAGATTGAGCGTCGGCAGGCTGAACCCGAAGGCCTGCCGTTTGACCTTGGTGACCTGTTCCTTGTCGACGGCGACGATGTCGCCCGTGGTCAGGGAGGCGGCGATGGCGTCCACCGCCGCGTCGTAGCAAACCAGCCGCCCATGCTCATCGGTGAGCTTGCGGCAATCGATAAGCCGGCGCAGCGCCGCAGGGGCGTCGCCGACCTTCGATTGCGCCAGCGCCGAGGCTCCGATTGCGGCGCAAAGCGCGACGCCGACGCCGAACCCGGCCCTCGTCCAACGAACGCTCATTCATACAGCCCCAGGTTCCCGTCCGCGCATTGAACCCTTCCGGCTCCGGGTGCGCAATCCATTGGTCGTCAACGCCGCCGGGGTCGCCGCCAAGCCCCTGACGTCCCGTTCGCGGAATATATCAGGCGGGATTACGGCCTCAGAGGGATGAACCATGCTCAAGGCGGGAGCACCTGCGACAATCTGTGACCAGAATGCGACAGGTCGGCGCCCGCAACATTGCCAACTGCTAATGATCGTTGACCACCCGTTAGATACTTCGATAACTCCAGCGTAACCGGAGGCAGAGTCGTCTCTGGGACCGAATTGTTTTGCGGAGCTGGTCGCGCCGGCAGGCGGACCGCTGGAGGATGTAGACCTTGAAAATCCAATCCATGAGGGAGCGCCTGCTGGCCTCCTCGATGATCTGCGGCGCGGCCCTCCTGCTGGGAATCTCCGCGACCGCGGCGTCGGCTCAAGCCACCGGTGGCGAGGTGTCCGAAATCGTCGTGACCGGCTCGCGGATTCCGCAGCCCAACCTGACGAGCATCAGCCCGATCAACACCGTGGACAGCCGAGCGGTCCAGCTGGGCGGCCGCCCCGCGACGATCGACATTCTGAACCAGCTGCCCCAGGTGACGCAGAACGCGGCCGTGGACCTTGGCCCGACCTCCAACCCGCTGAGCGGGCCGGGCGGCGTGGCCACCGTCGATCTCCGTGGTCTCGGACCCCAGCGCACCCTGGTGCTGGTCAACGGCCGCCGGCTCGGCGTCGGTGACCCGAACACCGGCAACCCGAATCCGGCGCCGGACATCAACCAGATTCCCTCGCAGCTGATCGACCGCATCGAAGTGCTCACCGGCGGCGCCTCGGCGGTCTACGGCTCGGACGCCGTGGCCGGCGTGGTCAACTTCGTCATGAAGAAGAATTTCGAAGGCGTGCAGATCGACTACCAAGCCGGTGTCTATCAGCACAGCAACCACAACGACCTGGCCAAGAGCCTGCTGACCGGCGCGGCGCCCGACCAGGTGCCCGTGCCTGGCAAGCAGTGGGATGGCCGCTCCTACGACACCAGCATCATCTTCGGGGCCAACGCGCCTGACGCGAAGGGCAACGTCACCGGCTACTTCACCTACCACAAGCAGGATCCGGTGAACTTCAGCACCCGCGACTGGGCCGCCTGCCAACTGGCGGTCTCGGCTGCGGGCGTGCCGTCCTGCACGGGTTCGCCCAACTCCAACATCTTCTCCTCGTCCGACGGAGCCTTCGCGGGCGCCTTGTCGGTGGTGGGCAACCAGTTCCTGCCGCGATCGGGAACGCGCCAGACGAGCCCCCCGTTCGTGTTCAACTCGAACCCGTACGAGTATCTGATCCAGGACAGCACCCGCTACACCGCGGGCTTCTTCGCCAACTACGAGGTCAACCCGCACGCCGAGCTCTACTCGGAATTCGGCTTCATGAACGACCGCACCAACGTCAACATTGCCCCCAGCGGTCTCTTCAGCGGCGGCGGGCCCAGCTCGACCGCGGGCTTCCTGACCAACTGTAACAACCCGCTCCTCAGCGCCCAGCAACAGACGGCCATCAACTGCTCGGCAGCGGACATTGCCTCGGGGACGCTGCGCGACCTGCAAATCGGTCGCCGGAACATCGAGGGTGGTCCGCGCAACTCGTACTATGAGCACACCAACTATCGGGTGGTGTTCGGCGCCCGGGGCGACATCGCCGGACCTTGGAAGTACGACATCTATGGATCGTACTATTATACGACTTTCAACACCGCGATTCAGAACTATCTGAGCCTCGCGGGCATCCAGGACGCCCTGCTGGTCGGCGGCACCGCGGCCAACCCGACCTGCCTGTCCGGCAACCCTGGCTGCGTGCCCTACAACATCTTCACCACGGGCGGCGTGACCCAGGCGCAAGCCCAGTCCCTGGAGGAGATCGGCACGGCGACCGGTTCGTTCACTCAGCGGATCGTTGAAGCCAACATCACCGGTGACCTCGGCGCGTATGGCATCAAGTCGCCCTGGGCGAACGACGGCGTCGGCGTGGCGTTCGGCGTCACCCAGCGCCGTGACCACCTGAAATTCCAGGCCGACGCCGCCGAAGAAAGCGGCGACCTGTCGGGCGGCTCAGGAGCTGCCGTGCCGGTGAACAATAGCCTTCGCGCTTCGGAAGTATACGGTGAAGCCCGCATCCCGCTGATGCAGGATCAGCCCTTCGCCAAGGACGCCCTGGTGGAGCTTGGCTACCGCTACTCGGACTACTCGACCGGCATCCAGGCCAAGACCTACAAGATCGGCTTCCAGTACGCGCCGATCGATGACATCCGCTTCCGCGGCTCGTACAACAAGGCGATCCGGGCTCCGAATATCCTCGAATTGTACACGCCGTCCTCGTCGACGAACACCAGCGTCGTCTCCGAAGACCCCTGCGCTCAGGGCGCGCTCGAACCGGCCACTCCGGCGCAGTGCGCTCGCACCGGCGTCACCGCGGCGCAGTTCGGCAACATCCTGCAGTGCCCGGCTGGCCAGTGCGCCATCCTGCAAGGTGGCAACACCGAGCTGAAGCCTGAGACGGCGAAGACCTTCACGGTCGGCGCCCTGGTGCGGCCCCGGTTCATCTCGGGCCTCACCTTCAGCGTGGACTATTTCCACATCAAGCAGACGAACGTCATCGGCCAGATCTCGATCGACACCACGCTGCAACGCTGCCTGACCACCGGCGATTCGCGGTTCTGCAGCCTTGTGGTCCGCAACCCCGTCAACGGCATCCTGTTCAGCACAACGCCGGGCGTTCCGGGCTATATCGTCGGCACCAGCGTCAACGTCGGCGCCGGCACGCTCGCGGGCCTCGACTTGCAGGGCGCCTACCAGCTGCCCCTGGAAGCCTGGGGCGTCGACAAGTGGGGCGGCGTCTCGTTCGACTTCAACGGCACCTACACGCAGAAGAACACGACGACCCAGCTGCCCGGCGACCCCTCCTACGACTGCTCCGGCCTGTTCGGCCCGACGTGCGGCAATACGGTGAACCCGAAGTGGCGCCACACCCTGCGGGTCAACTGGACCACGCCGTGGAGCGGCGTGACCCTGTCGGGCAACTGGCGCTACATCGGCCACACCACCTATGAGAACGACTCGAACGAGCCGATCATCGGCGGCAGCACGCCCAATCCGTTCAACCACAAGGTCGGCGCGGTCAGCTACTTCGACCTCTCGGGTCTGTGGCGGGTGAACGACATGTTCAGCGTGCGCGGCGGGGTGAACAACCTGTTCGACAAGGACCCGCCGTTCATGTCCTCGGCCATTGTCGGCACGGGCCTGCCGAACACCTATCCGACCTACGACCTGCTGGGCCGGAAGCTGTTCGTCGGCGTGACGGCCAACTTCTGATCCACGCTCGTCGTGGAATGTGGACCGGGCGGCGGAGCAATCCGCCGCCCTTTTCCTTTTTTGGGGCCTATTCGTCGCGGTGGACGCGGATGCCGGGTTGGTCGTCGATGCTCATCATGAAGCTGCCCATCAGGGCCTTCCTGATCGTCACCTTGGAGCCGGGCCGGGGCCGGCGATTGAGGGCTTCGTCGGATATCTGCCGCCAGACGGCGCCGTCGGCGAGCACGATGGTCCACTTGCCGAAACCGTCGGCGCTGGCGTTCTTCACCACGCCGTCGAGGCGGTCGATCTCCTCGTGGCCCAAGCCGCGGGTGATGAAGTCGAGGGTTGGCAAGGTGAGGCCGAAGGCCTGGCGATGGGCCTCGCGGGCCTGGGCCTTGTCGATGACCACGATGTCGCCGGTCTTCTCGGCGCTGGCCATGCGGCCGGCCGCGGCGTCGTAGCAGGCGAGCCGCTTGGCGTCCTCGGCGAGCCCACGGCAGTCGAGCACCGCCTGGAAGGTGGCGGCGTGCGGCCGGGGCTCCGCGGCGGCGGCGGGAGCGGCGATCATCAAGGCCGCGACGGCGGCGGAGACGAGATTGTGAGAAGAAGCCATGACGCGCGTCTCCGTCCTACGCCCGCCGCCCGTCGCGGGGGCCGATCAGCCTTCGCCGTGCGCGGATGATACCCGATGAATCGTCGCCCGTCGTGGTCGCGCAGAGGAACCCTGGCCGGCCTGGCCGGCCTGATCGGCACCGGACAGACCGCGGCCCAGCCCGCCGCTGTCGCCGTTCTGGCCCCGGCTGAGCCAACCATGCCACCGGGCGACGCCGGCGCTCAGCTCGAGACCGCCTTCGACGCGGCCACCCGGGTTTCGGTGCCGGTGTTCATCGACGGCAAGGGGCCGTTCCGCTTCGTGGTCGATACCGGGGCCAACAGTTCGGTCGTCGGTGTGGAGACCGCCCAGGCCTGCGGCCTGCCAGTGGTCGCCCAAGCGCCGGTGCACGGCATATTGTCGGCCCAGTCCGCACCCCTTGTGCAGGTCCGCTCGCTGCAGGTGGGAGAGGTCCGCTCCCGCAATCTGCGCCTGCCGATAATGCCGGAGAGCGCGCTGGGGGTCTCGGGCCTGCTGGGCGTGGACATGCTGAAGGACCGGCGGATGGTGCTGGACTTCGATGGTCAGAGTTTCTCGATCGCCAGCTCGCAGCCCGGCAGCTACATGGCGCCAGGCGCGAACAGCCGGCTGAGCGCGCCGGACGCGTCGGTGACCGTGCCCGCCCGCATCCGCGCGGGCCAGCTGATCATCATCGACGCCAGCGCATCCGGCCGGGCGATCACCGCCTTTCTCGATTCCGGCTCGCAGGTGACGGTGGCCAACGGCGCCCTGCGGGAGCTGGTGTTCGCCGCCCAGCCCAGGCTGGGGGCCGGACTCATCAGCTCCAGCCTGGTCAGCGCCACCGGCCAGCGGGCCCTGGCGACCTTCGGCCCGCTGCCGGGCCTGAGGATCGGGCGGTTGTTGATCGACGCGCCGCTGGTGGCCTTCTCGGACCTGCACATCTTCGCGCTGTGGAAACTGCAGCAGACGCCGTCGCTGCTGCTGGGCGTCGATCTGCTGCGCCGGTTCCGCAAGATCGCTTTCGACTACGGCCGCAAGGAGCTGACGCTCTGGCCCAAGCGGATACGAGGCTAGCGCACCGGCGTCGGCGCCAGCACCATGGCGCCTTGGCTGCGCAGCCGGCCCTGGGCGAGTTCGTCCATCAGCCCCTTGGCGCGTGGATCGCCGAACACCCAGGCCGCGGCGGCCAGCGTGCGAGCCGAGCTGGCCGAGACGCCGAGGATCTTCTCGAGCGCCTCGAAGGTCGAGCCGTTGGGCGTCATCCGCTTCAACCGCACGTCGCCCTTCAGGTTGGCCAGGGCCTTGGCCTTGTCGACCGCCTCGTAGAAGCCGCCCAGTTCGTCCACCAGGCCCAGCTGCTTGGCCTGGGCGCCGGTCCAGACGTGGCCCTTGGCGATCTGGTGCACCCGCTCGGGCGACAGCTTGCGGCCCTCGGCCACGCGGGCCACGAAGTTCGCATAGATGGTGTCCATCCAGCGCGAGATCACCGCGCGCTGGTCGGGGCTGAATTCCTGGCCCATGCCGTAGGCGCCGGCGTTGGGGTTGCCGACCCCGATCTGGCGGATGTCGACGCCGAAGCGCGCCGCGGCCTCGCCGATGGCGAACTTGCCGCCGAAGACCCCGATGGAGCCGGTGAGCGTCGAGGGCTCCGCCACGATGGCCGAGGCCTCCGACGAGACCCAGTAGCCCCCCGAAGCCGCGTAGGTCCCCATGGAGACCACGACCGGCTTCCTGGCCGCCTTGGCCGCCCGCACCGCCGCCAGGATCTGCTCGGACGCGGTGTCCGACCCGCCGGGCGAGTTCACGCGGAAGACGATCGCCTTCACGTCCTTGTTCTTGATCGCGTCATAGAAGGCGTCGGAGATGTCGTCGGAATAGATGGTCGAGCCGCCGGTGAACGGATTGCCGCCGCCGTCCTTGCCAGTGGCGATGTCGCCCTCGGCCTCGATGACTGCGATGGCGGGACCCGTGCCGCGGCCACGCGGCTCACGGCCGCGGGCGTAGTCGTCGAAGTCGACCATCTGGGCCCCGTCGCCGGCGCGCTTCAGGAGATCGGCCTGGGCGTCGCGTTCCTGGCCCAGCTTGTCGATCAGCTTCCTGGCCAGCGCGTCTTCGGCCAGATAGGGGCCCGCCTCGATGTCGCGGCGCAGGGCGGCGGGATCGGTCTTGCGGTCGGCCGCGGCGCTCGCGAGACTGCTCTCGTAGACCGAGGTCATCCAGGAGAGCGTCGCCTCGCGGTGCGCCGGCGTGTAGTCGTCGTAGAGGTAGCCGTTGACTGCGTTCTTGTACTCGTAGCGCTGCTCGTAGTCGGCCTTGACCCCGTATTTGTCGAAGAAACGCTTGAAGAAGATGTCCTCGTTGGCCAGGCCCGTGACCTGGAACGACGAGGCCGGCTGCATCCAGAGTTCGTCCGCCGCCGCGCCCAGCATGTAGGTCGAGGTCACCACGCCGGAGGGATAGAGCCCCTGGCTGTGGGCGATCACCGGCTTGCCCGAGGTCCGGAAATGCTTGATGGCGAGCCGCAGTTCGTCGGCCGTGCCGGGTTCGATGCCGCCCTCAGGCAGGCGGACCAGCACGCCCTTGACCCGGTCGTCGCCCTCGGCGCGGCGCAGCGCTTCGATGATCGACATGGCCGAGGCCCCTCCGCGGGTGAAGCCGGCCAGCGGGCTCTGCGGGCCCTGGTCGCTGATCTGCTGGCGAAGGTCGAGCTCGAGCACGGCCCTGGCCGGAAGCGGGCCTGGGCCCGCGGCGCTGGCCGCCATGGAGATCAGCACGAAGGGCACGCCGATCAGGAAGATCAGCAGGCCCGCGAAGACGCCCGCCGCGGTGATCAGGAACTGCTTCATCTGGAAACCGGGACGCCTCGCGCAAACCTTCGGATTCAAAGAGTATACAGCCGGCATTCGCACACTATGTCAGCCGCGGAAAGATCGCTGCGCGCCGACGCGCCCACGCTCGCCAAAAACGGCGGGCGATCGCCGGGCCAGCCCTTGAGGCCGCCACGTTCAGCGACGATCAGATCGTGGTCCGGATGACCGAGGCGCCGCTGACGCCTGAAGCTCTGAGCGATCCTGAGGTCGGCCGGGTCGGAGAAGAATGGTCGTGTGCGTAGTGGGTAGCCGAAGAGTCTCCGCTGCCGCAGAAATTGTTCTTGCTTTGTTCTTGGCAGCCCAAGCCGCCGCTGGCATAGTCCGGGCTGTGCTGGGCGGCATGTCGGCCGCGCTTCCGGCGCTTCTCACAATCCGGAAGGGAGCGGCCCTTAGGCCGGCGCTGCAGCATGGGCGAGAGCATCGCGGAATTCATGGACCGTCAGAGACGTAGGGTCGGCCGCTTTGGCCGGGAAGCCGAGGCGGCCGCGCATGAGGCGTATGGAAAGGCGATCCGGGCAGGACAGGATCTGGACCTGAGTTCGCCAGGCGAGGTCATGCGCCATGGCGTCAAGCTTCTGGAGGAAAGCGGAGACCGCGCCGCGGCCGCTTTGTCCGATGCAACTAGGCAGATGAGGGGTCAGGGTGGCGAGGCTCTTCAGCACGCCGGGGAGAAACCGGCCATCAGAGCCGTAGCCGTTGATGCAGTCCGCGATATCGGGCGGGGAGCTGGTGTTGTCAGGGGAGGCGTTCACGCCGTTGAGGGATTGGCTGACTCAGCCAACTTCATCAATCGCCTGACGGACCCGCTCGACGGCCTAAAGAGCCCTCCAGGACAATCTGCCGCTGCTCAGCTTGGTCGTGGCATCGTGAATTTGGGGGGAGGGGTAGCTGATTATATTCAGAAAGGTGTCGATGACCCCAGCAGCGTGGTCCGGGATATTCGTGAGAAGGGCCAGGAATGGCGCCGAGATCTGGATCCATCGGCCACACCGGTAGAGCCGACGTTCAACGCAGAACTGGGGCGCAACTTCAACATCGGCCAGAACCAGGGTGAACTTGCCTTCAACGTCGGATCTCTTGTGCTAGGCGGCCCGGCAGCGAAGGCGGTGAAGGGGGTCGCTGAAGTCTCCAACCTTGGCAATGTTGAGAGATATGTCGCGCAGGGCTTTGGTCCGAGAGCGGCGGCTCGGCTCGCTGAGCCGTACCCGGCTACAGGCATGGGAAGCCACTTCATATCCAGAGATACCAAATTGCCCAGCTTTCTCGGCGGCGGACCGTTGCCGCAGAGCTATATGGATGGTCCCTTCAATAAACTGGCGCCGCCTGGGAGCAGTATTGGCGACATGTACGAGCTTCACTTCGCTGTGGATCCAAGGTTCTATGGCACCAGGGCAGGCGGTGAGCGGTGGAGTGGCCGGGATCTGGGTCTGCCGCGTTATGGGCCTTTGGGGCAACTCTGGTATGGAAGCCCGGCGCCGCTGAAGGCACGTATCGGAGGCCTGGGCGCAGCGACCGGAAACGGGCTCCATGATAGCGAAGGCGGGGAGAGCGGCTGGTGACACTTCGCCCAGTGGTCGAATTCCGGTCCGGTTTTCCGGACGACACCGTTGAGGACGATGATGAAATCGTTCAGTGGCCGGGCCGCAACATCGCGGAATTTCTCAAGGCGACGCTCGAGAGCTTAGGTTATCGGGTGTCGGAACCGGTTCATGCGCATGAGCACGGCTGGGAGCTGGATATCTGGCGCGGGAATAAGCGCCTTTGGCTTCAGATCAGCGTGCTCGACGCGGAAGAGTGTTATCTGACGGCTGAAAACAAGACCTCGTGGCTGTGGCCGGACGTGAAGCTCTTTCGGGCGTTTCTTTCGGACCTGCAGCAAATCCTGGAAGCCGACAGCCGATTCAGCCCGATCGGCTGGTATCCAAAAGGCGGCCCGACGCGCGGCGTGGCGCCTACCTCAGGACCGTTTGACGCCTAAGCGAGGACAGTCCGGGGTGCGCGGCCAACCGATCCATCGCCGCCCAGTCGAAGCTCTTCCAGGCTCGATCGCCGTTGTGCAGCCCGAGTTGCAGAAGCGCGCGGACGGCGTCGGCGATGCGGTCGGTGTCGATGTCCATGGCTGTCTCCTTTCTATGGACCGGCGTTCGCCTGGCCTCGCAGCATCTGCACGAAGGTTCGCTTGGCCTTGTGGAGGGTGGCGAGCTGCTCCAGGTGCTCCCGATGCGCCGCGTCCTGCCCCAGGCCCGTACGCAAACGTCGCATCCGGTTCAGCAGGGCGCAGGCCGCCTCATAGCCGCTACGGCTCGTGCGGCCGATGTGTCCTTCGACGAGCCTGGCGTAGGCTGTCAGCGCTTCCTCCGGCAGGGCGGCTTCGCTGAGCTGCGCCAAAGCGTTCACGACCCATTCGCCGCAGCCATGGGCGCGTGTGGCCTGCCAGGCCTCGGACAGCCGGCCCGCCTCGGTCAGCAGTTGCACCAGAAGATCGGAAATCTGCCCCGAGGACCGGCGGCGCCTCTCATGCGGCGGCGCTGCGAGCTGGCCCTCGAGGACGACGACCGCCTGGTCGAGGGCCGCCTCCGGATCTCCTCCGCCCCTGATCTGGTGGAAAAGCTTGAGACTCGGATCCCGGGCGAAGGCGGCCCAAAGCAGGCTCTCGGCCTTCGCCGCCTGCCCGCCGCGGCGCATCAGATCCGCCGCTAGGCAGGTCAGCCGCTCGTCGGGACGGTCTTCGAACCGCCATAGCCCTTCTTCGGCCCAGGACAGCGCCAGGTCCTCCCGGTCATGCGCCAGGCAGACCTGCGCGACCTCCAGATAGCCGTAAGCCGACGTCAATCCGCTCGTCCGCAGCGCCAAGCGGGCGTCGAGGTCGCCGTCACGGGCGGCGAACCCGTCCAGGATGGCCTTCAGCCGATAGCGGGCGGACGACTCGGGATCGTGCGGCGCGTGCGTCGGCGGGGACGCCGGGAGCCGGGCCCAGGCGTCCTGCGCCAGCCGCCTGAACTCCGCCAAGCCGGCTTCGCCCAGGACGTCGGCGTGGCTCTCGACCACCCCATCGAACATGCCCCAGACTGATTGAGCCTCCTTGTCGAACAGGTCGTGGGCCAACCCTACAGGGTCCGGCCGCGCCGACCGGCAGGCCGCCAGATGGATCTCACGTATCCGACCGAAGAGCGCCAAGCCGTCGCCGTTGGAGTCGTCGACGCTCTCCAGCGCGGCCTCGATCCGGTCGAAACCATGGTCGATGAGCCTGAGCACCATCTCCGGATGGCGCGCGATCAGGCCCTCGATCTGGCGCAGTACCCGCTCGATCCCGCCGGCCCAGCCTCCAGCCTCTTCATAGTCCACAAATCCGCGCGTACGTGTGGCATCGGTGAGGGCCTTGCGGAACCGGTCGAAAAGCGCGCGCTCGTCGGCGGTTTCGGCCATCGTCGCCAGGTCGAGTTCCGCCAGCAGCTCCAGGTCACGTTCGGCCCAGGCCATGATCTTGTCGGTCAGGGTTGCTGCGCCCTGGGCGAGCAGATACGCCCGGATGCGGGAAAGTCGGCTCGTGGCCTCGGTCGGCTCACCCTCTCCGGCATGGTTGGCGATCAGCGCCGTCGCCACCAGATGTTTGCAGAACCCGCGCTCGAAAGCCGGGCAGGAGCATCTCCCCGAAATCCGCGCCCCTTCGCCGGTCAGTTCGACCCGATAGATGTCCTCGCCCATCACCTTCGCCAGGACCCGCGCCGGTTCGATGGCGAGGATTTCAACCCGCCCGTTCCGCTGATATTCGACGCCGCGGGCGAAGACCTTTTCCCCGGCGGCTTCGCGAACCGCAGCAACGTCGAAGCGAAGGGGTTTTTCCTGTTCGCTGGCGACCGGCTCGACCATCTTCGCGGGGTTCGCGCCTAGGCCAGCAGGCGGACGGATTCGCCTTGCGACTCCATCAACTTCACGGCCCTTTTGTCGAAGGAGACAAAGGTGTCCGCGCCAAGCCAGCGTCCTTCATAGGCGATGACGCCATCGGCGAAGTCGCCGCCTGCATCCAGAAGGACCAGTCCAGCTTCCGCCGCGGGTCGGTTCGCGACGACGTTCGCGCTGTTCATCAACTGGCGGATCGCCATCCCGATTTCACTCGGGGGAATTTTGTAACCCTGCGCAAGCACCCAGACCAGTTCGCAGAGCGCCGGCAGCGCCACGGCGACATCGGCGTCAGCCAGCTCTGCCTGGGCGACTCTGCTTTGCCGCTCGTCGTCGCCCGTGATCGCACGGACGAGCACGTTCGTGTCGGCTGTGATCCTCATCGCCCGCCGGCCCAGCCCCGGGCTGCGATTTCATCGATCTCTTCGATCGACAGCGATGGACGGCCCTCCCGCTTGAGGACGTTGAAGATATCCGAGATGTCGCCGGTCGATCGGGCCGCCTTCACCTCGATCCGGCCATCGGGAAGCTTGTCCACGGTGATCTTCTCGCCGGGTTGGACGCCCAGATGCTTCAGGAGATCCTTGCGCAGGGTGACCTGCCCTTTGGCGGTGACTGTGAGCGTGCCCATGACGCACTCCATGTTGACATCATCAATGTAAGGTAAAATGACCTTACCGTCAAGGCGACGTGGCAGCTGGCCACGTCGCCCGGTCCCCCTATGGCGAAGCCGGACGCAACGTCGAGTTCATGGCGGACTTTCCCAACGACAGGCCCGCCTCGGCCGCACGGATCGTCAGCCCGCAACCAAGAGAACCCCGGCTGCTCTGTCAGTCCGGATGGAGAGCCAGGCGCAGGTTGGCATCCGCCTAACCAGCGGACTTCTCCGGGGTATTGGCGGGAACGGCTCTCACCCGCAGTTAGCGGGGAGATAAATGGTCGTGGGTGAAGTCAGGCGGTGACTGGTCTGCTGGCCGGCCTTCAGCAACACTGCAGGATCATCCAGATTCTGGAGAAATCGCCAGCGCGGGCGTCCTGTTCGCGGATCCAGAAATACAACATGCCAGTGTCGCCCCACATCATGCCAGCGTCGTTGTCTGTATCCAGCTGCAGAAGTAGCCGCCAATCGGCAGCGTCAGAAGACATGGGCCCGAGCGTCTTCGAACCGTCACTATAGCCGAGATAGGCGCCCTCGGTCACGCTTTGGCATTGCAGTTCCATATCGGGGTCCTGCACGGGATGGGCAAATCCGCCGACCTGGTGGATGGGCCCCGGAGGCTGAAGTGCCTCAACGGCAGCTTCGATCGCCAGACGTTCAGCTTTGGCGAGACGCTTCCAGTCGATCCCAAGCCGTTCTTCCGACGGGATGGAAGCGTCCCAGGCAAAGCGGACCGGATATGTCGGGAAGCGCGCTTCCTCTGCAAGATCGGCCGGTTCGGTCGCCCAGCTTTGGTCGCCAGTTTCATAGACGACGACAGAGCTGCCGCTATCCTTCGCTTCCATGCCCCACGAGCCGTGCTCAAGCTCATAGAAGAACATGAGCCGGCCCGCGTCCGGCAACCAGTCAGGTCCACCGGCTGCTCGCATTTCCGCGAGGTCGAGCTGCGCAATGCAGGAGAGGGGACGACTCTCATAACGCGGCCAGGGCGACGCCAGATTCGGAACCCCGCCCAGCCGCGAAGCGCCAGTCCCGCCTCCGAGAATGCGCAGGCAAGGCTGCGCCAGCGCCTTGAGCTGATCCACCACGACGCGGGCCGCGTCAGTCGGATCGCGCGCGGGCCCAACATCGCGCCTATGCCCGACGCGGTGACGCACGGGCGGATCGATCACAAGGTCGGCGACCTGCCCAGGTTCAATCCCGCGCAGCGCTACTGGTATGGCACGCCAGCATGGTCGAAGGTCGGGACGGGCGCGGCTATCGGACATCCCGCGGCGGCGGAGAAAGCTCGGCGGGAACGCTAGTGGGTGTCGAGGATCTGACTTATCCCTTGCTCGGGCTGGGCCCATGGCGCCGGAGAGGCGGAGCACCTAGTGAGGAGGCCTGGGACTGGTTCCGTGATCCGGACGACTTCCGCCTGTGCGAGACCTGGAAGGTTGATGGCCGGTTGGGCATGTTGATCTTCGACAGCACCGGCCGTTGTTGGCGGATCACATCGGTCCACGCGCCGAAGAATTTCTGGAGACGCTGTTTCCCGTTCGTGTTCCTGACCCAGCCTCTCGAGCAGGAGCTCGTGGAATTGCCGCCGCTTTCCTTCGGCGAAGTCCAGGATCGCTTCTGCAGCGCTATCCAGAACAACCCCGACTACTGGCGGGACGACGAGGCGATCGCGGGTGAGGATGGTCCGCCGAGGGATGAACAGGAGCTATTGGATGAGATGAAAGCTCAGGTGATGCGCGCGCGAAACGTGCCTGAACTCATCAGCAATCTGTGGGAGGAGGACCTCGTCTGGGTCGGCGGCAATCCGCCGCGACGCTGATCCCCGGAACGTACACTTCTGAAGTGGCCCCAGAGAGAAAGCGGGAAAACGCCGCTTTCTTCCATAGAAAGAGCCACTTGGAGAGCCGCCTTCGCGGCGCGGGTTCGGCTAACTAGCGGAAACTGCGCGGGAATTTTGGGTGTCTGAGGTTCATATCCTACGACCCCAGGTAGTTGGTCGGAGTGGCAGGATTTGAACCTGCGACCCCCGCGTCCCGAACGCGGTGCTCTACCAGACTGAGCCACACTCCGACTTTGGAGGGCGCCTTATAGGGGAGGGTCCTTGGCCCCGCAAGACGTCCCGGAGACGTTGCATCGCCGGAGGTCCTGCGCTATCTCACCGCCTCCGCGAGGGGGACCCCTCAAGGCCATTCCTGCTGGGGAATGGTGTAATGGTAACACTGCGGTTTTTGGTACCGTCATTCTAGGTTCGAGTCCTAGTTCCCCAGCCAATCTTTCCCGACGTCGCGACGCCGCCTAGCCGAGCCTCACGCCGGGCGCATCGGGCATCCGCGTATCGCCGCCGTTGAGCGGCTTCTGCAGCTGGACGATGTCGACCCAGCGGCCGTGCTTGAACCCGACGCTGCGGCCGATGCCGGTCTCCTCGAAGCCCAGTGACTTGTGCAGCGCCAGCGACGCCGTATTGCCGCTGTCGCCCACCACCGCGATCAACTGGCGCACGCCCAGCGCCTCGCAGGCGGCGATGACGGCGCTGAGCAGCGCCCGGCCCACGCCCCGGCCCACGGCGTCCGGCGCCACATAGACGCTGTCTTCCAGGGTGTAGCGATAGGCGGCCCGGGGCCGGAACGGCCCGGCGTAGGCGAACCCCAGCACCTGGCCCTCGTCCTCCGCCACCAGATAGGGCAGGCCGCGGTCGGCGATCAGCCGGCGACGGGCCTCCATGTCGGCGGGCGCGGGCGGCTCCTCCTCGAAGGTGCCGAAGCCATGCAGCACCGCGTGGCCGTAGATCGCCGCCAGCGCGTCGGCGTCCGCCTCCGTGGCCGGCCGGATGATCATCCCTGCTTCCAGTCCCCGTCGACCGCCCAGATGGCGAAGGCATAGTCCAGCGCGATCTCTTTCAGGAAGTCGAACCGGCCAGACGCGCCGCCATGGCCCGCCTCCATGTTGATCCTGAGCAGGATCGGGGCGGGGCCGGTCGAAAACTCGCGCAGCTTGGCGACCCACTTGGACGGTTCCCAGTAGGTCACCCGCGGATCGGAGAGGCCGCCGGTGGCCAGGATCGGCGGATAGGCCTGGGCGCTGACCTGGTCATAGGGACTGTAGCCTGCGATCAGGTCATAGGCGGCCGGGTCCTCCAGGGGATTGCCCCACTCGGGCCATTCGGGCGGAGTGAGGGGCAGGGTGGTGTCGCTCATGGTGTTCAGCACATCCACGAAGGGCACCGCGGCGATGATTGCGCCCCACAGGTCCGGCCGAAGGTTCGCCACCGCCCCCATCAGCATCCCGCCCGCCGAGCCGCCGTAGGCCGCGATCCTGCCCTGGGTCGCATAGCCCTCCGCGATCAGGTGCTCGGCGCAGGCGATGAAGTCGGTGAAGGTATTGGGCTTCTTCTCCTTGCGCCCGTCGAGGAACCAGCCCCAGCCCTTGTCCGAGCCGCCGCGGATGTGCGCGGTGGCCCAGATCCAGCCGCGGTCCACGAGGCTCAGGTTGCGGATCGAGAAGCTGGGCTCCATGGCCATGCCATAGGAGCCGTAGCCGTAGAGCAGCAGCGGCGCGGAGCCGTCCAGCGGGGTGTCCTTCAGCATCAGCACCGTGATCGGGACTTCTGCGCCGTCGGCGGCCTTGGCGTAGAGGCGGCGCGCCACATAGCGCGCCGGATCGTGGCCGGAAGGAATCTCCTGGGTTTTGCGCAGGGTCCGCTCGCGGGTCGCCAGGTCGTAGTCGTAGGTCTGCCGCGGCGTGGTCGGCGACTGGTAGACGAACCGTGCGGTCGTGGTCTCGTACTCGTAGCCGCCCTCGAGATTCAGCGCATAGGCCTCCTCGTCGAAGCCGACCTCATG
>Ga0307517_10001635_pt1 | contig 37076 bp, 31 predicted proteins | sample 23_EM_MG_FD_194515 | JGI IMG/M metagenome (GOLD analysis project Ga0307517, IMG submission 194515) | Populus trichocarpa ectomycorrhiza microbial communities from riparian zone in the Pacific Northwest, United States - 23_EM | ecosystem: Host-associated > Plants > Roots > Unclassified | place...
AAGGGTACGGTGGGGGCGGAAAGGTCTTCGATTGGTCGCTCATTCAGTCCGCCGTGCCCCTTCCAGTCGTTTTGTCTGGTGGGTTGCATGCCGGAAATGTGATCCATGGCATCCACACGCTGCGGCCCTGGGCCGTTGACGTGAGCTCCGGCGTCGAATCCGCCAAGGGCATCAAGGATGCCCACGCGATCCGCCGGTTTTGCGATGCCGTGCGCGAGGCCGATGCCCGCAGCGCGGCCTCGGCTGTCTGACGAATCCTGAGATCACATGTCGAACTATCAACAACCCGATGCCTCGGGCCATTTCGGCCCCTATGGCGGCAGCTTTGTCGCCGAAACCCTGGTCCACGCGCTGGACGAACTCAAGCGTGCCTATGCCGAGGTGCAGAACGACGCGGCCTTCATCGAGGAGTTTCGCTACGAGCTGAAGCACTTCGTCGGCCGTCCGAGCCCGATCTACCACGCCGCGCGCCTGAGCCGTGAACTCGGCGGCGCGCAGATCTTCCTGAAGCGCGAAGACCTCAACCACACCGGCGCCCACAAGGTCAACAACACGATCGGCCAGGCGATGCTCGCGCGCCGCATGGGCAAGCCGCGCGTGATCGCCGAAACCGGCGCTGGCCAGCACGGCGTGGCGACCGCGACGATCTGCGCGCGCTATGGCCTCGAGTGCGTCGTCTACATGGGCAGCGAGGACGTCAAGCGCCAGTCGCCCAACGTCTACCGCATGAACCTGCTCGGCGCGACGGTGGTGCCGGTCGAGAGCGGCTCGAAGACGCTGAAGGACGCGCTGAACGAAGCGCTGCGCGACTGGGTCACCAACGTCGAGAACACCTTCTACATCATCGGCACCGTCGCCGGCCCGCACCCGTACCCGACGATGGTGCGCGACTTCCAGCGTGTGATCGGCGACGAGTGCCTGGTGCAGATGCCCGAGATGACCGGCCGCCAACCGGATGCGGTGATCGCCTGCGTGGGCGGCGGCAGCAATGCAATGGGGATCTTCTATCCGTACATCGACCACGCAACGACGCGCCTGATCGGCGTCGAGGCGGCGGGGCAGGGCCTCGACACCGGCAAACACGCCGCGTCGATCAGCGCCGGCTCGCCGGGCGTGCTGCACGGCAACCGCACCTACCTGCTGCAGGATGCGAACGGTCAGATCACCGAGACGCACTCGATCTCGGCCGGGCTCGACTACCCCGGCGTCGGCCCCGAGCACGCCTACCTCCACGACATAGGCCGTGCCGAATATGTCGGCGTCACCGACAGCGAAGCGCTGGCGGCCTTCCATCGGCTCTGCCGCACCGAAGGCATCATCCCCGCGCTCGAATCGGCCCACGCAGTTGCGCATGCGATGAAGATCGCGCCGACGATGCGTGCCGACCAGCATCTGCTGGTGAATCTGTCGGGGCGCGGCGACAAGGACATCGGCACGGTGGCCGACCTGTCCGGCGCGGCCTACTTCGACCGGCCGTCGCAAGGCGGCCAAAGCGTCAAGGGGCTCGCAGCATGAGCCGCATCAAAGCCACCTTCGACGCGCTGGAGGCTCAAGGCCGCAAGGCGCTGATCCCGTACGTGACGACCGGCGACCCGTTCGCCGACGCGACCGTCGACATCATGCAGGCGATGGCCGCGGCCGGCGCCGACGTGATCGAACTCGGGGTGCCGTTCTCGGACCCGATGGCCGATGGCCCGGTGATCCAGAAGGCCGGCGAGCGTGCGCTGGCGCGCGGCATCGGCATGCCGCAGGTGCTGGAACAGGTGCGCTTGTTCCGCAGCAGCAACCAGACTACGCCGGTGGTGCTGATGGGCTATGCGAATCCGATCGAGCGCTACGGCGTCGATCGTTTCGTCGAGGATGCGCGAGCGGCCGGTGTCGACGGCGTGCTCGTCGTCGACTACCCGCCCGAAGAATGCGAGGCCTTCGCCGCGACCTTGCGTGCGAACGAGCTCGACCCGATCTTTCTGCTCGCGCCGACCTCGACCGAGGCACGCATGGCGCACGTCGGCCGCATTGCGAGCGGCTACGTGTACTACGTGTCGCTCAAAGGCGTGACCGGCGCCGGCCACCTCGACACCGCCGCGGTGGCTGCGATGGTCCCGCGCATCAAGCAGTTCGTGAAACTGCCGGTGGGCGTGGGCTTCGGCATCCGCGATGCGAAGACGGCACAGGCGGTGGCGGCCGTGTCCGACGCGGTCGTGATCGGCACCGCGCTGGTGCAATTGCTCGAAACCTGTACGCGCGACAATGTGGCTGCTGCGGCCGGTGCCTTCATCAAAGACATCCGCACCGCGCTCGATTCCTGAAAGGACACGATCCATGAGCTGGCTTGAAAAACTGCTGCCCCCGAAGATTCAGCCCAACGAACGCGGCGAGCGCCGCACCGTGCCCGAAGGGCTGTGGATCAAGTGTCCGCAATGCGAGACGGTGCTCTACAAGACCGACCTCGAGGAGAACATCAACGTCTGCCCGAAGTGCAGCCACCACCACCGCATCGGCGCGCGCGCGCGGCTCGATGCCTTTCTCGACGCCGAGGGCCGCTACGAGATCGGCCAGGAGGTGCTGCCGGTCGATGCGCTGAAGTTCAAGGACAGCAAGAAGTACACCGAGCGCCTGAAAGACGCGCTCGAGGCCACCGGCGAGACCGATGCGCTGGTCGTGACGGGCGGCTCGGTGCTGAGCGTGCCGCTGGTCGCGGCGTGCTTCGAGTTCGACTTCATGGGCGGGTCGATGGGCTCGGTGGTTGGCGAGCGCTTCGTGCGCGGCGTCGAGACCGCGATCGAGCAGAAGACGCCGTTCGTCAGCTTCACCTCCACCGGCGGCGCGCGCATGCAGGAGGGCCTGCTCAGCCTGATGCAGATGGCGAAGACGAATGCCGCGTTGACGCACCTCGCGAAGGCGCGCTTGCCCTACATCAGCGTGCTGACCGATCCGACCATGGGTGGCGTCTCGGCGAGCTTTGCGTTCGTCGGCGACATCGTGATCGCCGAACCGCAGGCGCTGATCGGTTTTGCCGGCCCGCGCGTGATCGAGAACACCGTGCGCGAGAAACTGCCCGAAGGCTTCCAGCGCGCCGAGTTCCTGTTGCAGACCGGCGCGATCGATGCGATCGTGGATCGCCGCGAACTGCGTGCCCGCGTTGCGCGTTCGATCGCGATGCTGCAACGCCAGAGCGCCGATGCCGTCACCTGAGCTGCCGACGACTCTCGCCGACTGGCTCGCGCGCTGCGAGCGCCTGCACCCGAAAGAAATCGACATGACGCTGGCGCGTGTGCGCCTCGTCAAGGAACGGCTCGGCATCGAGTTCACGGTGCCGGTGATCGCGGTCGCGGGCACCAACGGCAAGGGCTCGACCTGCGCGATGCTGGAGGCGATCGCGCTGCAGGCCGGTTACCGCGTCGGGCTGTACTCGAAGCCGCACCTGGTGCACTTCGAGGAGCGCTGCCGAGTCAACGGTCGGATGATCGACGGGGCCGCGCTGCTGCCGCATTTCGAGGCGGTCGAACGCGCGCGCGGCGACGTGAGCCTGACTTACTTCGAGTTCACGCTGCTGGCGATCGCGCGGCTGCTGGCCGAGGCGCCGCTCGACCTGGTGATTCTCGAGGTCGGCATGGGCGGGCGGCTGGACGCGGTGAACGCCTTCGATGCCGACTGCGCGGTCATCACCAGCATCGACATCGACCATGCCGAATACCTGGGCCCGGACCGCGAGACGATCGCGATCGAGAAGGCCGGCATCATGCGTCCCGGCAAGCCGGTGATCGTCAGCGATCCGATGGCGCCGCAAAGCCTGACGAGCGAGGCGCAGCGGGTCGGCGCGGAGCTGTGGCTGCTGGGCCGCGATTTCAACATCGCTGGCGACAAGCAGCAGTGGAGCTGGGCCGGCCGCCACAAACGCTTCAATGCGATGGCCTATCCGGCCTTGCGCGGCGCGAACCAATTGCTCAATGCCGCCGGCGTGCTGGCCGCGTTCGAGGCGCTGCGCGACCGGTTGCCGATCAGCGCGCAGGCGGTGCGCAATGGCTTTGCGCTGGTCGAACTGCCGGGTCGCTTCCAGACCATCGCCGGCCAGCCAACGCTGGTGCTCGACGTCGCCCACAACCCGCACGCGGTGGCAACGCTCGCGCAAAACCTCGACCAGATGGGTTTCTTCCCGCGCACTCACGCGGTGTTCGGCATCATGGCCGACAAGGACATCGCGGCCATCCTGGCGCGCATGGCGCCGCTCGTCGACCACTGGCATTTCACCGACCTGCCGATGCCGCGTGCGGCGCGTGCGCAGGACCTCGCCGCGGCCTACGGACGGCTCGGGGTCAAGGGGCCTAGTGGTCCCGAGCCGGTCACGCTGGCATGCCACGCGCAACCTCTGCAGGCGTTGACCGCGGCCCTCGAGGCTGCGGACCCCACTGATAGAATCGTGGTCTTCGGATCGTTCCACACCGTGGGCGGCGTGTTGCAGGATGGCGTGCCGCGCCTGACCGGCAAACACAGCGCTTGAGCGGGTCCCTGGCGGGCCGCTTGCCCACGCCGCGCACCTCCAAGATCACGCCACTGCCGGAACTCGCATCGCATGGGTTTGCTGTCCATTTTCAAGCGTCAGGCTGACTCATCCCGAGGCGCTGCGCCACCACCCGCCAGCGTCGCCGACTCGTCCGATGCCGTGCAGCGCGCCCGCACGCGGGCCCGGCAACGGCTGATCGGCGCGGCCGTGCTGCTCGGGATCGGGATCGTCGGCTTCCCGCTCGTGTTCGAGACCCAGCCGCGACCGATTCCGGTCAATATCCCGATCGAAACCCCCGCGAAGGACGGCGCACCGGCGTTGACGATGCCGGCGCCACGCCCACCGGCGCCCGCATCCGTGGTCGCGAGTGCGCCGGTCGCGGCGCCGTCGCGCCCGGCGGTCACCGCGCCGGCCGAGGTGATCACCGAATCGCGCGAAGAGGCCGGGCGCGAGATCGCAGCGCCGGCGCCGGCCGCATCCAAGCCCGCGGCGCCGCCGCCCAGCAAACCCGTCGTCGAGCCCAAGCCGGTCGAGCCCAAACCCGCCGTCGCCGCGACCGATGGTGCGCGCGCCCGCGCCCTGCTCGAAGGCCAGGCCGAGAAGCCCGAGAAGCCGGGTGCTGACGCGGGACGGTTCGTCGTTCAGGTCGGCGCCTTCGCCGATGCCGCGTCGGCGCGCGAAACCCGGCTGAAGGTCGAGAAGCTCGGCCTGAAGACCTACACCCAGGTGGCCAGCACATCGGCCGGCAACCGCATCCGCGTTCGTGTCGGCCCGTTCGCATCGCGGGGCGAGGCCGACAAGGCGCTGGCCAAGGCACGCAGCGCCGGGTTGACGGCCGTCGTGCTGACACTGTGAGGCCCCATGGATGAGATCTTCGTGTCATGGCTGGACTTCGGCCTGCTGGCATTCCTGCTGCTGTCGATGATCGTCGGCCTGTTGCGCGGCTTCGTGTTCGAGTTGCTGTCGCTCGCCGGCTGGTTCGTTGCGTATTTCGCCGCGCGCTACGGCACACCGGTGGCGCAACCGTGGCTGCACGTCGGCGAGCCCGGCTCGGGCTTGAACTACGGCGCAACGTTCGCATGTGTGTTCTTGGTGGTGCTCGTGATCTGGAGTGTGGCCGCGCGTCTGGTGCGGGCGCTGATCCGCGCCACGCCGCTGAGCCCGATCGACCGGCTGCTGGGCGCGGTGTTCGGGGCGGCGCGCGGGCTGGTCGTGCTGTTGATTGCGGCCTTGCTGATCGGGGTGTCGCCGTGGCGCCAATCGGATCTGTGGCAGCGATCGACGGGCGCGGCGTGGCTCAATGCCATGGTGCACGAGCTGCGGCCGCTGTTCTTGAATGACGTTTCTCCTCAACACCCGCAGGCGTGACCTGCGCAGCGGGCTGAACCAAGGCAAATCCTCATGTGTGGCATCGTTGGCGTCATCTCCAAAGGCGCGGTCAATCAACTGATCTACGACTCGCTGCTGCTGTTGCAGCACCGTGGGCAGGATGCCGCCGGCATCGTCACGATGCAGGGCACCAAGTGCTTCATGCACAAGGCGCGCGGCATGGTGCGCGACGTGTTCCGCACCCGCAACATGCGCGGGCTGCCCGGCACCGTGGGCCTCGGCCAGGTGCGCTACCCGACCGCCGGCAACGCCTACAGCGAAGAAGAGGCGCAGCCGTTCTACGTCAACGCGCCATTCGGCATCGTGCTGGTCCACAACGGCAACCTCACCAACGCGCCCGCGCTGAAAACAGAGCTGGTCGACATCGACCGCCGCCACATCAACACGACCAGCGACACCGAGGTGCTGATCAACGTCGTCGCGCACGAGCTCGCGCTGGCCTCGCGTGATCAGCCGCTGACGCCGGACCAGGTGTTCGCCGCGGTGAGCGCCGTGCACAAGCGCATCAAGGGCTCGTATGCGGTGGTCGCGCTGATCGCCGGTCACGGCCTGCTGGCGTTCCGCGATCCGTTCGGCATCCGCCCGCTGTGCCTCGGCGAAGGCGTGGGCCCCGAGGGCCGCGAGGTGATGGTCGCGAGCGAATCGGTCGCGATCGAGGGCACCGGCCACAAGGTGATCCGCGACGTGGCACCGGGCGAGGCGCTGTTCATCGACCTCGAAGGCGTGGTGCATGCGCGCCAGTGCGCCGACAAGCCGAGTCTGAACCCGTGCATGTTCGAGTTCGTGTATCTTGCGCGCCCTGACTCCATCATGGACGGCATCTCGGTCTACCAGGCGCGCCTGAACATGGGCGAGACGCTCGCGAAGCGGCTGATCTCGACGATCCCGCCGAACGAGATCGACGTCGTGATCCCGATCCCCGAGTCGAGCCGCCCGTCCGCGATGCAGCTCGCGCAGCGCATCGGCAAGCCGTACCGCGAAGGCTTCGTGAAGAACCGCTATGTCGGCCGCACCTTCATCATGCCGGGGCAGGGCGCGCGCAAGAAGTCGGTGCGCCAGAAGCTCAACGCGATCGGCGTCGAGTTCAAGGGCCGCAACGTGCTGCTGGTCGACGATTCGATCGTGCGCGGCAACACCTCCAAAGAGATCGTGCAAATGGCGCGCGACGCCGGTGCGCGCAAGGTCTACATGGCCTCGGCCGCGCCGCCGGTGCGTTACCCGAACGTGTACGGCATCGACATGCCGACCAGCGAAGAGCTGATCGCGCACAACCGCAGCATCGAGGAGATCCGCGAGTTCATCGGCGCCGATGCGCTGATCTACCAGGATGTGGACGCGATGAAGCGCGTCGTCGGCGCGCTGAACCCGTCGCTGAACGGCTTCGAGGCCTCGTGCTTCGACGGCGTCTACATCACCGGCGACGTGAGCGCGGCCGACTTCAGCGCGATGGCCGAGCAGCGCAAGGCGCAGGGTGAGGAAGAAGAGGGCGGAGACGACCGCTCGCGCCTCGCGTTGCAGAGCGGAGAGGTCGCATGACGATGCAGGACGACGAGAGCCGTCGCATCGCCCGCGCGGCATTGCCCGAAGGGCTGCGCCGCGAAACCCTCGCGGTGCGCACGGCCCTCGCGCCGAGCCAGCATGGCGAGAACTCCGAGGCGCTCTTCCTGACCAGCGCCTACGTGCAGCCGGATGCCGCGACGATGGCGCGGCGATTCGCCGACTCCGAGGATTTCACTTACTCGCGCACCAGCAACCCCACCGTGCGCAGCTTCGAGGCGCGGCTGGCGGCGATGGAAGGCACCGAGGCCGCGATCGCGACGAGCAGCGGCATGAGTGCCATCCTGCTGCTCGGCATGGGACTGCTGAAGGCCGGCGACCACGTGATCTGCTCGCGGTCCGTGTTCGGCTCGACGATCAATCTGTTCGCCAAGGAGTTCGCGAAGTTCGGCGTTCGCACCAGCTTCGTCTCGCAGACCGATCTGGCCGAATGGCGCGCCGCGCTCGAGCCGACGACGCGCCTGCTGTTCGCCGAGACGCCGACCAACCCGCTGACGGATGTCTGCGACATTCGCGCGTTGGCGGATCTCGCCCACGAGGCGGGTGCGCTGCTGGCGGCGGACAACAGCTTCTGCTCGCCCGCGCTGCAACGTCCCGTGGAATACGGTGCCGACATCGTGATGCACTCGGGCACCAAATACCTCGACGGCCAGGGCCGTGTGATGGCCGGCGCACTCGCCGGCTCGGCCAAGCTGATGAAGGATGTGTTCGGCCCGGTCATGCGCACGGCCGGCATGGTGCTCGCCCCCTTCAACGCCTGGGTGCTGCTCAAGGGCATGGAGACGCTCGATCTGCGCATGCGCGCGCAAAGCGCAAACGCCTTGCAGGTCGCACAGTGGCTCGAGCAGCAACCCGAGGTCGCGCGCGTGTACTACCCTGGGCTCGTCTCGCACCCGCAACACGCGTTGGCGATGCGCCAGCAGTCGGAGCTCGGCGGGGCGTTGTTGTCGTTCGACCTGCGCGGCGCGTCGCCCGAAGCGGCGCGCGTCAACGCCTTCCATGTGATCGACCGCACCCGTGTGCTCTCGATCGCGACCAACCTCGGCGACACCAAGTCCATCATCACGCACCCGGCCACCACCTCGCACGGACGACTCACCGAAGACCAGCGCCGCGCGGCCGGTATCGGGCAGGGCCTGGTGCGCCTGGCGGTCGGCCTCGAACACCCGTTGGACGTCATCGACGACCTGCAGCGCGGCCTGTCTACTCTCGCATCCTGATGCCTACTCCCAATTCCATCCGTACCCGCATCGCCCCGTCACCGACCGGTTTCTTGCACCTGGGCACGGCCCGCACCGCGCTCTATTCGTGGGCCTATGCGCGCCACTACGGCGGCCAGTTCGTGCTGCGCATCGAGGACACCGATGTCGCGCGCTCGACGCAGGATTCGGTCGATCAGATCCTCGCCTCCATGCACTGGCTCGGCCTCGACTACGACGAAGGCCCGATCTACCAGATGCAGCGTCTCGATCGCTACCGTGCCGTGATCGACCAGATGCTCGCCGCGGGCACCGCGTATCACTGCTACTGCACGCCGGACGAACTCACCGCGATGCGCGACGCGCAGAAGGAGCGCGGCGAGAAGACGCATTACGACGGCCGCTGGCGTCCCGAGCCCGGCAAGGTGCTGCCGCCGGTGCCGCAAGGCGTGCCACCGGTGGTGCGCTTTCGCAATCCGCCTGAGGGCGACGTGAGCTGGGACGACCTCGTCAAGGGCCGCATCACGATCAACAACCGCGAGATCGACGACCTGATCATCGTTCGACCCGACGGCGTGCCGACCTACAACTTCTGCGTCGTCGTCGACGACTGGGACATGGCGATCACGCACGTGTTTCGCGGCGACGAGCACGTCAACAACACGCCGTGGCAGATCAACATCTTCAACGCACTTGGTGCGCCGTTGCCGCAGTTCGGCCACGTGCCGGTGATTCTTGGCGACGATGGCCAGAAGCTCTCGAAGCGCCGCGGCGCGGTCAGTGTCACCGCGTATGAAGAAGCCGGCTTCCTGCCCGAGGCGATGCTGAACTACCTCGCGCGTCTGGGCTGGAGCCATGGTGACGAGGAGTTGTTCAGCCGCGAGCAATTGGTGCAGTGGTTCGACGGCCAGCACCTGTCGAAAAGCCCCGCGCAGTGGGACGCCGCGAAGCTCGCATGGGTCAACGCGCACTACATCAAGCAGACCGACGATGCGACGCTCGCCGCGCTGGTCGCAGTGCAGCTGAAACGGCTTGGGGTCGACGCGACGGCGGCCGGCGAATCGTTGAATCGCATGTGCGCGCTGTACAAGGACCGCTGCGCCACGACCGTTGAACTCGCGCAATGGCTGGCGATGTACTTTGCGCCGGTGAGCCCGTCTGCCGAAGACCTCGCGGCCCATGTGAGCGATGCGGTTCGCCCCGCCATCGCCACGTTGCGCGACAAGCTCGCGAGCATCGAATGGAGCAAGCCCTCGATCGCTGCCGCGATCAAGGAAACGCTCGCTGCGCACGGCCTGAAGATGCCGCAACTCGCCCACGCCGTGCGCGTGCTGGTGTGCGGTCGTGCACAGACACCATCGCTCGACGCGGTGCTCGAACTCTTCACTCGTGATGTTGTGGTTGCCCGTTTGCAGAGCGCCTAAAAAGCTGGCTATAATCGTAGTCTCGCTTGATACTGCGATGGCTAATCCGGTAGTTTGAAACAACGGGGGTATAGCTCAGCTGGGAGAGCGCTTGCATGGCATGCAAGAGGTCAGCGGTTCGATCCCGCTTACCTCCACCAATGCCGGTTGAGCACACCGCAGAATCAGTCGAGATGAAAGACAAGTCCCCTTCGTCTAGAGGCCTAGGACACCACCCTTTCACGGTGATTACAGGGGTTCGAATCCCCTAGGGGACGCCACGAAACGCAGCAAGCTGTTGATTCTTCAGGGAATCGCAACCCTGTGAGACGGGGAATAAACGCTCGGGCTACACGACGTGTAGCAAGAGGGCAGTGCGTAACACGCAGCAAACGGCGCCTATGGCGCCGTTTGTCTTTGGGGTTTGCGAACGGCCTGCCCATCGCCGTCAATTGCCGCGTGTATCGGGGATGTCGACCGCTTCTTCGCCAAGATGTGCCGCGTCACGGTCTGCTGGTGCCTCAACGCAGGGCACGAGAGTTCGGATGAGCTTCATCAGTTCGGACAGGGCGATTCATTCGGTTGATGAGATGGGACCCGAGAGGGTCTGGGCCGACGGCCATTCGCCACGAGTGAATTGACCGCGATGACCAGCGACTCAATGCCCGGACTTGCGAAGCAGGCGCAGGCCGTTGAATACGACGATGAGGCTTCCGCCCATGTCGGCGAAGACTGCCATCCAGAGAGTCGCCTGGCCGGTGACCGCGAGGGTCAGGAAGACCACCTTGATGCCGAGCGCAAAGGTGATGTTCTGCCACAGCACCGCCTTGGTCGACCGCGAGAGCCGCACGAATTCCGCGAGCTTTCGGGGGTCGTCGTCCATCAACGCGACATCCGCGGTCTCGATGGCCGTGTCGGTTCCTGCCGCCCCCATGGCGAAGCCGATGTTCGCCTTGGCGAGCGCCGGCGCATCATTGATGCCGTCGCCCACCATGCCAACGACGGTGCCGCCCGCAGACAGTTCCGCGATGGCCTTGAGCTTGTCTTTGGGCAGCAGCTCGCTGCAAACGTCCTCGACGCCGACCTGGCGTGCGATGGCCTCCGCTGTGTGGCGGTTGTCCCCCGTCAGCATCACAGGTCGAATGCCCAGCTGCTTCAACTGCGCGACAGCTTCGGCGCTCTCTGGCCTCACGGCATCGGCGACGGCGAAGATGCCGACCGCCGTTCGGTCGCGCAGCAACACAACTGCCGTCTTGCCTTGCTGCTCAAGCGCATCCAGCTTGGCTTCGAGGTCCGGCGTGCAGGCGCCCGACGCTTCCACGAGTCGGTGGTTGCCCAGCCGATAGCGCACGCCGGCAATGACACCTTCAACACCGCGGCCATGCAGCGCCGTGAAGTTCGCGACGTCGAGAGGCGACACGCTCTTGCCGCTCTGCGCAGCGATAGCTTTGGACACCGGGTGGTCGCTGCGTGCGGACAGCGCAACGGCCCATTGCACGACCTCGGGTTCTGTTGCCTGCAGTGCGATGACGTCGGTGACGGCGGGCCGGCCCAGCGTGAGCGTCCCGGTCTTGTCGAGGGCCAACACTTTCAAGCGATGGCCTTGTTCCAAATACAGGCCGCCCTTGATGAGGATGCCACGCCTCGCCGCCGCAGTCAGCCCGGAGACGACGGAGATGGGCGTCGACAACACCAGCGCACAGGGACAGGCAATCACCAGCAGGACGAGCGCACGGTAGACCCAGGCGAACCAGTCCGCGCCGGTAGCCAACGGCGGTATCAGCGCAATCGCCACCGCGGCGAGAAGAACCGCGGGTGTATAGACCTTCGCGAAGGTGTCGACGAAGCGTTGCGTCGGCGCGCGCGTGGCTTGCGCCTCCTGCACGGCCCGAATGATTCGAGCCAGCGTCGAGTCACTCGAGCCCGCCGTGACACGGTACGCCAACTCGTTGTTCTGGTTGATGCTGCCCGCGAACAGTGAGTCGCTGACCGCCTTGTCGACCGGCACACTCTCGCCGGTGATGGCCGCCTGGTCCACAGCCGACGCTCCGGAGGTCACCTGGCCATCCAGTGCAATGCGCTCGCCGGGCCGAACGCGCACGAGCGTGCCGATGCTGACCGTCGAGGCAGGCGCCTCCCGCCACATGCCGCCGACTTGAACCGTGGCTGTTTCCGGCGCCATCGCCATCAAGCCCTCGACAGCGCGTCGGGCGCGGTCGAGAGACTTGTCCTCAATCATCTCGGCGATGGCGAACAGCACCATCACCATTGCCGCCTCGGGCCACTGTCCCAGGAGGGCGGCACCAGTGACCGCCACCGTCATCAACGCGGTGATGTTGAGATTGAATCGGCGCAGGGCCAGCAGGCCCTTGCGGTAGGTGTCGAGGCCAGCCCATGCGATTGCGGCGACCGCGAGCACGATGGCGCCAACGGAGTGGTCGCCGAAAGCCAATGCGACGCCCTCGGCCGCCAGTGCGAGCACACCGCCCGCAATGAGCTTCCAATGGTGCGCTTTGGCGGACGAAGCGGGTGCAGAGACTGGCGGAGTCTGTGCTGAGGCAAGGTCTTCCGTGTGTGCCTCGGCGTGGTGGTGAGACTGCGATGCTGCGGGTGTGGGGGGCACTTGTCGGGTTGCTATGGAGGCCAGCCCTTGACCGCGGGTCTTCCCTGCGGGCTTGTCGCCCAAGCGAACCTCGAACCCCGAGCGCGCTGCCGCCGTGACCAGGTCTTGGTCAGGTACGTTCTGGTGCTGGATGCGCACTGACCGCCGGATGAAGTCTGGAGTGACGTCGCGTACACCGGCGATGCGGCGCAGTTCCTTCTCGACCATGCCGAATTCGGCAGCGCAGCACATGCTCGGCACGGCCAAGAGCGTTGTCGCACCGGCAGAAAGAAGTGGCGCAGCGGTGGCCACCGACACGTCCACCCGGTGCTCGGTGCCACAGCAATCACCACTCCGGGAAGCCATCTTCTTGTCCATGCGAACATTGGAAACCATGTACCCGGTATAGGGTCAAGCCGTAGGGACTTGTGATGAAGATTGGTGAGTTGGCCGCGCAGGCTGGATGCGATGTACAGACGGTTCGGTTCTACGAGCGCGAAGGGCTGCTCGAGGAGCCGGAACGCGAGGCCTCGGGCTATCGCCGCTATGCTGAACGGCATTTGAAGCGCCTGCAGTTCATACGCCACTGCCGGTCGCTGGACATTCCGCTGCCGGAAATCCGCGACCTGCTCGCGTTCGCGGCGGCGCCCGAACAGTCCTGCGGCCACGTTGATGCGCTGCTCGACGAGCATATCGACCGTGTGCAAACGCGACTGAAAGCACTTCGAACGCTCGAGAAGCAACTCGTGGCTCTGCGCGCGAGGTGCGACGGAGACCCGTCGCATTCCTGCGCCATCCTGGAGAGCTTCGTGACCGCTGCCGAGGCCACTGCTTGACCTTGCCCCTGTGGGAGCGTTTAGAGTCGAAGTGATTACTGTGACATCCAGTAAAGCGACCGCCCTACACTACGCACAGTCATGATTCGCCGCCGTCTCCACCGCCTCACAACCACGTTCTTCGTGGCCGTGTCGCTGCTGTTCTCACAGCTGGCGTTGGCGAACTACGTCTGCCCGGGCGCGACCGACGCCGTGGTCATGGCTGAAATGACGGCGGCCGGCGTACCGTGCGACGGCATGGACCAGGCACAGCCAACGCTGTGTCACCAGCATTCCGCTGGCGTGGCTCAATCGTTTGAAGCCGTCAAGGTGCCGGCGCCGTCATTGCCGCCCATCGTTCAGGTTCTTGTTGTCCCCTTGGTGCTCGACGCTGTTCAGGCGGTCGATGTGCCGCTGGCGGCGACCGGGTCGGACGAGCACCCTCCGCCAGACCCACTCTTCCTTTCCACGCTCAGACTCCGAGTCTGAAATCTCCGTCGACTGACCGGCGCTGGCGCGGCCTGTCCGCTTGCCAGCAAACGCCCCGTTTGTCTTCGGAGTTTCAATGTCAACTCACGTTCTGCGCGCAGCCGCCCTGGCTGCCGCCATCCTGCCGGCCCTGGCCGTCGCTGCGCCACTGTCGCTCGACCAGGCCCTGAGCCTGGCTGTCCAACGCTCCGAGGCTGCCCGCGCCGCACGCGCGGGCGCGGCCAGCGCGTCCGAGGCTGCCCGCGCGGCCGGCCAGCTGCCCGACCCCATGCTGCGCGCCGGCGTCGACAACCTGCCGGTCACGGGAGGGGACCGCTTCAGCACGACGCGGGACTCGATGACGATGAAGCGCATCGGCGTTTCGCAGGAGTGGCTGTCCGCCGACAAGCGCGCGGCTCGCCAAGCCGCAGCCGAGGCAACGGTCGGCCGGGAGGCGGTTCAGACCCAGGCCGCCGTCGCCGACACGCGCCTGCAAACGGCGCTGGCATACATCGACGCCTTCTATGCGGGGGAGGCGCTGAAGTTGACGACGCTCATGGAGCACCATGCGCACGAGGAGCTGGAGGCTGCTCGCGCTCGGCTCTCTTCGACGACGGGTAGCAGCCAGGAAGTGCTCGCCCTCACAGGCGCTCGCGGCGTCGCAGGAGACGAGTCGGACGAGGTCCGGCAACAGCAAAGCACCGCAAACGTCTCGCTGCAGCGCTGGGTCGGGGTGCGAGTCGAAGACCTCGCGCTCACGACGCTTCCGGCGCTGCCGAGCGAACAGGACTACGTCGCGAGTCACCCAACTGTTGTGGCAATGCAGCGCGACATCGAAGTGGCGCGGCAGAACGCCGCGGTCGCTTCAAGCGAGCGCAACGCGAACTGGACCTTGGAAGTCTCCTACGGTCAGCGCACTGGCTACTCCGACGTGGTGTCGTTCGGCGTGAGCATCCCGTTGCAGCTCGCTCGGGACCAACGTCAGGACCGCGAAACCGCTTCAAAGCTGGCGTTGGTCGACAAGGCCGAAGCCGACCTGGCAGAAGCGACGCGTGCAGCCACCGGCGAATACCGGGCGCTGACCAGCGACGTCCTGCGCCTGCGCGAACGGGTTGACCGCTACCGCTCGAACGTGGTCACCCCAGCACAACAGCGAACAGCCGCGGCGACAGCGGCCTACCGCTCCAACCAAGCCAGCCTCATGACGCTCTTCGAGGCCCGGCATGCCGAGGTCGATGCGCAGCGAAAGCTGTTGACGCTCCAACGTGACCTGGCGAAGGCCCAGGTGCAACTTGTTTTCAAGCCGCTCAACCCGGGAGCTATGCAATGAAGCGCGCCATCCCTCTTGCACTCGTCGCGGCAGCGGTCATTGCGGCCGGCAGCTTCTACGCCGGACGCCACATCGGCGACAGCACACAGGCCATGGCCACGCCGGCTGGCGCGGCATCCTCGGCTGTTGACCGCAAGGTTCTCTACTGGCACGACCCCATGGTTCCGGGCCAGCGTTTCGACAAACCAGGCAAGTCGCCGTTCATGGACATGCAGCTCGTGCCGGTGTATGCCGACGAAGCTGGCGACCCGGGCGTCAAGGTCAGTCCGACCGTGCAACAGAACCTGGGTATCCGCCTCGCCACCGTGCGCCGTGCAGAGGTGTCGTCGTCGTTCGATGCGGTGGGCGCGGTGCAGTTCGATGAGCGGCTGAACGTCGCGGTCCAGACCCGCGTGGCGGGCTACGTCGAGCGCCTGGCAGTGCGTGCCCCGATGGAGCGTGTGCGCAAGGGCCAGGCCTTGGCGACCGTGTTCGCGCCCGATTGGCTTGGGCCGCAGAACGAGCTGCTGGCCCTCAAGCGCGCGGGCGTGACGCCTGACCTCATCGCCGCCGCTCGAGAGCGTATGCGTGCGATGTCCATACCGGCGGAGCTCATCCGTCAGAGCGAAGAGTCCGGGACTGCCCAAGCCCGCTTCACGCTCGCGGCGCCGGTCAACGGTGTTGTCGCCGAGCTCGGCGTTCGAGAAGGCGTGGCGGTCGCTCCAGGCATGACCCTGTTCCGCATCGCCGGACTGGAGAAGGTCTGGGCCGTCGCCGAGATTCCGGAGGCTCAGGCCGTACGCCTTGCTCGAGGGCAGAAGGTGAAGGCGGTCTTGCAGGCCGACTCCTCGCAAGCCTTTGATGGCGAGCTCGAGGAAATCCTTCCCCAGGTCAGCGCCAACACCAGGACCCTGCAAGCGCGCTTCGAAGTGGACAACAAGGACGGCCGGCTCACACCGGGCATGCTTCTTCGCCTGCAAGTTGCCGGTCCGAAGGGCATGCGTCTGGTCGTACCCGCCGAGGCCGTCATCCGCACGGGCAAGCGTGCAGTCGTCATCACCCGTAACGACAACGGCGCGTTCGAACCACGTGATGTCGCGCTTGGTGCCGACCTCGGCGACGAGTTGGAAGTGACGCAAGGCTTGAACGAAGGCGACCAGGTCGTCGCCAGCGGGCAGTTCCTCATCGACTCCGAGGCTCGACTTCGTTCGGTGCTTGGCGGCATGACAGCAGCATCCGCGCCGGCAGCGGCCTCCGCGCCCACTGCGAATCAGTCTGCGACGCATGCTGGCGAGGGCAAGGTCGAAAGCGTCCAGCGCAAGGGAGCGACCCAATGATTGCCGCACTCATTCGCTGGTCTATCGGCAACCGATGTCTGGTCCTCATCGCGACCGTCTTCCTTGTGGCGGCCGGCGTCTGGTCCGTGACCCGAACACCGCTGGATGCTTTGCCCGACCTGTCGGATACGCAGGTGATTATCCGAACCCCCTACCCAGGCAAGTCACCTCAGGTGGTCGAGGACCTCGTCACCTACCCGCTGACGACAACGATGCTCAGCGTGCCTGGCGCCAAGACGGTCCGGGGCTATTCGTTCTTCGGTGACTCGTTCGTCTATGTGTTGTTCGACGACAAGACCGACCCGTACTGGGCACGCTCGCGCGTGGTCGAGTACCTCAGCCAGGTGCAGAGCAAGCTGCCCGCTGGCGCGAACGCCGCGCTCGGGCCGGATGCGACGGGCGTCGGTTGGGTCTACGAGTACGCCGTGGTCGACAAGACCGGCAAGCAGGACCTCGGTCAACTTCGCGCGCTCAACGACTGGTTCCTGAAGTTCGAGCTGAAGACGGTGCCCGACGTTGCCGAGGTCGCCAGCATCGGCGGCATGGTCCGGCAGTATCAGGTGGTACTCGACCCGGACCGCATGCGTGCGCTCGGCATCACCCAGGGCACAGTGATGGATGCGCTGCGGAAGGCCAACCAGGCCTCCGGCGGTTCCGTCGTCGAGATGGCCGAGGCCGAGTACATGGTCCGCTCGCGCGGCTTCCTGAAGTCGCTGGACGATTTCCGCACCATTCCGATCGCACTGTCGGGCGCTACGCCGGTGCTGCTGCGTGATGTGGCGACCGTTCAGATGGGGCCGGAGATGCGCCGAGGTATCGCCGAACTGGACGGCCAAGGCGAGGTGACCGGTGGCGTCGTCGTGATGCGCTCCGGCAAGAACGCTCGCACGACCATCGAGGCAGTGAAGACCAAGCTCGCGGCACTCAAACCGAGCCTGCCCGCTGGCGTTGAGATCATCGAGACCTACGACCGGTCAAAGCTCATCGACCGTTCTGTAGACAACCTGCGGGAGAAACTGCTCGAGGAGTTTCTCGTCGTGGCGCTGGTGTGCGCAGTCTTCCTTTTTCACCTGCGGTCGGCCTTCGTCGCCGTGGTGACGCTGCCGGTGGGTGTGCTGGCTGCCTTTGTCGTCATGCACTGGCAGGGCGTCAGCGCAAACATCCTGAGTCTCGGAGGCATCGCGATTGCGCTTGGCGCCATGGTCGACGCGGCCATCGTGCTCATCGAGAACGCGCACAAGCACCTCGAGGCCTTCGAGACTGAACACGGCCGACAGCCGACCTTGGCAGAGCGCTGGACGCTTGTCACCGATGCTTCCATCGAAGTGGGCCCCGCTCTTTTCTTCTCCCTGCTCGTCATCACGCTGTCGTTCATCCCTGTGTTCACGCTGGAGGCCCAGGAAGGACGGCTGTTCTCGCCGCTCGCATTCACCAAGACCTATGCGATGGCCGCGGCCGCTGGCCTTTCGGTCACGCTCGTGCCGGTCCTCATGGGCTTCCTCATCCGCGGCCGGATTCCGCACGAAGCGTCGAACCCCCTCAACCGCTTCCTGATGGCTGTCTATCGACCGGCACTGGAGGCCGTGTTGCGCTTTCCCAAGACGACGCTGGCCGTTGCAGGTCTGCTGCTCGTGCTGACCGCCATTCCCGTGATGCGCCTTGGCGGCGAGTTCATGCCCCCGCTCGACGAGGGTGACCTGCTTTACATGCCTTCCGCTTTGCCGGGGCTATCCATCTCGAAAGCATCGGAGCTTCTGCAGCAGACCGACCGCCTTATCAAGACGGTGCCCGAGGTCGTGCGCGTGTTCGGCAAGGCAGGGCGGGCGGATACGGCAACCGACCCGGCGCCGCTGGAGATGTTCGAGACGACCATCCAGTTCAAGCCGCGCAACGAGTGGCGTACCGGCATGACACCGGACAAGCTCGTCGAAGAGCTTGACCGCGCGGTGAAGGTGCCAGGGCTCTCCAACGTGTGGGTCCCACCCATCCGCAATCGCATCGACATGTTGGCCACAGGCATCAAGAGCCCGGTCGGCATCAAGGTCGCGGGTACCGACCTCGCGACCATCGACCGGTTGACGACACAACTTGAGGCGGCGGTGAAAGCAGTGCCTGGTGTTTCGTCGGCGCTCGCAGAGCGGCTCACAGGAGGTCGGTACATCGACGTCGATGTCGATCGCCTTGCCGCTGCTCGCTACGGCCTTTCCGTGGCAGACGTCCAGGCCGTCGTCTCGACGGCAATCGGCGGAGACAACGTCGGAGAGGTGGTTCAAGGTCGCGAGCGCTATCCCATCAACGTTCGATACCCCCGCGAGATTCGCGACTCGTTGGAGGGACTGCGCCACCTGCCATTCGTCACAGACAAGGGCGCGACCTTGCTCCTGCAGGATGTGGCCCGCCTCTCGATAGAGGAAGGCCCGCCGATGCTGCGCAGCGAAAACGCGCGGCTTTCGGGATGGGTCTACGTCGACGTCCGCGGCCGCGACCTCCGCTCGGTTGTCAAGGACATGCAGGCGGTCGTCGCGAAGCAGGTCCAGATGCCGGCGGGCTACGCGGTGTCTTGGTCGGGCCAGTTCGAGTACCTGGAGCGCGCAACCGAGCGGCTGAAGCTCGTGGTGCCGGTCACGGTGGCTGTCATCTTCGTGCTGCTCTACCTGTTGTTCCGGTCGTTCCGCGACGCAGCGCTTGTCATGGCGGCCGTGCCGTTTTCGCTCATCGGCGGTTTCTGGCTGGTCTGGGCGCTCGGGCACTCCATCTCTGTGGCGACCGCGGTGGGCTTCATCGCCCTCGCAGGTGTCGCTGCGGAGTTCGGCGTCGTGATGCTTGTGTACTTGAAGAACGCGCATGCGCGCCACCTCACCACGGGCAAGCCGGACAACGACGAGACGTTGTTCACCGCCATTCGAGAGGGCGCGGTGCTTCGCGTGCGTCCCAAAGCCATGACGGTCGCCGTCGTGATGGCCGGTCTGCTTCCCATCATGTGGGGCAGCGGCACCGGCTCGGAAGTCATGACTCGCATCGCGGCCCCGATGGTCGGCGGCATGGTCACTGCGCCGCTGCTGTCCATGTTCGTGATTCCGGCAGCCTATCTGCTGATGCATCGCGCGCGAGGGCCGGCGCCGGGCGTCGCGGCTTAGGCCGCGTATAAAAGCTGTGCTACAGTAGAGGGCTCGGTTGCGTAACAACGCCGAGAACACGTTTGTGTAGCGCATTGCTGGGGCCTAGTGTTCGTGCGGGTTCCAGGGGTGTCGGGGCATCTCCCCTGGGGTACGCCAAGTTGTTGTGGTACTTGCGCAGCGTGATGAACGCGGCGGAAGCCACATGGAGTGGTAGTTCAGTTGGTTAGAATACCGGCCTGTCACGCCGGGGGTCGCGGGTTCGAGCCCCGTCCACTCCGCCAATAAAATCAACGGGTTAGCTCATGCGAGCTAACCCGTTTTCCCTTTCTATATTCCAATTTTGGAATTGACCTCCCGGGGACAGGGTTCACGTGCAGGCTAGCGTACCGGCTTCGCGAGGCGCCGACGCCGACGCCGCCGGTCATACGTCTGCTGGATCATCTTCTCGTTGGTGTGCAGCGAGGCATCCATCGCGTCGTCATCACCTTGCGACAGCTTGTCCGTGATGGCCGTTGGGCCGGCAATCCTGGAGGCTGAAGGGCTTGAACGGGACGCCCCGCTCGGCGGCTTCCTTCACGCACGCGCGCATCCGCTTGGCCAGAGTGGCCTTCCACCCACCCTTGGTGTATGGCGAACCGTGGCAACTACCGGCGGAGACAACAACCGGACTGAACGGCTGCATCTGTTCGTCGAATGCAAAGCCGGAGAGCGGATCCTCGGCCAGGATCTTCCAAGTCAAAGAATGATGTTGTTCTTCGGCCGCAGCAGCGGAGGCAGGTCGGCGTCCCCCAGCAACTCGCGCAGCTCGACCTCGATCATCCGGTTGACCTGAGCGATGGGTACGTCGTTGGCGCCGCTTTCGAAGGGGTTCTCCGTACTGGCACCGACCTGTTCGAGCGTGGTGTACATCCACGAGATCATCGTGCTGAAGGGGATGACGAGCCACACCATGTGACCCTTCATCCAGCCGTTGACGATGGCGTTGAGTGCGTCGAACTCCTTCAGCAAGCCGAAGGGCAACAGCACGCAGAAGAGGCGGATGAAGAACGTATTGATGATCGCGTACTGCCGCGGGTACGGGAAATTCTTGATGCGCTCGCTGCGGCCCTGGTGGTCGAGCAGTTCCTTGATGACCCTCTCCATCTCGACGAAAAAATTGATGGCGATCTCGCCGCCCCGGAACAGCTCCCTGATCGCCTTGCTCTGGTTCCCCATCAACTGCGTCGCCTTGTTGCGCGACGCGAGGACCGACTTCAACTCATCGCCTGCAATGAACTTCCCGAGTTCCGCTTCCAGCGCCACCTCCTTCTCGGGGACGCTGTAGTGGCGTTGGTACTCGGCATTGGTGCGCCGGTTGGTGCTCTCCCAGGCGCGGTGCCGGCGCATCTGGTAGCGCAGCGCGGTGACCCAGGCAAGGTGACGATTCACCAGTGAACGTGTCGGATCACTACTCTTCACGTAGTCGCGGCTCATCAGTCCCCACGCCCTGCTGGCGTTGAGGATTGCCGTCCATACCTGCTGTGCCTCGACCGTGCGGCCATAAGTCTGCGTGTTCTTGAAACTCGCAATGAACGCCGTGGCCGTGCCGATCAGCGCAACCACGGCCCACGGCACCGTGAGCCAGCGCCACTGCGCCAGCTCGTAGAGACAGACCGGCACGATCCCCAGCGCAAGCAGGACGTAAATCTCCCGTCGCGTCCAGATCAGAAACTCGGCGAGGCGGTACCCCTTGCCGACGTTCATCGCTTGGCCAGCCAGGTCTCGAAATCGATCGCGCCGAGTCGGGGGTTGTCGCCCGGCGTGAGCGAGCGGTCGTCGAGCTGCAAGCCGAAGTACGGCGCCTGCGCATCGGCGACCACCGTGCGCGGGTCACCGACGGCCCTCAGGTAACGCTGCACGAGCACGGCCATGCCGACGCGCTCCAGTCCTGCGATCTCGAGCATGCCGTTGACCGGCGCGCCCAGCGCCGCATCGGCCATCGCCGTGGCTACGTCGTCCGATGCGATCGGCTGAAACATCGCAGGCGGCAGGCGCACCGTTTGCCCCTCGGTGCCCGACTGCGCGATCGCGCCGACGAACTCGAGGAACTGCGTGGCACGCACGATGGTGTATGGAATGTGCCCGGCCTTGATGAGCTTTTCCTGTGCGAGCTTGGCACGGAAGTAGCCGCTGTCCTGCAGGCGTTCGGTACCCACCACCGACAGCGCCACGTGGTGCTGTACGCCCGCCGCAGCTTCAGCGGCCAGCAGGTTGCGTCCCGAGGTCTCGAAGAAGTGGAGCGCCGCCTTGTCCTCGAACGAGGGCGAATTGGCCACGTCGACCACCACCTGCGCACCCTTCAGCGCTTCGGCGAGGCCCTCACCCGTGAGCGCATTGACGCCGGTGTTGGGCGACGCGGCGATGGCCTCGTGGCCGCGCGCGGCGAGTTGCTTGACGAGCTTGCTTCCGATGAGGCCGGTACCCCCGATCACGACGATCTTCATTGCGTGCCTTTCGATGGTGTGCTGATTGACGAGGCAATCCTAAGACTGCCACAATCGGTCTGCAATGACCGATACCCCTGGTTTCCTGCCAACTCGTCAAGAGGCCCGACGCGTGTTGTTCGTTGCGTTCCCAAATGTGGGCCTGCTCGACCTCACTGGCGCGCAGACGGTGTTCTGGGCCGCGACCAAGGCGATGGAGGCGCGCGGCCGCAAGGGCTACGAGCGCTGTACTGCCAGCCTCGCAGGCGGCCTGGTGCAAAGCGCCGAAGGGCTCGAAGTACAGACGGTTCCGCTCAGCGACTTTCGCCCTTCGTCAGTCGACACACTCGTCGTGCCGGGCTCGCCGCACATGACCTCTGTGCTCGACGACTCGACGCCGCTCATCAAATGGCTGCGGCGCGCATCGCGCAGCACGCGCCGCACCGCGTCGGTGTGCAGCGGCGCATTTCTGCTGGCTGCAGCGGGCCTGCTCGACAACAAGCGCGCCACCACGCACTGGCTGATGTTCGACATGATGAACGAGCGCTTCCCAGCCGTGCAGATCGACCGCGACGCCATCTTCGTGCAACAGGGCTCGGTGTGGACCTCGGCCGGTGTGACGGCCGGCATCGACCTCGCACTGGCGCTGGTCGAGGCCGACTGCGGGCACGCGGTGGCGATGGAAGTGGCGCGTGAACTCGTCGTATACCTCAAACGGCCCGGCGGACAGTCGCAGTTCAGTCAGGTGCTGCGTGCCCAGGTCGACGAAACGGCCGCCTTCGATGAACTCAACCTCTGGATCACCGCCCACCTGGCACGCACAGATCTCACGGTTGAGTTCCTGGCCGAGCGGGCGCGCATGAGTCCGCGCAACTTCGCCCGCCGCTACAAGCAGAAGACCGGGCGCACACCAGCCAAGGCGGTGGAGTCGTTTCGCCTCGAAGCTGCCCGCCGCCTGCTCGAAGACTCGATCCGCCATGTCGACCAGATCGCCGCGCTGTGCGGTTTCGGAGATGAAGAGCACATGCGCGTGACCTTTCAGCGCAACCTCGGTGTCGCGCCACGCGACTATCGCAAGCGCTTCGCGAACCGCGGGTTGCACGAGGCCCGTTGAGAACGTTGAATCACTGTGGCGCATACCGAATGGCGCCGCGTTGACTGCCTCGAAAGCTGCTGCGGCCGGGGCTTTGGGGTTTCCCGAGTTGCAGCCACCAGTCGGGTTTGGGGGATGTTGCGGCGCCGCGTGACCGCACGCGCCCGAAACCTTGCTTGCGGCGAACTCCGTGACCATTGAAACGGTGACGTCTGGGGGCAGCGCCAGAGGGTAGGGTCCACCTAGCGTGGCATTGCCTGAAAAAACCGCGCCAGCTCGGCGTTGAATCGCTCGTGGAACGCCGCGCGGTCAAACCCCGGCAGGCTGGTGCAGATGTCCAACGCTTTCCGGGACAGGCGCGCACTGCACGGCGCCAAGAAGTCGTAGTGGCCCGCATTGGCGACGACGTGATATTCCGGTGCTTGGGGCAAGGCAGCACGCAGCGCCTCTTCGTAGAACGGATGCGGCTGGTGATGGTCGTCGGCCGCACGCCAGAGCTGAATCGGGGCGCGCACGGCACGCAGTCCGGCAGGAGTGAAGGCATATGCGAACTCCGGGGCAACGACGACCGCCGCCTTGATGCGCAGGTCAGGAATCCATGCGTCGGCGGGAACGTTCGCACCGAGGTCAGCGTCGACGGCGGCGTGCTTCAGGGCTGTGCACAGGTCATGATCCGGGTGCGCTTCGCAGTAGGGACGGGTCTTCGAAAGGTCCGGGACGCCGCCCACAGCCACAAGGACTGTGAAGCCGCCATTGGAGAAGCCAAACGCGCCGACACGAGCGGGATCCAGATGCCCGTGGTTGGGCCACTCGTTCAGCATGTAGTCCACCAGGCGGCGAAACTGCGCGGGGCGCCGCCAGAGCTGCAAGACCTTGCTCTGGTCATCGGTGGTGTCGCCGGCGTGGCTGATCGCTGCCGCTACGAACCCCGCTCGAGCCAGGGCCAGGGCCGTGTCGGAGTGGCTGTCGTACCGGCCGCCGCCGCCATGCGACATCACCACGAGCGGCAGGCTGTTGCCCGCGATCGAGGCGCCAGGTACCACGGTCTGGGTGAAGTCCCCCCGTGCGTTGGAGGAGGGGTACCAGATCCCGACCGTCAGCGGCGGCTCCGTGCCGTTGCCGATCTTGATCTCCTCAAAGCCGACGTTGGCAGCGAGGGCCGGTACGGAAATGACAACAAAGACGCTGGCTATCAGAGCGATGAGCCGCATGACGGGCCTCCTTGATCGGGCATGACACTGATCGATTCCAGCCCGGTGAGACTACGTGCCGAGGATTCCCGCGAAGCTTCTTTACGAGGGCTTTACTTCGTATCTGCCGCTGTGTTTGCAAGAGTCGTCAGTAGACTGAACCGACCCGCGCGACTGAGAGCCTCTTCCGTGCGGTATCACGAGCTCCCTGGAAGAACTGGGGGACAGATCCATGCTGAACAGCGTGCCATGATGCCAAGACTGCTGATGGGACTCGCCGCCGTGGTCGTGGTGTGGTGTGCGGCCCTCTTTGCGTACGGCTTTGTCAATTTCCCCGCGACACCGTACAAGCCGTGTGGTGGGGACGCGTACTGCGACAAGCTTGGGCGGCAGCACTCAAAGGCAGAGGTTGAGGCGTACTCCCACTGGAACCGCATGCTTCTTTGGTCATGGCCATTGGGCATGGTCGCGATCGTCGCCATACAGCGCATGCGGTCAAGCAGCCGACAGGTATAGAGAACAGCAGCATGGCAGCCGCACCCCATCCCTCTCTGCTCGTCTCCGTCGGTGTAGGTGCACTGATCCTGTGGCGCGTGTACTCCCGCGTTCGCCGCATGATTGGTCGCCAGAAGCTGTCGAACGTTCGACCTTGGATAACCACAGTCGTGTTCCCATTGCTGCTCGGGCTGGTGTTGCTCAGCTCTCTTGCCCATCCCATCAACGCGCTGGGGCTGCTGGCCGGTGCCGGCTGCGGCGCCGCACTCGGCGTGTACGGTCTACGTCTGACGAAGTTCGAGCAAACCACAGAAGGTCTTTTCTATACACCGAGTGCCCACCTCGGCATCGCTCTTTCGCTGCTGTTCCTTGGTCGCCTGGCCTATCGTCTCGCCCAGACATTCGCAGGGCAGACCCCGGTTGCGTGGCCGAACGACTTCACCCGCAGCCCACTCACGCTGGTCATCTTCGGCACGTTGGCGGGCTACTACGTGACGTACGCCATCGGTCTGCTGCGCTGGCGTCGCCGCGCTGCTCCCGGCGAAGTTTCCCTGGAAACGCCAAGTGCCCAACGCTAGCCCCCTCGAGAAGTGCCCGTCATGATCCGCCACGCTTTTGCCATCACGGTACTTGCGGCGATGCTTGCTCCTGCGGCGAGCGCGGACGCGATTGACCCTTGCTCGCTTCTCTCAGACGCCGAGATGGTCGAACTAAGCCTGCCGAGAGAGTCTGTACCGTGGCGCGAATCTCAGCCCGGTGGGGTGCAGGTTTGCAAGTATCAATTCCGAACACCTGGTGCCGCCTCTGACGGCACGGTATCGATCATCCTCTCCCAGGCAGTGCCCGAGCGTGTCCTCCAACTTCGCGGGCTGCAAGCCAAGGCACGAGAAGAAGGCACGCCGGCGCAACAGCAAGCACGCGGCGAATACTTCGAGGGCAAGGTCATGTGCAAGGTGGTCTTGGCGTCGCAACAGGAAATCAGTCAATGCGTCGGCGCCTCAGAGCAATCCGTTGTCGCCTTGGCAGTGTCCCGGCCGAAGCTCACCAATGAGGTAACGTATCCCGCTTCGCAATTGCGGACCATTGCCACGTTGGTCTCACATGTGACGTCGAGAGGAGGCTAACCTTGCATCGTGCGGGCGAGTCTCCAAAGTGCATCGCGCGCTTCCAGCCGCCGCTCATGTAAACGTTAGGCATCGCTTGCGTGCGCCTGCCTCTACGCGTATGTTTCACCAACAGCTATGAGCATCAAAGAATTTGCTGCGATTGCGGAGCGCCGCTTCCTCTTGTGTGGACCAGCCGAGCAAACGGTGGTCACGAAAATCGGGGCGCCGGAGCCCGATCCGAGACACCCGACTTGCTTCCGCTGCGCATTCCAGGTAACAGGGCTGTCAGACGATGGCATTCAGCACGCAGTAGGGGTTGACTCGTTTCAGGCGCTCAATCTCGCATTTGCGGGAATTCGGAGCGTATTGGAAAAGAACGCGTCCGTCTTAGCTGCATTCCACAAAGACTTCTCACTTACATGGGAGGGCAGTCCGTGGCAGCTGGCCGTCCCGCTCTGGATTGCCGCCGGTGACATTGGCCAGCACGAGCGGGTGAGGCACTTTCTAGAGACCGACTTCTGGAAGAAAGATTCAGGGGTCGACGCTTGAAGTCAACTTTGAAGTGCGACACCGCCAGGACCGAGCGTACGTTCTCGACGCTCGACCGGAATCGCTGAGCGGCGGCGCTGGCCCATAGCCGCCTCCTGGTGCGTCAGCGAGTGTCTGCGGTTGAGCCGGCGCTCACGTCCTGACCGAAGACATAGTGCCAGCTGGAGTCGGTCAAATGTCGGGTGCTGCTCAGACAGGATCCGCTAACGCACGACACAATCGTCCGTCGGCTGCGGCCTGCACAACTTGCTGTCATCGATCGTGTAGACCGCCTGCTGCAACAATTTCGACACCGGTCGCTGGGCATTCGCACCGCAGACCAGGCGTTGCGAGCCGCAGAGGTCGCGTGGGTCGACGCTGCAGTTCTCCAACTGAGGCAGCAGCCCTGCCCAGGCGGCCGGAGCCATCGCGACGCGGCCTCCTACCAGGACGGCCAGCGTCTGGGGCAACGCAGTGTTGGCGAGTACCTCGGAGAGGTTGCGTCGCCCCTCAGTGTCGAAGATCACCGCGTCGGCCCATTCACCCGGCGCCAAAGCTCCGACATGCCCCTGTAGACCCACCGCCTTCGCGCCATCGGAGGTCATCATGCGATGCAAGTCTGAAGCGCTGAGCAGCCCATTCAGGCTGTCGCGGTTGTAGCGCGCCAGGCAGCGCGCCTCATCCAGCAAGGTCAAGGAGCCCGATGGCGACCAGTCGGTACCCAGGGCCAGCGTCACACCTGCCGCCCTCAGCGCGGCCACCGGCGCCGTCGCGCCGTAGAGCTCGAGGTTCGAGCGCGGGGACAACACCACGGCCACGTTCTGCTGCTTCAGTCGCTCGATCTGAGGCCCGCTGATCGCCACACCGTGAATGAATGCGCTGGGCGTTGACTTGGCTTTGATCGCATCGAGCACACAGTCGACCTCATAGCCTGCACCGGCGTTGGTGCCCTCGCCAACGTGCGGTATGAACGCCTGGTCGGCCACGAAGCGTACGGCGGCTACCTGCGCGGCGCTGCAGGGCGCGGCCAGGATCTCCTTGCTGCCTCCGTCGTTGACGGGGAAGGTGTTGTCCAGAATGGGCTTGCCGAAGGGCGTCGCGAGGGGTGAGTCGGACAGCTTCAGATTGCGCAAGAAGGCACGAAAGTCTTTGGCTCCCGACACCGAAGTGCTGCCACTCATGGCGTGGCGCAGCATCGCGCGCTCGCTGACCTCGGTCTGCACCGCCTTATCGGTCGGCGCGTCGCCCTCGAAGCCACGCTCGGCAGCACTCAGCTTGCGCCATTCGTTGCGGTGCTGCCATTTCAGCACCGGTGGATGGGCTGGCTGTTGGTAGCTGTAATCGATGTGCTCGTGCAGATTGAGCAGGCCGGCCGAGATCAATGCGCCCGGACAGTCGACCAATACGGCATCAGCCATGGAAGGTCTCTGACAACTGGCCGACTCAATATGACCATCGGCGCTGATGGCCAACGAACCACCGACATAGAGCCGACCGTCGCTGATCAGGTTGCCGCGCAGCACCTGACGCGTTCCCTGGCCGCTGAGGGTGCAGGTCGCCGCGCGTCCGGCGTAGGTGGTGTCACAAATTTCAACCGGGTAACCGCCGCTGTCGAAAGAAGCTGCAGGTGTCGATGCCTGCTTCAGAAGCGGTACACAACCGGCAAGCAACACGGCCAAGGAACCATACAGCAACCTCTTCATCGCAAGACCTCCTTGAGTATTGGGAATGTGATCTCCACCGGCGCAGACCATCCAGTCCGACCTCAGCACTGAACACGCGCCGTGCTTCAAGTCCTGCGGAGCTTGCATTCCCAATCTAGGATGGGTAGTGCGAGGCCCTAGACTAGGCGCTTCTTCCAGAGATTCTGCAGAGACCGCTTATAGAGCCGATGTGGGGCCACTCCCCAAGGGTCGGGTAAGAAAGACATCATGGGTTGGGCATTGCTCGCGGTCAGGGCCGGGTCAGATCAGACCGCCTTTCTTCATCTCTCCGACGGCGCCGTCTACGATGGTCTTGGCGCGGCCTTCTGGATCCTCATCGTTCTTCCACATCGTCAGATGCTTCCCCTGGGAAACACTGGACCAGACTCTCTTTCCAGTCTTGACATCGATAAGTTCCCATCGAATGTCGTAGAACTTCCAGGCTCCAGACAACGTCATCTTGCTGGGAAAGACGATCAATCGGTAGTCGGCGCCAAGGGCTTGTTCTCCCTTTGCGTTGCTGTCGATCGTTTGGCGAACTGGAACTGCCATGCCTCCACTGGTCGCGGAGAAGGAGTGACCGACGTCGCTATCCTTAAAGCGGAGAACCGCGAGCGTGACTCCGGATTTCGCAAGTGCTTGAGTCAATTGCTTGTCGATCGCAGTAAGCATGCTCGGACCCAATTCGGCGTCACGCAGGTCCAAGAAAGAATACGCGAAGACTTTGGTGTTCCGGATAGACAAGCCCTCTGTCGCTGGCGCAACAGTCGTGAACTGATTGGTTGCACAGCCAGCGATGGCTGCAGACAGACCTAAGAGAATCACCCGTCGAGATACTGTTCTCATGCTTAATGAAGTAGTGGAAAAATGGGATTGGCGAGGCCTAACGTTTGACTTAAGCGGACCGCCGTAGGCGGGTCCGCTTGAAGGAAAGGGTTGGGCGTCTGGTGGATTGTGGCGCGGCTCATTCGACTTTTGCACCTTTCTCGACGAGCAACTCGCGCAACGCCGAGCGATGACAACGGTCTTCGCGCTCGCAGTAGCAACCGATCGAGAAGTTTGTGTTCTGTGAGAGTACGGCCAAGAGCTCGAGTGACGCACGGTGTGCTGGGAAACGAGGGGGTGCGTGCCAGAGCACGCGGGCGATGAACTCCTGGGCATCGAGGCGCAAGGTCTTGCGGCGGTGGTCGTGGTGATCGGTGTAGCCGAAGCTGACCGTGCCGCGGTCGAGATCGAGAGCTCGATCATGAGGCAGCGGGCCGTGCCACAACTCGACCACAGCTGGTCGAGCAGGCATCGGGACGGGGCGTTGGGCTTTCGCGCCACTGGAGGGAGCCATCGCGGTCGGACGCGAGAGTCCGGTCATGTGTAGGTCTTTCCAACATCCGCCCAGGTCGCGCCCCACCATCATGCGGTTCCGCGTCACGGGCGGATCCCCGATTGAACTGGAGAGACCGACGTGGACTCTGCGAGCTGCAGTTGGCAAACCCTTCGGGCGTTGCTACGTCGCGAAGTAATCCGGATGCGCCGAGCGGATCGCGTCGACCTGGCCCAGGGTGCCGGAGAGGTGGTCTCGCAAGCTCGCCTGCGCTGCTTCCACGTCGCCGCTCGCGATGGCGTCGACAATCCGGCGGTGGTCGCGCACGATCGCGCGCTGCTTGCCCACCGAGGGCAGATTCAGCATGCGCAGGCGGTCGACATGCCCACTGCGCTGGCGCACCAGGTCGAACAGGTCCGGCACGCCTGCGGCGACGTACATCAGGCGGTGAAAGGCCCGATCGGCGGCGATGAACTCTAGGTAGGCCGCGCTGCCCATCAGCGCTGCCTGCACGTCGATCTGCGCGCGCAGCTGGTCGATGAGGGCGACGCCCGCGTGACCGGCGAGGGTGCGCACCACTTCGGCTTCGATGGACCGGCGCAGGAACTGCGCCTGCGTGGCCGCGGCCGCGTCGATGCGGCTCACGACCGTGGCGTGCTGCGGGAAGATGTCGACCAGGCCCTCTTCGCCGAGCTTGATCAGCGCATCGCGAATGGGCGTCTGGCTCAGACCGAATTGCGCCGCCAGTTCGGCACGCGAGAGCAGCGTGCCGGGGGCCAACTCCAGAGACAGGATCATGTCGCGCAGCCGCTCGAAGACCTGCGGCGCGGCGTGGCGCGATCGGTCGAAGGACAGAAGACGGCTGGTGGGCGGCACAGGCATGACCCGAAGTCTAACAAGGCGGCTTCATTGACATACTAATATATTAGTGCTTTACTCCGATCAAATGAGCCCGCGCCAGCCTTGCTGCGCGAAACCAGAGCCACCCGCGGAGACATCCTCTTGAATCATCGAACCCTCTTCTCGCGCCTGGCGCTGTCGGCTGCTCTCGCCGTTGCCGGCTCAGCTGCGGCGCAGACGCCGGAATGGCCTCAAGCCAAGGCCATCACCTACATCGTGCCGTTCACCGCGGGCGGCTCGACCGACGTGGTCGGGCGCGTGATCGCCGAGAAGCTGCAGGCCGCACTGAAGCAGACGGTCGTCGTGGACAACAAGCCCGGGCAGGGCGGTGGCATTGGTGCTTCGTATGTCGCCAAGGCCGCCCCCGACGGCTACACGCTCTTCGGCGGCACCATCAGCACACACGCGATCAATGCCAGCCTGTACAAGAACCTGAGCTACGACCCGGTGAAGGACTTCGAGCCGGTGGCGTTGGTGGCCACCTTGCCCAATGTGCTGCTGGTGGATCCCAAGCTCGGCGTGAACTCGGTGGCCGAACTGGTTGCGCTGCTGAAGAAGGACGAGAAGCGGCGCACCTTCGCGTCGTCCGGCGCGGGTACCTCCACCCATCTGGCCGGCGAGTTGTTCGCCGACCTGATCGGTGTGCCGCTGACGCACATCCCTTACAAGGGTACGCCGCCGGCCATGGTCGACGTGTCCGCGGGCCAGGTCACCTTCATGTTCGACCAGATGACGGCGGCGCTGCCGCTGCTGCAATCGGGCAAGCTGAAGCTGCTGGCGGTGACGACGGGCAAGCGCATCGCGCTGTCGCCGAACACGCCCACGATGGTCGAGTCCGGTGTGCCCGGTTTCGAGATGTCGTCGTGGCAGGCGATCTACGCACCCAAGGGAACGTCGAAAGCGATCGTGCAAAGGCTGCACGCCGAGATCGCTAAGGCGCTGAAGATGCCCGATGTGCAGTCCAAGCTCGGGGGCCTCGGGATGGACCTGGTCGGCGGCACGCCCGAAGAGCTGGCAGCGCTGATGGCCAGGGAGATCCCGCGCTGGGGCGCGCTGGTGAAGAAGTCCGGTGCCACCGTCAATTGAGGACCCAGCGCATGAACCGAGACACCAAGATCACCGACGTCCGCATCACCCCGATCGCGTTTCGCGACGGCCCGCTGCTGAATGCGGCCGGTATCCACGAGCCCTGGGCGCTGCGTGCGATTGTCGAATTCGAAACCAGCGACGGCCGCGTCGGCATCTCGGAGACCTACGGCGACGAGCCGATGCTGCGTGTGCTGGAGCAGGCGAAGTCACTCGTGCCGGGCCTGTCGCCGTTCGACCTCAACCGCATGGAAGAGCGCGTGCGCGCGACGATCCGCCCCAGCGCCGGTGCCGTCGAATTCGAACTCGCTCCGGGCTCGCACACCGCGAAGAACGCCGCCAAGGTGACCAGCACCTTCGAGGTGGCGATGCTCGATCTGCAGGGGCAGATGGTCGGCGCGCCGGTGGTCGACCTGCTGGGCGGCGCCGTGCGCGACGCCGTTCCGTACAGCGCCTACCTGTTCTTCAAGTACGCCGAGCACATCGACAAGCCGTACGCCCCGGACGCCTGGGGCGAGGGCATCAGCCCGTCACAGATCGTCGCGCAGGCGCGGCGCATGATCGGCCTGTATGGGTTCCAGAGCATCAAGCTGAAGGGCGGCGTGTTCGAACCCGCGCACGAGATCGCCTGCATGCGTGCGCTGCACGAGGCCTTTCCGGGCCTGCCGTTGCGGCTGGATCCGAACGCGAACTGGTCGCTCGAGACCAGCATCCAGGCCGCGCCCGAACTCGACGAACTGCTCGAGTACTACGAAGACCCGACGCCGGGACTGAAGGGCATGGCCGAGCTCGCCCGGCACACGCGGCTGCCGTTGGCCACCAACATGGTCATCACGACACTGGACGATTTCCGCAAGGGTGCTGAAATGGGCTCGGTCAGGGTGCTGTTGTCGGACCACCATTACTGGGGTGGGCTGCGCGTCACGCAAACGCTGGCGCGCATGTGCGCCCTCTGGGACCTCGGCATGTCGATGCACTCGAACTCGCACCTGGGCATCAGCCTGATGGCGATGACGCACGTGGCGGCCAGTATTCCGAACCTCACCTACGCCTGCGACACGCACTATCCGTGGCAGGAAGAGGAAGTGATCGAGGGTGGACGGATCGCGTTCGACAACGGCGCGGTGCGGGTGCCGACGACGCCGGGTCTGGGCGTAGCGCTCGACCGCGAGAAGCTCGCAGAACTTCACGAGCAGTACCGGACCTGCGGCGTGCGCAACCGCGACGACCTGACGCAGATGCGCAAGTACGACCAACGCTTCAGCGGCAAGACCCCCAGGTTCTGACCTTCCGAATCTGGCGGTTTGCACCAGATCATGCTCGCTTGGATCGATTGGGGGTGCTGCGCAAAGGGCTCTGATACGCGCGGAAGTTCCGGCAGGCGAATTGCGCAGCCCATCAATCGCCGGGATGCCTGCGCCGACACGTTGACTCTCCTGAAGCCCGGGGGGCTAGCGAATTTCCTGCGCGACGGTTTGCAAGTGCTCGAAGGCATCGAACCGACGGTCATGCAGAGACTTGAGGGCGCCTGCGCAAGGCTCGTATGTCCTGCCGATCTTGGACATCCGGGCCATTGCTGCGGCGACATCCCCGAAGACACCTGCCGCGACGCTGCCCAGCATCGCGGCGCCGAGGAGCACCGGCTCTTCCGCCTCGATCGCCAGCACGGGTTTGCCGGTGGCATCGGCGAGCAGCTGCCGCACCAGGTCGAGCCGACCGGCGCCGCCGCTGATCATGATTCGCTCGATCGGCGCGCCGGCCGCCGTCTGCGCCTGGATGATCTGCCTCAGGCCGTAGGCGATGCCGCAGACGCCGGCGATGTAGAGGGCGATCAGGCTTTGGATGTCGTTGTCCATGCCGAGGCCGGCGATCACCGCACGCGCATGCGGGTCGGCAAGCGGCGCGCGGTTGCCGAGGAATTCGGGCACAACGTGAAGCCCCTCTGCCAGATGGACCACCTCCGACAGGCTGCCGGTTTGCTGCGCAGCCAGCATCGCCAGCATCGTCGCCATCGACTGGCCCTGGGCCTGCGCCTGCGCTCGCGTGTCGGATGCGAGGGGATGCATCAAGAGAAGTCGTTCGATCGCGGCGCCGGCCACCGATTGCCCGCCCTCGTTGAGCCAGGTGTTCGGCACCATCGCCGAGAAATACGGCCCCCACACGCCGGACACGAACACGGGTTCGCGCGTGCTGGTCATCGTGCACGACGAGGTGCCGAAGACGTAGGCCAGCGACGTGAACGGCTCGCCTTCGACTCCGACCGTGCCGATGCCGCCGGCATGCGCGTCGATGACGCCGGTGGCGACCGCGGTTCCAGCGCGCAGCCCCAACTCCGACGCGGCGGCCGATGTCAGCCCGCTGCCCAACGCGGTGCCGGGCGCCACGACGCTTCGGCCGATGCGCTCGAAGGCTTCATCGGACAGCACGCCGAGGCCGACGGCGCGGAAGTAGCTTTCGTCCCAGCGCTGCTCATGCGCGAGGTACGTCCACTTGCACGTGACGGTGCAGGTCGAGCGCGACAGGTCACCACTTGCCCGCCAGGTCAAGAAGTCCGTCAGATCCAGAAATTGCCATGCGTCGGCGAAGACCTCGGGCTTGTTCTCCAGCAGCCACAGCAGTTTCGGCGTCTCCATCTCGGGCGAGATGCGGCCCCCGACATACTTCAGGACGTCGTGCCCCGTGGCATTGATGCGGTCGGCCTGATCGACCGCGCGGTGATCCATCCAGACGATGATGTTGCGCTCGGGGTCATCGCTCGGGCCGACCGGCAACGGGCGCCCACCCTCACCGAGAACGACCAGCGAACAGGTCGCGTCGAAACCGATGCCGACGATCCGATCCGGCGCCATGCCCGAAAGCGCCAGGGCACGGCGCACCGACGCGCACACGGCACTCCAGATGTCGTTGCTCGACTGCTCGACGATCGCGCCCGGTGCATGAAACAGGCGGATATCCCGTGTCGCGGACGCCAGCATCCGCCCCGTCAGATCGAAGACGCCGGCCCGAGCGCTGCCGGTGCCGACGTCCACGCCGATGACGCAATCGCCCTGCGCGGCGCGTGTCGGGCCGTTCATCAAAGGTCGACGCTGTTGGGCAGGATGACGATGTCGCGAACCGTCACGTTGCGCGGCCGGGTCAGCATGAACATCACGCAATCGGCGACTTCCTTCGGCTGCATCAGGCTGCCCGATGCGAGAGCCTCGTCCATCTTGGCCTGCGGCCAGTCGTCGAGCAGGGCGGTCACGACCGGGCCGGGCGCCACCGCGCCGACGCGCACGCCGTGCTTCGCGAGCTGCCGCCGCGTGGTGTGCACGAACGCCTGCACCGCAAACTTCGATGCGGTGTAAATGGGCTCCCACGCCACCGGAACGATGCCCGCGATCGAACTCGTGAAGATGATGTCGCCTGATTTCTGCGCCACCAGGTGCGGCAGCACCGCATGGACGGAACGGAACGCGGCGTTGATGTTCAGGTTGAGCATGCGATCCCAGTCGTCCGGATTGCCCTCGACGACCTCTCCGCCGACGTAGGCGCCGGCGTTCGCGTGAAAGATGTCGAGACTGCCGGCGAGCGCGAGAATCTTGCCCAGCATCGACGAGTTCTCCTGGGGCTGCAGCAGATCGACCTTCAACGCGAGCGCGCGCTGGCCGAGCGCCTGGGAGGCCTGCGCGAGCTTCTCGCCGTCGCGGTCGATGAGGACGACCGTGGCGCCGGCGCCGACCAGCACGCGGGCGCATTCGAGCCCGATGCCCGACGCCGCACCGGTGATGGCCGCGACGCGGCCTTTCAGGGATTCAGTCATGTGAGGGGTTCCGGGTTGGCAGGCGTCACGAACTTCACGAACGGCCGTGCGACATGCGCGACTGCCGCGCGAGCGAGTCGACGATGACCGCGATCGCCAGCACCGCGCCGGTGATCATGAAGCGCAGCGACGACGACAGATTGAGCAGCGTCAGACCGCTCGCGATCGACTGGATCACGATGATCCCGAGCACCGCCGAATAGGCACTGCCGCGCCCGCCGAACAGGCTGGTGCCGCCGATCACGGCGGCGGCGATCGCGTTCAGGTTCACGTCGCCGGTGCCGGCTTGCTGGCTCGCCGACGCGAGCCGCGCGGCGCTCAGCACGCCGCCGAGCGCGGCCAAGCTGGCGCACAGCACGAAGGCGCTCGTGAAGATCATGTTGACGTTGATGCCGGCGCGGCGGGCCGCTTCGCGATTGCCGCCGATCGCGTGCATCGAACGGCCCCAGCGCGTGCGCCGCAGCGCGTAGTCCATCGCTACGGCGAGCGCCACGAACAGGCCGAACATCCAGGGCACGCCCCGCCCGTGGTTCAGGTACGCGACGACGACCTGCAGCAACACCGTGATCGCGACGACGCGAACGAACAGGCTCGCCACCGAGGGCGCCGAGAGGTTGACGGCCTGCCGGCGCGTGCGGTTGCGCAGCCCGGCCAGCAGGATCACCACGCCGGGCACCAGCGCCAACAGATGCGAAACCGCGGCCGGGATCACCATCAACTGCCCGAAGTCGACCATCGCAGAGCCGTAGGGCAGGTTGATCGACCCGCTGCTGCCGAGCACGTAGAGTTGCAGCCCGAGAATCGCCAGCAGGCCCGCGAGCGTGGCGACGAAGCTCGGCATGCCGAGCCGGTTGAACAGCAAGGCATACAGCGCGCCGATCAGGCCGCCCACCCCGAGTGCGACGACGATCGCCGCCGGCAGCGGCCAGTCTTGGTTCACCCACAGCATGCCGACCAGCGCCGACGCAAAGCCGCTCATCGAACCGACCGACAGGTCGATCTGCCCGAGCATCAACACGCAGACGATGCCGAGCGCGATCACGCCGGTGGTCGAGCAATCGAACAGCAGATTCACCAGATTGTCGGCCGACAGGAATACCGGGTTCAGGCTGGTAAAGACGGTCCAGATGATGATCAGCCCGACGATGACCGGCAGCGCGCCCAAGTCGCCCGAACGGATGCGTTCGACGAACGCAGACACCGCGCCGGCGAACCCTTCCGCGTGCTTCACGCGAACATCGCTGCGGTCGAGCAGCTTCGGCGACGGCGCAGCACCTTGTTGGGTCGTGCTCATGAGGCTTGCTGTTCCTGGACGCGCGCGGCGCGGCGCGAGACGGCGTTCTCGGTGGCGCCGGTGATCGCGGCCACGAGCTCCTGGTTGGACGAGTCGGGGTAGAACACGCCGTTGTTCCGGCCGAGCCGCAGCACGACGATGCGGTCCGCCACCGCGCGCACGTCTTCCATGTTGTGGCTGATCATGATCACGGCGTGGCCTCGGTCGCGCACCCGCTCGATCAGGTTCAGCACCTCGGCGGTCTGGGCGACGCCGAGGGCAGCGGTCGGCTCGTCGAGCATGATCAGCTTCGGATCGAGCAGCAGCGAACGCGCGATGGCCACCGTCTGGCGCTGGCCGCCCGAGAGCGAGGCGACCACGTCGCGAACATCGGGAATGCGCGCCGACAACTCGTTCA
>Ga0307517_10001636_pt1 | contig 37073 bp, 22 predicted proteins | sample 23_EM_MG_FD_194515 | JGI IMG/M metagenome (GOLD analysis project Ga0307517, IMG submission 194515) | Populus trichocarpa ectomycorrhiza microbial communities from riparian zone in the Pacific Northwest, United States - 23_EM | ecosystem: Host-associated > Plants > Roots > Unclassified | place...
CGACCACCTCGATGGCGACAACGACTTCGCCGTGCTCGGTGAACTTGACGGCGTTGTTGCCTAGGTTGATCAGCACCTGGCCGAGACGCGATGGATCGCCCACCAGCCCGGTGGGCAGCTCCGGCGGCTCGACGAACAGCAGCTCCAGCCCCTTCTCCTCGGCCTTCATGCCGACCAGGCTGCCGAGGTTGTCCATCACGTCGGTGAGGTTGAACGGGATGGATTCCATGTCGAGCTTGCCGGCCTCGATCTTCGAGAAGTCGAGGATGTCGTTGATGATCCCCAGCAGCGATTCGGCCGAGGCGTGCACCTTGTGGATGTAGTTGTGCTGCTGCGGGTTCAGGCCGCTTTGCAGCGCGAGATACGACATGCCGAGGATCGCGTTCATCGGCGTGCGGATCTCGTGGCTCATGTTGGCCAGGAACTCGCTCTTGGCGGTGCTGGCCGCCTCGGCCTCGAGTCGCGCCTGCCGGTCGGCCTCGGCCTGCTTGCGCTCGCTGAGATCCACGACAAAGGTCACGCCCTGATCCTTCGAGTCGCTCAGGAGGACCCCGCCGACGAGCACCGGCACCAGGCTCCCGTCCTTGCGGACGTAGTGTTTCTCGTAGGGCTGGCTGCGACCGGTCCGCCGCAACTGCTCGATGGCGTTGCGGTCCGCGTCCGCGTCCTGCGGCGGCGTGAGCCGGGCCCAGTTCACGAGCCCCGCGCGCAGTTCGTCGCGGTCATAGCCGATGATGGCCAGAAACGCGTCGTTCGTCTCCAGCACCGCCCCCGACAAGTCCCAGAAGGACACGCCGATGAGGCTGGACTCGACCAGCCGGCGCAGGCGCGCCTCGCTGGCACGCAGTGCCTCCTGGGCCTCACGCTGCTCACGGGTCCGCTGCTCGATGCGCTCGCCCATGGCATTGACACCCCGCTGCAGTGCGCCGACCTCGTCAGCGGACGCGGCGTGCGAGACGCGTGCGGACAGGTCTCCCTGTTCGATCCGCCGGACGCAGTCCAGCGTCACGGCGATGCGCTGCATCAACCAGCGCCCGAACAGGCTGACGGCGATCCCGCTCAGGCCCAGGGCGACGAAGGTGATGCCCCCGATGGCGCGCATGAAGCCGAACATGGTCGCGTAGACCTCCTCGCGCGACACGGCCACGCCCACCAGCCAGTCGATCGGCTCCAGCGTGTGGAACACGGCCATGCGCTGCTCGCCTTTGTATTCGTACTGCAGCGAACCCGTCTCGCGCCGCAGCATCTCGCCGACGAACGCGGAGGTCGTGCGCTGGCCCATCGTTCCATCCGGATGGTAGACGATTCGGCTGTCGTTCCGCTCGATGATGAACAGCGTGGCCGACGCGAAGCCCTCCTTGCTACGCAGCTGCTGCAGCTGCGCCTCGGCCTCCTTGCTGGCGGCGAGCACGCCGGAGCGGCTGAGCTGCTGTCGAATGGACTGCGTGGCGCTCTGCAACTCGAGCTGCATCAGCCGTTCGCGCGACTGCCGCAGGTCCGCTTGGAGAGCGAACACCGCAGCGCCGAGGACCGCGACGGTCATCACCAGAATGGTGGCCAGCGACAGCAGGTTGAGTCGTGTGGAAATCTTCAAACTCGCTCCTGAGTTCGAGACATGCGCCACCGCCGATCGGCGCGCACACGGCGTACTCCGTGGCGCCGGAGGCCAGCGGTCAGAACTTGAACTGGTCCACGTTGTCCTTTGTGAACACCATGACGGGCAGCGCCACCTGCATGCTGACCGCGTCCTTGCGTGGTGTGAAGTTGCCCAGCCTGCCGGCCTTGAACGCTTGCCCCGGCTTCAACCCCCCGATCAACAGCTGGCGCGCGCTGTAGACGGTCAGGTAGCCATGGTCCGGCGCGTTCCAGAGCAGCACCGTCTTGACCGTGCCGTCCTTCAGGAACTCGCGCATCAGGTTCGGCGTCGAGTTGCCGACCACGGCCACTTTGCCGGCCTGGCCGGCGTCGCGGACCGCGCGCGCAACCCCCGGCAGGTTGGGCGCCCCGAGCGCGACGATGCCTTTCACGTTGGGAAACGACTTCATGTAGTCCTGGGCGATCCGGTGGGCCTCTTCGGTGCTCTCGCCCGCGGGACGGATGTCGACGATGCGCAAGCCCGGGTACCTGGCATAGATCGTCCGCTTCATCGCGTCGATCCAGCTCGTCTGATTCGGTGCCGTGAAGCTCGTCGTGACGATGGCGATGTCGCCCTTCGGGCCGATCTCACGGCTCATCGCCTCGACGAGCTGGGTGCCGAAGTCCTCGAAGTCCACCAGGTTGACGAAGAATTCGCGCTCCTTGCTGTCCCCGTCCCAGCTCATCACGTGAATGCCTGCCCGCTGCGCCTTGAGCAACACCGGCGCAATGCCCACCGGATCGTTGGCCGCCACCGCGATCAAGTCCGGCTTGCTGGGGATGAGGCGCTCGATCATCTCGATCTGCTTTTCCACCTGGTCCTGGGTCGGCCCGGTCCAGGTCACGGCGACGTCGGGCAGTTCCCTGGCGGCGGCGTCGATACCCGTCTTGACCGCGTCGTAGTAGGTGATCCCCACCAGCTTGGGCATGATCACGATGCGGTACTTGGGCGGTGCCTGGGCCGATGACATTGCCGCTGCAAACAGCACAGCCGCGCCCCAAACGAACGTGCTGAGCAACTTGACCATGGTTGACTTTCTTCGACGGCGACGACGCCCGAGAAAGACCAATGATGTGCCAATGCACACGCTTGTCAACGCGGAATGCGCTACCCCAAGCGGGCATGCGCGAGCCTCAACGGCGGTACTGCACACCCGGCAGCACACACAGCATCTCGAACGCCAGGTTCGCGCCGACCAGCGCGGTCGTGCCATGCGGGTCGTAGGGCGGCGAGATCTCGACCAGGTCGGCGCCGACGATGTTCAGGCCGCGCAGGCCGCGGATGATCTCGAGACCCTGGTGCACGCTTAAGCCCCCGATCTCGGGCGTGCCGGTGCCGGGCGCAAAGGCCGGGTCGAGGCCGTCGATGTCGAAGCTGAGGTAGACCGGGCCGTTTGCAGCGCCCGCGACGCGTTCAACCACCTCCTTCATCAGCGGCACCAGGCTGCGGTGCCAGCATTCCTCGGCCTGCACGACGCGGAAACCCTGCGCGCGGCACCAGTCGAAATCGTCGGCGTGGTAGCCGGTGCCGCGCAGGCCGATCTGCACGACGCGATGGCAGTCGAGCAGGCCTTCCTCGACGGCGCGGCGGAACGGCGTGCCGTGCGCGATCTTCTCGCCACCCATCGTGTCGTTGACATCGGCGTGCGCGTCCACATGCACGACGCCAATCGGGCCGTACTTCTTGTGCAGCGCGCGCAGGATCGGCCACGCGATCGTGTGGTCGCCGCCGATCGTGATCGGCCGGCAGCCGTTCGCGATGATGCGGTCGTAGGCGGCCTCGATGCGCTCGATCGAGTCGACGATGTTGTAGGCGTTGGTCGCCACATCGCCGATGTCGGCCACCTGCAGCGAGTCGAACGGTGCGGCGCGCGTGGCCATGTTGTAGGGCCGCAGCAGCACCGACTCGCTGCGCACCTGGCGCGGGCCGAAGCGCGCGCCGGAGCGGTTCGAGGTGCCGAGGTCGAAAGGCACGCCGACGAAGCACGCGTCGAGCCCGTCGGTCGTCGGCTGGTGCGGCAGCCGCATCATCGTCGCGATGCCGGCGAAGCGCGGCACCTCGTCGCCACCCAGCGGCTGGTTGAAACGCATGGCGACAGGAGGGTCCGAAGGGTTCACGGAAGGTAGGACAGCAGAGGGTGAACAAATGATAGGAGTCGAGGCCGCCGCCGCGCATCGAAAATCTCAGCGTCCGGCCTTAGATTTATTGCCGGACGCCGGCGCCGCGCTGCCTATGATCTGCGCCACGATGGCTGCCGCCCGCCCCTGCATCTACTTCTACAGCCGGCTCGACCCGGCCGCGACGTGGCGCGACGCGCTCGCCGAACAGCTGGGCGACGACGGCTTCGAGTTCGTCGTCGGCCCGGCCTGCGCCGCGCCGCAGCAGGTCGACATCGGCCTGATGTACGGCCTGCCGCCGGACGGCCTGCTCGCGTTCGGCAACTTGCGCGCGGTGCTGTCGCTCTCGGCCGGCATCAACCAGTTCGACCGCGCGCGCATGCCGCCCGGCGTGCCGTTGGCGCGCTCGGTCGACAGCGCGCTCGCGCAGCACATGGTCGCGTACGCGAAGGCCGCGGTCTACCGCTATCACCGCCGCTTTCACCGCTACGAGCAGGCGTCGCGCGAATCGGTCTGGACTTTCGAGCTGCCGCGGCTGAATCGGCAAACAGCGGTCGGCGTGCTCGGGATGGGTGAACTCGGCCGCGCGGTCGCCGCTGCGCTTGCGGCCGACGGCTTCGAGGTGCACGGATGGAGCCGATCGCCGCGCGAGCTTGCCGGTGTCCGCAGCCACAGCGGCGCCGACGGCCTGCCGCAGATCGCCGGCGCCGTCGACGTGCTGATCAACCTGCTGCCATTGACGAGCGAGACCGCGGGCATCTTGTCGGGCGCGCTGTTCGGCCGGATGCGCTCAGGGGCCTTCCTGATCAACATGGGCCGTGGCGGCCATCTGGTCGAGGCGGACCTGCTGGCCGCGTTGGCGCGAGGCCGCATCGAGGCGGCCACGCTCGACGTGACCGCGGTCGAGCCGCTGCCGGCCGGCCATCCGTTCTGGAATCATCCCGGCATTCTGATCACGCCGCATGTGGCCGGCATCGTCACGCCGGCCACCGCCGCGCCGCACATCGCCGAGAACGTCCGGCGGGCGATGCGCGGCGAGACCTTGCTGAACCAGGTCGATCCAATGCGCGGCTATTGATCGAGCGACGCCCGCGTGTTCAATCGCCGCTGGCCCACTCGACCGCCGCGCCCAAGGCATTCAGGTTGTCGACGAAGCCCGGATGCGCACGCCGGATCGGCTGGGCGTTCAGGATGGTCGAGCGCCCGTCGATGCTCGCGGCCAGCATGAACAGCGCGATCGCGACTCGGATGATGTACGGGCTCTCGACGGTGGCCGGCACGAGCGGCCTGCCGCCATAGATGATGAGCCGGTGCGGATCGCACAGCACCGCGTGGGCGCCGAACTTGCCGAGCTCGGAACTCCACCCCAGCGCGCCCTCGTAGACCTTGTTCCAGAACATCACCGAGCCTTCGGCGCGCGCGCCCAGCGCGATGAAGATCGGCAGCAGGTCGGCCGGCACGTAGGGCCACGGGGCGGCCTCGATCTTCTGCAGGATGTTGGCGGTGAACGGCGTGCGGATTTTCAACGGCCGGCTGACGTGTGCGCTGCTGAAGCCGTCGCGGTGCTCGAGCTCGACGCCGAACTTCGCGAAGCTGCGGTCCAGCAGCGGAAACTGCGCGGAGGCGCCGTTGCGCACCACCACGTCACCGCCGGTGATGGCGCTCAGCGCCAGGAAGGTGGCGACTTCGTGGAAGTCGTCGGCGAAGCTGTACTCGGCGCCGCCCAGCGCGTCCACGCCGTCGACCTGCAGCTGGGAGCTGCCGTTGCCGGCGATGCGCGCGCCCATCAGGCTCAGGAACGCGCAGAACTCCTGCACATGCGGCTCGCAGGCCGCGTTGGTCAGGCGCGAGCGGCCGCGCGCCACGACCGCGCACAGCACGAAGTTCTCGGTGGTCGTGACCGACGCGTAGTCCAGCCAATGCTCGCTGGCGACGAAGCGGCGCGGCGCCCGGATCGTCACCGCGCCGGGCTCCAGCTCCGCCTCGGCGCCGAAGGCGCGGAACGCGTCGATGTGCGGGTCGACCTCGCGCACCCCGAGCGTGCAGCCGGTGACATCGTCCTCGAGCCGCACCCGACCGAAGCGCTGCAGCATCGCGGGCACCAGCATGATCGACGAGCGCATGCCGGCCGGAAAGCGCACCCCGTCGGCGTCGAGCCGACTGCCGTGCCGCAGCTTCAGCGTGCCGCTGGCGAAGTCCATGTCGACCGACGAGCCCAGCTCGCGGAAGAAGTCGAGCAGCTTGCGCACATCGGTGATGTCCGGCACCCGGTGCAGCACGACCGGCTCGTCGGTGAGCAAGGTGGCGCACAGCACCGGAAGCACCGCATTCTTGTTGGCCGACGGGGCGACACGGCCTCGCAACGGGCGGCCGCCGTGCACGATCAGATGGCTCATGGGAACGGGACGGGAAGTGGAAGACGCGCCAGTCTCGCGGGCCGAGGTGAACTCGAAATGAAGTGTGTGAAGCAAATGTGAAAGAGTGCTGCGCGCCGTTTGGCCCGTTGACGCCGGCCACAATCCGACGCATGAGCCCGCGCCTGTCCCCTGCTGCTGCCCTCTCCGGGGCGGCCTTCGCCACCTTGCTGCTGATCGCCTTCATGATGGGCGCCAACCACGTCGCGGCCCGCGTGGCCTTCGATCATGGCGTCGACGTCGTCACCGCGGTGACGGTTCGCAGCGGCGTCACCGCACTCGTCGTCGGCCTGCTGCTCGTGGCCTATCGGGTGCCGATCCAGCTCAGCGCACGGCAACAGCGGGTGTTGCCCGGCATCGGCGCGCTGATCGCCGTGCAGAGCTTGTGCCTGTATTCGTCGGTCGCACGGCTGCCGGTCGCGCTGGCGCTGTTGGCGTTCAACACCTATCCGCTCTGGACCGCGCTGGTGGGCCCGCCTGATCTACAAGCACCGGGCCGAGCGGCGCTTCCTGGTCGCGATGCCCGTCATGCTGCTGGGGCTGGCGCTTGCGCTGGACGTGCTCGGCGCGACATCCGGCCTCGGCGTCGCCGGGCAATGGCAACGCATCGGCGCCGGCGTGGCGTTCGCGCTCGCCGCCGCAGCCACGTTCGGCCTGGCGCTGGTGCTGACCCAGCACGAAGCCGGCGACCTCGACGGCCGCCTGCGCACCGCCACCACGATGGCGCTCGTGGCACTGCTGGCACTGGCCGGCTCCGGTCTGCAGGGCGGGCTGCATTGGCCCGACGCGACGGCCGGCTGGGTCGGTCTGGCGACCCTGACCTTTCTGTACGGAACGGCCTTCACCATCATGTTCACGGTGCTGCCGCGACTCGGTGTCGTCGGCAACTCGGCGATCATGAACGTCGAACCGATCTTCGCGCTCGGGCTCGCGTGGGCGATTCTGGGTCAGGCCATCGCGGCCGTGCAGGTGCTGGGCGGCCTGATCGTCGTCGCGACGGTCGTCTGGCTGGGGTTGCGCCGGCGGTGACGATCCACCACGAAAAAAGCCAGGCGTCTTTCGATGCCTGGCTTTTTCGTCTTTCGACGTATGTTGCTCAGCGGTTCGCGACCTTGGAAACCGTGCCCTCGTTGCGCGCGCTGCGAATCAGCGCGGCGCTCTTGGCTTGTGCGTGGGTTTCGGCGTCGGGGCCTTCCCCGGCCGGGATCAGGTCGCCGGCGCGGCGGGCGGCGATCACGTCGGCCTTGACTTCGGCGCGGGTCAGGATGGTGACTTCGCGCGAACGTCCGAACCCGGCATCGAAGCCCTCGCCGGCGGGCGTCAAGGTGCCGCTGGCACGCGCCTCGAGCACTTGCGATTCGACCGCGCTGCGGGTCAGCGTCGAGCGCGCCGCGGCCGCGGTTTCACGCGGAGTCGATGCTTCGCCGGCGGGTGCGAGCGTGCCGGCGGCGCGCGCGGCAACGGTTTCGCTGACGACCTCGGCGCGGCTGCGTTCAGCAGCGGTCTCGGGTTCGGCAGCGACCGCGGCGGTGCTGACGACGACCAGGGCACCGAGCGATACCCAGGTGGAAAGATTGGACCTTGCGTTCATGGCGATCTCCGAGTGATGACGGTAACTCGAACACTAACGATCGAACGCTCACGCCACAGTGACCACGCCATTACAAGTTCGTCATCTTGGTCTTGCGGCAACTCTACGGTGGCGGCAGCCAGCCGCGGCCTCTCAGTGCAGCAAGCCAAAGCTCCGCCGCCTCCAAAGGTTCCAGCAGCCACGCGGATTCATACGCGACGATGGCATGTTCGAGCGCGCCAACCGTGGGCACGCCGGGCGCCAGGCGCAGGAAGCAGGTCATGAACCCATCGACCCATTCCTTGTTCAGAGGGGGCGGCTTCAACAGGTCTATGACCAGCATGGCGACTCCTTTGCAAACGAGATCCCGGGCTTCATTCTTCCCTGTTCATCGCCCATTCGTCGTAGGAGAGACCAGCGACCTGATGTCGGCCGAGAGGAAGGCCACAAAGCGCCCTTCGCTTGCGGCCCTGCGGCAGCGGGCCGGCGGCTCCTGTGGCTCCTGTGACAGACACGGCTGGATGTTTGGGCAAAGCCGCCGGTCGCGACATCGCCGCGCGTCCCGTTCTGGTATGGGACGCCGCTTACGCGCGCTGACAGTTCGAGGCTGCCGCTTGCTCTTTCCCGCTGTACAACACACCATGCGTCGCTGTGAGCGCAGCAACGCGTCCCGCATGGCGCCGGGGCGGGTCGCAGATTCACTCAAGCAGACAGGGGCCTACCCAGCATGCCGCAGAAGAAAAACTCGCCATGGACGGAGTTCGACAGCCACCTTTTTCGCGAAGGCACGCATGCGCGCCTGTACGACAAGCTCGGCTGCCAGCGCTCGTCGGCGGGTGACGGCGCGAGCTTCGCCGTCTGGGCGCCGAACGCCGACTTCGTCTCGGTGATCGGCGACTGGAACGACTGGCAGGAGTCCGCGACGCCGATGACGCCTCGCGACGACGGCTCGGGCATCTGGCAGGCCAATGCGCCGGCCGCGGCGAACGGCCACGCCTACAAGTACCGGATTCGAACCGAGAACGGCGACATCCTTGACAAGGCCGACCCGCTCGCGTTCCGCGCCGAGCTGCCGCCGGCCACCGCGTCGCGGGTCTGGGACCTGAACCATGTCTGGCACGACACCGCCTGGATGCGCTCGCGCGGCGCGCGCAACGCGCTCGACGCACCGATCTCGATCTACGAGCTGCATGCCGGATCGTGGCGCCGCCAGGACGGCGCGCTGCTCGGCTACCGCGAACTCGCCGAAGCCCTCGCCGACTACATGGTCGATCTGGGCTTCACGCATGTCGAGCTGATGCCCATCACCGAGCACCCGTTCTACGGCTCCTGGGGCTACCAGACCACCGGCTACTTCGCGGTGACCTCGCGCTACGGCGCGCCGCAGGACTTCATGGCCTTCGTCGACATCCTGCACCGCCGGGGCATCGGCGTGCTGCTGGATTGGGTGCCCTCGCACTTCCCGAATGATGCCCATGGCCTGGCCTGGTTCGACGGCACCCATCTGTACGAACACGCCGATCCGCGCCAGGGCTTTCATCCGGAGTGGAAGTCGGCGATCTTCAACTACGGGCGCAACGAGGTGCGCAGCTTCCTGCTGTCGTCGGCGATGTTCTGGCTCGATCGTTTCCACCTCGACGGGCTGCGCGTCGATGCGGTCGCGTCGATGCTCTACCTCGACTACGCGCGCCAGCCAGGCGAGTGGATTCCGAACCGCCACGGCGGCCGCGAGAACCTCGACGCCATCGCGCTGCTGCAGGAAGTCAATCGCTCGCTGTACCGCGACTACCCCGATGCGATGAGCGTCGCCGAGGAGTCGACCGCGTGGCCGATGGTCTCGCGGCCCACCGATGGCGGCGGGCTGGGCTTCGGACTGAAGTGGAACATGGGCTGGATGCACGATACGCTGGCCTACCTCGCGCACGCGCCGGTGCACCGCAGCCACCACCACAACCAGCTGACCTTCTCGATGGTCTACGCCTTCAACGAGAACTTCGTGCTGCCGCTCTCGCACGACGAAGTCGTCTACGGCAAGGGTTCGCTGATCGGCAAGATGCCGGGCGACAGCTGGCAGCAGTTCGCCAACCTGCGCGCGCTGCTCGGCTACATGTGGACGCACCCGGGCAAGAAGCTGCTGTTCATGGGCGGCGAGTTCGGCCAGCGCCGCGAATGGACGCACGACGGCGAGCTCGAATGGTGGGTCACCGCGCTGCCGGAACACGCCGGCGTGCAGCGCCTGGTCCGGGAGCTGAACCGCGTGTACCGCAGCGAGCCGGCGCTGCACCAGATCGACTTCGCGCCCGAGGGTTTCGAGTGGCTGGTCGGCGACGACGCCGCCTCCAGCGTGATCGTGTTCCTGCGCAAGGGCCGCGAACCGGGCAGCACCGTGCTGGTGGCCTGCAACTTCACGCCACTGCCGCGCGAGAACTACCTCGTCGGCGTGCCGGCCGGCGGCCATTGGCGCGAGCTGCTCAACAGCGACGCGGCCGACTACGGCGGTGCCGGCTGGGGCAATCTGGGCCGGGTCACGGCGGCGCCGCTGGCGTGGCGCGGCCAGCCGAGTTCACTCAGCCTGACCCTGCCGCCACTGGCGACGATCATCCTGAAGCACGAGGCGAACGATGGCTGACACGCGCACGCCAACCTGGCCCGAGGACGGCCGCATTCGCGCCGTCGTCGATGCGGTGCTGCCCAGCGTCGACGGTGGCCGCTTCGCCGTCAAGCGCACCGTCGGCGAGCGCTTTCAGGTCGAGGCGCGCTGCATCACCGACGGCCACGACCTGCTGCGCGTGGTGCTGCAGTGGCGCCACGAAGGCCAGCACGGTCTGCACGAGCTGCCGATGACGGCGCGAGGCAACGACTGGTTTGTTGCCGACTTCCTGCTGCCCGCGCCGGGCCGCTACAGCTACAGCGTCGTCGCGTGGGTCGATGCCTTCGAGTCGTGGCGCCACGAGCTGGCGCGGCGCGCCGATCCGCAGGACATCCGCAGCGCGGCCAAGGCCGGCGCGGCGCTGATCGCCGCCGCCGCGGCGCGCGCCCAGGGCGCCGATCGTCAGGCCTTGAGCGATGCCGCCGGCGCGCTCGAGGCGATGGCCGATGCGGCCGCGTCCGACCCTACGGCGTTGAAGGCGGCGGCGCTCGACGAGCCGCTGGCGCTGCTGATGGCGCGTCATCCCGACCGCCGCTTCCAGGCCAGCCATGCGGCCGAGCTGCCGCTGTTCGTCGATCGGCCGCGCGCACGCTTCAGCAGCTGGTACGAACTGTTCCCGCGCTCGGCCTCCGGGCAGGCCGGGCGGCACGGCACGCTGCGCGATGTCGAAGCGCGGCTGCCGTCGATCGCCGCGATGGGTTTCGATGTGCTGTACCTCCCGCCCATCCACCCGATCGGTCGCGACAAGCGCAAGGGCCCGAACAACACGCTGGCGGCGGGCCCGGACGACGTCGGCAGCCCGTGGGCGATCGGCGCCGCCGAGGGCGGGCACAAGGACATCCTGCCGGCGCTCGGCACGCTGGAAGACTTTCGCAGCCTGGTGAGTGCGGCCGCGAAGTTGGGCATCGACATTGCGCTCGACATCGCGTTCCAGTGCGCGCCCGACCACCCGTATGTCAGCGCGCATCCGTCGTGGTTCCGGCACCGGCCCGACGGCAGCGTGCAGTACGCCGAGAACCCGCCGAAGAAGTACCAGGACATCTACCCGTTCAACTTCGAGACCGACGACTGGCAGGCGCTCTGGCTCGAATTGAAGAGCGTGTTCGAGCACTGGATCGCGCAGGGCGTGCGCGTGTTCCGCGTCGACAACCCGCACACCAAGTCGTTCGCGTTCTGGGAGTGGGTGATCGACGCGCTGCGCGCCGAGCATCCGGATCTGATCTTCCTCGCCGAGGCGTTCACCCGGCCCGCGGTGATGCACCGGCTCGCCAAGCTCGGGTTCTCGCAGTCGTACACCTATTTCACGTGGCGCCAGACCAAGCGCGAGCTGACCGAGTACTTCACCGAGCTGTCGCAGGGCACGGGCCGCGAATACTTCAGGCCGAATGCCTGGCCCAACACGCCCGACATCCTGCCCGAACACCTGCACAGCGGCGAACGCGCGGTCTTCATGGCGAGGCTCGTGCTCGCGGCGACGCTGTCGGCCAACTACGGCATCTACGGGCCGGCCTACGAGCTGCTCGAGCACGTGCCGCGCGATCCCGGCGGCGAGGAATACCTGAACTCCGAGAAGTACCAGCTGAGGGCCTGGGACACGAACCGCGTCGACAGCCTGGTGCCCTTCATCACCCGCATCAACCGCATCCGCCACGACAACCCGGCGCTGCAGGCCGACCACAGCCTGCGCTTCTTCGGCACCGACAACGACCAGTTGCTGGCCTATGCGAAGCGCACGCCCGACGGCGACAACGTCGTGATGTGCGTCGTCAACCTCGACCCGCGCAACCCGCAATCGGGCTGGCTCGATCTGGACGCTGCGGTGCTCGGCATCGACGACGAGCACGCCTACCAGATGCACGACGTGCTCGGCGAGCAGCGCTTCATGTGGCAGGGCACGCGCAAGTTCGTCGTGCTGGACCCGGCGCGCTCGCCGGCGCACATTTTCGTGCTGCGCCGCCGCCTGCGCAGCGAGCACGATTTCGACTACTTCCTGTGACCGGCCCACGATGAACGCCCCGACTCCCGCGCTCGACCTGAAGCAGCCCGACGTCGACCTCGAAGGCGACCCGCGCTGGTACAAGGACGCCGTCATCTACCAGCTCAACGTCAAGGCGTTCTTCGACTCGGACGGCGACGGTGTGGGCGACTTCCGCGGCGTCACGTCCAAGCTCGACTACGTGCGCGACCTCGGGGTCAACACGATCTGGCTGATGCCGTTCTATCCCTCGCCGCTGCGCGACGACGGCTACGACATCTCGGGCTACGACGACGTGCACCCGCAGTACGGCACCCTCGCCGACTTTCGCGAGATGCTCGACGAGGCGCACAAGCGCGGCCTGAAGGTCATCACCGAGCTCGTGATCAACCACACCTCGGACGCGCACCCCTGGTTCAAGGCCGCCCGCCAGGCGCCGCCCGGCTCGCCCGAGCGCGACTTCTACGTCTGGAACGACACCGACCAGAAGTACCTCGGCACGCGCATCATCTTCACCGACACCGAAACCTCGAACTGGACCTGGGACCCGGTCGCCAAGGCCTACTTCTGGCACCGCTTCTTCAGCCACCAGCCCGACCTCAACTACGACAACCCGCTGGTGCTGGAGGCGATCTTCAAGACGATGCGCTTCTGGCTCGACATGGGCGTCGACGGCTTCCGGCTCGACGCGATTCCCTACCTCGTCGAGCGCGACGGCACGAGCAACGAGAACCTGCCCGAGACCCACGACGTCATCAAGAAGCTGCGCGCGGCGATCGACGCCAACTACAAGAACCGCTTCCTGCTCGCCGAGGCCAACATGTGGCCCGAGGACGTGCGCGAGTACTTCGGCGACGGCGACGAGTGCCACATGGCGTACCACTTTCCGCTGATGCCGCGCATGTACATGGCGATCGCGCAGGAGGACCGCTACCCGATCGTCGAGATCATGCAGCAGACGCCGGACATTCCCGACGCCTGCCAGTGGGCGATCTTTCTGCGCAACCACGACGAGCTGACGCTCGAGATGGTGACGAGCAAGGAGCGCGACTACATGTACCGCATGTACGCGGCCGACCCGCGCGCGCGCATCAATCTCGGCATCCGCCGGCGCCTGGCGCCGCTGCTCGAGAACGACGCCGACCGCATCAAGCTGATGAACAGCCTGCTGCTGTCGATGCCCGGCTCGCCGATCATCTACTACGGCGACGAGATCGGCATGGGCGACAACGTCTTCGTCGGCGACCGCAACGGCGTGCGCACGCCGATGCAGTGGAGCCCGGACCGCAACGCAGGCTTCTCGCGCGCCGACCCGCAGCGCCTGTACCTGCAGCCGATCATGGACGCGGTCTACGGCTACGAGGCGCTGAACGTCGAGGCGCAGGCACGCGACGCGAGCTCGCTGCTGAACTGGACCAAGCGCATGCTCGCGGTGCGCAAGACCAACCGCGCCTTCGGCCGCGGCAAGCGCAGCTTCCTGAAGCCGGGCAACCGCAAGATCCTGGCCTATCTCGCCGAATATGAAGACGAGGCCTTGCTGTTCGTCGCGAACGTCGCCCGGTCGGCGCAGCCGGTCGAGCTCGACCTGGCGCGTTTCAAGGGCCGCGTGCCGGTCGAGATGCTCGGCCGCACCGCATTCCCGCCGATCGGCGACCTGCCCTACCTGCTGACGATCGCGGCCTACGGTTTCTACTGGTTCCGCCTCGACCTGAACGCCGAGGTGCCGCAGTGGCACCAGGAGGCGGTGGCGCTGGACGACCGGCCGGTGCTGGTGCTGTTCGACGGCTGGACCAGCCTGTTCAAAGATCGCGTGATGCCCTGGCGCATCGGCATGGCCGAGCGCATGCGGCGGCAGTTCGAGGAAGACACCTTGCCGCGTCACATCGAGACGCAGCGCTGGTACGGCAGCAAGGGCACCGAGGTGCGGCGCGCGCGCCTGAACGACCACGTGGTCTGGGAGCGTGGGCCGCTGAGCTGGCTGCTGGCTATCGTCGCGCTCGACGGGCCTGTGGAAGCGTCGACCTATTTCATGCCGCTGTCGCTGGCGTGGGAAGACCACGACGAGGAGCGCCTGAAGCGCCTCAGCGCCGGCGGCCTGGCCAAGGTGCGGCAGCAGGCGAGCGTCGGCGTGCTCGGCGACGCCTTCTACGACGAGGCCTTCTGCCGCGCCGTCGTGCTCGCGATCGGTGCCGGCGAGGACCTGACCAGTGCCGGCGGGCGCCTGCAGTTCCGGCCGACCGCGGCGTTCAACGCGGTGGCCGGCAGCGACACCGCGACGCTCCCGGTCTCGCGGCCGCAGGCGCAGAGCAGCAACACCGTCGTGACCTTCGGCGAGCGCGTCTTCCTGAAGGGCTACCGGCGTCTGCGCGCCGGCATCAACCCCGAACTGGAGATCGGCCGCTACCTGACCGAGGTCGCGCATTTCGAGCACTGCGTGCCGGTCGCGGGGGCGCTTGAATACCTCGCGGCCGACGGCAGCTCGATGACGCTGGCGCTGGTGCAGGCCTATGTCGCGAACCAGGGCGACGGCTGGGCCTACACGCACGATTACCTCGAACGCCACTTCGAGCAGTACCGTGGCGCCACCGACGCGGTGCCGGTCGACGTGCACGGCGGCTTCCTCGCGCTGGTGCAGACCCTGGGTCACCGCACGGCCGAGCTCCACCTGGCCTTCCGCAGCGGACGCGGCGGACCGGCCTTCGAGCCGGAGGCCGCCGGACCGCAAGACCTGACGACCGATCTGGCGCGCGCGCAGACCGGCATGCGCAGCAGCCTGGACCTGCTCGCGAGCCAGCTCGACACGCTGAGCGGCGCGACCCGCGACGAAGCGGCCAGCCTGCTGCGCCAGGAGAGCGTGCTGCAGGCGCGTCTCGACGAGTGTGTCGAAGGGGCGAGCCCCGGCCTGAAGACCCGCGTGCACGGCGACTACCATCTCGGCCAGGTGCTCGTCACGCGCAACGATTTCGTCATCATCGATTTCGAAGGCGAGCCTGCACGCAGCTTCGAGGAGCGGCGCGCCAAACAATCGCCGCTGCGCGATGTCGCCGGCATGCTGCGCTCGTTCAGCTACGTGCACTGGAGCGCGTTGCGGCGCGCCGCGCACAACGCCGAGCAGATCGAGGCGCTCGGTGCGCTCGGTCGGGACTGGGAGGCGCAGACACGACAGACCTTCCTGCGCGCCTACGGCGAGCGCATGGCCGAGGCGGTCGGGCCGCGCAACGACGATGCCCGCGCGTTGCTCGATCCGAACGCGGGCCTGCTGCGCCTGTTCGAACTGGAAAAGGCGCTCTATGAACTTCGCTACGAACTCGGCAACCGCCCGGACTGGGTCAGCGTGCCGCTGCGAGGTCTCGTGGAGCTGATGGGCCGGACCACCACATCCGCCCGCTGACTGGAGGGACCACCGTGCAAACCGTCGATGTCCTGCTCGAACCCGTGCGCGCCGTGCTGTCGCAGCTCGGCTTTTTCCTGCCGCGCCTGCTGCTGGCCGTTCTGGTGCTGATCGGCGGCTGGCTGCTCGCGAAGGTGGCGCGTTTCGCCGTGGCCCGGGCGCTGCGGGCGATCAACTTCCCGGTGCTGTTCGAACGCTCGGGCCTGGACGGCTTCCTGCGCCGCGGCGGCCTGCAGATCGACACCTCCGGCGTGTTCGCGCTGCTGGTCTACTGGCTCGTGATCCTGGCGTCGCTGATCGTGGCCTGCAACAGCCTCGGGCTGACCTACATCACCGACCTGCTGGGCCGCGTCGTGTGGTTCGTCCCCCGCGTGCTGGTCGCGCTGGTCATCCTCGCGGTCGGCTCGTACTTTGCGCGCTTTGTCGGCGACACCGTGCTCGCCTACGGCCGCAGCATCAAGCTCCAGGACTCCGAGCTGTTCAGCAAGCTCGCGCGCTACGCGATCCTGGCCTTCGTCGTGCTGATCGCGCTCGATCATCTGAACATCGGCGGCGACATCGTGCGCGAGAGCTTCCTGATCGTGCTCGGCGGTGTCGTGTTCGCGTTCGCGCTCGCGTTCGGCCTCGGCGGCAAGGACTGGGCGGCCGAACGCATCGAACGTTTGTGGCCGCGCGACAAGACCTCCGTGCGCGAGCGCCCGGACGAACCGGACCGATAGCGCGGCGCGCTGCATGAAGAGCGACTCGCTCATCACCGACCTCTGGCCCGGACACCCCTACCCGCGCGGCGCCACCTGGGACGGCGAAGGCGTGAACTTCGCGCTGTTCTCTCAGCACGCCGAACGGGTCGAGCTGTGCCTGTTCGACGACACCGGCCGACACGAACGCCAGCGCCTCGAGGTGCGCGAACGCACCGACCACGTCTGGCACTGCTACCTGCCCCAGGCGCGCCCCGGGCAGGCCTACGGCTACCGCGTGCACGGCCCCTACAAGCCCGAGGACGGGCACCGCTTCAACCCGCACAAGTTGCTGCTCGATCCGTACGCGCGCGATGTCGTCGGCGCCTTGCGCTGGGGTGACGCGCTGTACGGCTACACGATCGGGCACCGGCGCGAAGACCTCTCGTTCGACCGGCGCGACAGCGCGGCGCTGATGCCCAAGGGCCGGGTGCTGGAGTCGGCGTTCACCTGGGGCGACGACCGGCGCCCGTATGTGCCGTGGAAGGACATGATCATCTACGAGCTGCATGTGCGCGGCTTCACGATGCGCCACCCGGACGTGCCGACCGCGATGCGCGGCACCTACGCCGGGCTGGGCTCGGCGCCGGTCGTCGACTACCTGCAGCGCCTCGGCGTCACGACGGTCGAGCTGCTGCCGGTGCACAGCTTCATCAACGACCGCCACCTCGCCGAGCGCCACCTGCAGAACTACTGGGGCTACAACACGCTCGGTTTCTTCGCCCCCGAGCCGCGCTACAGCGCGTCGCGCAAGGTGAAGGAGTTCAAGACGATGGTGCGAAGCCTGCACAGCGCGGGCATCGAGGTCATCCTCGACGTCGTCTACAACCACAGCTGCGAGGGCAACCAGCTCGGCCCGACGCTCTCGCTGCGCGGCATCGACAACGCCTCCTACTACATCGTCAACGCGGAGCGCCGGCGCTACTACGACGACTTCACCGGCTGCGGCAACACGCTGAGCCTGCAGCACCCTCACGCGCTGCAGCTGGTGATGGACTCGCTGCGCTACTGGGTCGAGGAGATGCACGTCGACGGCTTCCGCTTCGACCTGGCGTCGGCGCTCGCGCGCGAAGGCGGGCGCGTCGAGCACCTCTCCGGCTTCTTCGACGCGATCCGCCAGGACCCGACGCTGAACCGCGTCAAGCTGATCGCCGAACCCTGGGACCTCGGCCACGGCGGCTACCAGGTCGGCAACTTTCCGGCCGGCTGGGCCGAGTGGAACGACCGCTACCGCGACGCGATGCGCGGCTACTGGAAAGGCGACAGCGGCCTGATCGGCGAGGTCGCGCGACGCCTGACCGGATCGAGCGACCTGTACGCATGGTCGGGCAAGCGGCCGCACGCCAGCATCAACTTCATCACCGCGCACGACGGCTTCACGCTCAACGATCTGGCGAGCTACAACGACAAGCACAACGAGGCCAACGGCGAGGACAACCGCGACGGCAACAGCAACAATGTCTCCTGGAACTGCGGCGTCGAAGGCCCGACGGCCGACCCCGAGGTGCGCCGCCTGCGCGAGCGCCAGAAGCGCAACTTCTTCGCCACGCTGCTGCTTGCGCAGGGCGTGCCGATGCTGCTCTCCGGCGACGAGATGGGCCAGACCCAGGGCGGCAACAACAACGCGTACTGCCAGGACAACGAGGTCGCCTGGCTCGACTGGACGCCGACCGACGAGCGCACGGCCTTGCGCGAGTTCGTGCGGCGGCTGATCGCGCTGCGGCGGCGTCATCCGACCTTTCGGCGCCGCAGCTTCTTCGAAGGCCGGGAGACCGGGGATGCAGCCGCCGCGAAGGATCTGCTGTGGCTCCGGCCCGATGGCCAGGAGATGGTCGCCGAGGACTGGGACGACGCCGAGGCGCGCTGCCTGGGCATGCTGGTCTCGGGCCAGGGCATCCCGGATGCCGGGCCGCGCGGCGAGGTCGTCCGCGACGATGACTTCCTGCTGCTGCTGAACGCGCATCACGACGACCTGCCGTTCGTCGTGCCCGAATCCGATGCCGCACCGTGGCGCCGCATCCTTGACAGCGCCGAGCCGGCGGTCGGTGCCGACGCGGAGGCGGAAGCCGCGCCGGTGGCGTCGCCGCTGCTGCTGCAGGGCCGCTCCGTCGTCCTGCTGCAACGCCATTCGGGAGCGCTCCCCCCATGAAGCGACAGCACGCGATGCCTTTCGGCGCCAGCACGACGGGTGCCGGCGCGACGACGCGCTTCGCGCTGTGGGCGCCGGGCACGACCGGGCTGGTGCTGGAGCTCGGCGCCGACGCGGCCCTGCGCAGCCTGCCGATGCCCGACGACGCTGACGGCTGGCACCGCCTCGACGTACCCGACGCCCCAGCGGGCACGCGCTATCGCTACCGGCTGCCGGACGGCCTGCGCGTGCCCGACCCGGCGTCGCGCTGCAACCCCGACGATGTGCACGGCGCGAGCATGGTCGTCGACCCGCGCGCCCACAACTGGCGCGATGCCGAGTGGCGCGGCCGCCCGTGGCACGAGGCCGTCGTCTACGAACTGCACGTGGGCGCGTTCACGCCCGAGGGCAGCTTCGGCGCAGCGGCCGCGAAGCTGCCGGTGCTGGCCGGGCTCGGCATCACCGCCGTCGAGCTGATGCCGCTGGCCGACTTCCCCGGGCGCTGGAACTGGGGCTACGACGGCGTGCTGCCGTTCGCGCCCGATGCGTCGTACGGCACGTCGGACGAGCTGAAGGCGTTTGTCGAGACGGCGCACGGTCTGGGGCTGATGGTCTTGCTGGACGTGGTCTACAACCACTTCGGTCCGGAAGGCAACTACCTGCACGCCTACTGCCCGGCGTTCTTCAACCCGGCGCACCGCACGCCCTGGGGTGCGGCGATCAACTTCGACGGCGCCGGCAGCCGGACGGTGCGCGACTTCTTCATCCACAACGCGCTGTACTGGGTCGAGGAGTTCCACATCGACGGCCTGCGCCTGGACGCCGTGCACGCGATCCGGGACGACTCGCAACCCGACATCGTGACCGAGATCGCGCAGGCGCTGCGCGAGGGGCCGGGCCGCGAGCGCCATGTGCACCTTGTGCTGGAAAACGACGCGAACGAGTCGGCGCGCCTCGCACGCTCGGAGGCCGCGGCCGCGCCGCTCGCCGCGACCGCGCAATGGAATGACGACCTGCACCACGCCGCCCACGTGCTGCTGAGCGGCGAAGCCGACGGCTACTACGCCGACTTCGCGCAAGCGCCGCTGCGGCAATTCGGCCGTGCGCTGGCCGAGGGCTTCGTGTTCCAGGGTCAGCCCTCCGCGTTTCGCGACGGCGCGCGGCGTGGTTCGCCCAGCGGCCATTTGCCGCTGCAGGCCTTCGTCTCGTTCCTGCAGACCCATGACCAGGTGGGCAACCGCGCGTTCGGCGAACGCCTGCACCAGCTCGCCGACCCGACGCTGCTGCGTGCGGCCTGGGCCTGCCTGCTGCTGTCGCCGCACGTGCCGATGTTCTTCATGGGCGACGAGTTCGCCGCCTCGGCGCCGTTCCTGTATTTCTGCGACTTCGAAGCCGAGCTCGCCGCGGCGGTCTCGGCCGGCCGGCGCGAGGAATTCGGCCGCTTCAAGGCCTTCGACGGCACCGACGCCGCCCTTCCGGAACCGAACGACCCGGCGACCTTCGCGGCCTCGAAGCTCGACTGGGCCGAGTGCGCACGCTCGCCGCACCGGGAGATGCGGGAGTACATCGGCGAACTGCTGACACTGCGCCAGCGCCACCTCGTGCCACGGCTCGCGCAGCAGCCTGGCGGCGGCTCTTGGCGTCTGGAAGCCAGCACGCTCCATGTGAGCTGGCCGCTGCGCGACGGGCAATGGCATCTGCTGGCTCAACTGGGGCCGGACGAGGCCTGCGGCGTCGCGGGACCGCGCGGGCTGACGATCCACCGCGACGGCGTCGAGGTCGAGCCCGCCAACACGCTGCGGCTCACGCGCGGCGGCGTGCTGGTGGTCGCAGAGCACCGGGACGGCGATGCCTGACGCCGACGATCACGCGCGAATTCCGCGGGCGACCTACCGGCTGCAGTTCCACCAGGACTTCGGCTTCGATGACGCGATCAAGGTCCTGCCGTATCTGGCGCGGCTCGGCATCAGCCATGTCTACTGCTCGCCGATCACGCGCGCCCGGCCGGGCAGCACCCATGGCTACGACGTCGTCGCCCATGACCAGATCAACCCGGAACTCGGCGGCGCGGCAGGCTACGAGCGTTTCAGCACCGCGCTGCGATCCCTCGGCATGGGGCAGATCCTGGACATGGTGCCGAACCACATGGGCGTTCTCGGCGCGAACAACCCCTGGTGGAGCGACGTGCTCGAGAACGGCCCGGCCTCGCTGTTTGCCGAGCACTTCGACATCGACTGGCACCCGATCGACCCCGAACTCGATGGCAAGGTGCTGTTGCCGGCACTGGGCGAGCACTACGGCAGCGTGCTCGAGAGCGGCCAGCTCCGACTGGTGTTCGAAGCCGACGGCGGCCGGTTCGTCGTGCGCTACCACGAGCACCGCTTCCCGCTCGACCCGGCAAGCTACCCGGCGGTGCTCAGGCTGGCGTCGAGCCGGTCTCCCGACGCGCCCGCGGGCCGCGCGCTCGAAGGCTTCGCCGATGCGTTCGAGCGGCTGCCCGCGCGCGACCGGCTCGAACCCGACGCGCTCGCGTCGCGCCGGTACGAGGCGCCGCTGCGCCAGGCCGAGTTGGCCCGTGCCGTCGAGGGCGACGCGAGCCTGGCGGGCGCGATAACCCAGGCGCTCGACGTCTTCAACACCGACACGCCGCGCGACGCGCTGCATGCGCTGCTGCAGCGCCAGGCCTACCGGCTCGCGTACTGGCGCGTGGCCGCCGACGAGATCAACTACCGACGCTTCTTCGACATCAACGAGCTGGCCGCGCTTCGCATCGAAAACGAGGTGGTGTTCGAGGACACCCACCGGCTGGCGCTGGACCTGGCCGCGAACGGCACGGTCGACGGTTTGCGCATCGACCACCCGGATGGCCTGCACGACCCGGCGCAGTATTTCGAGCGGCTGCAGCAGGGCTATGCCAAGCGCAAGGGCATCGTGTTGAAGGCGCTCGATGCGGGCGGGCGACCGCATCGGCCGCTGTACGTCGTCGCCGAAAAGATCGCCGCACCGCACGAGGCCGTGCCCGAGACCTGGCATGTGCACGGCACGACCGGCTATCGCTTCGCCGCCGTCGCCAACGGCGTGCTCATCGACACGGCGGCGCGTGCGCGCTTCGATCGCCTGTGGCGATGGTTCACCGGCATCGATGCGGACTTCGGCGTGCTCGCCCACGACGGCAAGCGCGCCGTGATGCGCGACGCGCTCGCGTCGGAGCTGACCACACTGGCGACGCGGCTGCTGCGCATCGCGCGCGCAGACCGCCGCACCCGCGACCACACCTTCAACTCGCTGCGCGGCGCGCTCGCCGAAGTGGCGGCGTGCCTGCCGGTGTACCGCACCTACATCGTCGACGGCCCGTCCGCCCAGGACTTGCGCTACATCGACTGGGCCGTCGCGCAGGCGCGCCGCCACAGCCCGGCCGCCGATGCCTCGGTGTTCGATTTCGTGCGCCGCTGCCTGATCGGTCAGGCGCTGCCGGATGCGCCCGACGGCGTCGCCGCCGCGGCACTGAGCTTCGCGATGCGCTTCCAGCAGTTCAGCGCGCCGGTGGCCGCGAAGGGTGTCGAGGACACGGCCTTCTACCGCGGCCTGCGGCTGGCGTCGTTGAACGAAGTCGGCAGCGAGCCGGGCAGCTTCGGCCTGACGCTGCGGGCCTTCCACGGCGCCAGCGCAGACCGCGCCGCGCGTTGGCCGCACACCATCCTGGCGACCTCCACGCACGACAACAAGCGCTCGGAGGATGTGCGGACGCGCATCGACGTGCTGTCCGAAGCGCCCGGTGTCTGGCGTGTCGCGCTCGGCCGCTGGCGCCGCATGAACGCCAGCCAGCGCCGAAGTCTGGGGAAAGACAACGCGTTCCTCGCGCCCTCGGCGGCCGACGAGTACCTTCTCTACCAGACGCTGCTGGGCACCTGGCCGGCCACCGGCCTCGACGACGCGGCGCTGCCGGCCTATCGCGAACGCATCGAACGCTACATGCTCAAGGCGGCGCGCGAAGCCAAGGCCCACACCAACTGGGTCAACCCGGACGCCGAGTACGAGGCCGCGCTGAGCGGCTTCGTCGGTGCCCTGCTCGCACGCATCCGCCCGAATGCGTTCCTCGCGGATCTGCAGGAGCGGGCGCGTCCGGTCGCGTGGTTCGGCGCACTCAACAGCTTGACCCTGGTGCTGCTGAAGTTCACGTCACCGGGCGTGCCCGACCTGTACCAGGGCAACGAACTGATGGACTTCAGCCTGGTCGATCCGGACAACCGGCGGCCGGTGGACTTCGCGCTGCGCGAACAATGGCTCGCCGAACTCGAGGCTGTGCACGCGGAGCCTGATCGCGCAACGACCGTCGCGGCGCTGGTGGCCGCGCCGCACGATGGCCGCGCGAAGCTGTGGATCAGCGCACGCCTGCTCGAGCTGCGGCGGCAGAGGCCGGCCTTGTTCGAAGCCGGCGACTACACGCCGCTCACGGTGAAAGGCGCGCACGCGGCACACGTGATCGCCTACCAGCGCCGCCACGCCGACGACACGCTGATCGTCGTCGCCGGTCGATTGTTCGCGCAGCTCGGCGTGCCGGTCGGCGATCTCCCGGTGGGTCAAACCACGTGGTCGGACACGGTCGTCTCGCTGCCGAATCGGCTGGCCGGCCAGCGCTTCGTCAACGTGCTCAGCGGCGACACCGTGGCGGTGAGGGACGGCGGCATCCGGCTCGCGCAGGCGTTCGAGCACGTGCCGGTGGCCGCATTCGTCGTGGCGGACGCCGCATGAGCCCGCCGGGCCGCCCCAAGGGCGAATACCGGAAGGCGCAGCCTGAAGGTACTCCAATGAGCCTGTCTGGCGCACCGCGCCGCATCACGGCGGCGACGATTGCAGCGGCTTGACGATGAACGAGTCGAAGCCCGAATCCATCGCCCGGTCCCTGTCCTCCGCGCCGCCGAAACCGGTCAGCGCCACATAGCGGATGTCGCGCCCGGCAAAGCGCGCGCGCAGCGCTTCGACGACTTCGTAGCCATCACGATCTGGCAGGCCGAGGTCGCAAACCACCAGATGGGGCTCGAACGTTTCGGCGATGCGCAGCGCCTGCGTGGCATTCGCCGCCGTCCGGACCTCGTTGTCGCCCAGCTCGACCAGCATCCGCAGGCTCTCGCGCGCGTCGTCGTTGTCTTCGATGATCAGCACGCGGCTGCCGGTCACCGAACGCAGCTCGGAGCCGTCGATCGCGCCGGCGCTGCCTTCATCCATCGCCTCGCGATGGATGCGCAAGGTCGCCAGCGTGCCCAGGCCAAGGCCTGCGCTCTCGAGGCTCACGTCGCCGCCGTGCAGCTGTGCCAGCTTCTTGGCGATCGTCAAGCCGACGCCGAGGCCGCTCTTCTCGCCGCCGGACGACGGCCGGCCCTGAACGAATAGATCGAAGATCGTCGGCAGCACGTCCGGCGCGATGCCGGCGCCCCGGTCCTGGATCGCGATCGCCAGCATGTCGTCGTCCGACGCCGCCACCGATACGTCGATGGTCGCGCCTTCGGGCGAAAACTTGATGGCGTTGTCGAGCAGCGCGCTCAGCGCCTGTCTCAGGCGATCCGGATCGCCGATGCAGCTGAGCCCCGGCCGCAGCGGCGCGAGCCGCACGGTTTGGTGCCGCGCATCGGCTTCCGGCCGAACCGCGTCCAATGCATGGTCGATCAGCGCATCGATGGACACGACTTCGCGTTGCAACACGACTTTCCCCGCGGTGATCTTGGTCACGTCCGCCAGGTCCGTGATCAACCGTCGCAGCTGGGCCACCTGTCGTTCGAGGATCTCCCTGACCACCGACAGCTGCCGGTTGCCGGGCTCCAGGCTTTTCAGGATGCCGGCAGCATTCGCGATCGGTGCGAGCGGATTGCGCAGCTCGTGCGACAGCTTGGCCAGGAACGCCTCGCGCCGCCGGTCGGCGAATCGCAGCACACGCATGCGCTCGGCGAGCTTGTCTTCCAGCTCCCTGCGCTCGGTGATGTCGACGCAACTCCCGACGTAGCCGAGGAACTCCCCGTCTCGCCCATAGCGCGGCATGCCGGTGTTGAGCATCCAACGGAACACGCCGTCGGCGCGCCGGAGCCGGCAATCGAGCGTGAACGGTGCGCGGGCCTCGAAACCGGCTTCGTAGACGCCCAGACAGTTTTCGACATCCTCCGGGTGCAGGCCTTCGGTCCAGCCATCGCCGATCTCGTCGTCGAGCGGGCGCCCGCGGAAGTCCAGCCACGATTTGTTGAACCAGTCGCAGCGCATGCGGCTGTCGGCCATCCAGACCAGCACCGGCGCCGACTCGGTCGTGACCTTGAAGCGGACCGACGACTCCTGCTGCTGGCGCGCAGCTTCCGCGACGCCGGTCACGTCGCGCAGCACGCAAAAATAGTGGGACGCGTTGTCCTGGTCCCGATCGGCCGCCACGAGATCGACGTCGACCTGGCGCCAGGCGTTGTCGCCCGAACGAACGCGCAGGCGGCGCGTCCAGCCGGCACCCAGGCCGTCGGCGCTGTGAAGCGCCTGAGGCAAGCCCAGGCCCGTGAGCTCGGCGAAATCGGCGTAGCGGCCTTCGCGCTCGAGCCAGCCGGCGGCGGCGTTGGCGTGCAGCACACGCCCGTCCGCATCAAGAATCAGGACGGCGTGGGGATGCCGATTGAAAAAAGCATGAGCCAGCGAATCGGTCAGGTTCATCTCGCGCACATCCTCAAAGCTGCTGCGGGGTTTGAAAATGCAATCAGTGATCGTGTTGCAGGTAGCTGGCCTGGCGTGGCAGCCGCAAGCTGACCAGAAAGGCCAGCACCATCATCGCGGTCACGTACCAGTAGAAGGCGGTTTCGTGGTTCACCGACTTCAGGCCCAGCGCGACGTATTCGGCCGAGCCGCCGAAGACCGCGTTGGCGACGGCATAGGCCAGCCCGACGCCGAGCGCCCTCACCTCCGCCGGAAACATCTCGGCCTTCACGATGCCGCTGATCGAGGTGTAGAAGCTCACGACCGCCAGCGCCAGCGTGATCAGCCCGAACGCGATGATCGGATCGCTCACGTGTTGCAGCGCGGTCAGGATCGGCACCGTCACGAGGGCGCCGAACGCACCGAACAGCAGCATGTTGTTGCGCCGCCCGATGCGGTCGGACAAGGCGCCGAACACCGGCTGCATGCACATGTAGGCGAACAGGCAGCCGGTCATCACGTTGCTCGCGGTCTTGATCGTCATGCCGGCCGAGTTGACGAGGTACTTCTGCATGTAGGTCGTGAACGTGTAGAAGATCAACGAGCCGCCGGCGGTGTAGCCGAGCACCGTGAAGAACGCGGCCTTGTGGCTGCGAAACAGCGCGGCGACGCTGCCCGCCTCGCTGCTGGCGCGCGATGCGGCGGTCGAGGTCTCGTGCAGCGTGCGGCGCAGCAGCAGCGCGATGACCGCGGTGATCGCACCGATCACGAACGGGATGCGCCAGCCCCAGGCCTTCAGCTCGGCCTCGTCGAGCAGCTGCTGCAGCACCACGATGACCAGCACGGCGAGCAGCTGGCCACCGATCAGCGTCACGTATTGAAACGACGAAAAGAAGCCGCGCTGCCCTTTCAGCGCGACCTCGCTCATGTAGGTGGCGGTGGTGCCGTATTCGCCGCCGACCGACAGCCCCTGGAGCAACCGCGCCACCAGCAACAGCGCGGGTGCCCACGCGCCGATCGTGGCGTAGGTCGGCAGGCAGGCGATCAGCAGCGAGCCGCCGCACATCATCAGCACCGAGGTCACCATCGAGGTCTTGCGCCCGCGGCGATCGGCGATCCGGCCGAACAGCCAGCCGCCGATCGGCCGCATCAGGAACCCGGCGGCAAACACGCCGGCGGTGTTCAGCAGCTGCGCGGTCGGATCGGACTTCGGGAAGAACGCCGGCGCGAAGTAGATCGCGCAGAACGCGTAGACGTAGAAATCGAACCACTCGACCAGGTTGCCGCTGGACGCGGCGACGATCGCGAAGACGCGCCGGCGCTTTTCTTCGAAGCTGTAGTGAGGGGGCGCGGACGTCGCTGCGGTGGCGGTATCGGCTGAGGCCATGAGGAGGAATCCCTTTCGGTGGCCAGTATCCCTCCGCGCATGCGTCGATGCAGAGACGCCCCCGTAAGGGCTTGCAACGATGTCGGAGACCGGGACGAAGGCGCGCGGCCTTCGTCCCGTCACTCTCGCTCAGGCAGCGATCGCTTCGGCGGCGACGTGCGCCGCGGCGACCGCATAGTGGTCGAACTGCATCGAGTACTGCGCCCGGCCCGATGTCAGCGCACGCAGATGGCCGATGTAGCCGAACATCTCCTTCAGCGGCACGTGCGCCTGCACCACGCTGGCTGTCCCGCGCGGCTCCTGGCTGCGGATCGCGCCGCGCCGCCGATGCAGATCGCCGATCACGTCGCCGAGGTGTTCGGCCGGGGTCGTGACCTCGACATGCATCACCGGCTCCAGCACCTGCGGCAGCGCGCGCACCGACGCCTCGCGGAACGCCGCGACGGCCGCGAGCTCGAATGCGAGCGTCGATGAATCGCGCTCGTGGAAGCGCCCGTCGAGCAGCACCGCCTCGAAGTCGACGACCGGGAAGCCGTACGCGGCGCCCGACCGGGCCGCGCGCCGCACGCCCGCCTCGACGGCCGGGATGTACTCGCGCGGGATCGCACCGCCGACGATCTCGCTGCGAAAGCGCACGCCCTCGCCGCGCGCCAGCGGCCGCAGCTCGAGCGTGACCTCGGCGAACTGCCCGGGGCCGCCGCTCTGCTTCTTGTGCATGTGCGTGAGCCGCGCCACCTGCGAGATCGTCTCGCGGTACGCGACCTGCGGCCGCCCGGCCCGCACGTCGACGCGATGCCGCGTGCGCAGCTTCTCGAGCGTGACCTCGAGCTGCAGCTCGCCCATGCCCGACAGAATCGTCTGGCCGGATTCGGCGTCGACGCTCACGCGCAGGCTCGGGTCTTCCTTCGCGAGCGCGTGCAAGGCCTTGCCGAGCTGCTGCGAGTCGGCCTGCGTCTTCGGCTCGACCGAGATGTCGATCACCGGCTCGGGAATGCTGATCTCCTCCAGCACGAGCGGATGCGCACGCGCGGCCGGCGTGTTCGCGGTCAGCGTGTGGCCGGTCAGCGTGTCCTTCAGCCCGACGACGGCCGCGATGTCACCCGCCTGCAGCGCGTCGCGTTCTTCGTGCTTGTCCGCGTGCACCTCGTACAGCCGTGCGACGCGCTCGGTGCGGCCGGTGTTGGTGTTGAGCACGACGTCGCCCGCGCGCAGCCGCCCGCGGTAGACCCGCACGAAGGTCATCGCGCCATGTTCGTCGCCGACGACCTTGAACGCCAGCGCGGCCAGCGGTCCATCGGGGTCGGACGCGGGCTGCGTGCCGTCGCCGCGCACCTCGCCCGGCGCGGGCAGGTAGTCGGTGATCGCATCCAGCAGCGGTTCGACGCCGCGGTTCTTGAACGCCGAGCCGGTCAGCACCGGCACGAACGCGCCCGCGAGCGTGCCGCGCCGGATGCCCATGCGCAGTTGTTCGATCGTCGGCTCGACGCCATTCAGCCACGCGGCCAGCAAGGCATCGTCCTGTTCGACGACGGCCTCGATCAGGTGCGCGCGCGCCGCTTGCGCGAGCCCGTGCATCGCGTCCGGAATCGGCGCGATCTCGAACGGCTCGCCGGCGACGCCGGTCCACAGCAGCGCACGCTGCGCGAGCAGGTCCACGACGCCGCGGAACGTGTCCTCGGCGCCGATCGGCAGCTGCAGCACCAGCGGCGTCACGCCGAGGCGCTCGCGCAGCATCTGCACGACGCGCGGGTGGTCGGCCCCGACGCGGTCGAGCTTGTTGATGAACGCGAGCCGCGGCACCTGGTACTTGTCGGCCAGGCGCCAGTTGGTCTCGGTCTGGGGTTCGACGCCGGCGACGCCGTCGAACACGACGACCGCACCGTCGAGCACGCGCAGCGAGCGGCTCACCTCGATGTTGAAGTCGATGTGGCCGGGCGTGTCGATGATGTTGATCTGCGCGTCACGCCAGAACACGGTGGTCGCGGCGCTGTTGATCGTGATGCCGCGCGCCCGCTCCTGCGGGTCGAAGTCCATCGTCGTGTTGCCGTCGTGCACTTCGCCGACGCGGTGGTTCGCGCCGGTGTAGAACAGGATGCGTTCGGTGGTCGTGGTCTTGCCGGCATCGACGTGGGCGATGATGCCGATGTTGCGCAGCGCCCGGCGCGCGCGGTTGTTGCTGTTCGAGTTGGTGTTGTTCATGCGAATCTCGTGGACTGGAGGCCGACGCCTCCAGCGAGATTCGCCGCAGGCTCAGCCGCTGACTTGCAAAGCGGTGACGATGCACCTTGCCGACGTGGCGCCAAAGGGCGAGCGCAAGCTCCCCGCACTTCGGCGGGCACGAATCGTGGCAATCAGCTTGTCAAAGGTACGCATGGCGGGCATGTGGGTCGCTTGCGCGGTCTTTCAAGACGCGGCGGAGGCGCAGCGTACACCATCCGCTGCGTTCCCGCTGAAGCCGAACTCGACGCGCACCACGGTCGAATCGCCGGGGTTGCGGCGCAGACGCGCGCCGAGGCTGCGCACCAGCGCCAGCATCGCCGGGTTGCCCCACAGCACGTCGCCGAACAGGCGCTCGACGCCGTTCGCGCGCGCATGCGCGGCCAGCCGGGTCAGCAAGGCGCGGCCGAGGCCGGCGCCTTGCCAGTCGTCGGCAACGGCGATCGCGAACTCGGCCTCGGCGCTGTCGGCGCGCCGCACGTAGCGCGCGTCGGCGACGATCGTCGCGTCGTCATCGGCGGGCCGGGCGACGAAGGCGACGTGACGGTGCTGATCGACCTCCGTCATCGCGCGCGAGGCCTCGGGCGAGAGCTCGCGCAGGCCGAAGTGGAAGCGCCGGTAACGCGAGGTCAGCGACAGCGCGCCGACGAAGGCTCGCTCCGCCGGAGCGTCCTGCGGGTTCACCGGGGCGAGCTCGACGCGGCGGCCGTCGTTCAACTCGATGAGCGTGTCGTCAGCGGGTTGCCGGCGTGCCGGCGCGAAGAAGAACGAGGCGAATGAGGTGTTCATGACCCGCATGGTCGGCGTCACGCACCGGCCACGCAAACGATGAATTCGCATTCTTCGCATGCGCCCGTCGCATGCAAAACGGCCCCGCAGGGCCACTCTTTCTATCAGGCGCCGGTACGTGACGCCTTCTTGCGATCGTGTTCTTTCAGATGCCGCTTGCGAATGCGGATCGACTTCGGCGTGATCTCGACCAGCTCGTCGTCGGCGATGAACTCGACCGCGTATTCGAGCGTCAGGATGATGGGCGGCGTGATCTTGATCGCGTCTTCCTTGCCGGAGACGCGGAAGTTCGTCAGCTGCTTGCCGCGCACCGCGTTCACGACCAGGTCGTTGTCGCGCGAGTGGATGCCGATGATCATGCCTTCGTACAACGGATCGCCCGCCTTCACGAACATGCGGCCGCGGTCGTCGAGCTTGCCGAGCGAATACGTCACCGCTTCGCCGTCGTCCTGGCTGATCAGCACGCCGTTCTTGCGGCCTTCGATCTCGCCCTTGAAGGGCTCGTAGCTGTCGAAGATGTTGCTGATCAGGCCGGTGCCGCGCGTCAGGTTCAGGAACTCGTTCTGGAAACCGATCAGGCCGCGTGCCGGGATCTTGTACTCGAGGCGCACGCGCCCCATGCCGTCCGGCTCCATGTTGACGAGCTCGGCGCGGCGCTCGCCGAGTGCCTGCATCACCGCACCCTGGTGCTGGTCTTCGACGTCGGCCGTGACCGCTTCGATCGGCTCGAGGCGCTCTTCGCCCTCGACGCGGAACACGACGCGCGGCTTCGAGACCGCGAGCTCGTAGCCTTCGCGGCGCATCGTTTCGAGCAGGATGGTCAGGTGCAGTTCGCCGCGGCCCATCACCTCGAAGATGCCGTCCTCGTCGGTTTCCTTCACGCGCAACGCGACATTGCTCTGCAGCTCGCGCTGCAGCCGATCCCAGAGCTGGCGGCTGGTCACGAACTTGCCCTCGCGGCCGGCGAGCGGCGAGTTGTTGACGCAGAAGTTCATCGTCAGGGTCGGCTCGTCGACCTTGAGCATCGGCAGCGGCACCGGGTTCTCGATGTCGGTCAGGGTCACGCCGATGCCGATGTTCTCGATGCCGTTGATCAGCACGATGTCGCCCGGGCCGGCCTCGGTCGCCTGCTGGCGCTCCAGGCCTTCGAACTTCAGCACCTGGTTCACACGCGCGTTGAACGGCGTGCTCTCCGGGCCGCTGAACACCGCGACGTTCTGCATCGGCTTCAAGGTGCCCTGGTTGATGCGGCCGATGCCGATGCGGCCGACATACGTCGAGTAGTCGAGCGAGCAGATCTGCAGTTGCAGCGGGGCATCGACCTCGCCCGCATGCGCCGGCACGTGGCTGAGCACGGTGTCGAACAGCGGCGCCAGGTCGGTGCCGATCTCGCCCTGCGTCAGCGTCGCCCAGCCGTTCAGGCCGGAGGCGAAGACGACCGGGAAGTCGAGCTGCTCTTCGGTCGCGCCGAGCTTGTCGAACAGCTCGAAGGTCGCGTTGATCACGTAGTCGGCGCGTGCGCCCGGGCGGTCGACCTTGTTGACGACGACGATGGGCTTGAGGCCGAGCGCCAGCGCCTTCTTGGTCACGAAGCGCGTCTGCGGCATCGGGCCCTCGACGGCATCGACCAGCAGCAGCACCGAGTCGACCATCGACAGCACGCGCTCGACCTCGCCGCCGAAGTCGGCGTGGCCCGGGGTGTCGACGATGTTGACGTGCGTGCCCTTCCATTCGACCGCGCAGTTCTTCGACAGGATCGTGATGCCGCGTTCCTTTTCGAGGTCGTTGTTGTCCATCACGCGCTCGGCGACCTTCTCGTTCTCACGGAAGGTGCCGCTCTGGCGCAGCAGCTGGTCGACCAGCGTGGTCTTGCCATGGTCGACGTGGGCGATGATGGCGATGTTGCGGATCTGGCGGGTCATGGTGTGGCAGCTTTCACTTCTTTTGGATTCGGGTCTTGGGAGACGAGAAGGCCTTGCACCTCCACGGGGCTCAACAGCCTGGTTGAAATCAGTTCGCCGGCGCTGATGTGCGCACCGCCGAGAAAGGCGCGTGGCTCGGGGCCGTAGACGCGCACATGTTCTGTGTCGGGCAGCGCAGTGCGGCGGCGCACGCCGGCGAGGAACCGGCCCGCATCTTCTGTGCCGAGTCGCACGACAGGCCAGTCGGCCAGCAGCGCGTCGGCAGCTTGCAGCGCGGCGTCGCGCTCGGGTTCGCTCATGTCGGCCAAGGCCTCCAGCGTCAGCGCTCCATCCAGCGACAGCGCGCCGCTGCCGGTGCGGCGCAGCGCGCTCAGGTGCGCGCCGCAGCCCAAGGCCTTACCGATGTCTTCGGCGAGTGTGCGGATGTAGGTGCCCTTGCTGCAACACACGTCCAGCGTCCAGGTGTCATGGTCGCCGGCGGTGATGACGATGCTGTGAATCGTCACGCTGCGCGCTGCGCGCTCGAGTTCGATCCCGGCCCGCGCGTATTCGTACAAGGCCTTGCCGTCGCGCTTCAGCGCGGAGTGCATCGGCGGCACCTGCTGGATCGGGCCGGTGAACTGCGCGCACGCGGCATCCATTTGCGCGCGGGTCACGTTCACTTCGCGCCGCTCGATCACCTCGCCTTCGGCATCGGCCGTCGTCGTCGTGACGCCGAGCTTCAACGTCGCGAGGTAGCGCTTATCCGCGTCCAGGCTGATCTGCGAGAACTTGGTGGCAGCGCCGAAGCACAACGGCAGCAGCCCGGTCGCGAGCGGGTCCAGCGTGCCGGTGTGGCCGGCCTTCTCGGCACGGTACAGGCGCTTGGCCTTCTGCAACGCATCGTTGCTCGACAGGCCGAGCGGCTTGTCGAGCAAGAGCACGCCGTGCACGGCACGACGCTGGATGCGGGGGCGCTGGGCGAGCACGGTCAATCGTCCTTCGCCCGCGTCGAGTTGGCCTTCGCGATCAACTCGCTGAGTTCCAGCGCGCGCTCAGTCGTGCGGTCGAACTTGAAATGCAGCGTTGGCACGGTGTGGATCTGCAGGCGCTTGAACAAGCCATTGCGGATGAACCCAGCGGCCTCGTTCAGCGCGATCTCGCACTCCTGCGGATTGCCGATCAGCAGCGAGAACAGGATGGTCGCGTGCGCATAATCGGCCGTGACCTCGACTGCGTTGACCGTGACCATGCCGACGCGGGGGTCCTTCAGGTCGCGGATCAGCTCGGCCACATCGCGCTGGATCTGGTCAGCAACGCGGAAGCCGCGATTCGGGATGGATCGTTTGTGTTTCATACGGACTCTCTAAACACAAACCCCGCCGTCTTTTGGAGGGCGGGGTTTGGGACGAGACCAAAACCGCCTTACAGCGTTCGGGCGACTTCCTTCACCTCGAAGAACTCGAGCTGATCGCCCTCTTTGATGTCGTTGTAGTTCTTCAGCTTGATACCGCACTCGAAGCCACTCGCGACCTCGCGCACGTCATCTTTCAGGCGCCGCACCGATTCGATCTCGCCGGTGTAGACGACGATGTTCTCGCGCAGCAAGCGGAAGCGCGCACCGCGCCGCACCACGCCAGCCGTGACCATCGAGCCTGCCACCGTGCCGATCTTCGAGGCCACGAACACCGTGCGGATCTCGGCCGTGCCGATGACCTCTTCGCGCTGCTCGGGGGCCAGCATGCCGGTCATCGCCAGCTTCACCTCGTCGACCGCGTCGTAGATGATGTTGTAGTAGCGGATGTCGACGCCGTTGTTCTCGGCCAGCTTGCGCGAGCCGGCATCGGCGCGCGTGTTGAAGCCGATGATGACGGCCTTCGAGGCGATCGCCAGGTTGACGTCGGATTCGCTGATGCCGCCGACCGCCGCGTGCACGATCTGCACCTTGACCTCGGCCGTCGAGAGCTTGAGCAGCGACTGCGCCAGCGCTTCCTGCGAGCCCTGCACGTCGGCCTTGATGATCAGCGGCAGGGTCTGGGTCGCGCCCTGCCCCATCTGCTCCATCATGTTCTCGAGGTTCGCGGCCTGGCGCTTGGCCAGCTTCACGTCGCGGTACTTGCCCTGGCGGAAGGTCGCGATCTCCCGCGCACGGCGCTCGTCGCCCAGCACCATGAACTCGTCACCGGCTTGCGGCACCTCGGTCAGGCCCTGGATCTCGACGGGAATAGACGGACCGGCCTCGGTGATCGATTTGCCGTTCTCGTCCAGCATCGCGCGCACGCGGCCGAAGCTCGAACCGGCCAGCACCACGTCGCCGCGCTTGAGCGTTCCACTCTGCACCAGCACCGTCGCGACCGGGCCGCGGCCCTTGTCGAGCTGCGCTTCGATCACGAGGCCCTTGGCCATCGAATCCTTCGGTGCCTTCAGCTCCAGCACTTCGGCCTGCAGCAGCACCTGTTCGAGCAAGGTGTCGATGCCCGCACCGGTGCGCGCCGAGACCCCGACGAACGGCGAATCGCCGCCGAAGTCTTCCGGCACGACCTGCTCGGCCACCAGCTCCGACTTGACGCGCTCGATGTTGGCCTCGGGCTTGTCGATCTTGTTCATCGCGACGACGATGGGCACGCCCGCCGCCTTCGCATGGTGGATCGCTTCCTTGGTCTGCGGCATCACGCCGTCGTCGGCGGCCACGACCAGGATCACGATGTCGGTCGCCTTCGCACCGCGTGCACGCATCGCCGTGAAGGCCGCGTGACCCGGGGTGTCGAGGAAGGTGATCATGCCGCGCGGCGTGTCGACGTGGTAGGCGCCGATGTGCTGCGTGATGCCACCGGCTTCACCTGCGGCCACACGCGAGGTGCGGATGTAGTCGAGCAGCGAGGTCTTGCCGTGGTCGACGTGACCCATCACGGTCACGACCGGTGCACGCGGCAAAGTCTCGTGCGTCGTGTCGCCGACCTCTTCCTCGAGGAAGGCGTCGGGGTCGTCGAGCTTGGCCGCGAGCGCGGTGTGGCCCATTTCCTCGACCACGATCATCGCGGTCTCCTGGTCGAGCTGCTGGTTGATGGTGACCATCTGGCCCAGCTTCATCAGTTGCTTGATGACCTCGGACGCCTTCACCGACATCTTGTGCGCCAGATCGGCCACGCTGATGGTCTCGGGCACATGAACCTCTTGCACCTGGGCCTCTTGCGGCGCGATGAAGTTCGACGGCGCGCCATCGTTGCGGTCGCCACGGCGGCCAACGCGGGGCGCGCGCCAACCCGGGCGGTTGCCGCCGGCCGGCGCACGTGCACCGGGCTTGAGCGCGCTGCGCTTCTTCGCGTCATCGGCCCAGCTCGACGAGAGCTTCTCGGACTTGACGGCTTTTTTGTCGCCGGGTTTGGCGGCAGTCGCTGTCGTGGTGGCGGCACCAGGAGCGCCGACCTTCTTGTGGATCGTGCCCTTGATCTCGGTGGCGGCCGGCTTCGGCGGCTCTTCCGGCTTCTTCGCGACCAGCACCTTCTTCGGCGCGTTCATCATCGCGCGGATCGCCGAGGCCTCGTCCTCCGCGGCCTTGCGGCGCTTGGCGAGGTCGGCGGCACGCACTTTCTCTTCGTCGACGACGTCGGCGGCCTTGATCACGCGCAGCGTCGGCTTGACGACCTCGGGCGCAGCCGCGGCCACCGGCGCTTCGACCGGCTTCGGCTCGGCCGCTACCGCCTTGCCAGCATCGGCCGGCTTGGCCGTGGAGGCTGCGGCAGCCGCGGCCGCAGCAGCCGCTTCGGCGGCAGCCGCCGCGGCGGCCTGCTTCTCGGCGGCGACGCGCGCCGCTTCGGCGGCGTCGCGCGCCTCTTGTTCTTCGCGCAGGCGGCGCTTCTCGGCCAGCGCCGCTTCCTGCTCGCGCAGCAGCACGGCCTGGGCTTGCGCTTCCTCTTCGCGGCGCGCGAGATCGGCGTCGCTGACGACCGGCTCGGCGGCCTCGTCGGCGCTCGGCGCGGCGTCGTCGCGCTTGATGAAGGTGCGCTTCTTGCGCACTTCCACCTGGATCGTGCGCGCCTTGCCGCTCGAATCGGCCTGCTTGATCTCGCTGGTCGACTTGCGCGTCAGCGTGATCTTCTTGCGCTCGGCGCCCGGCACGGTGCCGTGCGTGGTGCGCAGGTGGTCGAGCAGGCGCTCCTTGTCGGACTCGGTCAGCGAATCGTCCGTCGACGCCTTGCTGACGCCAGCCGACTGCAGCTGCTCGAGCAGTGCCGCGGCGGAGCGGTTGAGCTCGGCGGCGAGTTGGGCGACGGTGGTCGAAGCCATGGGTTGAATCCTTGCGTTCTGCTAACTGCTAACTTGTGTGCCTGGCGTGCGGTCTGTGGGCGCTGACGGTCAGGTCGTGAACCAGTGTTCACGCGCCTTCATGATCAAGGCCTTGGCCTGCGCCTCGTCCCCGCCGATGATCTCGATCAGCTCGTCCACCGCCAGATCGGCGAGGTCGTCGCGGGTGTGGATGCCACCACCCGCCAGCGTTGTGATCAGCTCCGGCGTCAGGCCGTCGAGGTCGCGCAGGTTCTGCGAGACATCGTCCACGCCCTCTTCCTTCGCGAGTTCCATCGTCAGCAGCGCATCCTTGGCACGGGTGCGCAGCTCGTTCACGGTGTCCTCGTCGAAACTCTCGATCTCGAGCATTTCCTGCATCGGCACGTAGGCCACTTCCTCGAGACTGGCGAAGCCCTCGTTGATCAGGATGTCGGCGACTTCGGCGTCGACGTCGAGCTTCTCGATGAAGAGCTTGCGCACGTGATCGGACTCGGAAGCCTGCTTGGTCGCCGACTCTTCCGCGGTCATGATGTTGATGCGCCAGCCCGTCATCTCAGAGGCGAGACGCACGTTCTGGCCGCCGCGGCCGATCGCGATCGCGAGGTTCTCCTCGTCGACGACGACGTCCATCGCGTGGCGCTCCTCGTCGACGACGATCGACTGCACGTTCGCCGGTGCCAGCGCGCCGATCACGAACTGCGCCGGGTCTTCCGACCACAGCACGATGTCGACACGTTCGCCGGCGAGCTCGTTCGTCACCGCGGTGACGCGCGAACCGCGCACGCCGACGCAGGTGCCGATCGGGTCGACGCGCTTGTCGTGCGAAACGACGGCGATCTTGGCGCGCGAACCGGCATCACGGGCACACGACTTGATCTCGAGCAGACCCTGCTCGATCTCGGGCACTTCCTGCGCGAACAGTTCGATCATGAAGCCCGGTGCGCTGCGGCTCAACAGAATCTGCGGACCACGCAAGGTCGGGTCGACCTCGGCGATGTAGGCCCGCACGCGGTCGCCCGAGCGCAGGTTTTCCTTCGGGATCATTTCGCTGCGGCGCAGCCGGCCCTCGATGCGGCCCTGCTCGACAATCACGTCGCCCTTGTCGAGGCGCTTCACGGTGCCGACGAAGATCTTCTCGCCGCGCGACAGGAAATCGGTCAGCAGCTGCTCGCGCTCGGCATCGCGGATCTTCTGCAGGATCACCTGCTTCGCGGCCT
>Ga0307517_10001637_pt1 | contig 37025 bp, 34 predicted proteins | sample 23_EM_MG_FD_194515 | JGI IMG/M metagenome (GOLD analysis project Ga0307517, IMG submission 194515) | Populus trichocarpa ectomycorrhiza microbial communities from riparian zone in the Pacific Northwest, United States - 23_EM | ecosystem: Host-associated > Plants > Roots > Unclassified | place...
TACTTTTTATCTCCGGAAAAGTATTGGATTTGACCAAGATTTAAAATCTTGTTTAAAATCTTTGGGACATGCCCCTGCCAGATATTTCCATATTGGAGCCCTTTCTACAGAAAATCTTTGTTACCAACACTGCTGTGGTGGGACTATTCTGAGGGGGGGTCAAAATACAGGTCAGGATGTTTGAATTTTGATCAAGGCAAAAGGATCGTCAAAATGTCACGTGAATTTCCCTATAAGGAAATTCACGTGATATTTTGACAACTATTTTCCATCTGTCAAAATTCAAACAATCTGCCTGACATTTTGACCCCCCTCAGAATAATCCCACCACAGCAGTGCAAACAACTTTCCCCTGCATTTAGAATAAAAGAATATTTTTTACTTGAAATTTAAATTGTCAAAATATTTAAAATAGTGATTACTAAGTTTTTAGCTGTCCTCAATGTGGCAACCCCTGCCGTGAAATTTATACCCGATCGGACAGTGCCAGCTCAGCCGTTCCGCTTCCGGCCCGCATCATGTGACTTTGGCGTGTGACAAGATGCGTCAAAGTTACAACGTTGAACGCATTCAACTACAACCTACTCAAGCAGCTGGACAGTCCGATTTAGGCAATATATTCCTTTTGTGACTTTTCCGGACTCCGACCACATGCGTGAGAACTATCTCGCCTACGGCGATTTTGAAGACGCCTACTTTTATTAGTTTCCCAGCTCGCCAACACGCCCGATAATTTTTACACTCCATGGTGTCGGTAAATCGTTCACAGGGAACTCAGACACGACTTTCAACTGGCATTGTTCAAGTAAGTCCTCCCGGACTCCTCCGGACGGTCCAAGCTGCCTATTGTCTTGCTTATTGTTGATCGTTGGCCCGACCAGGACAAATGTGTTGCCTTCGCTTGTAGCTGTTGTTTCGCCTATTTTTGTCTCGGACCGCGTCCATCCCTGGCCCTGAACGAGGCACAGTGCCATAGTCTTTTCTGACAAGAAAAGCGTCAAAGCGTGTATAAAAGGGAAAGCGCTCTCGCCCGCTCGTTAACTCTTTCCTAGATAAATTCTTAAAACATAACTTTTACCTTCGACCTATTTTATGTTAGAAATGAATTCACCTCCCATCTCGACTTCGTAAGTCGGCTGTTGTCACTGAACCATTCCACTAGTACTTATTCATCGCGACAGAGAGAGCCAGAGTGAACAAGAAGGGCACGAGGTGGTACTCCTGCTTCTAAGTCCCATTGCCATGTCTAATCAGAATATCGGAGAAGTGTACGCTATCCCCATTACTTGCCGACCGACATCCTAGGTCTGGAATCGTCCCTAGATCACGTCGCTCCACTATTTTTGTCCCCGAGCAGCGTAACCCACAGGAGAACCTTTCTCAGCATTCCATTTTTTCCCCCCAGGAGTCAGGATTGTGTAACGCATGTTGCCTTTAAGAATCCGTCTGCGAAGCTGGATCAATTTCCACCTCGAACTTCATCAGCCAATCCGACTTTCATGGGTCATTTTCTTATCCCCACCTCAACTTATACGGTTCAGTCAAACTATACGACCGCCGAACGAAGGGTTGTTCTCCATCGTCCACGACCGATTCTTGGCATACGGCCTCGATCCCGAACTGGATCTACAGAGATTCTCTAAAACACCGTTGAGGTCTCAATCCACTGGCTCTGGGTCTGCGACCATGACACCTCCTCCACCAGCGAACACTTGTGGCCTTGAAAGCTACTCCGGCGTGAAACACGACCCCGATGCCTGGTCAACATTCCTTGTCCGAAAGCAATTTCCGAGGAATCCGCTCGCCTCTCTGCTTCGAAAATATGATGAGCAATAGACTGTAGTCATGCTTTTAATGTTTCCTCTTTACGTTAGTGTCGATGCATGCAGTCGATAGCGATCTTTATTTTTGCAACCTCAGTTCTCCTACAAATGTGGTTTCATGGGTTGTTATTTGAATTAAATATGCATCTAAACCACCTGCACTGGATCGGGCCTTTAAAGCAGCAATGTACCGCACAGCTGCAGGGGAAAGCAGTGATTCCTTTTCTGGACTTGCGAGATATGTACGCTTTAGCGCTTTGATGCGCTAATGCCACTCGTACAACTTGAGTCAGAGAAAAGCGCCCTTAAATGGGCGCTTGGAAAAAGCATAAAAGCGTATTTTAGCTCTCTGATATATAAGTTTGGGAGGAAGCTTCGGTGTCCTTCCTATCCCTCTCCCGTCCTCTCTTTTGACGTTCTGACAATCAAACCATGTCCAAGATTACATTTTCTTCTTCCCAATTGTAAGTTTGCCTGTGCACCACTTTGCAAACATTGCCTCTGATTCTTTGATTTTGCAGAGGCGATGCATGGCAAGAATTCCAACGAGTGCAACGGGAGGTATTTTGCACTACTGTCGACCCTAAGGACCTTGGAAACCCTGTTCCCGTTAATGAATCCACTCCCCATGTGGCACCCGCAATGCCAAAGCATACCCAGAGGGGTGATCAGGCTTCCGTCTTAACCGCTAATTCATGGGACCATTTCACCTCTGTATATCCAACCCCCCCGCCTAGTTATTCACTCCCAACTCAGTACTCTCCTTTGCCCGTGATTCTGCCATTTGATTACGCGTCCAATGGTCGTTCTGGCATCCCATTGACGGTATCCCCAGCACACTCCAGCACACGGCCCCATGAATCAACTTTCGATCCTCCTCTGGGTCAAACACAAAATGGTCACCATAGTTTCAATGATTTCCCTAGTTCGACATTGCTCCAATCCGGTCAATTTTTTTCTGGACCCACATTTTCCAATTTCGTCCCGCCATCAATATTTCCCGGATCACATGCATCAACGGCAAACCCTCCAGGGACGAATGTACAACACACGGTAGTTGGAGATTGCCTTCCTGCAGCATTCCATCCAGTAGGGTTGAGTGGAAATTTTCAATTCACCAGTAATGGCGTTGCGAAATTTCACTCTACCCCAAACCAGGCTTTCTCACCCGAGACCAGTTTACGACAGTCCGACAGCACCATTTTCGCCAATGATTTATTTTTTATGGGATTTCAATGGGGTGGTGGCGAGATGCACAATCTAGGCGTTTACGAACAGAAAACACCTCCAAGCCACATTCTTTACGACCACCCACAGCAAGCGCCCGGTATTGACCATGACATTGTCAATGTATCCAAGCCCCCTTGCGAAGCAAGTGTCCCTATGCCCTTGCCAAGTATGGGAATGGATTCCAGTTCACTCTGTCAAAAAAACTCCCAGTACCAACACAGCTCGAACTCAGTTCCGCAGGGAAATCGTGATCTTGCTACACCTTCTTATTTTCCCGGGACGCTCCTAGACCACTTCTCCATTTCGGACGCTCCCAATGTGCCGCTGACTACTGAAGAAAAGGAATGGATACTTTCCATAGAGCTGGCAATGCGAAACTCTTCCCCCTCACAACTGGCCTCCCAGTGCGCTTATGCGGGATCGTCCTCTGTTGCCGCTCCGAGTCCCACTTTATTCAAACAGGATAGGCATGACACAGGTGTCCCATTTCCCTCCCAAACAGGTATTTCCTATGCTCCAGAACGTCAAGCCGGTCCTTCGTCCACTGTGGACCAACATCCCAGGGTAAATTCGCGCAATATGCGCGAACAAAGGTCGCCTACGTTTGATTTGCGAATTCCCCCCCAATCCATTCCTGGTCAATCCATGGAACAGCTCTCTACGGAACAAGGCATGCTCCCTCTGAACATGGCTTCTCGTCGCCAACCCTCCTTCACTGCATCATCGAGTGTATTGAATGCCGCTCCAAGTTCCCAGCAACCAACACCTATCGTTCGTCGTCAAAACAGGAAAAGGCATCGCGAACTCGAACTAGATTATGATGGCGCTGTATCTGATGATACTCCCATGAGCGCCACTTGCGAATGGGGCGGATGCGGCGAACACCTCGCTTCAGTGGGAGACTTCAGACAACACTTCATTAAATCGGGCACTGAAGCATCGAAACACAACTTGTCTGCCGGAAATAACAGGAAGACACGAATAATCTGTCTGTGGGGAAGTTGTCAGAAGCCCGTCGCTTGCCTGTGGCGCCATTTATGGGAAGTACATGGTGGGTTTCCCAGGTCGAAGAAGAGACGGCTCTGAAAGGTTTCCAGCCGTCTCGTTTGCGCAACGATCGTCGAGGATTTCGATGTATTGGTTCTCTGATTTCTCCCTGACTAGTCATTATGGACTCCAATTTTTTTTTGTTTTGTATCGTACCTATCCTTTACCTATCCTGATTATACCTTGATGGAGAGCGGAAACCGATTCTTGGAGTCATTGTAGATAAGGAGCGATAAGATAAGATTTTTCCTTCGCTTCCGAACGCCGAGTCACTGTAGAATGTCCTTGCTTATCCCCAGAGCTCACCACCTCAGACGAGCCTTCAATTTCCCTGGACCGACTATTATATTAAGGAATCGATACCACTCTCCGACTAGACTTGCAACAGAACGCGCAAACTTTATTTTCCCCAAACCACAAAACCGTAAAAGCAAGGCCCAGATGGCGAAGAAGAAATCATCTACACCTGCAGAAGAAAACCTTCTATTACCGACACCCCCCAGCTCTCTGCCAATCGTCGACACACACACACATGTTGCAGCGACATTCGAGTACTATCGTGGCCGGTATAAAGAAGGCAGATACCTTGACGTGTATGAATTTGTCAAGGCGATGTACGCAAATCGGAATGTCGAAGCGGTTGTGGATGTGTGGTGTGAAGCCCCAGTGAGGAAGCAATGGAAAGATTTCGCGGATTCGGCGTTGGATAGGGAAAAATGGGGAGGGCTAGAATATTGGTTCGTTATGGGTACGTCCTATGAACTCCTTCCGAACTGAGAGCAACCCACTTACTTTAGTGTTTTCAGGAGTGCATCCGTGAGTCATAAACGCGTGTAAAATCGCGCAAATCCTCAACGTTTCGTCTCTGTTAGCCACGACGCCAAACTTTACAACGACAGTGTAGAGAAGGACATGTGAGTTCGCAACTCAATCTTTGGTATATGTTGACCCTAACGGCTATTCCCCCCTTCTTACAGAATAGAAGCCATGGCTCATCCACGTTGTGTTGGTTGGGGAGAAATGGGCCTAGATTACCACTACGACAATTCACCTCGCGATATACAGCAGGCAGTATTCGCCCGCCAACTAAAACAAGCGATACGGCTACGGAAACCTCTTACGATCCATACACGCGAGGCAGATGACGATACCGAGAGAATTTTAATAGAGGAAGTTCCTAAAGACCATCCAGTATGTCCCCTTTCATTGTCACTCTTGATGACATCTGACATCCTGCCCAGATACACATCCACTGTTTCACGGACTCGCCTGGCTTCGCGGGCAGGTTGCTTAATCACTTCTCAAAGCTTTATATCGGAATCACTGGTAATTTAACTATTCTCGCTGCCCTCCAAGTATAGTGAACGTTCGTTTAGGAGTCATCACATATGCCACCAATACTGACACTTCCACCGTTATCCGGAATATGACCTCCTCGACATCCGCTAGTACTGATCCTCAGTCCTCGCTGTCGGCGGCCGCCCCTGATCCGTCGTCTTTGCGTATCCTCCTAGAAACGGATGCACCCTACATGGTTCCCGCAAACTTGTACAACGACCTTCCGGCAATACGTGGCAAGAAGCTACCCATCTGTCATAGCGCCATGGTTCCATGGACTGCCAGATTCGTTGCAGACATTGCAAATGGTTCGAGTGGCAGTGAAGACTCTGATGGTCCTTGGAGCGCTGATGAAGTGATGAAGGTGGCCAGAGAGAATGCAAGGAAGGTGTACGGAGTATAACCCGTTCTCGATCTTGGAATGTCCAGTGGAGCAGGTATGGATGGCTTACTCTCTACCTAAGTACCATATGATCGGGCAATTATTTGAAGACCACAATATTCCAAATTTTATACGAGAGTCTGAATGAGAGGCGTAACGATACGTTGAGCTACATATATTTTACATAATGATTTGAATTAACTTCAAATCAGGAATAATCCAGGAGGGCAAGTCTAAAGCTAGGATATTGATACAGTAATTAAATTATAAAAGCCCAAGAACCGGAAAAAAAATGCCTCGAGATATAATGATGCTCAACTTTCAAGAGATATATACCGATCAAAAGCGTCCAAGAACGACGAGAAATCCAGGATTCCGTTTAGTTATTACCAGCAACATACCAAGCTCCCGACTAGCGCCGCGACGGCCACGGCATGTCCCGACACTACCAGGCCCTTGGCGGAATTTTCACTCTTGGATCCATACTGATACAACGCCCAATCCCTATGAGCAGCATGGAGCTGGACAACGAAAGCCTGGGCCTCAGCGCTTTCATTGCCTTCTAAACCATAAGAATGTGGGTTTACAACGGGCGTAAGCCATCCATCGCTCGTTAGGTGCTGGTAGCCATCGAAGGATGCCGTAACGTTGGAGGTGGGCAACGCTGATGTCGAGCTGAACGCGACCGTTCGGCGTATGGAATGAAGGTATTTTGGTCGAGCATGAGCGAGGCGCGGTACACTGTGCTGGCGAGGCAAGCCGTGGACGAGGCATCGTAGAAGTTCCCCGACGCAGAGGCGGGCTGGTCGGCGTAGTTGGTGAACACATTCGTGGTGTCCTGAAAGATCATTAGTAACCAAGTGCAGATAACGTATTATTTTACAGACGAGATGAGGATACACCGCCGCATGGATCTCCTCCACCCATTTTCCGAGATCGCCTTGTTCGCTCTTGAAAGTGTTAGCGTACTCTGACTCCCGTATGGTAGCTAATACGCGAAGCATGCCCGCTGCCGCCCACCCATTGCCTGTGAAAGGTCGGTTCCTAGAAAACGTCATGCCAGAATGGTTACCCACCAGTGGTCCAGAAGCCTTCATCATTTCCGCTCGACCCGAGGACTACATGTTTCCACATCCCCTGGGTAGGATCTCTTAGATAGGAGCGGTATAATTCTATTTGGTTGTATGACTCCGCTAGGAGGGTGCGATTCCTCGTTGTGACACCATAATAAGCCAGGAAAGGTGGTACCATGTACACAAAATCGCTCCTTCACGACGGAGTAAGACTAACATTCATCATGAAAATTCGAGAACGCACCAAAGTTGGACCTGCGAAACGCGATGGGAGATGGCGCCATCCGATGTTTGTGGGACCTTGTAGAGGAGATACTCAAGCTGGTCGGTTGCAGCGCCCGCATAATCCACCTGTCCAGAGCCTTGTCCTGTCCAGTTTGCGAGTAACACGCTGAATACTATGGATGCCGGGTCCGCGGCACTTCCATCGGGCATCAAAGGTTGCGGTCCAGTTGTACCATTATTGGCTATTGTCCGGTTGCTGACAACAACTTTCGCGATGGCAAAAAATGGGTCGAGGTGGCTCAGGCTGACGAGAGAAGATGATATCGATTGAGGTGGTGGGAGGGATTTTGTTGTAAGGACGGAATATTCGGGTGATGACAAGAAGAGTAGTAGTGGGATTACATTATAAGAATAAAATAGTGGGATTCTACCCTGGATAGTGGGATAGCGAACCCAAATAGTGTGATCCCAAGTCCTGTTAGTGGGATTACACCGCAAAAGTGTGATGTAATTAATTCCCATTAGTGGGATGCTTTCCTCCCGAACATTTATGGGAGTGCCCCGGGAGTAGGGGGTTATGCATAAACCTGACGGTTGCTCGAGGTGGCGACTACATAGGTGAAAATTGGCGAAATAGACCTCGCCGATGCATCCCGGACATCGATTGACGTGGGGACGATCATCTGCGAGGATCTAAGCCATGAGATATGGACTATTCCGAATGACGCCGCTGTGGATATACCAGCAACGACGGAGTCGGTTGGCAGGGCACAAACTGTGCTATCGTACATGTCGTCGATGGGTTGTATATGTCGTCGATGGGTCGCATGTGTCGTCAACAGGCAGTATGTATCGTTGAAGGGGTATGTGTCGTTGGAGGGGTATGTGCCGTTGAAGGGGGGGTATGTGTCGTTGAAGGGGGTGTATGTTGTCGTTGTCGCCATTGCTACTCGTCGCCGTTGCTACTCGTCGCCGTCGCCTCCATCGCTACCCGTCGTCGTGGGGTTTAAAGTCCCTAGTTGGGTCGATTAAATTCGTTAGCTGGGTCGAAGGGGAAAAGATGGGAAAAAATGGGCTACGAAGAGTGCTTGTGCATGAGCAGTATCCTGGCTTAAATCCTTCGAGTTTTTGAGCCAGGTTTCATATAGTTCGTACCCAGAAATTGTTGTCCAGGTTTCATGGCAATCAAGAGAAAAAAATGGTCGATGTGATTGATCGGCTAGGACAGGTTGGAAGGCCTTGAGAAGACGTTCTCTTGAGCACACTGTGACAGTCTATATTTGGATAATGAACTCACAAAGTCGCGATAACCACGCAGTTTGGACAAAGAGACATCGGGAGCGCCGGTAGTGGCCAGCTCGACCGTGGATGGTGGTGGGGGGTGCAAAGAGTATTTCGAATTGCATGTTTTCTTGGGGGACAAATGTTCCGTCCCGCCCCCTAACAACGCTTGGGCGGGTAGCACCCATTTGACCCTTATCCCAATCCCACTATTTGTGTCGTATCCCACTCTCTGGACATGATCCCACTCTTCCTATTTCTATCCCGCTATCCTCATTTCAATCCCACTCTTTCAAGCGTATATTTACCATCCCACTACCACTCTTCTTGTATATACTCTCGGAATATTCTGTCGCGTTGAGTTCAAGTATTGTCTGTGCACGTGTTCCGAGTTCCCAACTATATCCTTATAAGTTTTAGTTCCCTCAATTGTGGGTACACACACCTTTGCAGGGCCGACTCTGCTAATCGGGCGCTAACCACTCCAACTTGCGCATCGGTCAGGTTCTGCGCTCCTACGAATGCCGAAAGAAGCGCTAAAAAGGACAGAACCCTTTGCATCCTCCTTGACTGGGATCCTGAATATCCCGCACTTCATGGATAGTGATCGCCCTTCAGACTTTATACCTGGTCCCTGATATACCCAGACAAGTTGACGTCAGTGGGAAAAGTCTAAAAATGTCGCTGCGGGGGTCGGTTCGAAAGAAAACTGGAGATTAGGAAAGACATGACTTGTACATCGCAAGCATACACGCGGTTGCCCAGGCCCCAGATAATCAAAAGTATATGCTCCGGAATCGGTCAAATTTGAAGTACCCGTGTGGGTCTGGAAGAATTACAACGCGGACGATGCACAGGCGCTGACACTGCCCAGCGCTGGATCACAGAAAAGGAGCTCAGACAAACAAGAATTAAAGCTTGAGCTGACGTTTTGAAGCTTTGAAGCTTGGAGGTTTGTAAGTCTCAAAATACGTTCGCCCTCGGTTCTATTTTTGCAGCCATGTAGGTATTTTTATTAATAACTTGGATGCTTTTTTTAGAGTATCACCCGTTTTTCTAGGAAACTTCCTTTTTCAGTCTAAAATACTCATTTCGATCATTTCGGCCACCATGCTAAATAATGTCCACAACTAAGATATACTAAATGGGTGTAAAAGTTCAGGACGAGCAAAGAAGCCAGAGAAGAAAGAAGTTGAGATACAGTGAGACGATCGAAGACTCGGAATCAGTCCAATAAACCCGACTAGCCCCAACTCACCAAGCTCCCAATCAGTGTCGCGTTCCCAAAATGCACATATATGATATAAGCCAACCATTGCTCGGTAGAACCGTTGAACGCTGCGATGGTGTTAGAAGTGGACAACGCAGAAGTCGACCCTTGATCAAGAGTAGTTGGAACTTGGGATGGAAAATCTGTTCGGGTGCAGATGATATATCGCGGGGATCTCCTGCACCCAGTTTGCGAGGTCGCCCTGCTTAACCTTGAATGTTTTCGTTCGCGTACTTACTATGTACGACGAACTGCGGTGATCCGAGTGTCGTAGGATGTAGGATCACTGAAGGGGCGAACGAAGGTTAGGACACACCCAAGAGAGACGATGTTCGCAGATATTATGAGATGGTTCTGGTACGCGGATTAGCAGCATGATCCCCTTTTTCGTTACCAGCTGACCTGGCCAGCGCATAGTACTAAGTATATTCCTGTCGTTTACCATCAACATTTTCAGTTCCATGAAGGCCTTCAGGCTGATAGTCTTATCTAAATATTTTGTTTCTAGCCCTTCTACTACTAGCTCGATTTTAGCTCTAGCACACACGCTAGAATTGGACATAAATAGATAGCCACAGCATGTGGGCAAGAGAGCTAGAGTAACTAGGGGAGCTAGCTCTAGCGATTCTAGCAACGTGCGATATTCCTGATGTGATTCCGTATGGTCCACCGATATAACTGTCCACAGCGGCACATTTCAGCGTGAATCCTTCGAACTGTTCTCCATCATCACTATGATTCATGGTGCCGTCGAGTGATGAGTTACGACACATCGGGGCATTCGCTGCTTAAAGGCATTTACATAAACGTAATCGCTAATCACGTTCTGGTTCCGTCAACATCCACACCCCCTACCGTGTGTAATACATCCCCATATGGAGTAGTGATACGCCCATACGCCCATAGTTACGTACCAGGTCGACTGATTAGGGCAAGGGAAAAGCCGTGACACACTTAGTAGCCGTCTCACAGGTTTTGTACCTTACTACCTACAATTCGTAGTACTCAGTCCTCAATACAATGTACGATGTACTACTAGAGGTAACCGGGACAGGGGTATTCCAAAAGTGGACGTGATAATTAGGGACACGTGACCACGGCGCCTCGCGCTCGCGTTCTCCCTTTCAGCTTCAATTTACATGTAGAGAGGTCCCCATTGGCTCAAAAAATTGAGAGATATTTTTCCAACTATTTTTACCAAATTTTGAGCCTGTTTCTCATGTGAAAAACCCAAATTTTCTTGATTTTGGCGAGGGAGAGGAGGAAAGGATGGAATGATTGGAAAGATCCGTACTTTCCCATACACGTGAAAATCTCGTTTTACAGGAATTAGTTATATAACGGTATACTTCTCACATTCCATGAAAAACTGAGTGGTTTAAAGAATTTTGAGGCCGACGAGAACCCCTCTACATAAGGAAAGCGCTAGCGCGCGAGGCGCGCCGTGGTCACGTGCCGAAACTGCGAAATTCGTCCGCTTGAAGTTGTAATAAAATTGCTCCAGCTACCTCTGGTAGTAGGCCATAGATTGTACTGAATACTCCTGTGCATTGTAGGTACTAGGTTGCCAAACCTGCAAGACGATTACTGACTACGTACTAAGACCTGACATTCTGTGCGGTGTATGATGCTGATCCCGCGATTTCCATACGGCGTGAGAACCAAGTTCACGGACTTCGAATTTTCAACGGAAAATAATATCATACCAGTCCTTAGCCAATCCCGTGCGTTACGGTGACTTACCGTGCACTAAGCAGTGCAGAACCGTGCAGAACCGTGCATAGACGTGTATAGCCGTGTTATAGCCGTGTGGTCACTGCCACTGGTATTACACAATTCAAGTGGTAGCGAACAGTATAAGAGCCCTTGTAACACTGATAATGTGATGAAAGTGGTTGTACGGAGTATAACCCAATTCCCGTCTTCAAGAGCAGCATACTGATAATTTTGGATAACAATCTTCTGGTCGGATAACTTCAAATCTAGAACAACGCCTCCCGCCCCGGAGTCAAGAACTAAGATGTGGCTATAGAAGTCCAAGACATAAAAAACCAAGTAAGGAAGTCCCCCGGTATATAATAAACCCTATAGCCCAAATTCCGGGACTGGGACTGGGAGCCAGTCCCAAAAAGATTAAAACCTGGGATTCAATTTTTTTTTACCAACATCCCCAATGCACTCAGCTCCCAACAAGTGTCGCGACCGCCACAGCATGCATTGGCACAACCAGAATTTTGGAGGAATTTTTGTGTACCACTGTAGTCCTGGGCTACCTAATCCCTGTGTGCAGCACGGAGCTGGATAACAAAAGCCTAGGACTCGGCGCTTTCATCGCCTTCTAAACCATACGAATGTGGGATTACAACGGGCGTAATCCATTCATCCGAATCGCTCGTTAGGTGCTGGTATCCGTCGAATGTTGCTGTGGTATTGGAGGTGGGGCTCTGACGTCGACCCAAACAAGGTCAAGCGCGATCTTTCAGCGTACGGAATGTAATTTTTCTGGTTGAGCATCAGCGAGGCGCGATATACTGTGCTGGTGAGGAGACGTTGAAGAACAATCGTAAAAGTTCCCCGGCGCAGAGGCAAGCAGGTCCGCGTAGTGGGTAAACACATTTGTATCGTCCTTGAAGATAATTGGTACCGGTTGTATATGACACGGGATCGACAAACGAGATGAGGATAAATCCCGGTATGGATCTCCTACACCCAGTCGGTAATGTAGCCTTCCTCACCCTTGGATGTATTCGCGTACGCCGACTCCCATATGGTAGCTAATACACGGAGCATTCCAACTGCCGCCCACCCATTGCCTAAGAAATATCGTTTATGGAAATTCACGTACAAATATTTTAACGCACTGACTACATGTTTCTACATCCCCTGGTGAGGATCCCTTAGATCACAGGAACGGTGTAATTTTATTTGATTATAATATTCTGCGATGAGTGTGCGATTCCTCGTTGTGACATCATGATAAGCCAAGAAAGGCGGTACTATGTACTCCTTCATGACGGATATGTAAGAAACACACACACATTATCAGAAATTTCGAGGACGCACCAAAGCTGGACCTGCGACGCGCTGTGGGAATCGCACCATCGGACGTCTTCGGCACTTTGTAGAGGAGATAATCCAGCTGCGCTGCAGCCCCCGCATAATCCAGAGTCTTTCCCTGTCCAGTTCGCCAGCAACGCGCTGACTCATATGAATACCGGGTCTGCAGCACTTGCGTCAGGCATCAATGGCTGTGGCTCATTACTGGCTATCGTCTGGTTGCTGACGACGGTTTTTGTGATGGCGGCGAAAATGAATTTAGGCTGCCGTTGGCGATAAGGATGGGATCCATGGAGTGGTGAGAAGGATTCGGTAGTAAGAACGGAATACCCTGTCGCACTGGCATTAAGTTCCAGTATTGTCTGGACACCTGTTCCGAGTTCCCAACTATAACCTTGTAAATTATAATCGCTACACGGGCGCTAACCACTGCAACTCGCACATCGATCAGGTTCTACGCACATCCGGAAGACGAAAGGAGGACTAGGGAAAATAGAATCCTTCACGTCGACACTCCTGTGGTGGGACTATTTTGCAAGGTGCAAAATGCAGCATATAATTTTTGGCTTTTTCACTCAATTTGCACTCTGAAAAATCCTTCAATGGCACTGTTGTCAGCAAGCAAACAATTTGTAATTATATTTTGCAACCCTCGTAAAATGGTCCCACATCAGGAGTGACCCCCCCTGACTTTACGTGGGGGTTCCGACATCATGGTTTCTTTCGAATGTTTACTGTTCCCCCCGACATGCGGACGAATTGACGTCGCTTGAAAATGTCGCACTGATTAAAGGAGAACCGACTCTCGGTTGGGTAGGTAATTCCAGTCGACGCACCCAGACTTTATGCTCTAGATGCCGGGTACAGCCGGGTACATAATGCATACTTGGTGCATTTCTGGTCCACCACTTCGGTGGGATGATGACGAGAAATGTTCGTCCCTCAGACGACCGGCTGGGTTATATTCTTTATTTAGGTTCAAACCTACCTTGCGCAAATTCGGTGTAGTTCAAGCCGACATAAAACAATGTCTGAAAGTAGCTTGCAATTGGAAATGATCTGTGGATGGATGGTCTATAACCTGTTATTTATACTAACTGGCCTACCGTGGAAAGTCCTAAATTGCACAATTAACTAGTCGCTGGGGATTGGCATTCTCAAAGTCAGGCGCAAGTCCAAAAGCGCACCTTGATTGACTCAACTGCAAGCGCTTCTTTTGTGGCTCGCTTAACGCCTTTATTTCCTTTTACCCCATAATAAGTGATGTGGCAGCAATACCTGGAGAAGAACTTACCGCACTTTACGTGACGCTTCTAAGGTCATTTTTCGAAGGGTGACGATCAAACGCACCCTCAAATTTGTTTTTAGAATCACTGCTGCGGTGGGACTATTTAGAGGGGGTCAAAATAGTTGGGCACGTTGTTTGAATTTTGCCGGATCACATTATAAGGAGCACACGTGACTGTAAAATGTGATTTCAAAATGCAAGATTTTGCCAAAGCGATTTTGACCCCCCCTCTAAATAGTCCCACCGCAGCAGTGAATATCGTTGGTAACAAGGCAGCATTTTGTGGGGCTGGAGCCTGGGTGGGAAACGGCAACTTCAAAATTTCGGTCATCAAAACTTGGTGCCAAGATATCTCGGAAAACTGTTTCTCCGGTCGACTCATCTATGCAATGGCAATAGTAATAAGCAATTAAGCTGAACGGTCTGTATGTATGTTCTCTCCACTCCGGGAACCAAAAACCCCATATATACAAATAAACATTTGGCGAAGCGGCAATTTTAGACTTGTTCCGAATTTACGGCTCACTGGCACAAGTCCCGGCTCAGCCTCCTCGCTGTAACTGTTGTCAATTCGTGTCCATCCTGATCTTCCACCCTACTTCCTACAGCTATTGGGCTCACCGAATAATGTACGTGGGACAAGGGGCAATCTGATTAAGTACGAGGGACGGGGTCATTAGTCACAGAGTGTGGTGTATCTCAACGAAGACGGCAAACGGAGGGTTTTGTAACGTAGGGAAGTGAACGCCGCGTGGAAGACTTGTCCTGTAGATCGAAATTATCATAGGAGCATAAGGCAAGAACAAAGACAGATGCTGAATGGGAAGTCTATTTAGTGTTGGATTATGGAAAGGGGGCTCAGTCGACCAGACAAGCAATGAATTAATGAAGCTTGAAGCTTGAAGCTCAAAATAACAAGGTTCGCTAAGTAGTCTAAGATGCGTGCCGCCTGTCCTCTAACGACATCGGAATAACGGATTGAAAGGGAATTATACAAGGAATGGGAATCCAAAGAAATGGGAAAGACGTGGCAGCCGTGCCATGGTCAGAACCAGAGAGTTTCTCCAATATCACAGACAACAAAGGCGTCATCCTCAATGCCAGCCTTCTTACATTCTTCAGCAAGGCGGCGAGGTGGCTCTACGACATCTTCGGTCGTCAAGACCCAGGTTCTAGAAAACATGAGTGAAAAGAGGACATGGATGAGGCCACGATGCGTACCCCCAATGCATTCCAACAGCCTTCTTCGCCTTGATATCCTTGAACAATCGAACACTATCCTGGGGGGCGCAGTGTATCGTAGACATGAAATCGCGAGGAAGGTATGCCCTGCTTAAAGGTCAGAATTGGAAGCTAAAAGAAACTGCGACGTACCCAATAGGAATCAGAGCCAGGTCGAAACCTCCAAAGCGATTCCCAATAGACTCAAAGGCCGGGCAGACAGGCACCTGGTCTTCATCTTGTCCATCCCTTACCGATCTATATCCGGTGTCGCCTGCGAAATACACCTTTGTAGCAGCCCGAGCAGGAGGCTTCGACTCCTTCTGCACCTCCTCAACAACCCAACCCGCCCAAAGGGTCTTAAACGAATCTAACAAGGAGCGACCAGTGAAGTGCTGGCCAGGGGTACAAGTTATATCGACCGCATGAGTGCCGTTAATTTCGAGGCGCTTGGACTCCCACCAATCCATGATGTGGGTATTAGCATCTGGAATTCCCAGGGATTTGAAATATGCTCCGTTTCCTAGTGGGGCGAAGAAGTGCGGCGTTCGAGTTGTCCTCTTCAACAAAACCCGGATGGTATGGGTATCAAGACTACGTGGGGGATAAGTTTACCTAGGGTCGCCATGTAGAAATAGACAAACTTACTGGTCGTAGTGGTTGTGCTAAAAGAAAAATTATTGAGTACAAGTCACCAAAACAAGAGAACTAGAGAAGGGGTCACCGAAATCACAACAGCATCAATTTCAGGTATATCTTCAATCTTGCAAGGAGGAGCTAAACCAACCATGAGAGACGCCGAGGTACACAAAGGCCGTCACTCACGAGTGAAACGTTTAGGGCCTAGCCATTGAGTTGGAGAGCATCGGTCGCTGAAGACAGGATCGAAGAGGATTCGCACACCCCGCCCTGTCTCAGACGAAGCAAGGTGCGAGGGTAGCTCCACCACAAAGCAAGCGTGTCCAAGCCAAGTACACTTGATTTTGTCGCTGAAATCTTCCGCTTCAGAAGCTCCTGCAATTACAAGCCCCTCATTGTTCTTTTCCCCCCAGGTGGGCTGTCGTGTGGGTATCAAGGTTGCGATATCCTTTGGCGGTGGAGAAACCTTCATCATGGTCGAAATCAGCTGCCAAATGGAGTGATAATTCAGAAATATGAATATTAGAAAGGGTAAATCATCATTCACCCCCAACTTGTCCATGATAGAGTGTGGGCGCCAACTCTTCCATGGGTTAACAAATGCTGTTCCCGCCTTGTCGACCCAATGTGCTGGTTTTGAGTCAGGACTTGGAGCTGGGTTTGGGTCCTTTGTCGGAATTGAAGAAACAACAAGCGATGACGTTGTGTCAATCATGTTGGATCGATATACCACAGGTAGAAGGTTGAACGTTGAACGTTGAACAGTGGTATTTAACAAGTCAAGGTTATTTAATTTATGTAAATAAACGATATCAGTGAGCCGCAGCAATTATGTAACAAGTCCGAGCCGAGGGCTTGCGTCCTCCTTCGACTCCCGTTCCGAACTAGCAGGAGCCATTGGAGGTGCCACGTTTTGTAAGCGAGATTCATACGCTACTTATAGGTGAAGACTGCGGACCGAATCGAAATCCATTTTCAAATGCAAAATTCTGACCTTCGCCGGTACGCCAAAGTTTTCAAATTGAAACACACTGATATACTGTACGGTGTAGACTCCTGTAGAGGTGCTGGAAATGTGCAACGTTTTATCATACCAACGCAGAGAATCAGAGGCCTTTATGTGGTGCTCAAGAGAGCCGCTTTATATGTCGACCGTTCTCTTTTTTTTTTTTTTTTTTTGGCTGGGGCTATCACGGGCAAATCACGGGTTAGTCGATTTGTCTAACCATTTGAGGAACCATTTGAGGGGATTCGTTTTTGTATGGCTATCATCGAGACGAGATAGCATTCTGATCCGCCAACTCCATAAGCAAACACTAGGATGACCACTACTATCTAACCTCTCCATATCACCGTCCGAACAGTCGTGTCCAATAGCCTTCACAAGGTTCCCACCTCACCCTACATCGGGAACTAGGAAGGGTGTATTTTGTGTTCTCGAAATAGTATCATCGGACCGGAAAACGTTCAATTTACGTTGAATGCTACCGAGTTTGTACGTTCTGACTGAAGCTGCAATTTTTTCAGTGGGAAACGACGCGCTACATAAGCAAATATTTTCAGAATGTGAATGAACCGTATTCCTCACCGATTCATCAAGGTGGATCGTGGGCAACGAGGTCCCTTCAAACTCTGCACGAAGGGATGAACGCGAATTCAGGGTCTAGAAGAAGATTGGTTTAGACTTCTCAAGACAAGCGAAGTCCAGCCCACCATCAGAAGTGTATTTCTACGGGAAGAAATTTGTGAGGATGAGTTGATCAATGGATAAGGATCAAACATTAAACACAGACGTGTATATCCTCCCCATAGGCTAACAATACATACGCCGATCAGAGTGTAGAACACGGAGACAAATAAAATGGGGCTGACGAATGCAAAAATAACGTGCAAATAGGTTTCTTGTAATGTTGTCTATCCTTCGTTAGTTTCGGCACGAATCTCAGGGAATTCTCTCTTACAAAAGTTATCAAGTCCATAACCTAAACGCTAGAGGGTGAAGTGGGCCGAGGGCTATTTAGACTGTGACTTACACAAAAGAAAGCACCAATAGCTGCCGTTTCAATAGACGATCCTATCACGCTAGCAATGACATTGTCACTTCCTGAAGATAGTGCCCGCGTCAAGATGTTATACACGTTGGACGGCAGGTATGGGTCGCTTACTCCTTTGTCCGGTACGACTTTTTGATAAATACCACCAGAGCATAGCGCTGGAAATAATTGGTTAAAATTTTAGCGCAACTTATACTTTGGGTTTCAAGGTGGACCCACGTTATGCTCCCATCGGTAACAACAGCAACGACTTGCCAGGCGTCCACAAAAGGAATGAGCGTGTGGTACAAAGTAATCCTTTCTCGAGGTCAGCGTTTGTTTTCCAGCACAACGGCGGTTTGGAGCTTACTCTGGTACGCCGAAGGCCTTGATCGAACATGCGAACCCGAGCGATGCCTGAGCCGCTGATAGTATGACAAGATAAAGAAACGTCATCGTGGAATGGGAAAATCTTAGAATTCGCCAAGCTAGGTAAATTTGGATAGGAAACGACGTTCTTGCGTTGAGATTTTAGGAAATAGGGCATATAGCAGATAACGATACGGAACTCACAATGTCGTAACGATCGGCGTTGATGAAAAGGGCCATAAAACTGTTGACAAGAAAGTTGGGTTGTTGAATTCGGTGACCACGTAGATCCAGAGCATGTAAAGTAGCGCGCATGTATGGAACGTATCCAAGAGAAAGGTCCAACCCACCAAGAGCCTGATTAAAACTTAAGCTCTCCGCATATGTATTCAGGAATAATCGTACTTTACGATAAGTTGATCCTTTTTCTGGAACTGCCAGTACGTGGTGAACTGCACGACACAGATGCCATAAACGAATGTGTTGAAGACTGTTCCGATAATCAGGGGTCCCAGAAGCAGATTGACGTGACTTGTCATAATTGATTCTGCGGTAAAACCGTCTCAAGTAGTCGAGGCCAGAAGTTTGGGGGTGGAGACAAGCTCACGTCGAAGAGGTTCGAAAGGTTCGAGACCCAATCTCTTCTCTTACAGGGAACCCACATGTGGCATGGCTGTTGTCATTCGACCATCCTCCGCACTACCCAAGAAGAGCGTTATTCGGAAAAGGTGGCATTCGGGGCAGAAGACACTAGGGATACGATCGGCTGGGCTGAAGACACAAGCTGTCATGAAGGGATGAAATCAGGGAAAGAATATCCCACCTTCCGAAAGACTGACGAATAACGGGAATAGGCGTTCATATGCATTCGGAACTTGGTGCGCTTTGGGATCAGATGAGAAGTTGCTGAGCGATCCTATGTGACTCGTCGCTGGAATTCGAGCAAACTCTTATTAATAGGTTTCGAATTATGGATTGCATCGAGGCCGTAGCTTTGCGTGCGTTCTCTTCCTGGACAATTTCATGGTGAAGGACGGAGTTCATCTGTACCAGGAAGTGCACTGGACTATTTTGAAATTCCGGATGAGACACTTTAGCCTTCTAAGGATAGATTTACCGAGAGAAACGTGTAGGGTGCATGCTGGTGCGTGCTCGTATTTTCGACAGTTATGCGTCACAAACTTGAACGCCGTCCGGCCAGTCTTCTAGTGCCATCAGATACTTCCCGTTCTGAAGCGAGTCTCAAAATACGGAAGATACCACACCATCTTGGATGGACGACATGTATTGGCATCATAGAAGCACCGCTTCATCTGGCAATGATCCAATGTATCCACATCGCTGCAAAACATTCATAAAGACGATGTCGAAAGTCGGCTTTGATCGATAGAGAGAGGACAAGAATGATATCGTCTCTTGAAGAGTATTTGAGCTTTCACGGTGTTGACGATATCAAGGAATTCCATGTGTCTGAAAACCGAAAAGACTCACCATGGTCAACTATGATTTCTATCGTCTTCGCGATGAGCATGACAGTCCATTTGGAAAAGCAGGTCCTTGGATTTAACCAGGTTTCATCAAGCGAAAAAAGGATGCGTTCAAATCCTTATGTGGATAAGCCTTACAAATAAACAGCGGACTTCGAAAATTAAAGTTTTTCTTCACAACCTGGTACGACTGGCACCCTACTCTGCGCTAACTGCGCGACGCGTTTACACCTCTCGTAGTCACCATAACCGCGTTTTGTATGGAAAAGGGCCTCAGTGACGCCGAAATCCACCGCTTGGGCTCCAAATTTGATGTCCAAGTTCGCGAAGAAGCATCCTACCTCCTCTGGTACATATGGCGCGACAGACACCCCAATTATTCGACTTTACAAGCGTGCATAAGTGCCCTATCAGAGGATGAAGATCTTTACGTTGCTTTAAAGGCTGCACACGCACACTGCGGATATGATGGGATACGGCATTGGAAGGGTATGAACCTGGTTCAAGTTAGTGTCTACCCTTCGTTGAGTTTATCTCCGTCCCAGACCTCCCGTTCAGGAACTCGTCTACAAGAGACTCGGAGATAGAGGTCGATATTCGGACTTTCTTGAGCGAATTGGAGCCCAACATGAAGAAGTTGGTTGCAGGAGATATTATTTTGCCGCTGTGGTCTCCTCCCAGCGACATCATGAACCCTGAACTCGTCGCTCATCTAACATCCTTGAGGATACCACTTCTGAAGGGTAAGCCAAATCTACTCCTCCACGACCTTGGGAGATTCTCGAACGACTTCCTGTTGGAGAAGCGATTAAGCAACATTTTCATGCCAAATAATCACACGTGAGTTTCCTCTTCAGAATCTTCTGTTTCTATCTAAAACACAAAACCCTTAGATTCCTCGTTAACACCTCAGGGTCTGGTAAAACGAGGCTTCTTCTTGAAGGTCTCTGTGAGAACTGGGGTTTTTACTTTACGTCTCTTGTCGACTCGAGCCTTCTCGGGTCGAGTGATGTTCAGAATAGTATCCAAACTCACGTTCCTGACTCCACCGGATTCCGGCCAGTACTTCCTCCAGCAGGCTCTGCTGGATACAATGGTGCGCTCAAGGCGAATCGTGAGATTGCCAACCGAAACTTCCGGCAAATATTCCTTGCTCGCTTAATTATGTTCAATCTTTTCGCCGAAAATATGAATGGGTGCGCTGGTGATCCTCGTGTCTACAGAGAACGTTGGCTCTTGCTTCAACTTCGACCATCCTTTGTTCACCCTCAGTGCTGGGACATCTTCGATGAACTCTCTTGCAAGCTTTCGGGGGCGACAGACAGTTTCATCAACACAAAAACCAAAACTTTATTGACCAATGTCCGAAGTCTATTGTCCTCAGGGATCACCGCTAGAAGCCACATAACGCAAACCCAGATGTCAACGTCCGATACTGTGCAAACACCCTTATTCTGCGTGCTTGACGAGGCGCAGCACGCTGCCACACAACACAATGCGGCATTTCGCTCAGACCAAAATGGTGCCCACCGCCCGATATTGCGTGAAATCGTCAAAGCATGGGAGACCCAGTCCTTTGGTCAAGGTGTTTTCATGGTCGTGGCAGGCACCGGAATATCCAAGGATGTCGTTGATCAAGCCATGGCGTCCGCTATCATGAAGGATTCTCGATACCGTTGGTGCTCAGATACAGGTGCGTTTGATCGAAAAGATGTACAACAACGATACATGCAAAAATATCTTCCAAAACGCCTTCTGGAATCCGATGTTGGAGTGCGACTCCTGGAAAGAGTCTGGTATTGGTTACATGGAAGGTTCGTCCAACTTTAGATTTCCCCACCGACTAGGAACTCAATGCAAGAACTAGATACCGTTTCACTGCCGGTTTCGTGGCTGAACTTTTGGTTGATGGTTTTAAACGGCCACATGGGCTCTTGAATGCCTATGTTCAACATTTCACGAACTTCAATGTCACCGATGCGCCATTTTTTATTAAAGCAGAGGGCTCGGATCCTTTACCATTGCTCTCGCAGTACAGACTAGATTTCTCGAAATTGAAGAAGAGTACGCGTCATCCTGCAGATTCTTTTCACCTGGTTAATCCATGTTTATCACAGATGGTGACATGCTGTCGACAATTCACCAGCTGACGACACACTACCTCATGCGGTCCGTATTGCCAGTCACTCTTGGGAAGGACGAAGCTACTTATGTTGAATACGGATTCGCCCGTTTCGTGGACTCCGAGACTAAGACGGTGGCCGTTGACGAACCCCTCGTTCTTCTTTCCGCTACTCGATGGATCAATGCAAATCATAGGACCAGTTATAAATTCTTCGCCAAACAAATTCATCTCCACGAACTTTCATCTAACGGCTTCGAAAACTACATTGCTTTCTGTATAGACATGATCTTCTCCTACAAACGCCGAGTCAACGAAGTCTTCCAATTCAACGGTATTGCCCCTGGATGGAGCAGCCTCGAAGCCGAACTGGTTTCTCTATACCGCACCGACCTGAACATAGTGGAACAAAACCCCGTTCGACATTTTCTGTTCCAAGGACCATCCGTCACCCTCGGAGTCAACGCCAAATCCCCGGAGGAAACTTCCAGTTGGCTCGACCATCGTTCACACAGCCCGATTTGCTTCCCCCATATCTCGATGGGCCCAGATCTTATATTCATCTTACGCTTATCCGATGGCTCGCTGATATGGGTTGTCATACAAGCGAAATACTCGCTCGGAAAGAATGGACTGCTTTCAAGACCTTTTCTCCGACGTGCGATGCGTAGCGTGACACCCACATCGTTCTTTCTTGATAAGGTGAGATTGTTTCAACACCCACCTATTTTCATTGAAATACTAAATGACAGCTGATCGATCGGTATTGCTCACATTCATTCTTAACAGGACGGTAAACACTTCTCGCCTGCAAGTCATCCAAACCTCGTGGAAGAGACAAGTCACCGTCTCCTCGCACTCCCGAACCGCCGCACAGATGCGGGGAAATATAGCCTCCTCCGCGTTGTGGCCTCGTTCCCCGCGGACACCAACCTCAAGCGATGTTCAGAGGAGGATCCAGATGAGGACGATCACCCCATTGCGAGCCTCAATATGACGCTGGTGAAGCAAATCACGCGACGGATTTCCCCAGTCGACTTTCTGCAGGGACTGGAAGATCCTTTGCAGAACAGTGGAAAGCGGAAACGAGGAGTGGGAGTGGTTAACGGACGTGGGAAGCGGATTAAACTGAACTGACCAGCTACACTACCATTGTAAACTTAATGTGTATTTTTATTTGGGACCGATTTACCTGAAGACCGATTTGGTTTGATTATACGGCGCGATCATCGCTATACTTCTTTCATCGCATTCAATGCTTACGTAGTGCAGCCACAATGCTCGTTCAAAGGTGCTGGGAACATAGAAGATGCATCACGACTTCGCTAACGGGGTTAGTTGCCCGTACATCGCAAAGCCACTCACACCTTGCCAACAACCATCCTTGAAGCTGGCTTGACCCACCCCCTCATCCCGTCCCCAATCGCCACGACCATTTGAGGTTGACCTCCCACGTTCGTTATTATGATATATTGCAGGCACTTGTGAGCCCCTCATCGCCTCAACTTTGACGCCCTCATTCAAACCCATCACTGTGGCAGACCATCATTGGCTTTGTTATCTATTTTTCTTTCTTGTTCATTTTCCTCCGCCTTTCTCTTCGACAGCGAAAGTGAAAACCGACGCTACCGTATAACAGCTCAACCAGGGGATCCACTTCTTGTGGACATCCAGCTCTATGATGCCAACTCCGGAAATTCGACGGATTTGAGCACCCAGGTGTCATTGACGGTGGGCGTGCCGTATACAGGGGAATTTGGGAATACTTCACAAATACCCAGGTGAGAGCTGTATACGAAGTATTCCTTAGTACCTGTCAACCTGACAATTCCTAATTCTTACAGTCCTCTTCTTAGTGACCAATATTCTATCAGGATACTCGAGTCGTTGTAGGTGCTCTGTCCTACCTTTATTATTCTTACTTACATGTGGTCACCAGTAATGGGCATTTGTTGAAGGATTTTTCGATATCACCCGCTCCACCGCCACCGCCGTGAGTCCTTTCTTCCTGTCTAAGAATGTCAGCTGTTGATGTCAGAATTAGTTTCTCATCAGCTACTTCATCAGTTTCCGGTGGCCCATCAATGTCGAGCGCTAAGGGCGCCGCCTCCTTAGCCACGATGCCTCCTGGTTCTGGTCCTGGTCCTGGTCCCGGGCTCCAATTATCGAAGGCAGTGCTTATTGCAATAATCCTCACCGCGTTTCTCGTCGTTGCTTGTTGTGCGGTAGCTCTCTTCCTGTTTTGGCGGAGAAAGCAGCACCTGCGCAGGGACCTACCTCTGATGGGCTCCACTATTCGCACAGCGACAACGCAACCCTACTCGACACTTGGTTCCGAGTCTACTCTCGTAGCGAGCTTCGAGGCGAACAAATCCCAAACTCTATCGCAGTGCGCGAAGACTGGAATGGGCGATGAGGATGCCCCCCTTTCAAGAACGGATTTTTTGAAACGTGAGCGGGACCGCATTAACCAACAATTAGAAATGCTCGAAGAAAGGTGCCTATCTGATGAACCGGACCCATTCAAACAAACAGGAGAAGAAGACGTTCTCTTTCAAATTAATGCCCTCAAGGACAAGATTCAATCCCTCGAGGCTAGACAGCGTCTCCGTCATAGCTCATCTCACCACCACCACAATCACTCACATTCAAAATCACCATTTGACTCTCCTCCCGAATACGACTCATCGCCTCATCATAACCCTCACAGTATTTACGGACAGCAGCCTTTCCCTAGAGAAGATAAGACTCAGTGTTTTTGTGGCAGTTGCAATTGACGTTGGTCGCCACAAGTGTGTCTTTGTAAGAACTAAATAAAATAATTGCAACAGATAATCTTCTACGTAACTCGATATGTACTACCTTCCCACAAACTCACTACTGTAACCCCAGGGGATCACCAGACCCGCACAACGGCTGCATTCCCTCAGCGCCTAAATTTGCCTGTCGAACGGGCATTGAGCAAGTTTGCCTTCATAAAGTACTTGGGCCTTCCTCCATGTAACAGAAAATTTTCGGCCTTCCATACCAGTGGGGAGGCCTCCAAGGGCTTGGCAGTCGCCACCAGGTCGCCATCATTTTTTTTTTGTTTCGGGTGGTACGGACATCTTACTCACCGCATACCTACCCTGAACGACCCTCGCAATTACTATGTGTTCCAGGTTTTTCGATGACATGTTGACGTTGAAACGTTGAATACCACTTCATGACTTGCCTTCGAGCGTTTTCACACCCCAGCTTCAGCGATATTTGCCTGTTTCCACCAGCCAAAGGGCTCCATTTGTAACGGCTGATTGTCTATCCATTCCTTTACCCTCTCTCCTTCATGTTCCGCCTTTCTTTTGCGTGAGTCTCTCTCATTAATTAGCACGGGCTAAGTCTCTGTCTGATCAACACCCAATTTCTCTGTATAACATGCAGGAATTTCCTTCTTTTCGTTCATTTTTTGCTGCCTTCTTTTGCCTATGTCATGACAACGGAACCCTGGCAAACTGACCGTCCAGCTCCTGGCCTCACACTCTTCTACGACATCCAGGTCCAGCAGAACGATCCGGTCCTCGTTGACATCCTCCTCTTCAATGGCAATCTTGGGAACACAACGACGATTTTTGGCAACAGTGATTTGAGGAAGCAGGATGACAGGAACGCGGGCTTCAATATTCCATTCGTGCCTCCAGGGTGAGTTTCAAAATACAACACTAGTATGAACATAATTAAACTCTACCCTCTGGAACAGGACAACTTACGCAATTCGATTGGTTGAGACTTCGTGGGTTTATTGACCACATAACTTGAACCAGAATTGACTTGATGATCTATATACTGCTAGGACCAAACGATTTTTGCAGGACTCTCCTTCATTTCAAATTTTTGCTGTGGGTTCAGCGGCCTCAACATCTCTACGGTGAGTACCCTTTATCATTGAGTCGTTATTTCCTTAGTCCATTATCTTATATGCAGGGCATCGTCTATCCCCCCTACAACTCTCCCCACGCCCTCCGGCCTAAGTACCACTTCTACAATCGCCTCAACATCTCGACAGTGAGTACCCTTTATCATTGAGCCGTTCTTTCCTTAGTCTATTATCTTATATGCAGAGCATCATCTATCCCCCCTACAACCCTCCCCACGCCCTCCGGTCTAAGTACCACTTTTACAACCGCCTCATCATCGACATCACTGCCGTCAGCTGCAGCGGCTGGCTCAGGAGATACATCAACGACCGGAGCTAGTAAATCCGGTAACATCGGCCCCATTGTAGGCGGTGTTATTGGCTGTGTTTTGATCATTGTTGCTATAATTGCCATAGTACTATGGCGCCGTCGCTCGCCGAAGGGCACTCCCACCACTAAAACTGAGAAGGCTCTCCTGAACGCAGCTCCTGAAGCACGACTGGGCAGTGTTCGACCATTCGTCCTTCACCCCAGTCAAGTATCGCCAGTCGAGATTCCTGGACCGAATAGTGTGGATGCCTTTATAACCACCAATCAGGCGGGTTCGTTGCCCAAGAAATTCACCCAGATGGAGACCTTCACCCTAGGAGACGCTGCGTCGCCATCTGGCACTTCCAACGCCACGCCAGCTCGAGCAGAATTGTTACGACAAGAAAGAGAGCGAATCAACCGTGAGATTGCCTCTCTCGAAAACAGATCTACCGCGTTGGAGTCCCGTTACGGCGGATCGTCGTATGGCACCGATTTGTCGGACTCATCTTCACATCCGATGATGGCCAGCGTTGCACCCATTCCAATAGGTAGCTCTATCCACGATCAACTCGCGTCTCTAAGAGAGCAGATCCGGCAGATTGAGCAAGTGTATGGTCCAAGGGCATCTGGCATGAGCGACGACCCTCCACCCGGTTATGATGCTCCCCCGTCCGGTACCAATATTGGAAGCTTAAGACCTTTGTCTAACGTCATGCCTCCTGGTGCGTCCGCTCCGGTGCCTCGGCCTAATCCTAAAATTCTTTGTCCGATAGGAGACCGCGAAGAGGGTTAACAGCCACGATTTCCCTTTTTTGTCCCATTCACACATATTCCAAGTTGCACCCTCGCACAAGTAATTTCGTGATTCAGAATCGGTGTCTTCGCTGCGAAAATAAATGCATTTTCGAGATGTTCCGTCCGAAAGTCCCTGGGTGCTTGGGGCGCTTCGAATTTGTTTTCAGAATCCGAGCATAAACCCAGTGTATTTGATTTTGTTGTTCCGCCACGTCGAGAAACGTTAGTCTGATATAGAGGAGGGAGTCTCGCACCAAAATTGAGTTGCACAAGGCCATGATGAACCTCTATTGGGCACTGAAAATCATGGCTATGAGTTGGGAAGCTCAAGGAATATTTATTAATGGTGTGTATGAATCTCAGTAAATTCGAGACGGAATAAAAGTGAAATGTAGAGTTGGATCGTACAATTCTGACTCCCTATCTTCCTAGATGTTTTCCCCATAAGTATTGGAGTTGGCAAGAGTCAAGACGTATACACAGCCGTTCAAACTCGAGTCACTGCCTGAAGGCGATGGAACAATTCCGGTAAGAGGATCAAATGACCGGATGACTAAGCGAGTTGTCATTCCGCAAGCGCTTTCAAGCTCTAGCCTGAACTAGTCTCACAAATGGCGGACAACAAGGTCAGCTCTCATGAATTCGGATCGGTTTATTGGTTAATTCTAGGCTATTCAGGTTCCTAATGCTGCGCCCAACAAATTGGCGATGTCTCGCGCACTAGGTGCGGCGTTCTTGCACCATCAAGTCGAACAACTCGAGAAATCTGTGTCATCCAATGGACCAACTTCAGGAAACTGGAGAGATAGGAAGACAGCTTCTGGATATGGGACTTCAGGCGGTGCGAAGCGTGGACCGAACTCTTCCGCAGTCAAGGCACATCGGAAGAAGGCAGGAGGTGACGGTGGAGATTTCCCAGCTCTGGAGCGCACATCGAGGGACAAAACTTTCGATAGGAACCTCCCTGGAGTCAAGAGGCGGTCTGCCGAGGAGGAACGAAAAGAGAAGGATGCGGATGTGGTGGTTGTTGATGCCAGCGTGTTGATCCATGCCCTCTACCAGGTGAAGAAGTGGTGCAGAGATGGGCGAGAGGAAATCGTGATTGTTCCTCTGGAAGGTGCGATCCAGGTTCCTTTAAATCCATAAAAAGCTCACCGATTTCTTAGCGCTAAACACCCTCGATCTTCTCAAGAAAGGCACTTCTTCACTCGCACAGAAAGCTCGTGCGGCGTCGAGGATCCTCGAAGCGCAAGTTGGAACGAACTCTCGAATTCGGGTCCAGCGAGATGATGCCTTCGTCTTGTGGGATCAAATCTTATTCAAGGACGACGATATTCCAAATTCCTGCCCCGAATGGATCCGCCGCATCATCTGCTGTGCTCGCTGGGAGACCGAAAACCCTGAGCGAGAATTAACCCGACCTGAGCAGCAAATCGTGAAAAATATGAAGAACCTCAAACAGGATCCGGTGAAGGTCGTACTCGCCATCCTTTCAGCCGCTCCCAACTTGTCGCCCCAGCCTGTTTCCTTGAAGCTTGCAGACATGGCCATTTCTGCCGAAACTCCCTTGGCACCCGTGCCATTGCCCGCACCAACCGTCCCTCATGCCAACCGATTCGAAGCCCGTTCTACCGGGGCTCTCGTCATTCCCTGGGCCTCGAAAGCTGGCATCGAATTGTTCGAAGTTGAACCTGCTCTTCCGGGGCGCGGAGATGAGGAAGATCGGCCCAAACGTGGTGGCCACCCGCAGGCTGCTCGAGGCAGAAGGACCTCTGGAGGCGAACACAGGGCGAAACCCGGGCTCGTTGAACGTCCCCCCGCAGTCATGGCGATGATGGAGATGGTTGCCCAGCCTAGCAAAGTCGTTCGTGTCTTAGCCCGTGGCGAAAAATTGGACCCAGACCCGTGATATCACCCGCCGTCTGAAGAAATCAAGGGTTCGTTTCCTCTTCCCATACCACAGTTCTCGAGCATACTGATGACCGTTTCGGTAGATATATCAAGGATCTTACCCATCAATACATGCAACTAAATCTAAAGAGGGACAGGCCGCTTGTTCCTATCATCAAGTCTCTGGTGCCTGTCTTTTCCATGGAGCATAGTGGGTCCACAGCGGTATCCCTGTGCAGGCTTTCGCTCTCGGTCGCAGGTTTTATCCTCCTTTCCGCCTTGGCGGCTTTGGGATGGGTAGTAGCCCCTGGTTTGACGGTCCCTCGTACTTTCGATCCACGCATCTCGCAGAACTCGCTCTTCCCAATTATGGTTCTGGTTCGTAGTATACGGAACTCTTTTGCCCCGTCGACCTTTACCATTCCACCTTTCCATTCCGTATCTACCTGATCCTTCTTTTCTCACCCCCATTTCTATCATATCCTGGTTTATCTGTCTCTGGTCCTTCCAGTGTTCTGATAGGAATTTCTTACATACTCTATGAACAAATCTTCTCGATTACTCTTTCCTATTTTCTTTTCGGATTTATGCCCCGTCTTCTATGTTTTCCTCAGGTTTGAAAAATAAAATATAATTCCACCGCGTTCTCGAGTAGTTATTTCACACTTTCATTTGGATCCATTGGCATGCCCCCTCACCAACTGGGAAATGGTATACGCTCGAGTCCTCTAAACTATACCATAAATTCTGAGTGTCCAAAGCGAAAATTGGATATTCCTCAATCTAGGTTGTTGATAGGTTGCTAAAATTACATTCCTCGCTGCCAGTCGCCACTCACGACCACAATCACTTCTATCACTTGGAAATTATATTTAACCTTCCATTTCTCTCATCAATGCGACTGAAGTAATATTTTCTAAATAAGCATGAAGTATATAATAAATGGAAAGCTAACTTTGCTTGAATTGAAAGAGCGATTTCTGTTTCCACAAATATGTATGCGGTTCCAAATGAATGCACGGCTTACTTATTATTCTTAGTCTACGACTGGCGCGTCAAGAGTTTTTGAAGCTTTCCCGGTCGCGCACACGTGATGACAAGCACAAGGATCTATTCCATCAGGTTGAATCTTGATCATTGCATAACTTCTGTTCGGGTCCCCTTTCTTCAGCAAAAACTTGATTCAATTCCTTATGCCCGACGCAGCGTGCAGCTGAGCTCCCAGCAAGTCGAGAGAATGACTGAAAACAGGACGGCCCTTGGCAGAAATTTGGAATGTGGGCGAGAGAGTGGGGGTTAGGCCTTAGGGCCTGTCGCGAAGCCTTCGGTCAATGATGATAGCACGAGAAGCTCGAGGTTCTGCCAGCGCATAAGGGTTGACATGTTGCCTCCAAAATCCATTCCCTTTCTTCTTTCCAACACCCAACATCCCCTGGCAGGCGGCTTCCCTGATCCAGGTGCAGTGCAGAAATGATGACTTATCTGGCCATTGCGTTAACACTTTTGGCGTCAACCATTTCTCTCGCGTTCTCTGGGCACTTTGGCACAAATTATATCCTTACAAGCGATATCATCGGGCCAGCCTTTTACAGCGCGTTCACCTGGGAAGCCATTGCAGACCCCACACATGGACGCGTGTGAGTCAACCAGCTACGACTGACGGGGTCTTCCAGTAACATTCCCCCAGGAACTACGTGGACGAGCTTACCTCGATTCAAAGAAACCTGACCCACGCAGGTTTTGACACATTTATCATGCGGGCTGATCATAAAACCGTCTTGGATCCAGATGGTCCCGGAAGGGATTCTGTTCGAATTATGTCCAGGAAAGCATACACGCAACACATCGCTGTGTACGCATTCCCCCTTGTCCTTCTGTAAATTCTAACAGCTACCACCATAGTTTCGATGTCCGTCACATGCCGGAGGGATGTGGGTGAGTTCGAACTTCGACGTATATATAATTAATAGAGATTGATTCTAATACTAGTACATGGCCTGCTATTTGGGAAACGAAAGGGAAAAATTGGCCAACCGGGGTATGGGGATTTTCTCAAACTCCTATAGCCTTCCTGAAAATTTCTTTAGGGCGAGGTCGATATCATGGAAGGCGTCAATAACCAGTCTCCAAATGCCGCGACGCTACATACTACGGAAGGTCATTACTTTATTTTTCACCTGTGAGCGTATCTTCATGTTCTAGTGTCTTGATTAGGTTGCACCATGCCAGCGTCTCGACCGGAAACTGGGTATGTTTTCAATACGGAATTGTTCCTTGCTCACAGATTGTAGAACGCCTGGTCAGCTGGACTGCAACTACCTCGTCAACTATAACACAGGTTGCACTGTTAAATTTCCCACCACCAACAGCTACGGGCCAGATTTCAACACGAACGGAGGCGGATGGTAAGTGAGGCCAGGAATGCAAACCAGTTTAGCTTACCCTTTTGTCTTCAGGTTTGTCATGGAACGTAGCTTGGACGCTATCAGTGTGTGGTTCTGGCCTCGCAATGACTTCTCAGTCCCATGGGAAATCAAATTTGGAGGGCTCGTCCTTAACTCTCGGCATTGGGTACACTATATTTTACGGTTCCCTCAATCGTACTAACCCTTCTCAGGGTGTCCCAACAGCGTATTTCCCCAACACAAGCTGCGACCTCACCGAGCATTTTGCAGAGAACAACATTATCATAAATCTTACCTTTTGTATGTCATGTCTTATTTCGTCTTTTGCATCCGAATGCTTGATAACCACCAACTGGTAGGCGGCGACTGGGCTGGCAATGCCTATGGCCAGTCGGGGTGTCCCTCGACATGCGTGGGTAAGTTCTTCCTCTTATAAAATGAGTGTTGGGGTGCGATGTTAATTCTTTCTTCAGACTACGTCAATAACAACCCTTCTGCTTTCCGTGGCGCCTATTTCGACTTTGCGGCAATTCGTGTATACGAACCGACGCCCTTTTAGAACTGTCCATCGCTCACTTCAAATGCCCACACTCGTTTTTGTCACTCATTTTTATTACTGTATAGCCGCTATAGCGTGGTTAATGCCTCACACTCACACTCGTTTTCATTGTATGATTGTCATTAATAATATTGCACGATATTATCGAGTCTTTCGGGTTCGGAAAGTACAGAAACAGATTTTGTGAGAACCTCGGGATGTTGTCGGGATAAGGCTGCCATTACATTTGTGGAAGCGCAACTTGGTGTCTTCAACGTGACCCATAAAAGGACCGCTTGAAATGTCGACAACCTTTTCCTATGTAGCACGTACCTATAGTACATATCCCCGTGTCGACTAGCGGGTCATCGTCGGCGAGCTTGCGCAATTAATAATACTTACATAATCACAAATGTGTATTTCCGAGTCGCTTCTCATGGCGGAAACAAAACCTTTTCTCTCTCCACCCAATCTCCACCACACACCACCGAGTTCAGTGTTCAACCTTGCAACGGAAAGACTTTTTCCAAATTAGAAATGGTGGAAACCAGGGAAGTTATGAATACCACTGACTGAAAATCTCAAGCGCAAGCCGGACCCATTATCACCCACGGACTCTACAAGACTAAGTACTTTCGTAAAGACCTTCACTTTCCCGTCTTTGAATTCCTCCCTCACAACCTTCTCTGTTAATGAACCTCAGTAACAGTTAGCATGGTGACATCAGATCTAGAGAAGACCCCCTTCATAAATGCAGAAGAGTTGGTCGTTGGGGTTGTTAACGTTGCTGGCATGAATACCCAAAAAATGGTTGCCTGTCCCTCTGCACCCGAGCATATGTATATTCGCTCATCTCGGCCAAATTTTTGGTATAAAGAGTCTACCTAACGAGGAGAAACAGGTTCGTTGCGCTAAATCTTATGCTGTGATGGTCGTCTGCCAGTGCGTGGTTTTCTCATTGATACATTCATACTGCGGGATATCAAACATCAAATAGATCCACGTCGCTCCCGATGAAAAGGTAGGATTTCGTGGCGAGGTCCTGGAGCGTAGCGGCGGAAAAATATCTCTTGTGCTGAACCTCTCAGATTCCATTGGACCACAAATCTTCATGGTTCTCTCGTGCTCCCACACGTCCGAAATATGGACTTCTTCGTCACTTGACCAGTAAACCATCGTTACTTGTGGGGCCAAACTTGCACCCCATATGTCTGTAACACTTTTTCCGAGCTTGCAATGAATATAAATATGGGGAAGAGCTGTCGAGATCCCCCGAAACCCTTGCTTTCTCGAATTCTATACCCCCTCCCAGTCCATGAAGCGATCATTCCTCTCCAGGGCCATTGTGGCCGTGGTCACTATCGCCCCCGCATTTGCCGCAACATATACTCTGGTCGATAATATCATTGGGAGAGATTCTATAATGCTCTTGAATCGCAGAACATCTACGACCCGACTAATGGTCGAGTGTACGTCCTACTTTTTTCTTTTCTTTTTTCTTCTGCGTTTATTGTGTCGCAGTAATTATGTCGACCGAGCTACCTCGCAGAGTTTGAATCTGACATATGCATCATCTGACACCTTTGTGTTACGAACCGACTTCAACTCCGTCCTGAACCCTAATGGACCTGGTCGTAATTCTGTTGGGATCAGGAGCAGAAAGACCTACAGAACGCATGTGGCAGTCTGAGCTCTTGCCGTATTATATTCATCCTCCCGCACTAATTCTCTCTCAGTTTTGATGTACGACACATGCCTCAAGGATGTGGGTAAGCGCCCCATTCTTTAGATAAGCTGGTGCATTGAATTGAATTTTATTCGTAGCACTTGGCCAACAATTTGGGAAACCAAAGATGGCTGGCCGAGCGGCGTATGTCACGGAGTCCACAGTCTCAATTTAGGTATTAACTGTTTGCTTTACCTTCCCATTGACTTAGGGAGATGTTAAGATCTTTGAAGGAGTCAACGACCATCCCAATGCAGCGACGCTTCACACCACCGCAGGTTGCACCGTGCCACAGACGCGAGCGCAGACAGCGTAGCTTTTTGATTCTTTATTCCTGCCAATCGAAATTAACCCACCATGTCTATTCCATAGGACGTCCGGTCAACTAGACTGTGATTGGGAGGTGAACGGAAACACGGGATGCGGTGTGAGGTTTGCAACTCAAATTAGTTACGGACCAGCTTTCAACGCCGTTCGAGGCGGATGGTAAGTCAATGCCCCCTGCGATTATCTATACCATAGTTGATGGTTGCCCTTCAAGGTTGCTGCCAAGCGCACCGATACGTATATCAGAGTGTGGTTCTGGGACAGAAATAACCCTCCCGGACCCGGAGAAATCAGGAATGGTGCTGGTGGAGCAAACCCAGACACTTGGGTGAGTCCTTTGTACTATCCATTCCATCTGGGAGGCACGCTGATCCATGTGCTTGCGCTAGGGTATTTCCCTGACACGACTTGCCAAATCCCCAAAATTTCCTCCGAGAATAATATCATTATCAACCTTACACTTTGTACGTTCTGTTAACTATCTCCTCATGAAACACCTGACAAGTCAAAGGTGGTGATTGGGCTGGTGCTGTGTACGGTCAATCGGGATGTCCTGAGTCGTGTATCGGTGAGCAGCAGAAACAATGAAAATCTTTTCACTTTGTAATGTGGCTTTCTAGACTGTGTCAACAATAATCCCACTGCCTTTGAAGACGCGTACTTTGATTTTGCTGGAATTCGAGTCTAAGTACCAATGAGTGGGCATTGATATCCCATCGATTTGAAGTAATGGCCTTGGGGTTGGCAAATTGTATTTTTCTATATGTCACCCATTTTCAAACCATGTTCGTTCCCCATACTTAACTTATGAATGGCGAAATAAAGGCCACGAATACGTTCGACGACAACAAGGCTAGTGACTCAGAGAGGAATTGCGGCAACCCTTCAATTTACAGGACAAAGAAATTTAAGGGTTAAACTTAGAGATGAAATAAAATATCCAACCGTCGGTTGGTTGGCAGGCAAACTTGCAGGCAACCCTCAGAAAGAGGGAGGCGTCCTCTGTTATTAGGGGCATGGTGCATTGGATTGGATTGGATTTATATATGGGTAATCGAGGCTTGAGTCGCCTATTAAGTTACTACTCATTTAATTCACTAGATCAATGGCATTCTGGAGTTATTTCTAAGAATTTGGTGTAGAATACCTGCGTGAGAAAAATATAACACTGACTCGAATCTCGATCATAATACTGTACATGATCTATTGATAGCGATATCTTCACTTCCTCACCATTACACGACCCCATGCAGATACATATATTTTGTGGAATGCATGTAATAGCTAGGACGCAGGTCGCGCAGCGCCTAACTTTGGACAAGGAGGGGTGTGACAAGCTCTGGCGTCAAAATAGCCATAGTTACCAACTCCGAGACATCTGACGCAGACGGACGCGTGCCTAGACCCTGCACCGCTATATAGGTCAGTGTTTATTTAAAACCCTCCCCAGAACACTTCTAATTGAGCCACCTCATTCCCGATCTTCAACCAGTATTCATATAACCGAACTACCACCATGGCCAGCCCACCCTCCCCTACCGAGACAGCCCCTCCTGATTTCCAGCCGGTGAATACTATCGAGCTTGTTTCCGTCAAGGACAGCAAAATCATCAGCGTTAGCGTCTATTCCGGGCGCGCTGAGGTCACCCGTTTGTTCAAGTTTACTGTCAAGACAGGGCAAAATCAGTTGAGCATCGTTGGGTTGCCAAGGGTGATGGACCAGGATTCGTTGAGGTGCTGTTGAATTTTATTTTCCGACTTTCCAATGAGAGTACTTACCAATGTTTCATTTCATGTAGAGTTGAAGGACGCGGTGCAGCTACCATCCATGACGTTACCATTTCGACAATTGCACCTCCGCCCATTCCAACTTCGTCCCCTCTGCTCGTTGAGCTCCTCTCAAAACAGAAACGCGTCGAAAAGTCTCTCGCGCGTACCCTCAAGTCTCTTTCATCTCTGGAGACATACCTCTCCTCATTGAAAGCCGAACATCTTCAAGTTACAAAGCTTCAAGAGGTGGTTGAACAATATGACTCCACTGCAGGTGATCTGGACGAGAAGGTAACGGAGTTGGAGAAGGAATTGAAGGAGACTGAGGAAGCGATCAAGGAGGAGAGGAAACGCCTTGCCGGACCGACTGGGAATGAGAAGCTCAACCTCAAAGCGACGATTGGCGTATTTGCTGACTCGGAAGGAGAAATTAAAATCGCTCTCATATATGGTACGTGGTATGAGCCTTGCCAGAATTCCCAAAATATTTACCCGCATCGACAGCCGTCAATGCTGCGACATGGAGCGCTGGCTATGACATCCGCGTTGACATGCAGTCCAAAGAGAAGCCCGTAACGCTCATCTACAAAGGTTCCATCACTCAAAGCACTGGCGAGGACTGGGACGACGTCCCTCTCACCCTCGAAACGGCCACACCCACCTTTGGTGTCGGCGTGCCCACACTAACCCCATGGACGATTTCCGTCTACCGCCCGAGCTATGCTCATGTGAAGTACAAAGCAGGCCCGGGAGACAGGTTCCGCGGCGGTTCTGCTAGCATGCTGGCGTCGGCACCTGGAGCACCACCCCCTGCGCCCATGGCATCGCGTATGATGGACATGGACGTTTTAAGCAGCTCGAGCGAGGGTCAGATGCAGCATCGTGGGCTACAGGTGTCCTCGAAGGGTAATGTTAGTGCGACGTTTGGCGTCCCGGGCTTAATCAACATTCCGAGTGACGGTGTTGGGCATAGCGTGACCATCGTGAAGCTTGAGTTGGACGCTACGATGAGCTGGGTGTGTGTTCCGAAGAAAGACGGGAAAGTGCATTTGAAGGTATGTTTGATACGACGACGCAAGTTATTTAAGCGTTGGATCCTAACTCCTGGTCAAAACAGGCAAAGATCAAGAACGCCTCTGAGTACACGTTTCTCCCTGGAAACGCCAGTGTATACGTCGACGGGAGTTTCATCTCCAAGTCAGATGTGCCCCTTGTTAGCCCAGACGAGAGTTTCGACTGTCCTCTCGGGTATGCGTTTCTTAATTCTCCATAAAACATATCCTCATTAGCCAAATCACATAGACTGGATCCCTCCATCCGAGTCACCTATCATCCACGCACCAAAAAGGTGTCTCAGTCCGGATTCTACACCAAAACAAGCATCTACACTTTCAGCCAGCGTGTCACAGTACACAACACCAAGTCCTCCGGAAGCGCCGTCGCCGGCTCCCCCGATGCCCTCAAGATCAAAGTCATCGACCAAG
>Ga0307517_10001638_pt1 | contig 37020 bp, 33 predicted proteins | sample 23_EM_MG_FD_194515 | JGI IMG/M metagenome (GOLD analysis project Ga0307517, IMG submission 194515) | Populus trichocarpa ectomycorrhiza microbial communities from riparian zone in the Pacific Northwest, United States - 23_EM | ecosystem: Host-associated > Plants > Roots > Unclassified | place...
GACTACTCTTTATTACTTCACCGTTATTAAACAATTACCAACGAGCCTTCCTGACTATTAATCCGTTGTCTCGAATATCCTTGGCCTAGTTAGCTCGGAATCCTACCGTGTTAGCTACCCCGTAACAGGCTGAAGCTTTCGCAACCGCTGTTTATCTTCGAAATAGAATCCCTAACCGATCCATAGGAAAGACGACGCCCTATGAATCTCTCTGAGATTCTTGGTGGTTTAAAGAGAATCAGTGGTTTGTGCGCTTGTTACTCTGTAAAGATACGGCACAACAAGAAACCGTCGATCAATCATTACCGGCCATACGGGACTAAATGCTTCGTTCACCTACCAGAGGAGAAAAGACAACCAGGAACGAAACTATTACCCCGGGCTATCGAAGGATATCTTATTGGTTATACCTCTTCTGATAAAATATATAGAGTCTACATCCCGTCGCAGCATAAGGTCACTGAAACTCGACAAATCCATTGGACCAACAAGACGATAATACCACTTGATACAACTGCCATGAAACCACTCCTTGCCGAGAAAACCTATGCGAAAGCCCAAGGGAGTACGACCACTACTACGACGACATACGAGAAAGATTCCACTTTACCATATCAACAAGCAACTCACTCTCCCGTAGATGTTACTGGGCCGCTCCCTGATCAGGAAGGACCACGGAAGTCTGGAAGAGTCACACGCCTACCAACACACTTTGGTAGAAACACTAAAGAAATGGCGGACGAGGACCCAACCACCTATCGCCAAGCTGTAAATAGCTCGCTAAAGGAACGATGGACCTCAGCCATGGACGATGAGATAAATGCGCTAAAGAAGAATAACACTTTCGACGTTGTCGACAAACCAACAGGACGGAACATTGTAGGAAGTAAGTGGGTATTCAAAACCAAAAAGAATGCTGACGGTACTTTGGAAAGATTTCGAGCAAGAGCCGTTGCACAAGGGTTTTCTCAAGCCCCCGGCTTCGATTTCGAAGATACCTTCGCACCTGTCATTCGGTATGAATCACTCAGACTACTCCTTGCGATATGCGCCAGAAATAAATGGCGACCACGACAATTCGATGTCAAATCCGCTTTCCTTTATGGTAAACTAAAAGAAGAAGTTTACATGCGACCGCCACCAGGGTTCAGTGACGGAGACAAAGTATGGAAACTTAACCGATGCATATATGGACTTAAGCAATCTGCGAACGAATGGTATGCTCTCTTCGCTAAATTCTTGACCTCCAAAGACTTCACCGCATCACACCAAGACCCGTGCATGTTTATCCACAACGAGTTCGACTGCTACATTTCGCTTTACGTGGACGACATTGCAATATACTCGGCCGATACCCCCCATCTGAACACTCTCATCAAAGACCTGGGAACGGCATTTGAGATCTCGGACCTTGGGGAAGCCTCATTCTTACTCGGCCTACACATTACGTATACCCCAATCGGCATAACTCTTACCCACGAACTTTACATCGGTACTATCCTCTCTCGATTTGGAATGGAAAACTCGAACACGGTATCCATCCCCTTACCAAAAGGCATTATCCTTACGAAAGGGACGACGGAACAACCAAAAGAACAAGTTACCACATACCAATCAATGATAGGATCCCTCATGTACCTCGTTACCGGCACAAGACCCGATCTAGCGTATACGATATCATTTCTCGCACAATTTTCCTCTTGCCCTACCGAAGAACATATAAAGGCTGCTAAACACGTCTTTAGATATGTTAACAGAACGCGAAACCTTGGCCTATTTTACCCTTACACAACAACGAATGCTATCAATGTTTATGTTGATGCTGACTTTGCTGGCTGTCACGACACCAGAAGATCCACCTCCGGTTACATTGTTCTATTCAATAACTGCTGTATCTCCTGGCTCTCAAAGAAACAAGCCTCCGTCGCTAAATCAACAACTGAAGCAGAATTCGTTGCTATGTCATACGGTACTCGCCATATTCGATGGCTTCTCAAAGGCCTTGCTGACCTTCGCCTCCATGTTCCAATCGCCATGCACACCGATAACACCGGTGCAAATTTCCTAGCCGTCAACCCTCAGATTAATGTTCGAACCAAACATATCGCTGTCGACTACTTCATCACACGAGAAGCACTAGAAGACCACTTGTTTGTTCTCCTTAAGGTTGAATCGGTTAACAATCTTGCCGACATATGCACCAAAGTCTTGGCAAAACCCGCGCATCAGCGAATGGTTGGTTTATTGGGCTGTAGATAATGTGGGGAAGTGTTGAAATTCCGTTATATTTCCTATGTGCATTTCATAACACTACCGTGTATTCTTTTACTTAGTTTGTGTTTCGGCTCCACCTGTACACCAACTAAGTAAAAGAATACACGGTAGTGTTATGAAATGCACATAGGAAATATAACGGAATTTCAACAAGCTGTCTCCCACACAAATGTTAAGGGGGAAAACTCCTCGCTCCACTTGTATCGTTACGGTCCGGGCTGTGAGGGAGCGGGAGCCCCGCTTTTTTCTTCCTCTTTTTCCCCTCCCTGTGCATTTAAACCCTAGCGGAGTGACTCGCAGCCCATAGCTTGGGGTATTCAAGCACACTGTGCCCGATCAACTGCCCTCTGCAATGACAAAGAAAATTATTAAGGGAGTGGGGAAAGAAGAGGAACAGAAAGAAATGGATCAGAACATCACCGAGAGAGAAGAGGAGGTAAAAGAGGTAAAGAAGATTATTAAGGGAGAGGGAAAAGAAGAGGACCAGCGAGAAATGGATCAGAAACTCACCGAGAGAGAAGAGGGGGTAAAAGAGGATGTGAGTGGGGTCGGCAAAGGCGATGGGTTTGAGAATATAAAGAGGTATGTTTGGCTTAGTCTCGCTGGTGCAGATTATGGATGAGACTGATGATTTTTCGAGTAGTGGCGACGATCTTGCGGAACCACAGACTCTACCACCGGCATATACTAACTATAGGAGTCCTGTCGTAGAAGAATGGCCGGACGCCCCGGAGGATGATATTGTCTACTCCGGCTCGCCTTCACAGGGACCTGGTGAGGGATCGGGGATCCAGGGCGGCGGATTATTTGGACAGGGGGGTCTCGCAGAGGTGTTTGGGGCCGCAATGCGTAGTGGGGCCAAAAATTTCAGCGGTCGGCCGAAAACCCCGCAGCTTGTACTGATCGCAGTTATGGGGAAGACGGGGACAGGGAAGACGAGCTTCGTCAATGCCATTACAGGGGGGAAGCTTCCCGTGGGCAGTTGCCTTAAAGCTTGTGAGTATTCCCTCTCCACAAACTTCCCCTTCATTTACTTGAGAGACCTTCCTTCTAATGGGGCTGTAGGTACCCAAGATATCCAAACTGCAAGTACAACTATTAATGGTAGGGAAGTGTGGCTTATTGACACACCCGGCTTTGACAACACTCACAGATCTGACGTTGATATACTATCCACCATCGCCAACTGGGTCCAGCAAGCCAGCTACGAGCGCAAGCATCTCTCGGGGATCATATATCTCCACCGAATAGCCGACACACGCATGGAAGACTCACACATGAAGAATCTGCGAATGTTCCGAGAACTCTGCGGCGAGGAGAACTTCGGCAATGTCATACTCTGCACAACAATGTGGGGAAAAGTCAGCGAAGAGGAAGGTCAAAGGCGCGAAGAGGAGCTGAAAAGTAAGGAGACTTTCTGGGGCAGTCTAATATCTCGTGGAGCAAAAGTCGTGCGGCACCAAGGCTCTGACCTCACGGCCTCGGCGAGGAAGATAGCGGAATCGTTCATTCAGAAGGACACGATTGTCCTACAGCTCCAGCAAGAACTGGACAGGAATGGTAGCCTGTCAAATACCTCTGCCGGGAGAGTCCTGGTTAGCGAGATAGAAGATATGAAGAAGAAGAAGAAACATCAGGAGGAGATGGTAGCACTTAGGGCTGAGATACAGGCTAGTAGAGATAAGAAGGAGGTCGAGCTCTTGAAGGAGTATTACGAGAAGGAGATTGAGGGGCTGAAGAGGGTGAACGATGATTTGGAGAAGTCGAGGGCCGAGGATGCAAGACGCTTCCACGAAAGATTAGAAGATTTGGAGAAGTTCAGGGCCGAGGATGCGAAACGCTTCAACGACCGATTGGGGGGTGTAGGACTCCAGCTGTGCAATCTTGAAGGAGTATTTCGAGAAGGGGATGAGGGGCTGAGGAGGGCAACTGACGACTTGGAGAGGTTGAGGGCTGAGAATGCGAGGCGCTTCCGTGAAGAATTGCAAAATATGCAACACCAGCTGGGCGACCATCCTAAATGCATTGTCTGTTGATCGTGGGCGCCTACGGTAGATTGTGAATGCTTGATTCTTCAATTTTGGGCCCAGTGTTTGTTTTTTTGTTCTGTTTGTGTTCAGAGACCATGAAATTGATTTGTTACAGACTTTTTGTCTGTGGAATCACTCAAGATACAGTGTCCTTAATGCCTCAATAGCACTATCTTGGAAATTTCGCCTCCTCTCTAGTTCCCGAGCATGATATACCCGCGGCATGTCATGAGACGGTTTGATGGGTTGATTAGTAGATAACGATCCAACGAGTGACCTACCATGATCTGGAAGTAGCAAACCAGCTTCCAACAATCACACCAACAGCACTGTTCTCAAGGCATTATCGAAGGGATATCCCACCCAGCCTAGCCTACCCCTTACAGTGCCGCATAGTGGTCAACAGCAACAAAACAAGCCCATGATAAGAAGAACCTTCCCCACGTGATACAATAGATAACTTATAGTAATATTTACCCTGCCGAAAAACCTCTATTAATACCATCACAGATACTCACTCTTTCTGAGCTGCAGACGGAACTCACCCTATTGCACACTAGCAATTGTGATGGCAAAGCCTGCACAGCTGATACAGGCCTTTAGTGAGGGGAACCCGCAAGCGTTCCAGAAGCATAGTGCCGCACGATGCATTGAGCCGGGCGGCGGTAGTGGTGCATAACAAATGCTCTCCACGTAGCCCCGCAGCTCGCGGCCTGTTTGTTATACTATACACAATGCGCACACTTTTTTTTTGCCGAAAGCCCTCCCGGGAGGCAGTGGGGGCTTATGCCGGCAGTAACTGCTATCCCATCTTGGGAAATGAACGCTTAAGCTACCGCTATTTCAGAGTGCTCACTTGGTACAATTTATCTACCCATTCGAGCTCTTTTATTGTATTTTGCTACTGCCACTGCTGCGGAGTTGCGTGTACCGCTGATGGCCTATGAGACGTTTTTGGCTTTCGGGGGGTGGGGGGGGGGGGTTTGTTGGGACTTGGTGAGTGGTGAGTGGACGTCGCGCGAGGAAGCGGGACGAGTGACCTCCAATGTTATGCACTATGCTATAGTCAACCGGTATTGGTGGCCCGTATGTGATATAATTTTCAAGTAAGGTACTGTACTAGCATCGTATTCGGCCCCTGAGGAAGTGAAAATATCTGCCCTTAGAAAGACGGGGCTGCAGTACCTTTCTCTTTCTTTTCTTTTCTTTTCATTTCAGAGATAGTGCACACTGCATTGTGCTCGGAAAGGTACTGTGCATACAACACGGCTTGGTCGAATGGTTTTTATGGCCCAGGGTATAACACAGCACACTATCAATTAACTGCTATTCATATCACTATTTTAGAAAGCCCTGACGATCCATGAAAATTTTGGGGATGGAGGGCAGGGCGGGAAAAAGAAAATCCCACACTCTCCTACATATTAGATCTGGGTTTTAACCCGGTTTATTGTAGTAAATTTAGATCTCTAGAAATCTTTGTTGGTTCTCTTGATTAAGGCCTACAATGTGGTGTGATGAGCAGTACCTTGCATTTGAGTGCCAAGTTCGCCCTAGGGGGGTACTTTAAGGCCCCCAGCGCCCGGGATATATTTTTCTGCTTGAGGGGATGGTGCGGTTGCGGGTTATTGCACATATGCGGTAGGATAGCCGCGGTGAGAGGGGGTTATGACTTGAAGGCACAAGTAACTTATCCACGCAGCAGGCTGCGTACTTAGGCATGATGAGGTGTTTGATGCCTGCTAGTATCAGCAACCTCTTCCCGCCCGGTATCAGAGTTCCTCGCCGGAAGGGACAAGGACCTCCCTGAGAGGAAGCCCTCTCATTTGGCTCAACTAGTATGTACCTGTATAGTGCCCCTTGTCTACCTATCTGCTATGTCCCTAATACGGCCTCAATAGCCACCAATGTATCAGCCAACGAAGCCAAACTGCTCGGTTGGCAGGTCTCATTTCACCCAAGCAAATGCGGTGGGCCTTAAAGTTCTGCCGCACAATCGATAAGAGGCGGGAGGGATAAGCGCCTTGCTTCGGTCGTATAGTTGCCGTCCGGATAGCCGGGGAACAAGAACTACACTCTTTCCTTTTTCTCCTACTTTGGTGTATATTTAAGCCTTGATGGAATGACTTATAACCCATACCGGTAGCTTGGGGTGCCTAAGTACAGAGCTTGAGAAGCAGCGACCTTTTGAATTCACGGAAAACGTTATTAAGAGTTTGGAAGGAGAGGAGAAGCAGCAAGAAATTGATCAGAACAGCACCAAGAGAGAACGAGGAGAGAAAGGAGAAATAAAAGAGGATATGGGTGGAATTTACTCCGGTGATTGGCTTGAGGATGCAGAGAAGTATGTTTGGCTTAGTTTTGTGGACGTAGATTATGGATGAGACTGATTTTTTTTTGAATAGTGGCGACCATCTGGTGAACCCCCAGCCGCCTGTACTGATCGCAGTTATGGGGAAGACGGGGACAGGGAAGACGAGCTTCGTCAATGCCGTTACCGGGAAGGGGCTTACTGTGGGACATGGCCTTGAAGCTTGTGAGTATTCCCTCTCGACAGCATTCCCCTTCATGTGCTTGGCAGACCCTCTTTCTAACGGGACCGTAGGTACCCAAGATATCCAAACTGCGAGTACAACTATCAATGGTCGGGAAGTGCAGCTTATCGACACACCCGGCTTTGACGACACCCATCGATCTGACACTGACATACTATCCACCATCGCCAACTGGGTCCAACAAACCAACAATGAATGCAAGCATCTCTCTGGAATTGTATATTTTCACCGAATAGTCGACACACGCATGGAAGGCTCAAACATGAAGAATTTGCGAATGTTCCGAGAACTCTGCGGCGAGAAGAACTTCAAAAATGTCATACTCTGCACAACTATGTGGGATAAAGTAGACGAAGAGGAAGGCCAGAGGCGCGAAGAGGAGCTGAAAAGTAAGGAGACTTTCTGGGGCAATCTAGTCTCTCGTGGGGCGCAAGTCATGCGACACCGAGGCCCTGACTTCACGGCCTCGGCGAGGAAGATAGCGGAGTCGTTCATTCAGAAGGACACGATTGTCCTACAGCTCCAGGAGGAACTGGATCAGAATGGTAGCCTGTCAAATACCTCTGCCGGGAGATTCCTTACGAGAGAGATAGAAGATATCAAGAAGAAACAGCAGGAGGAGATGGAAGCACTTAGGGCTGAGAAGGAGGCCGATGACCGTAGGAAAGAGATTGAGCGCAAGAGAGAGATTGAGCGCGTGAGGGAGCAAAAAGAGAGGGAGGTGGCAGCGCTTAGGGAGGCGGCCGAAAAGGCGGAGTGGTTGAGGGCGGAGGCTGAGGCCCGTTTCCATCAACAAGCGCAACATATACAACATCAACACCACCACCACCACCACCAAGGCGGACCTTGCATTATATGCTGATTGTGGGCCCCTATTATACATTTGGAAGGATCTAGATTCTTCAATTTTGGGCTCCGTGTTTTTTGTTTTGCGAAGTTGATTTGTGCTAGATTTTTGTCTCTAGAACCATTTGAGAGAAACAGTATCTCAGGGCCTTGACCAGAATTGATTTTGGAAAATTTTTCCTACTTTACTTCTCGAGTATGGTATACCTACGGCATATTCCAAAACATCCGGAAGGCTTGAGAAGGTTTCGGCTTACGAAATCCCAACACCGGATAGCTTTTTAGAACACCTAGATACACTGCATCAGAGTAGAGTATCGCCGGTTGATTGGCAGATAACGACTCCAACGAGTGACCCCCCATGATCCGGAAACAGCAAACTAGCTTCCAACGATCACACCAAGAGCACTGTTCTCAAGGCATTGTCGAAGAGATATCACCCCATCCAGTCCAGCACACCCTTTAGTACCCCACAGCGGTTAACAACGGACCAGGTCCACGATAAGGAGATTGCTCAATTGATACAGTATCATAGATAACTCATTGTAATCTTTGCCCTGCAGAAAACCCCTAGATCAATACCATCACAGACACTCACTCTTGCTGAGCTCCAGGCCGAACCCGCCCTACTGCACACCAGCAGTTGTGATAGCAATGACATTACCACTGATACAGCCCATCGGCAAGGGGGACCTGTCAGCGGTCTTGAAGTATCGAGCCGCACGCGGTCCAGAGCCTGGTGGCGCTGGCGTATAACAAACGCTCTCCACCTAGCCCCGCAGCCCACCACCCGTTCGCTGCACTATACACTATGCGTGCACTTTTTTGTTGAAAGCCCCACTGTATAGTCCCCCGCATTCCGGTGTTGCACTTGGCCTAGGCTGGTACTGTAAGGCCCCCGGCCCCTGGACTATATTTTTTGTTTGAAAGGGTAGCACAGCTGCCAGTTACCGCGGGTGTACGGTAGGGTAGCCACAGTGGGGGGGCATTGCTTGTAGGCACAACTCACCGGCCCAGCAGACTACGCGCTTAGGCACGATACGATTCTTGGCGCCTCCCGCTATCAATAGTCCCCTCCCGGATGGTATTGCACTTGCGCGCCGGAAGGGACAAATATCTCCCTCCCTAAGAGGAAGCCCCCCGATTTAGTGCAACTAGCAGGTACCCGTACTCCTTGCCTACCTACCCACTGCGCTCCCAATGCGGCCTCAATCGTCACCACTGTAGCAGCTAGCCAAGATAAACTGATCGGTTAGCAGATCTCATTTCATCCAAGCAAATATGGTCAGCCTTAAAGCTGTCTCCCACACAATTCATAAGAGGCGGGAACAAGCGCCTTGCTCCGGTACTTGTAGTATCGTTACCGCCCGGACCGTGAGGGAGCAAGGGCTACACTATTTTCTTTTTCTCCTACTTTGGTGTATATTTAAGCCTTGGTGGAGTGATTTACAGCCCATAGCTTGGGGCGCCTAAGTGCAGCGCTTGAGAAGCAGCAACCTTTCACAATGACAAAAAAAGCTATTAAGAGTGGTGTGGAAGGGGAGGAAGAACAGCAAGAAATAGATCAGGAAATCACCAAGAGAGAGAACGAGGGAGGAGAGAGAAAAGGAAAAGAAGAAGAGGATATGAGCGGGACCAACGGAAGTGATGGGGTTGAGAATGTAGAGAGGTATGTCCGGCCTAGTTTCGTGGGTGCAGATTATCGATGAGACTGAGGTTTTCCCGAGCAGTAGCGACTATCTCACGGAACCACAGACTCCACTATCGGCGCATTCTAGCCATGGAAGCCTTGCTACCTATGAATGGAGAGAAGGCGGAAGGCCGAACTCCCCGGAGGATGATTTTATACGCTCAGGCTTACCTTCGCCGGCACCTGATGAGGGGTCGGGCACCGAGGGCAGCGGGTATCTAAGCCAAGAGAAAGAAATGGTAGAGGAGCTTAGCTTGTCACTCGGCAGTGGAACGAACGATCTGTGCCCCCCGGTGAAATCCCAGCCGCCTGTACTAATCGCAGTTATGGGGAAGACTGGGACAGGGAAGACGAGCTTCGTCAATGCCGTTACAGGGAGGGGGCTTACTGTGGGCCATGGCCTTGAAGCTTGTAAGTATTCCTCTCCACAACATTCCCCTTCATCTACTTGAAAGACTCTTCTTCTAACGGGACTGTAGGTACACAAGATATCCAAACTGCAATTACAAATATCAATGGTCGGGAAGTGCGACTTATCGACACACCCGGCTTTGACGACACCCATCGATCTGACACTGACATACTATCCACCATCGCCAACTGGGTCCAACAAACCAATAATGAACGCAAGCATCTCTCTGGAATTGTATATTTCCACCGAATAGTCGACACGCGCATGGAAGGCTCAAACATGAAGAATTTGCGAATGTTTCGAGAACTCTGCGGCGAGAAGAACTTCAGCAATGTCATACTCTGCACAACAATGTGGGATAAAGTAGACGAAGAGGAAGGTCGAAGACGCGAAGAGGAGCTGAAAAGTAAGGAGACTTTCTGGGGCAGTCGTGGGGCACAGGTCATACGACACCGAGGCCCTGACTTCACGACCTCGGCAAGGAAGATAGCGGAGTCGTTCATTCAGAAGGACACGATTGTCCTACAGCTCCAGGAGGAACTGGATCAGAACGGTAGCCTGTCAAATACCTCTGCCGGGAGATTCCTTACGAGCGAGATAGAAGATATCAAGAAGAAAAATCAAGAGGAGGTGGCAGCGCTTAGGACTGAAATGAAGGCCAACGACAGTAAGAAGGAGATGGAGCTCTTGAAGAAGCAACACAAGAAGGAGGTTGAAGGGCTTAAGAAGGCGACTAACGATTTGGAGAAGTTGAGGAGGGAGGATACCAAGCGTTTCAATAAGAAAGTGCAACAGAAGCAACGTCAGTTGAAAAATCGCCGCCGCCAACCCGCATGCATTGTCTGCTAATTGTGGGTGCCTTATGGTACATTGGGAAGACTGGGTTCTTCAATTTTGGGCCCCGTGTTTGTTTTTTGTTTTGTGGAGCTGATTTGTACCTGGGTTTTGTTTCTAGAAGTACTTGAAAGACATAGTATCTTTAGTGCGTTTACCAGAATTGATCTTAAAGGATTTTCCTACATTAGCTCCCTAGTATGATATTCCTGCAGAATATTCCAAAGCATCTGGGGGTCTTGGTGTAGTCTTGGCTTAGGAAACTCCAAGTCTGGGTAGCTTTTTGGAATGCGCGGGTATGCATCAGAGCAGAATATGATAGGTCGATTAGCTGAGAAGGACCTTACCGAGTGACCTTCAATGATTTGAAAATAGCGACCGTTGGTGTGTGCGACGATTTTATGTCGTGATGGCTAGATAGGTTGAGAGGAAGACAGTATTAATTGATTGTTTAGAGAGAGCAGAAAGTGATGGGGGGAGGCAAAGAAATCACTGCTAAATACCCACGCTGGCTATGGCACAGCTGCGCGTAGGAATATTAGTACTGCACACAGACAGACCACAGCCTAGGCATTCCACTATCATACAGGCGTAGGTTACGAAACACTGCCCAACCAGAAGGTCCTGATTACGCAATACCCGATAAAAGGTTAAAGTCCGATCCCACTCCTTGATACTATGTAGATAATATTATGATATTATGTATGCGTGGGTAAGAGAGAGGGAAGCTCGATTACCGATTTATAGGGCTTTTTCTTGCACTACGCCCAAGTCACCGAAGGTAGGTAAGTTAGGTACTCGGGGGAGGTCATTAAAAATCGAAAAACGCAACCCTTGTCTCTGAAGATAGTTGTAGAGATCAGTAGAAATAGTTCTCAATAATCCCCCGAGTGCTCGTATAATATATTACTAGTGCGCCATGGCACATTGCTCCCTCACCACGGCTGTAAGGTACTGTAGCTATGGATAGCGAGACTAGTCATGACACTTTCTTGGAAAGGTCCCCGTTGTTGGAATGCTAGGTCCGGCGATGTAAGGGAGAAAGGGAGGAAAGAAGGAAAGAACGAGATTTGGCGATGCAGTACAGTACCATACAGGCGACAGTTGGTTTCTTGCAGATTGGATTGTCTCGGTGAAGCTTTTGCGATTTAGTAACACTACGGGCTCTCACACCCGAGATACCGTATCCTGTCAGTTAGCTCAGGGGAAAAAAACCCCTTCAAAATTCCAGACTGAGCACCTGGCCACTGTAGATTGAGTAAAGGCCGAGAGTCTATGATCACGTGGATCGCACCCGAGTATCATACTGTAGTTTATCCGATTTTTTCCTTCTCCGCGACCCTTGCTACTAGAGCTTACCCATGCCAAAGTTTGGAAAGGATGATGTGCTCATAAGAACTTGTTTGACCCAACGCCCATGTCAGGAGGGGGTAGACGGTAGGACGAAAAAAAACCCGCAAAGAAGCCCGAATAAGAGTTCCTGACCCTCACGGATGGGTAAAGTCACTAAAGTGCCATATGGCAGGCAATATGACGATGGAGGGTTAATCAGACCACGGGTACTGTATTCAGCGAAAATGTGGGGTGAGCATGGGGTATGAGCCGCTATTAATATCACTTTTATGGGATATGGGTCCCTATTTGGGGGTAGAAGACGGAACCAAATACTAAGCCTTTCTTTCTTATCCCATACCTCGGATACTTGTGTGCTTGCAATATCGGTGCTGGTCCGGAGGTGGCCTATCGGTACTATACGGTACTTGAGTACGAGACTAGAACGATCATCCGCGATGATGATTTTCGGTTGTAAGGTTGGCACGGGCTGGCGGCTGCCAATCAACCCATACATCTCTACTATAATAGTACTCGTACTCGAGTACTTGTACAAGCGCAGAAAGGAATAATAGTTTGTCTCACTTGTTCCTGCTTGTCCCTTTGTGTCCATACCGGTATTCTTCTTTTGATCTCTTCACTAACGCCTTGGCTTGAGCTTAAGTTAGGTCATGGTATCTAGGTCCCGTGCTGCCCTCCTGTATCCTGTTTCTGAATGGTTCATCAACGCGCCCCTCGCGTCAAGGTTGCTCCTCCTCCCATCTCTGACCACCATAATCCTATCATCGCTACAGCATCTGCTGGCAGTTCCCCCCCAATAGAAAACAGCTCTACCGAAGCTCAACCGCCACCGTCACCGCCGCCACCACCACCCTCACTACCAAGTTCAGCATACGCCGTTTCCTCCCCGTCAACCTACAGACCTCCGTCCCCACCGGCATCTCGCGCCCGTAGGTCCCCCATAGACGATAAGAAAAGCAAACACCCACCGCCACAAACCTTCTCAGAATTCCTCTTTTCCAACTGGAAACTCACCGTCATGATCGGCGCTGCCACGTTACTACTATCCTTCCTCTTCCTAACAGGAGAATCGGAAGCCAACCGACAAGACGCACTCTACCGCTCCCAGCAGCAGCAATCCCCATCCCGCCGCCAGGCATGTCCAGATTACCGAGACTACGCAACGCGCCTTCACCCGCCGTACAGCACGGGGAAATACCAGCTGCCATTCCAGCGACCCGTGAGGGAATGCAGACTCTACAGCTCCCCAGCCGTGGAATCATTGATCGAGGAGATGAACGCGAGAATCAGGGACAAGGACCTGGCTAGGCTTTTCGAGAATTGCTTCCCGAATACACTGGATACGACGGTTAGGTGGCATTTGAATGCCGACAGGGTTGCTGATAAGCAGAGCTTTATTGTCACGGGGGATATCGACGCTCAGTGGTTGAGGGATAGTACAAATCAGTTGGCGCAGTATCAGTTGCTCGCGAAGGATGATGAGGCATTGAGGAATTTGATTTTGGGGGCTATTAATACTCAGGTATTTTGTGCTTCTTGAGGGAATCGTTTGTTTGGAAGGCTGGAGTGCTGACTTTTGCCCCGGTATGATAGGCGGATTTCGTGCTGCGGTCTCCTTATTGTAATGCATTTCAACCTCCAAAAGCTAGTGGACTTACACCGTGAGTGGATCTTTGGTGACGAGTGTGGTTGGATAGACTACTGACGGGCATTCTAGGACTTCCAATGGCCAGGACGATACTGTTCACCCGGTTTATGATAACACCGTAGTGTTTGAATGCAAATACGAGATTGACTCACTGGCCTCTTTCCTTTCTCTTGGAAATCAATACTACAATCATACTGGCGATCTCTCTTTCGTCGGGGAGAAATGGCTGTCGGCAGTGGATAATGTAATGGCATTGATTGAGGAGCAGCAGGTCTCTTCTTTCGGTGACACTGGCTCGGTACAAGATCAGGTCTATACTTTCCAAAGGAAGACCACTCTTGGAACAGAGACTTTAAACCTGCGTGGTATCGGCAATCCTATTAACCATAACACCAACTTGGTCAGATCTGCCTTCAGGCCCAGCGACGATGCCGCAATCATGCAATTTTTCATCCCCGGAAACGCCATGTTGGCTGTGGAGCTCAAGCGAACAGCGGAGATCCTAAAGAAGGTCAGGCAAATAGAGCTAGCAAATTTCGTTCGAAAGAAGGGCGAAGCGATCGAAGCCGGTGTTTGGAAGCATGGCGTTGTTACACACCCAATTTTCGGAAAAGTCTTTGCATATGAAGTCGACGGGTATGGTTCGCACATTATCATGGATGACGCAAATCTTCCGTCCCTACTCGCACTGCCGGTGCTTGGCTTTGTTGACGTCAAGAACCAAACATACCAAAACACTCGAAAGATGGTTCTCTCCCGAGAAGGCAATCCTTATTTCCTGGCTGGGACTGAGTTTAAGGGTATCGGAGGTCCACATATTGGCATCACACATGCTTGGCCGATCAGCTTATTGATTGAAATCTTGACGACCGACGACGATGATGAAATCTTGGCTCTTCTTGGGATGGTGCTGAAGGCGTCGCCGCTTGGGCTTGTGCACGAGAGCGTTAATGTCCGGAGAGTGAAGGATTATACAAGTATGTGGCTTCCATCCTACAACTTAATTGCAGCAGGACTGACGTGGTAGTGTAGGAAGCTGGTTTGCCTGGGCAAACTCACTCTTTGCACAGACAATACTTGACTTGGCTCGCCGTAAGCCTCAGATATTATTCTCTGTGAATGGAGGGAGATAAAGTGTGGTGAGGCGTTGCGAGCTATACCATATTCATAGACTAAAGGCACGGCGAATGAAGGAGTAGTGGGCATCTCTGCAGGGCCCTCTGGTATGGGTTATGCTTGTATATATGGCGTTCTTTATTCATTGTACAATTTACGATATCACAAGCTTCAGGAAGAGCAACTTGTAAGAATACAGTATCATAATAATAATATTATTATTATTACGATACCGATATAAAAGTCAAGTTAAGTTACTGGTATTGGTTTCTGAAAGCTCCGCAACCCCCGCGCCAAGGACCGAACCCTGCGAGCCCCTGATGCTTCTTTCCACACCACTCGCGCTTTTCCTTTTCAGCTACCCTAACAGGCCCAACCAGCTCACCCAACCAACCAAGCAGTAAAACTCGTAAAAGACCTTCGCCTCTCCTCCTCCTTCCTTCCTTACACCCCCCATCAAGAACGCACCATAAAAAAAACTCAATTGCAACTCCAAAATGTCCGCAGCTGCTTCCCAATTCCCACCTTTAACCCAGCGTCCTATCGCCAATACCATCTGCCTTTTTGACGTTGATGGAACGCTTACTCCAGCTAGAAGGGTGAGTTGAGCTATGACCTTTTTTTCCCCGCACTTTTGTTTCAAAACAAAACGAAACGAAAAAACTCAATTCCAAAAATCAAGATGGAGGTAGCCAATAATGATTATGGGATGTGCAGACCGTGAGTCCAGAAATGTTAGCCCTCCTACAAAAGCTCAGAACAAAGGTAGCTATTGGATTTGTTGGCGGAAGTGATCTTGTGAAGCAGCAGGAGCAGCTGGGTGTTAACGGATTGAATGGTATTTGTCTACTCCGCCCTCCTTACTGTCATGAATCGGTATCTGATTGAGCGGATGGATGAGCGCTACAGTGATCGACATATTCGACTATTGCTTCGCCGAGAACGGCCTCACCGCGTATAAACTTGGAGAAGCCCTGCCTAGTAGTAGCTTCATCTCCTGGCTGGGTGAGGAGAAGTATAAGAAGATGGCGAACTTTATCTTACATTATATTGCGGATTTGGATATCCCGCTTAAGCGGTTGGTCTCGCTCCTCCCCCTCCAAGCAATGGACTAGATTAGACGGCTAACAAGTTTTATTGTAGCGGAACATTCATTGAATTCCGCAATGGGATGATCAACGTTTCCCCCATTGGGCGTAATGCTTCGTATATCCCCTCCTCCTCCTCCTCCTCTTCACCTCCCGGGTCACTAATCTAGCGAACGGGAAAACAGAATCCAAGAACGCCACGATTACGAAGCCTACGACAAAACTCACAACGTCCGCCGGGACTTTGTCGAAGCGCTCAAGAAGAATTTTGCAGACTACGGACTGACGTACAGCATTGGTGGACAAATCTCTTTCGACGTATTTCCTACCGGGTGGGATAAGACCTATTGCCTCCAGCACGTTGAGAAAGAGGGTGTGTTTTCGCAGATTCACTTTTTTGGAGATAAGACTTACAAAGGTATGCCCCTCCTCCCTAATTCCGTAGTGGTGGTAGTGGTGGCGGTGGATAGGAGCTGATTTGTTGGCAAAGGCGGGAATGACTATGAGATCTATGAGGATTCAAGAACTATCGGTCATTCAGTCACGAAGCCGGAGGATACCATGAAGATATTGACGGAGTTGTTTGAGTTGTAAATTCCTTGTTCCCTTCCTCGCGAGATGTGGCGGGGGTCCGGGAAGTAGTTTATCCCCCAGGCCCTTTCGAAGTTCATCGCAGAGAGACAAGCGGAGGGTAATTGCAGATACCTTAAAAATCATTTACCGTAGCTACATAGCAAGATATATCATTAGTATAATACAAAACCTCACATGGCCAGCCCACAACTCCTATGATACTTCATCCAACAAAAACCCGCACTCCCAGCGTTAGCCTAGCGCCGTGCCACTGGTATGTGCAACATGGCTATTCGCGGGAAAATCGGCAGGAGTCGGTGGATTAGAAACTCCGACTCCGTCCCGCGAGTGAGCGCTGCATACCGACACCATACTGCACGCAACGACACTTGCTCGAGTACGGTATGATCGTAGACTAGCTTATATAAGCCCACCGCTCGGTGGTGATACAGTAATGCACAGTACCGTGATTCAACATATAACAAATCCTATCCCAGCTATCCCAATAATACCCTGCCAGTACTGTACGCACGCCATAAATCCCTATCCGGAGCAACATAGGCACAACAGACAGTTTACAGTACCGGTACCCTACTAAGCCCCAGGCTTAAGTCCCAGAGTAGAGTAAGAATTTCGGAGCGCGGTATGATGTAGGCGATCAAGTTATTCACTCCTTAACTTATGTTCCGAACTTGGGCTGGAGATATGGTACGCTCTGCGGCGGCAAGAGCTGGCGGAGGGGAGATACTACACGGTACTCTACAATCACTGGATTCTGATACCGGAAGGAGAGGGGGGTCGATTTGTTGGTTGGCCGGTTGAGAGAGCCTCATTCCGAGGGCAGTGAGTATAATACTGTAAGTGTCAGGATGGATGGATTTCGCAACGCCTTGGGGGGCGTTTGTAGGGGTGGGAGGGAGAGGCCCGGCGGGTCTATGGAGCTATTATCACCACCTGAGGAACATATTAACTCCCTGGGGTAATAGACTCCTTATCCAGCGGGAACATCATCTCCAATTTCGTGATATCTAAATCGAAGATTGTCGCTAAGGTAGGACTAGGGTTCTTGATGAATTCCCTAGGGAAACTAACCATCTACAGTCGGCATAGCAGGAAGATTATGATTTATCCATGGAGAAATAAGGCGTTTCTCAATCCTGTAGCTCCCTCAGCTTAAGTGCTTAACCGGTATGGTTCCGGACACTGCCAATCGACACCTTAGCGAACCCCAAACTTGACCAACCCCAAACTCCTCTAAGTCAACAACAACAACCTATAAGCCCAAAACCTTCTGTAAAAGGCTTTATTTGATGGTTGTCTAAAGAATTACAGAGGGGATTAAGGAAATACAAACTTCCTACAGTGCTAGAGCAATTCAAAGATCTCAATTTTTGTATAGGGATGTGCCAAATTAACACCCCTCAAGCTAACTCTATTAAGTAATATCTTGGTAGAGCCATGCCTAATGCGATGATAAATCTTGCCGATCATTTCACCAAGCAAGATACCCTAACCCAATTAGGGAGGTGATTGCTGCTTAATAAGCGGCAGAGAATTAACACAGGTGTCGATTGGCAATGTCCGGAACCATACGGACAAAGGCAGTTTTTGCTCGACTCCAGGATCCAGACAGAAGAGGACAGACGAGTGATAAATTATGAAACAACTTGGAGAAAAAAAAGAAAGAAAAAAGATACGGAAAAGTTGTTTGCGACTCCTCCGCAGAGCTTGTGAGACCGTTGTCGAAGGCGGAGACGTAAGTCTTAAAACTTCACATATTACTGCACCCGGCGCTCAAGACCTGAACTAATGGAAGGGTACTCGTAGCATTGTCGGGTGACAAGGCGCATCAGTTTCTTCCTTGTACCACCCGTCCCCTTTGACCTCCCCGCGGTAATTAATAAGAGGAGACCAAACTCAAGGTGCGGCCCAGGTAACCGAAGACGTAGCATCCTTGGGCGCACCTCTTCCCATGGGTCATGGGAAGTGCTCTAGAGGAAGTCCCGGAACGATCGAAACTCTGCGAAAAGTTCAGATGGGAGCGAGCGGCCGGGATTCCGGACCCGAGCATGGTGGAGGTATTATAGTTAGTTGCAGGATCATGAGTTTCCCTTCCGGCTCGGGTTGGGGGGAGGGGGGGTGGGGGGTTGGGGGGCTAATAAAATTGTGGGCAGCATAGATTACGGGGTTTAATCCTAAGCCAGATGAGTATGAGTATTCGAGGGGATGTTAAGGAAGTTTTTGGAGAGGGGGAAGAGAGGTATTAAGTTCTACTGTCCGTCCGGACTTCTGTCTCTGGATCCAAAGACATGCCTACCATAGTTGAATTCTCGGAGGAAAAAGGAAAGCGCAAGAACCCATAAAACATAACTAAAAAAGGAAATGAATCAAATAAAGGTCATAGTAGGAAACTGCAGATTTCTCCAAGAACCTGTGATCTTCTCTGGTGACCTGTTCTTTGCAATGATTAGAGATATATCTTATCACCTGAATAATTGATTTTGAACGAGCCTACCACAAAGTCATTAGGGCGAGTAATCGGCATCCTGGGAGTCATCGTCCTCCTCCTCCTCATCGTCCTCCTCCTCCTCCGGGTCATTGTCATCTTCCGGGTCATCTTCACCGTGAGAGGGATTCTCATCCACAGGGTCATCATCATTCTCCGGGCGATTGTCATGCTCTGGGTGATTGTCATGCTCTAATGAGCCCTCATCTACAATGTCAGCGTCATACTCTGAGTAAGTGTCTGCGTCCAAAAGACCCTCTTGAGCTAAGTGACGCCTGATGGCCTTCTCAATGCGACGCCGGAGAGGGTCTAAGGGAAGGCAGACCCCTTCAGCCCTCTTCCCTTTACCCTTCTTCCCTTTACCCCTCTCCCCTTTACCACTCTTCCAGCCCTTGCCCGCCAGGTTGGTGAACTCATTTCGAAGAATATCGTAAAGGGTAAACTCGAGTTTCTGAGTTGCATGACTTTTTGGTGGGGGGAATAGTAGTTTCTAAATCTGGAAGTTAATAAAAGTAAAACCTGATATCGGATAGTTGTAAAAACTCACCTTCCTACCACCATCCTTTATCGCCTTGCCCTTCTTCAAGTGCCACATTTCTACAAACCCTTTTTTCACCTTGGTCTTCCCCTTACGGAGTGGTTCAATCTTGACGATAATGGCCTTGCTAATTTGCCCTCCACTCCCCTCCAGCAATAGCTTGACATCATCTTTCAGGTCATCATATGGTTCCGTGTACCCAAACTCAAAGACGATAGTAGGCCACTGTCGTTCCCCCGGCACAATTGCACAGTCTGGGACTTTGGTTCTGGTACAGTGTCAGAGGAAGGTTTGTAGATGTCATTATTTGAGCACAACTTACATTCCCTTATATTGTGCTACGAAGCCCTTCAGCCGCGCTTTAGGAAGATGATCAAGATCTTCAGGCTTCCATGCACCCAGTGCCCCACCTTGAGCAATCAATTCAGTTGCCCACATTGACACAGTTGCATGGATTTGAGTCGCCATTTTGATCTTTAATTGGCCAATAGCGGGACGGTAAGTGTGTCTATAAGTTGTTATCTTCTGCCAGTTCTGGTGTAAAATTCTTTGAATACATACGCTCTTCTTTCTATGTAGGACTCTAGATTAGAGTAGTCTTCAGGTGAAATATCTAAAACATGATATTCATCCCGCAAGAGTATGTATGAAAGTTCGGATGGTGTCATTAGAGATCGTACGTGTGAATAAGAAGAGAGTTTGTGATTGTAGAAAGGCGAGAGGGTCATGGTGATGGGAGGAGGAATGCCAGAGCCGGATTTTATTTTTTCCAGGAGCAGGGGGAGTAGCAACAGCAATGTGATTCGCTGACGTACGCACCACTTGAGCTAAGGGTTACTTACTAGGGTCTACACTGGGAGAGAGAAAAAAACGTTATGACAAACCCATGCGGCTCATTCCATCTCATCCCATTTATCCCGTTACCTAGTACAATACCTCTGCATTGAGAGCAGAGATTTCCCAGCGGTGTCTTCTTCATTGCCTGGATTGTGTTCTCCGGGGCAGTAATAACCCCCGCAAACCATCGCCTTCCTCGGTGGCCCAATTGGCATCTCCTCGCACCTGAACTTCAGTCTCCCCTCAGCTACTCTCAGGTATAGCCTGACTCAGCACATTGGTGTGCATTGACGCCCTTGACGAATGCGCAGTGGTCCATGGGGTCAGGATCCTTGATTCATTGAAACAAACCCTAGAGAAGTCCACGGGCACATGAATATTCATCACCGGGAGGCCCCATATTCAGGCCTAGATTGAAAAGCTTCATAGCAGAAAAGTGATAAGTGTATCTCTATGTCCTAACAAAGAGGATATTATCAGATACATTGGCATAAGGCTGGGCGAGGATGAGACTCCGGATGCCATGGATGAGAGTCTGATAGCAGATATTATGGAGGAGATTCCCGAGAGTGTATCTGAGACGGGAAAGGTTAAGTAAAATGACGGATGGGTCGGGATTGAGAGGGGACTATGGCGTGACGATCCCGTAGATAAAGGCGCAGGATGAGGATAAATCAAGACTCGGGATGGCAGCGTTGATGTGGATCAGCCATGCGGAACGGCAGTTGAAGGCGGATGAGCTCTGCCACGCCCTCGCAGTCGAGGTGGGCTTCACGGACTACAATATTGGCAACATCCCTTTGGTGTCAACATTGGTTAGCTGCTGTCAAGGGCTGATTGCCGTAGATAAGGAAGCATCAGCGGTGCAATTGATCCACTTTACTCTCCAGGAGTATCTTTCCACCCATCCCGATATATTTAGTAGACCCCACTCGGCAATGGCGGAAATCTGTTTGACTTATCTGAGTTCACAACAGGTCAAAGCCCTTTCAACCAGCCCTTCTCCCGATCCTTGGAATACACCATTTCCGAAATACTGCTCTATGTACTGGGGTGTCCATGCAAAAAGGGAGCTCTCCGACTGCGCGGGATCAATTGCCCTGGATCTATTAAAGGGGAACTACGGCCAGACGTTGACCGAATTCCTTCTAGCGCGAGTGGGTGATTGGAGACTTCTGAGATTTGGTGTTTGGTTTCCATTTAGCGGGCTACATTGCGCATCCTTCTTCGGAATCAACGAAGTTGTAGCTGGTTTGACAGAGATGGGATGTTATGATATCGACAGAGGAGATTTTTCTGGCTACACGCCACTTGCATGGGCTGCTCATAATGGACATGAGGAAGTGGTGAAAATTTTACTCGGGTGGGAAGAGGTCGGCCCCGACAAGCCTGGTAGTAACCGCGGGGCACCACTCTAGCATGCCGCTTCATCTGGATATGAGGGTGTATTGAAAATACTACTCGAACGGGAAGAGGTCAATCCCGACAATCCAGATGTTTTCTACTGGACACCGCTCTCATACGCTACTAAGAATGGCCATGAGAGGGTGGTAGCACGGCTACGCTCTCACAAAACGGCACTCCCCAGTACTATTTGAACCACTGCCTCGTGGAAATAGCCACCACCCTCTCCTTTTGGAGTATGTCTCCCATGGCGACTGTTCTTGGAGATCATCCATTATAGGCGAGGGAAATCCCGTGAGATGGGAATGCACATATACACCCTACCCCCATGCACCCCCCCACCTGGGTTTTGCTTATATTGTTGGGCGAGGATTTATGAGTTTCTGTTCACAATGTATAGTAGGGCTTGGTCCGTGGCGGTGGGGTAATCACTCCGTTGTTATGAGAAGGTCCAGTCCAAGCTTCCAGTCTTCATACTATTATTTAACTTTTCTCTACCTAAATTCTTGGCTGTGCTTTTTCTCCTCTTTTCTTTTTTCTTTTATACAGTATTTTTTCTCCCTCCCCCCCCTTCCTAAATGTTAGATAGTCAATATATAGAGTCTTGTTCAGATAGAGGAAAACCCGGTGTATGATATAGCCCCCGGATCTTCAAGGCCATTGCCCATTACAATATAACAACCACACTATACCTACAATAGGGACCGGTTACCGTAAACGAGGTTGCTGAACTGACAGTACGTTGTCGTGCTTAATGGATACAGTACCTAACAACCTACCCCTGTATAGACTTAGGCATGGAGAGCGGGCTTTTTATGTCACTCGGTAGCACCCTTGGTGGCGGGCGCTGTACTGAACAGGTATGTCTGCGATCAAGGGACCATAGATGTATAAAGACCATATAGAGTATATCATAGGAATTGGTATAACCCATACGATAGGGAAAAATACATACATTACACACACATTTTTCACGCCATCCCAGCTGGAGCATGAATTTGAGCCAGAACCATTCAAGGGCTGTGATAATGATATCCCCACACTCTTACTGGGTGAAAGACTTCTCAATGTATACATTTTAGCGGGAAAATGCTTGGAGCAACACTAACAAATAAAGCGGGGGGTCTCAGGATTCCAACGATGGCCAAATGGGGTTAACAAATAACGATAGGAGAGATAAAGTACGAGTGAGATTGTATGAGTTGGGAAGCTATAACAACGAAGAGGAGGAACGAACAGCGAAGCGAAAGACTACAGTTGAGTCACTAACAATTCCGAATTGATGGGGGTAAAAAGAGGCAATATTTATGTGACCTAGACTGGCGACGTTACGGCGTCACTCATTGTGGCTGAAACGGATTGGTGCTGAGCTTAGAGACAATTTGACAGTGGCATGTTGTTCCACTCCTAACGCTGTTTGCTACAAGATGGATTTCTGAGAAATTTCGTTGACTTTAGAATTTTAGATTTCTAGAATAAGGCATTAGCAAGTGTGCAGAGGACTCGAGTAGCCGCCAACCGATGATAGTGGCCGGTCTGTCAGTGAAAAGAACTGGCTGAAGCACTGCTAGGCTGCTTAACCTTTTCTACTAGTACAAGGTTATGTGACTCAGACTTTAGTACAAGTAGTCAATACCATATCTATATTTCTCCTTGTCATGAGTCTAGTGGGGGGCAAAAACACAAAGGGAGGCATTAAGGTGAGATTGGTTTGCCACATTTGAGTGGCTTGAGTGGAAGCTCCACAGCTAGGAATGGGGATGAAGACCCCGCTTTTGTTCAGCTCCCAGAAATCCTTCAACCGAGTATATTCAATATCTCCTCAACAATAGCAGAAATGTCTCAATATCATGCTAACACCTTTAACACGAACTCTTTTAATGTGTGGAACAATTGTACTATTGCCGATGATCAGTCTCAACTCCTAACCTGGCTGTCACCCCTCGAGCCTAGGCTATGGCATTGGGATATACAAGAGCGCCGCGTCGAAAACATTGGGGAATAGCTCATGCAAACCGAAGAATTCAGAAGTTGGCATGACCGGAGTAGCGAAGGCGGAGGTGATAAGCCAGTCTTGTTTGGATATGGCGATCCGGGGGCCGTGAAGACATTCATCGGATAATGGATATTATTCCCGGGGAGAGAGGAAAAAGTTCTTGTGGTAACAGGCGGCGATTTTAGTGGACAGGTTGTGTGATCAAACTAGAGGACAAAACACCACTATTGCGTGCTTTTACTTTTACTTTGCGGTGCGGAAGGAACAGTCTGCCACAACCATGCTGGGCTCCTTACTGAAACAGATAGTTAGCGGAATGGAAGCAATTCTAGAGGAGATATCACGGGCCTTTCAAGAGCAGAAAAAGGCCATGAGGGAGTGGTGAAAATACTACTCGAACGGGAAGAGGTCAACCCTGACAGGCTAGATTATTGGGGGGGGACACCGCTCTCGTATGATACTGAGAGAGGAGATGAGGACGTGGTGAAAATACTAGTCGAGCGGGAAGTGGCCAATCCCGGCAAGCCGAACGATTGGGGCTGGACACCGCTCTCTTATTCCTCTATTAAGGAAGTGGTGAAAATACTAGTCGAACGGGAAGAGGTCAATTCGGACAAGCCAGATAGTTTGGGCTGGACACCGCTCACGTATGCCGCTATGAAGGGAAATGAGGGAGTGGTGAAAATACTACTCGAACGGGAGCAGGTCAACCCTGACAAGCCAGATTATTGAGGCAAGACACCGCTCATGCATGCAGCTATGGAAGGACATGAGGGAGTGGTGAAAATACTACTCAAACGGGAAGAGGTCAATCCTGGCAAGCCAGATAATGGCTGCGAGACACAGCTCTCGCATGCCGCTTTGACAGGACGGGGTGGTGAAAATACCACTCGAACAGGAAGAGCTCAATCCCGACATTCCAGATAATTTCTGATCGATACCGCTGTCGCTTGCTACTGAATTTGGCCATAAGAGCTGCGACTCTCTCGCAAAGCGGTAATCCCCAGTACAATTTAAGGCACAGCCTCGTTGAAATAGCCACCACCCTCTCCTTTGCGGGTATGTCTCCCACACTGACTGTCCTTAGACATCACCTTTTAGACACGATGGAAATCCCTTGTGATGAAAATGCTCATATACACCATACCGTCATGAACCCCCACAACCTTTGATTAGTTTTTATTCTCGAACGAGGATTTATGTATCTGTTTACAATGTATAGTGGAGCTTGGTCTGTAACGGGGGAATGTATTCTATTGTTATGAGAAGATCCGATCTAAGCTTTCAGTTTTCATCCTATCATTTAACCTTTCTCTGCGATTTCCTTCCTTTCCTTCCTTTCCTTCCCCTAAATGATAGATAATTTGTGTAGTCTTGTATAAAGGAGAATTGGTGTATGATACCGCTCGGATTCTCAAAGTCATGAACAGCAATTTCAAAACCATTTTATACCTACAATACTGAAACCTCTGATCATCACTAACAACCTGTTTTGTACAACGATTAGAGATGTGTCTCATCACCCGAATAATTGATTTTGAATGAGCCTAACTTACCACAAAGTCATTATGGCAAGTAATCATCATCCTGCGAGTCATCGTCCTCCTCCTCCTCATCGTCCTCCTCCTCCTCATCGCCCTCCTCATCCTCATTGTCCGCCTCCTCCTCATCGCCCTCCTCCTCCTCATCGCCCTCCTCCTCCTCATCGCCCTCCTCCTCCCCATCGCCCTCCGCCTCATTGTCCTCCGCTTCCTTCTCCTCCTTCTCCTCCTCCTCCGCGTCATTGTCATCTTTTGAGTCCTTGTTAACCACCGAGTTCAAGGTAAGGTCATACACCGAGTCACTGGCACCCTTCAAAACACCCTCGTGGAAGAGGTGACACCTGGTGGCATCCTCAATGTAAGTCCGAAGAAAGTCCAAGGGAAGGGAGACTCCTTCATGTCTCTCCCAGCCCTCGCCCCTCAGGTTGTCGAACTCACCTCGGAGAATATCGTAAAGGGTAATCTTGAGTGTCTGAGATGCATGACTTTTTGGGAGGGGGAATAGTGTCTAAATCTGGGAGTTAGTAAAAGTAAAACCGGATATCGCATAGTTGTAAAAACTCACCTTCCTACCACCATCTTTGCTTGCCTTGCCATCAACTAAGTGCCACATTTCTACAAACCCTTCTTTCACCTCGGTCTCCCCCTGACAGAGTGGTTCAATCTTGATGATAATGGCCTTGCTAATTTGCCCTCCACTCCCCTCCAGCAATAGCTGGACATCTTCTTTCAGGTCATCAACTGGTTCCGCATACCCGAACTCAAAGACGATTGTAGGCCAATTTCGTCCGAAGGGGAATATTGCACAGTCAGGGACTTTGGTTCTGGCAGAGTGTGAGAGGGATGTTTGCAGAAGTCATGATATGAGCACAACTTACATTCCTTTATATTGGGCAACAAAGGCCTGAAGCCGCCCCTTAGGAGCCAATCGAAGAGCATCAGGGCCCGATGCCCCCAGTGCCACCCCTTGAGCAATCAATTGAGCTGCCCACATCGCCCCCGTTGTATGGATTTGCGTAGCCATTTTGATCTTTAATTGGCCAATAGCGGGACGGTAAGTGTATCTATACATAAATTGTTATCTTCTGCCAGTTCTGATATAAAATTCTTTGAAGACATACGCTCTTCTTCCTATGTAGGACTCTAGCCTGGAGAAGTCTTCGGGTGAAATATCTAAGACATGATATTCATCCCGCAAGAGTATATATGAAAGTTCTGATGGTGTCATTTGAGATTGTATCAGTAAATCAGAAGAGAGTGTGTGAGTGTAGAAAGGCGAGAGGGTGAAGAGAGGAGGAATGCGGGAGTCGGATTTTATTTTTTCCAGGGGCAGGGGAGGAGCAACAGCAATGGGGTTTGCTGACGTGGGCACAGCTTAGTTTAAGGTTTAGTTAGGGTCTACGCTCAGAGAGAGAAAAAAACGTTATGACAAACCCATGCGGCTTATCCCCGTTACCTAGTACAACACCTCTGCATTGAGAACAGAGATTTCCCAGCGACATCTTCTTCATTGCCTAAATTATGTTCTCCAGAGCAATAATAACCCCCTCAACCCATCGCCTTCCTCGGTGGCCCAATTGGCATCTCCTCGCACTCTCAGGTATAGCCTGAGTCAGCACATTTGTGTGCATTGACGACCTACGAATATGCAGTGGTCCATCGGGTCAGGATCCTTGATTCATTGAAACAAATCTTCGGGAAGTTCACGGGCACATGAGTATGCATCACCGGGAGGCCCCATATTTAGGCCGAGATTGAACAGCTTCATAGCAGAAAAGTGATAAGTGTATCTCTATGTCCTAATAAAAGAGGATATTATTAGATACATTGGCGTAAGGCTGGGCGAGGATGAAACTGCGGATGCCATGGATGAGAGTATTATACCAGATATTCTGGAGGAGATTCCCGAGAGTGTATCTGAAGTGTAGGTAGGGCAGTGATACTTGGAATCCCACCTTATATGATCGGCCGATACATATCTAGGTTTCCACTAGTTTCCTTAAATATCGGGGAAATCTTATAGGAATTAACAATCTGTCGGAGACGGGAAAGGTTGAGTAAAATGACGGATGGGTCGGGATTGAGAGGTGACTAATGGCGCGACGATCGCGTAGATAAAGGCGTAGGATGAGGATAAATCAAGACTCGGGATAGCAGCGTTGATGTGGATCAGTCATGCGGAACGGCAGTTGAAGGCAGATGAGTTCTGCCACGCCCTCATAGTCGACCTAGGCTTCACGGACTTCAATATTGGCAATATCCCTTTGGTGTCAACATTGGTTGGCTGCTGTCAAGGGCTGATTGCCGTAGACAAGGAAGCATCAACTGTGCAATTGATCCACTTTACTCTCCAGGAGTATCTTTCCACCCATCCCGATATATTTAGTAACCCCACTCGTTAATGCTGGAAATCTGTTTGACTTATCTGAGGTCACAACAGGTCGGGGCCCTTTCAACCAGCCCTTCTCCCGATCCTCGGAATACACGCTTTCCGAAATACTGCTCTATGTACGGCAGTGTCCATGCAAAAAGGGAGCTCTCCGACTGCGCGAGATCAATTGCCCTGGATCTATTAAAGGGGAACTACGGCAAGACGTCGACCGAATTCCTTCTAGCACGAGTGGGTGATTGGAGACTTCTGAGATTTGGTGCTTGGCCCCCGTTTAGTGGGCTACATTAGGCATCCTTCTTCAGAATCAACCAAGCTGTAGCTAGTTTGACAGGTGGGATGTTATGATATCGACAGAGGAGATTTTTCTGGGTACACACCACTTGCATGGGCTGCTCATAATGGACATGAGGAAGTGGTGAAAATTTTACTCGGGTGGGAAGAGGTCGGCCCCGACAAGCCTGGTAGTAACCGCGGGCACCACTCTAGCATGCCGCTTCATCTGGATATGAGGGTGTATTGAAAATACTACTCGAACGGGAAGAGGTCAATCCCGACAATCCAGATGTTTTCTACTGGACACCGCTCTCATACACTACTAAGAATGGCCATGAGAGGGTGGTAGCACTGCTACGCTCTCACAAAACGGCACTCCCCAGTACTATTTGGACCACTGCCTCGTGGAAATAGCCACCACCCTCTCCTTTTGGAGTATGTCTCCCATGGCGACTGTTCTTGGAGATCATCCATTATAGGCGAGGGAAATCCCGTGAGATGGGAATGCACATATACACCCTACCCCCATGCACCCCCCCACCTGGGTTTTGCTTATATTGTTGGGCGAGGATTTATGAGTTTCTGTTCACAATGTATAGTAGGGCTTGGTCCGTGGCGGTGGGGTAATCACTCCGTTGTTGTGAGAAGGTCCAGTCCAAGCTTCCAGTCTTCATACTATTATTTAACTTTTCTCTACCTTTAAATTCTTGCCTGTGTTTTTTCTCCTTTTTTCTTTTTTCTTTTATACAGTATTTTTTCTCCCTCCCCCCTTCCTAAATGTTAGATAGTCAATATATAGAGTCTTGTTCAGATAGAGGAAAACACGGTGTATGATATAGCCCCCGGATCTTCAAGGCCATTGCCCATTACAATATAACAACCACACTATACTTACAATAGGGACCGGTTACCGTAAACGAGATTGCTGAACTGACAGTACGTTGTCGTGCTTAATGGATACAGTACCTAACAACCTACCCCTGTATAGACTTAGGCATGGAGAGCGGACTTTTTATGTCACTCGGTAGCACCCTTGGTTACGGGCGCTGTACTGAACAGGGATGTCTGCGATCCAGGGACCATAGATGTATAAAGACCATATAGAGTATATCATAGGGATTAGAATAACCCATACGATAGGGAAAAATGCATACATTACACACATGTTTTTCAAGCCATCCAGCTGGAGCATGAATTTGAGCCAGAACCATTCAAGGGCTGTGATAATGATATCCCCAAACTCTTACCGGGTGAAAGACTTCTCAATGTATACATTTTAGCGGGAAAATGCTTGGAGCAACACTAACAAATAAAGCGGGGGGTCTCAGGATTCCGACGATGGCCAAATGGGGTTAACCAACAACGATAGAAGAGATAGAGTACGAGTGAGATTGTATGAGTTGGGAAGCTATAACAACGAAGAGGAGGAACGAACAGCGAAGCGAAAGACTACAGTTGAGTCACTAACAATGCCAAATTGATAGGGGTAAAAAGTGTTGAAGGGATGTGGTTGACTTTAGAAGATACGGGAGTCTGAAAGATTAGATAGATGCTTGTAGATGATTTAGGAGATTGAGATAGAATGGTTAATGATTTGAAAGAGATTAGATAGCCATGTCTTTCCTTTGTTTATCACGGGAGTGTACGGAGGAATAAAGGCATAGCAGGATTGAGAGATAGGTGTGGTGATCGACGGAAGGATCATGAAGTGGTACTTATGTTTTACTTATACACTTGTTTCGGTCATGAGGTTTTTGTTTTAGTTAGAGCGAATTCTAAGAGCTGAGCGAGGTGTCAAAGTTCCGTGTGAATTTTCTTTCTACCGTCTACCACTGTGCCAAACATAACCTGCCTACGTTAATAGGTTATGAGCCCGGGCGAATCGACGCCCTAGAAAGATTTTCACAACTAACGAAAGCGTACCCACGATCTCCAACCAAACCATAGCCATGAGCGAATCTGGTTTAGAGTCGTCAGGTATGAACCTGAAGTTGACTGTCGAGTTGTTGAACGACATCAACTATGAGCGATGGGCCCGGGATATGATGATCTTGATAGCCGGGAAAGGATTAACATTTATCGTGGACGGAACGGAGAAATACCCAGTGGGAGAGTCCGAGCCTGCCAGTACTACAGGAGAGACCAGCACTGCGAGTGCCTCCACCCCGACGCTTACGAAAGAGCAACTGAAATGGAAATCGCGCGACGTGATGGCAAAAGCATTATTCGCTAGCCATATGGAACCCCACTTTCGCCGAAAATACTGGAGTTCAGAGTCGTCCAAAAAGATGTTGTCGGCATTAAGGAAGCAACAGGAACAGACTGGTGCGGAACACTTTCACCGGATCAATGATGATATCCGATCATTGAAGGTTGCCGATTTCCCGACCGTTCTCTCATTCAATGAGAAGTTCAAATCCCTCCTCTGCGATCTTGCACTTTGTGATAGTCCCGGTAATGGGATGTGTGATATGGAGGCAGCATATATCGTCCTGCGAGCATTGCGAACAGGTGATGAAGCATGGAGGACCTTCCGCCATATTCACTGTAACGCCAACAAGCCACAACAACTGATGGACGAAATGGTAAAGCAGGAAAGCCGCCTAAAGTCGGAAAGAAAAAATGGAGGAGCACCATCCGGGGGAGAAGTAATGTATTCCCAGTCTGGAAATGCGCCGACGAGTTCCCTGAATGAAAACCCAAGAAGAGGCAATCTTCGGGAAAGAGGTGGGCGTGATATGACGATCATATGCCACAACTGCGGTAAGAAAGGTCATAAAAAAAAGGAATGCTGGTCAAGGGTTGGAGTAGCCGGGTCAGACTCGGGTAACAGAGGACGAGAGGAAGAAGCCGAACTACAAGCAGAAGACGTAATACCGATAATGGAACTGGAGATGGAAGCCAATCTGCATCGGCCATTTGGAGCTTCAATGGAAGCATTGGCAGCGACTATATGGAAAGCCCTGGCCAGCCAGAGTTGGATGAGAGGTGGTGGATCGATAGTGGCTGCTGGAACCATGTTGCCGGAATTCGATCCTACTTTACAAACTACGAATCGTATGCACCAGGGGAAAGAACGGTGAATGTTGCCGATAAGCACAACCTTGTATGTCAGGGAATCGGAACTGTTGAGGATATCGTATGCCTACCACAAGGGACGAGCCGTAAGGTAGCTATTGAGAATGTGCTTCATGTAGAGGACTGCCGGAATCTCCTATCGCTCGGTCAATTGATGGAACGCGGGCAGGAGGTCAAGATTGAACCCGGAATGGGATGTCACCTGTTCAAGGCCGGAGTTCTTATGGGAACTGCAAAGATGCAGAATCGCCTATTCCTTCTTGATACGCAATCAAGAAATCGCCAGAATGAACGATCCGGTCGCAACGAAAGTATCTGCTTTAAAGCAGAGACCGATAATAAGGATAAGAGATGGAGTCAGGAGCTATGGCATCGACGATTGGGTCATATTAGTTATGATTCGATCAGGACTATGAAGGAGGTGGTTGTAGGTATGCGGGTCGAAAAGTATTGTGAGAAAGAAAGAAAGAAAAGATGTGAGGACTGTGTGCGGGGAAGTTTGAGCCGCAAACCTTTTGCCCACCCACAACACACAGCAACGAAGGTTTTAGAACGTATTCACAGCGACGTTTGCGGACCAGTTGAAACCGCCTCTCTTGGCAAGCGACGGTATTTTCTTCTCTTCACTGATGAGTATACAAGATATACAACCGGATATTTTATGCAACATAAGTCTGAAGCCTTCTATTACTTTCTTGAATTTAAGGCAGATGCGGAGAAGGCTACTGGCAAGAAGATCCAATCACTGAGAAGTGATAGCGGAGGCGAATACCAGTCGAAGAAATTTCTTGACTACCTGCGCATACACGGAATTTGGAGTGAGTGTACTACCCCATACACCCCTCAAGAAAATGGAATTGCCGAGCGTCCAAACCGCACACTCATGAATCAGGTCTTAAGCATGATGTCTAGTGTGAGTGTACCCAAGGTGTTGTGGATTCTCGCATGTGAAACCGCAATCTACCTCCGTAATCATCGCCTTGCAGCCCACTCAAGGGTAAAACTCCATACAAGCTCTGGTGTGGGAAAATGCCAAACATCAGTCATCAACGAGTTTGGGGATGGAAGGTCATGTACTGGGTACCAAAAGAGCATCGGAAGAAGTTAGACTACAAGGCTATGGGAGGGGTATTTGTTGGATATTGCTTAACGTCGAAGCACTACAAGATTTACGATCCCAAAAGCCGCCGGTTAATCACAAGTCGCGATGTAATTTTCTACGAAGATTGGGGACATTGGAGGTCAGGAGTGGAGATTCCATCAGAGAAGAGTGCGAGTAACGAGGAAAAGCATGTGCAGGAGTATGGATTGGAAGATTTGTTGGGGAAAGGCTTGGAGACAGAGGAAGAGGAGGTAGTCCAAGCAGAAGAAGAAATATTACCTGCCGGTTCAGGAACGATTGAGGAACCTTTGCATAGGCATCGGGGACGAGTCCCAAGATCTGGTAGAGTAAGTACGAAGTCAAATCTGGGGCCTAAGCTTTCGCGGGAGATGAAAGCTTTGCCATCGAACTTGGGCAAAGCATGGGAACCGCGAAGACACATTTTCAAGATGAAAGAGCGGGAGACAATGAGGAGGGTGCGGTAGTGTACCATGTGTACATGTTCCGGTAACGGTACACAGAAGCGGGCAGTGCAGGATCTCCTATGTTTAGTTGATTTATATTTGGTTTATTTGATTTGATTTCAGCTCCGCCACTGTCTCTGAGTCAGATCGGCTATGCTATCGTATTGCTATGCTTAGTTTGCTTTGTTGGAAGTTTATATTTAGGATTCCGGCTATGGAATGGTCATGTAACACTGGCGAGGGCTGAGAATTGTTTCTTTCTTTGGTCTTGCAGGATTACAGGATTCCGGTATGTACGCAGCTACTGGTAATGATCGTGATTGCAGGAAGGCTAGCACTCTTGGGTTTTGTATTTAAACCAGTCTCCTGGCTAGCAGGAGACAGCAGACTTCGACAGACCTTCAGTCTAAGGATACACTTGGTTGAACGGCAATCCCTGAGTCGCTGAGTTCAATTTGTCCTTCAACTATTATCTCTTACCTCCGGTCCCTTGAAGCCTCCCTTAGTACCAACGCTGGCAGGTCTATTGCCGGTCCTACTGTATTTTCGTTAGACAGGAATAAACCTGTTACATTTTTTTGCCTACAGCAGGTGAAAACCCTTTGTTCTCAGGATTGGGAACAGCCTGGTAGGATTGATCACCCTCCTAGTGTCTTGATAACTAGTTAGAAGTAGGAGCGGCAGGGAAAGGATATCCCGGCTCAGGTGCTACATTCACAATAGCAGAATGCAGGAGCAGAAGCATTACCAGGTCCGGTAGGGCCTACAATTGTCCTTCAGCAGAACCCACAGACGATACTCCAGAACCAATCACGCAGGAACCAACCCCTGGGCCCATGCCAGGCTCAGCAGATACACCAGCAAGAACCAGTCACCTCCTCCCAGGGGATCTAGATACTGATTGAGACGAAGACCACAACCTCACAGCTGAGGAACTCATTCAAAGAGAAGCCTGGCGACTCGGAGAAAGAGCAGCAGCAAGAGCAGCAGCCCAGCAAACTTCAGAAACAGATCGCGCACCAGAACGCCCCACAACAAGCCGGTGGCGAGCACCAAGCATTCTAGGAGTCTTTGGAAGTCAGACACTGACTAGAGCGGCTTCCCGAGAGCATAGAGAGCAACAACTACCTGGTACATTCATCCCAGACACACCAGAAAGACCCTCAAAATCCAAGAGCGCCACTGGCAGAGAGCACCCTGAACGACCAGATCCACCACCTCCCGCCCCAGACCCACCTACAGGGACCATGGCAGGCCCAGGTCCGGCCAGGTTGCCCCATCCTAAGCCCCCTAAGCCGCCTGATTTTAGCGGTGAAGGAGAAGACCTCAAACCAGACAAATTCAAGCGATGGCTCAGAACAGTCAAGAAGTACCTGGCGAGATCTGGACTGAATGATGACTCCCCTGGAGTGGCAGACTACTATGGCTTTTACACAGAAGGGAAAGTGAATAACGCATTGCAGACACTAGATACAGAGGAAGAGAACCTCACCCTACCGCAGCTGACACACCGCTTCCAGCAGCTATTCGAAGCCTCTACAAACACTGATGACACCTATCACAGGTGGCAGAATGTCCGCCAGACAGCAGGTGGAGAGCCAGCACGCATAATGAAGATAGCTGGAGAGCTAGCGGATCTCAAAGGATCTCTTCCAAATGGATCCATCTCAGATTATGCACAGAAACAGCAATTTCTCGATGCTATGGACTCTAGACTACGCCGCAATGGCGAGCCCCAGCTCAGACCAGAAGATACCTGGGACCAAATGGTGGCTGTAGCAGAACGCTATGACGCTACCATGTATAGAACTGGCGGCTACAAAGGCAGCGATAGAAGCCAGGCTTCTAGCAGCAAAACCCATACACCAAAGAAAGAGAGTACCTACCGCAAGTCCTCTACCACACGAACGCCCAGGAGCACAGGCAAAGGAAAGGCCCCAGTCAAGAGGAGGACCTATACCAAGTCCAACAAGCCAAGTAAGGCTGAGATGGACCGCCGCAAGGCAGAAGGAGCCTGTTTCTACTGTGGCGAAAGCGGACACATGGCAAATGAATGCCCAAAGAAAGAAGTTAAGACCAACCATGTTCGCCTCTCTGAGGAAAGCCCAGACAGCAGCGAAGGTGAATATGAGCCTGATACAGACAGCACAGAGGAGCTAGATGGCAGTGGCTCTGTCAGGACCTACAAGACTACAGTAGGCACCCCAAAGGATAGGCCATTCCAAGCACTCGAATTCACAATCAACATCAATGGCAAGCCCGCCAGAGCCCTCGCAGATACGGGTACCATTGGCGGTACCCTGATATCCAACAAATTGGTTACAACACACAACATCGCCTACACAGGTAGGAAGAATCCCGTCACTCTAAAGATGCCAGTTAAAGGATCGCGATCAACCAGCAACTTCTCTGTTGAGGTTATGATTCAGCTAGGCAAGATGAGAGTCGACAAGGTGCCTCTGCTAGTCACGCCAGTATCAGACTATGATATCCTCATCAGTATAGACGATCTCATAAGGCTAGGAGCGGTCATCGATTGCCAAAAGAACAGCATTTACTTCTCCAAGTATAAGGTCAGAGTTACCTGTGACGGAAAGTCTAGAGAGTCTAGATCAGCCATGACGAAACCACAGGAAGTACCAGACTTCCTGGCAATGTTCCCCAAGGTATTTGTCAACGAAGTACCTGAGGAACTGCCCCCAGTACGCAAGATAATGCACAGGATAAGCCTCATAGACCCGACGAAGCTTTTAAAGACACCCACCTTCAAAGCGCCACAAGTCTTGATGTCCAAATACAAGGCATGGATCAACAAGCAGATGAACGCCGGTATACTCGATAGGACCAGTGTGCGCGGAGGAGCCAGCATGTTTGTGGAAGCCAAAAGCGATGGCAGAATCCGACCCCTGGTAGACCTCCGCTTCAGGAATGATCACACCCAGGCCGATCACACACAGATCCCAGAACAAAACACTATATTAAATGCGGTAGCCAGAGGACAGTTCCGCAGCAAGATAGATCTCAGTGACCCCTATTCCCAGACCCGAGTACACCCAGATGACGTGAAGTACAACACTATCAAGACACCCTTCAGCGGTTTTACCAGCCAGGTCATGATGCAAGGAGACATGAATGCTCCCGGAACCTTTGTAAGAACCATGGAGGACCTATTCCATGACGAATTAAGCAAGAACATATGGGTCTACATTGACGATATTTTTGTCGTCAGTGACACCTTTGATGAGCATGTTAAGGACGTTACGAACACCTGCAGTAAGCTGCAGAACGCCGGCTATTATGCCAACCCAAGGAAGAGTGTCTTCTTTGCCACTAAACTCGATATCCTAGGCCATATGATAGACGATAATGGCATCCATCCTGCACCAGAGAAAATCCGGACCAGAATGGAGTGGACAAGACCGGAGAGCCAGAAAGAACTGCAGCGATTCAATGGAATGGTTAATTAGATTTCGCAGTTCATTCCCCATATCACCACCATCACAGCCCTGCTCACAGAGCTGAGTGGAAACGCTGAATGGCTGTGGACAAATGGGCAGGAAGCAGCCTTCGAAGCGGGCCAGCGAGCTGCAGATAAGCACAAAGTCCTAAGACCGATCGACTATAATAAGCCAGATATGATATGGCTTTTTACCGATGCATCCCCTACAGGGACGGGCGCTTGGATAGGCCAAGGACCAACCAGAGATACGGCCAGACCTGCAGTGTTCCACAGCAGGAAGCTGACGCCATCACAAAGCAACTACCCCACACACCAACAGGAAACACTCCCAATCATTGAGGCTATGGAAGCATTCGCTCGCCATTTGCTACACAGGCAATTTACAGTGGTTACAGACCACGCGAGTCTCACCAAACTCATGATACAAAAGAATCTCAAGGGACTACAGCAGAGATGGCTAACACACATCAGTCACTTTGATTTTAAAATAGAATACCAGCCAGGAGCGAAGAATTTCCTAGCAGACTACCAATCGAGAATCCATGAGGGAACCCCCGGACAGTTAGATATAAGCCTCAAGGACCCCACTATCGATTATGACAGACTTGAGCTACCTGACCCCACCCAACCCCTACAAATCAATACAAGCTACGCCTCTTCTACTGATTTTAGCATTGAATCAGACGACGCCATGTACCACTCAGGCGAAGCCCAAACCTCTCCCCCTCTTACCAGCAGTGACTCTATCAGGCGCTGCCGCCCTTGTAACAGGTTTATTCCTGTCTAACGAAAGTACAATAGGACCGGCGGTAGACCTGCTAGCGCTGGTGCTAAGGGAGGCTTCAGGGGACCGGTAGCTAGAAGGATAATAGTTGAAGGACAGATTGGGCTAAGGGACTCAGGGATTGCCGTTCAACCAAGTGTATTCTTAGACTGAAGGTCTGTCGAAGTCTGCTGTCTCCTGCTAGCCAGGAGACTGGTTTAAATACAAAACCCAAGAGCGATAGCCT